>Ga0116129_1000071_pt1 | contig 75812 bp, 59 predicted proteins | sample June2015DPH_17_2_FD_89732 | JGI IMG/M metagenome (GOLD analysis project Ga0116129, IMG submission 89732) | Peatland microbial communities from SPRUCE experiment site at the Marcell Experimental Forest, Minnesota, USA - June2015DPH_17_10 | ecosystem: Environmental > Terrestrial > Soil > Wetlands... | reverse complement strand
GATTGCGACGGTTGACGATGCCATCGGCGGCAAGACAACTACCCACACCCTGGAAAGCAGCCACTCGCCATTCCTGTCACAACCGGCCGCCCTGTCGAAGATTCTCATCGACATTTGTGCTCAGTCCTTGGCGGAACAGAGCGGGGAAGCGCCGTAGGTCTCGATGCATGAACACGGATGAAAGTCCTGCGGCCACGCCTTCATCGCTACTGCGCGGACAATGGTCCACTGGAACTAGATGTATGAACGACGAAGATTTCAATCACCGCATCACGGAATTGCGACCGCAGCTTCACCGCTATTGCGGACGCATGGTTGGATCTACGGTAGACGGCGAGGACGTACTGCAAGAGACGTTGCTCAAAGCGTTTCGCGCTCGTCGAGCTGCTGATCCTCCTGTAGACAACATCGAAAGCTGGATTTTTCGCATCGCCCACAACACCAGCATTGATTTTCTTCGAGAGCGACAGCGCAAGGCGCTTGAGCCTCTGCCCGATGATATCGAGGCCTCGCCGCTACCGGAACGCGAGATTGCTACGGTTAGCTTTCGTACGTTCTTGCAGTTGCCGGAACTTCAGCGCTGCGCTGTGATTCTGAAGGATGTCGTGGGGCATTCGGTGGAGGAAATTGCCATCATTGCTGACTGCACACCGGCAGCAGCCAAGTCTGCCCTCCAGCGAGGGCGCGCTAATCTGCGGAAGCTAGCGGCCATACCGGAAGACACACGGTTGCCACTTATGTCTGAGGAAGAGCGCCAACGCCTGGTAGCTTATGTAGCTTGGTTTCGCGCCGGAGATTTCGATGCGATCCGGGCGATGCTTGCCGAGGACGTGAAGCTCGATCTAGTAAACCGCCTGACACTTGAAGGCCGGGATAAGGTGAGCGTGTATTTCACACGCTATGCGGAGGAGGTGCGTTGGAGGTTTGTGTTTGGCTCCATCGAAGGGAACCCCGCAATCTTAGTCTTTGATGTCACTGGATCCATGCAAAAGCCGTCACACTTTGTTCTCCTCGAGTGGAAACAGAATCGCGTCACCTCGATTCGCGATTTCTTGTACGCGCCGTATGCAATCGAAACTGTTGACTGGGCTCGGCTCAATTGAAGCCTGCTGTTAATGGACGTCCATCTGGTCAGCGACCAGCTTCGGGTCCTGCTTCACAGCCAGGAAGAGCAAATTCGCATCCATGAGCATACTTCGATGTCAGACCTTCAGCGCGGCGGCCAGGCGGGTAACTCCGGCGCGGATCTCACCTTCGTTGAATGCCCCAAAGCCAAGCACCAGACCTCTCGGATCGGGGCGATTCAGAGTGAAGCGGTCGAGACCAAGGGTTTCGACGCCGCCCGCTGCACCGGCAGCCTCAGCCTGTTGGGAGCCCATGCCGTTGCGCAGGAACCCCGTCGTGTAGAGACCAGCCTGAATTTGGGAGATTTCGAGGACGCCTTCCAGACGCCGACGCCCTTCGTGAAGGAGACATGCGAGCCTTGTCGCGTAGAGATCCCGCATTCGCCGCACGTGGCGCGCCATGTGACCTTCGACCATAAAGTCGCAGAGGATTGCCTGATTGAACCCAACGGTGCAGAGATCGGCGCCGTAGCGCAATGCCAGGAATGGATCGACTAACGCCGGGGGCAGAACCACGTAGCCCAATCCCAATGACGGGAACAGGAGCTTATTGAAGGTGCCCACCAAAATCACATTCCCGCCGCCGTCGAGGCTACAGAGAGTAGGGATTGGTCTGCGTTCGAAGCGATACTCGCTATCGTAGTCATCTTCAATGACAAATGCGCGGACCTCACGCGCCCAAGCGAGCAGTTCAAGACGCGTGTCGGGAGACATAATCGAGCCCAGCGGGAACTGGTGTGCCGGGGTAACATATGCCAGTTTGGCCGAGGGGCACAATTGTCTTCCTTCGGACACTCGAATCCCGTGTTCACCGACTGGCAGCGCGATGATCTTCGCCCCCGCGTTGCGAAAGGCTAGAGTTGCGCCGAAGTAACCCGGATCTTCCATCCACACGGCGTCGCCCGGTTTCAACAATAGGCGGGAGAGAAGATCCAGCGCCTGCTGAACGCCGGACAGGATGACGATCTGACCCGGGTCGCAGGTCACCGCCCGTGATGCGCCAAGGTAATCCGCGACGGCTTGACGCAGCGGGGTGAATCCGCGGGGATCATTCCCGACCGGCATCAATGCGGAGGGGCCGCGGGCCCATCGCCCGGCAAGGCGGCTCCAGATGCGGACGGGAAACTCCGCCACCGCCGGCTCCCTCATCCGAAAGGGTCGGTACGGACGCGAAAAAGAAATGCCGGCCATTGGACCTTGCCGTTTTCTTGCATCCACGGACGGAATTCTTCCGCCGCGAATCCGGCCGGGCAGGCGGTCATTCACCCAAGTGCCTGCCCCCACCCGGCTCTCAAGGTAGCCGTCCTCCTGTAACTGCTCGAATACCGTCACCACGCTGCCGCGCGAGAGGCCGTATTGGCGGGCGAAGTCGCGAGTCGCGGGAAGCCGCGTCCCGGGTTTGAGACTTCCATTAAGGATGGCGCTGCGCAATTCGTCGAGCAGCCAACGGGTAAGAGTTGTACTTCCGTTGTGTTGGCCGAGGCGAATCTCAAGGGCAGTCACGCGTTTCGGCATAAGATCATTGGTCCAAAATCAGGAGGCAATATGGATCTGGCTATTGTACCAATCGCAAAGTACAATTTGATTCTATGAGGGAACGTGCGGCGGTATTTCTGACGTTGTTGGTGGCCGGATCGATCAGGGCGGGCGATCCGGGCGTGCCCTACCCGGAAGGTTATCGCTCCTGGACTTTTCTTCATAGCTCCATGGTTTCGGCGAAATACAGCGCATTTGGAAAGCAGCCTTGTGAAAAACCATGCACTGCGGGGATCTTCTATTTCTACGCCAATGATAAAGCGATGAACGGGTTGCGCACCGGCTCCTATGAGGACGGGGCAACCATCGCCGAAGAGATGCTAGAGTTTCTCGGCAACGAAAAAGGCGCCGGCAAGGAAGGTCAGCGGCGGATGGTTGGGGTAATGGTGAGAGACAGCCAACGATACGGCACAACAGGAGGATGGGGCTTTGCAACATACGAAGGCGGAAGCCGAGCCGACAACCTCGACGCCGATGGTCGGAATACATGTTTCCAATGCCACGTGCCGCGGAAGGACCATGGCTATGTTTTCACGGAATACCACGAGCGATAGGCACGCAGGCAAGTGGATCCGTTTTGCTGTTGGAGTGATCGGTATTGGCCTCCAGCATTGTTTCTTCCGACAGTTGCAGTTTGGTGCCCCTCACTTTCTTATGTAGATCGGCGGTGCGATGAGCCATAGAATGTCGTGTACCGGCGCTATGACTCGCCCCCGACGTTGAGCTTTGCCCGGGATCGATGCCCAGCCGCTTCGTCTTAGAAATCGAAGTCGTCCGCGGCAGGCCGAGTCGCGTGGCCGCACCATTCTGGCCGCCGAGCACGCCATGCTTCGGAAACAACGGCGTGGGCGTTGCCCCGACCAAGAATTTGAGCACTGTCCGGAAACCGATTATCTTTTCGCATCACCAACTCATATCCTTCGCCGGCCTCAAAAACAACTACCCAGCCGGCCAGCCACTGACATCTGCAAATGGCGTTCGACGAAGGCACGTCGGCGGGCATTTCCGCGTTCTGTGAGAAATTCTACGAGAAGGATGATCGCGAGACGCCGGATACGTTGCAGGTCACCTACGAGTATTCGGGCTTCCTGGCAGTCTACGCTGTTGTTTCTCTCTACCGGAGAGATTTCACCTTCTGTCACGCGGAAGAGATATAATAATCACTTCCGTGAGGAATCATCGTTCAATTAAGAGGGACTACATGAGCAAGTTCATTATGGCAGCAACACTGGCTACGACCCTACTGACGGTCGCATCACGTGGACAAGAAACGAGACGGCCTCGCTTGTTGGGTGTGTCTCAAATCGTCGTGCATTCGCACGACCTCAATGCGTCACGCCATTTTTATGGCGATTTGCTGGGCTTTCAAGAGTCTTTTACGATCCTCAAGAATCAGACCGCAGTGGTGAAAGGCGGCCTTCCTCAGGATCAGGTTGCCAGTGTGTTCTTTAAAGTGAATGACCGTCAGTACATTGTCGTTATGCCCGAATCGTCCGAAAGTGAGTCCCGTTATGGCGGCTATGCCGTTGAGACCGATGACGCCGAAGCGATGCGAGTGTATCTGAAGTCACTTGGGTATTCGGTGCCTGCAAAAACCTCCCGGACCCCTACCCACGATCTGGCGTTCCATATTTCAGATCCCGATGGTGACAATATCGAAATCATGCAATACACACCGGAGAGTCTCAGCGTGCAGAATTACGGGAAGTTTCTTTCGGAAGACCGGCTCTCACGCCGCATTCTGCATACGGGATTCACGATTACGAAGCAGGAAACAACGAAATTCTACCTGAATGCGTTCGGAGTACGCGAGTTCTGGCGAGCAGATCCGACCATGAAGGCGCCTGGAGCGGCTCCCACGCCGCAGCCAACCGGCCCTATCCTCGCCAACCTGTCGAATTTGAAACTGCCGGAGAGTGATGACTATATCGAGTGGAGCATCTCTAGGACACGGCCTGACGCTGCTAAAGCTACTCCCACCGCGACCGGCGGCCACATCGCTCTCGTCACGCCTTATGACATGGCGAAAACAGTTGCGGCAGTCGAGGCAAGGGCTGCGTTCAAGGATTATACTCGCCGGCACGAGGCGCACGTAGGTGTCAATCACAAATGGCAAGGGAATTATTTCGACCCCGACGGGACTCGTGTAGAGTTTATGGAGCTCGATACGGCGAACGGTCTGCCGTCTCCGATGTCACACGCTCCTTACTTCTAGGCGGAGTGTAGCTGGCGGAAGTACTCAAGGTCCTTTTGAGCGAAGTCAAGCAAATCGTTGCCTTCCCGAGGCACCATAGAAAGTCCGTCTGTTCTTTGGATAAGGTAAAACTGCAGCCCGCTACCGTTCTCCGCGGCTGCAAAGATTTCCTTCCAGCGCGCTTTCCCCTCAAAGTCCTGACACAAAATGGATTGAATGCGTCCGGGACACTGTTTAAGAAAGGCAATAGGGTCGCCACCGGCTTTCAGGCAGAGTCCCAGATTCAAATGGAACGATGTAATATCCTTGTTTGCAGCAAGGATATCGATCGGGCGAGTCCCTTCAATGGATCTAAACTCGATCTCATGGTTGTGAAACCCAAGCGTCATCTTCGCGGCGCGAATGCGATCGGCGGCCTGGCTGAGTTGATCGCTGAAGTGCTTCCAGGCGTCCAGCGTGCCGGGAGAAGCGGGTGTGTTCGGTCCTCGAACCGAAACCAGCGTGTCTGAGCCGACGATGTGGTTGAGTTCGATGGCGCGGGATAACCCGTCGCCCGAAAATGAGACGATTTCGTTGTGAGTGGAGCGGCAGCGAAGATTCACTTCGTCCAACACTACCCGGACCTGTTTGGCATCTGAGGGACTCCACTTCATGAACGTACCCGCCGAAAACTCGATGAGATCATAACCCATCTTCGAGACAGCACGGAGTGTTCCCGGGAGGTCCTGCTGGATATTCTTGTTTACCGCGGTCTGTTGTAAGCCGATCGGAATAGGCTTCCTGGTTTGGGCGCGAATGGACTCAAGTGTGGCGGCAGCGATGACCGCGAATTGTCTACGGGTATGTGTCATATCTATTTCCTTTCTTGAATCACTCCGGCGGCGAAGCTCAGCAGATCGCCACTCTGGCGTGCCAAGTGCCGTAGCTTCGAATAGTCCCCCGCCATTTGGCATAACTGGAGTACCTGGCTGACCGAATCGGGTAGGTATTCCAAGGACACTTTAATAGCATCCTCATAACGACCCAGGCGAACTAGCAGGTCAACCAGAGCCTCGGCGGGAACTGTATCTCCCACTCCGAGAATTTTCACGCGAAAGTGTTCAATGGACGCATCGAGGTTCTCCTGGAGTAGCGCTCGCAAATACATAGAGTGATCGAGATAGGTTGCTTCAAAAGGTGGATCACCCCGGAAATGGAACATAGGATTCAGGTGCTGGCCATAATCGGCTAACTCCATGGCCAGACGTAATGTCTCCCGGTCCTTGAGCTCAGGCGAGAATCGCACGACGGCGGTGAGATGGGTGCTATCCGCGTAACTACTGGTTCCTTCGAATAGCCAGGGACGGTTCGCGATCAAATCCGTGACATTATTTGTATTCGGCACCGTACCTTCCACTGAGGCGATGGTTTCTTTCAGAGCTTCCGCCACCTGATAGTAAAGAGTCTGAACCAGCAACTTGAGACAACCCTGCCGGCTGTCATTATCCGGGTTGGATCCGAACCAGGTGATGGCGCTACAGATTCCGTGATGCACGAGAATCAATTCGAATCCCTTCCGCCGGTTGACTCCTTCCTGATAGGCGATCTCGATCGTGCGTTCCAGATCCTCCCCACCACTAACATCCTCGATCGCGGCGGCGATGGGCGCCGGGTCGTCGATGGCCTTGAAATATTGCCACGCGCCTGGGATGTCTCCCGCAGAAAGTAATAACTCGCCGGCCTCACGAGCGGCGTCAGTAATCGCTTTGGCATATACAGGGCGCTGCTCATCCGAGACCTGGGGAACCGGGTCAGTATCGATTAGAGGGAGCCCTAACCGGTGACGGACTTCCATAATCCGGGCGCCAAACAACAGACGGTAATTCTTCTCCCGATAGGCTGTGGCAATCACCAGATCGATCACGGATTGAGGGCCCTTAGTTCTGGATACTTGCTCAAGGACTTCGAAGGATGAGTCATCCATTGTTCATTTAGGCTGGTGTCATTTAGGCTGGACACCTGGCACTAGCTTCCCATACTTCGGAATCAGGATCTGATTGGTGTACTGATCGTGTTTCTTCAGGTCGTCCATGGCTTCCTGTAAGTTCATCAGCTTGACGATTGCGCGCAACTGGGCTTCTCCCTGCTTACCCCACTCTTCGCGCTCGACGGCAGTTGCTGGCAGTGCCGGAGGCTTTCCGTGCGCCATGACATCGGGCTGCCAGGATCCTAGAGCCAGACTACCCGAAAAGCCCAACTTAGTAAGTCCGTCGAGCCCCGTGTTTTCCTGAACCGGCCCCGCCGCCGTCGATTCAGCTTCGCCGTAATCACCCTTCAAGGGCAGGTCGATGATCCTTCCGGTGATGAAGTGTGCTCCGTAAAGCGCCTTATCCCGAGCGCTGGGTTGCAACTTCAGCTTCGGAAGATAGGCATCCATATCGATATACAAGAGTGGGACATGCTCCGAGTCGTAAAACTCACGAACTAACGTCCCCACTGTCAGAGGCGCGGGACCTTGGCCGGAAGAGATATAGACTTGCCGGCGAAAGCCTTGCCGCAGGAGGGATTCCGCCAACGCTCTTAAGAAGCTCAAGCCTTGGGATGGCGACATGTTAACAGTTGCAGGAGCAATTAACGTCGTGCCTGGGTACGACCAAATTAGCCCTGGCATATACAACGCATTCACTTCGTCTGCCATTGCCATTGCATAGGCGAGCGGCGCTACGTAGTCGCGATCGCTAGGCATGATGCCGTTGGTTTCCACCGCACCCACCGGTATGAAGATGATGTCGTTTCTCTTTAAATAATCCGCAACCTGGACCTGACTCAATCGAGTGAGATCACGAGTATGTAATTTGCGAACCTGAGCCCAGGCAGGCATGAGAATCGCCAGGCAGACAGTAAGTAACGCGCTCAGCCGATTTGTTCTGGACATAGGAACGACTCCTTACAATTTAATAAACTCCGATGGTGGCAATGCGCGGCGCGTGAAGCGCGCCATGTGTATGGCGCCTTTGAAGTAATAAACCTTATTCATCCGCGACCCGATCGATGTTCGTCCAGCGCCTTGTGATTTGAATGTGATTTCGGCTTTCTCATCCAATACGCCGTCGACGTAGCTTCGGAACTCAGATCCATCATATACAGCAGCGACGCGATGCCACTCGCTGAGAGTGTGGAGGTGTTTACGATCGATCAGGGCCTTCTGCACAGTGCCCGATCGGTTAAAGGCGTCGAGACACCAACGGCTGTCAATCACACGAATCTCGAAAAGCATGCGGGTGTTCGCGTCCGAACCGGTTGCTGGATTCTCTTCCAAATGGAACCAACGTTGCTCTTCATTGCCTCCATCCGGCCGGAAAATCGCCTCCCAGGTGAAAGTCGAGGCGCCTGCCAGCGGATGCACGTCCAGTTGGAGAGCATCGTCTTCCCCGTTAAACTCCACAGCCTTGCCTACGGGCGAGTCGATTACACGAGGATGTCCTAACACAGTGGTTGGATGCCCTCCAATCTTATCGATGCTATCGAAGAGCCAGGTTTCCGAGCCGACCTCTGCCGGCGACCCAAGGCCGCTGACGGCAATGCACATTGATAAAAGTAAAAGAGCGCATCCTGCGAGAGCCGGAGCGATCAAGCTATGACCAAGCACGAATTTCTAATGTCTCCCGGGAGATTGGATTTGTTTCGTTCGGGTTGCATTACCCTGGGTATGCCATTTGGGTAGGTTGCTCCGTGAGAGGCTAGCATAGCGATGAAGATCGTAGACTCCCTCCTAGCAATCGTTCAAGTTCAACACGCAATACGCACAGGGCAAAGTGCCAAGAGGTATGTTACCGACTGTTACGGCTTATTTCCAGAAGTTTGCGGGGATTGGCCGGCATGCCAATGCGGTGGTCTTAAGAATGGTGTCGCGATAGATTTCGGCTTGAATTACCATTTCCCAGGCATCCGGCGATCCTGCTTTTACCCACTGCTGATCAACCTGCTTGAGCCCTTCCAGGTTGCCAAGCATGGATGCGAGGCTAACCAGATTTCTGCCCAACAATAGTAGGATCCTAGTGTGCTCCGGCCGCTGCGGCAAGAGGACGATGATCCCAGGCTCCGTTCGCCGATCCGAGGCATAAGGGACCTCCAAGTATTCCGCCGGTTCCCCCGCTTTAGGACTGCGGCTCTTGATCACATCGGGATTTACGCTGGCGATATAAAAGTTCATTTTGGCCAGCACCTGCTCGAGGTATCCCGCGGTCCGCGGCATTCCGAGGAAGATCGTATTCTGAGCTGCGAATGATTCGGAAGGAAACTGCCTGGACTGAGTTAGCTGAACCTGTTGGCCTTCTTTCTCAAGATACTGCAAAACTTTGACGCCGGCGGCCATTTCCATGGCGCCGACATAATGCTGGGCGAGTTCCGGAGGACCCCACTTGTCTCCTGTCTCCTTCAAAAAAGGAGAAGTAAGCCATTGGCCAAAATCCGAGATCTTGAGGTCCCGCACGTAGACATTATGCGTGGGCCAGAAAAAATAGAGGGGACTTGGAACTACAACCTCCACTACTTTATTCGAACCTAGAAATGATTGCCAGAATCGCGGAATCGCGACTGGAGCCGGCAGGGAAGCCTTCAAGGAGCGGACTTCGACCAGCAAACCGGTACAGAGACTAAGCAGCGCGAAGCCCGCCAGCGCAGCAGCCCACAGGTAGGATTTTGGCAAGCCATCGAATTTGGACGCGATGGATTTCTGAGGCGGCTGATAAACCCACTGCAGTTCGTGGCCCCCGCGCGGCAAGGTCAAACGCAAAGGAAAGGTTTCACCCGCATCTTCCATGAACTCTTTCAGCTTCGCCCGCAGCCGCGCCACCTGCACGCGAACAGTGGAGTCGGATTTAGGATCGAACGATGGAGCGCGTCCCAGAGCTTCGGTGGCGATCGCGTACTCGCTGATCGACTGGCCCTGATGCTCCCAAAGATAAATCAGCAGCGCGCGCATCACGGGAGCCGTGCGAAACGTGTCGCTTTCGGCCACCTGACGGATGAGGCTATTGAATTTCAGAAACTCTCGGGAGACGCTTCGCTCGCTTGTTACGTTGGGTGTCAACATTTTAGTCACTCCACTTGGAATGCCAAAGCAAATGTTACAATACTTATAACCCTCCCTACAAGCGCCCTGTTTTGGAAATCGGCTCTACGAACGTAACTGATTGAAACAGAGCAGCAATTAACCCTTCGGCTCGACGGCGGTAACAGTTACTCTACTCGGCAGTTTTAGGTGTAACCCGGCATTCTCATCCATTTTGAATTAAATCTTTCGGACTACCGCGAACGGCTTTGTCCGTGCGATCTCTTGCATTGCGCTTGGAACCACCTCTGATATCGAGCCGTCATATCAGGCCGTAATATCAGGCTGATACTTGTCATTCGCGCGACTACACCGCAGTGTATAGTAAAGAGTTTTAGCCGAGATATCTATGAACAGCTTTTCCAGCAATGTGAGCCGGCGACGAGCGCTGGCGGCCTTGGCTGTCGTTCCTTTGGCTGCGCAAGTAGAGGGACAACCAGCACCGCAATCCCGCTTTCGCGCCGGTCTGGTCGCCTACTCCTATCGGACGCAACTGGCTGCAAAGACCCTAAGCTACGAGGATTTGATCCGTACCGTGGCGGATTGGGGTCTCGACGGCTTGGATTGCACCGTTTACTGGTTTCCCTCGACATCAGACGCCTATCTGGCGTCCTTACGAAAACTGGCCTTCAAAAACGGCGTGCAAATTTATAACGCCGGAGTGCGGGTGCGATTATCTCAGCCGACCGCAGACTTGCAGCGCGCCGAGGTGGAAAACATCAAGAAGTGGGTGGACGTCGCGGACCGGATCGGCGCGAGTCACGTTCGGGTTTTTGGTGGTCCGATACCGGAAAATGCCACGGAGAAGCAGGCAATCGCCTGGGCGGTGGAGGTACTCAAGCGGGGCGCGGAATATGCAGGATCCAGAGGAATCACCCTTGGCGTGGAAGATGATGCCGGCCTCACCGTTGATGCCGAACCGACGGTGGAGATCGTTAAGCAAGCTGCATCGCCCTGGGTGGGTATCAATGCGGACTCTGGAAATCTGCGACGCAACGGATATGCGCAGTTCGAAATGTTGCTGCCCTATGCTACGAGCATCCATCTCAAGACCGAGGTTACGACCGCGGACGGAAAGAAAGAGCCTGCCGACTGGCCTCGATTGCTTAACATGATCGGGAAGGCCGGGTACAAAGGCTATATCGGACTTGAATACGAAGGAAACGACGCCCAAGCCGATGTGCCACACTCTGCCGCGACGCTTCGCACCCTTGTTCGAAAGGTGTCGAGCTAACGAATAAAGGATTCCAAGTGACTTCCAATCATGTGTGTTTTTCGCGGCGTACTTTTCTTGCCTCGGCGGCCGCGTCTGTGGCCTCTTTACCGGCCGCGAGCAGGAAACACGTGCCTGTTGGCGTGCTGCTCTATGCCGTACAAAAAGAGTTGAATGGGGACTTCAATGGCGTTCTGGAGGCTGTCGCCAAGATGGGTTACGAAGGCGTGGAGTTCACTCAATATATCGATTGGACACCAGCCCGCGCTAAGGAAATCCGTTCAGAGTTGGACAGGCTCCACTTAAAGTGCTACTCAACGCATAATGAGCCCGAGGTATTTGCCGATCGATTGGACCATGCAATTGAGATCAATCATATCCTGGGGTCCGGAAGCATATCCTGTGTGAGAGGGCTGGCGGCAAAACCGGGAGCGATCGGCTTCCAAGCCTTCGGTACGGACGGCTGGAAGAAGTTAACCGACCTGCTTCAGAAGTCGGCTGAAAGGCTGAAGCGGGAAAAGCAGCGGTGTGCATTCCACAACCATGCGGTGGAGTTCGAGACACTCGATGGGCAGCGGCCAATCGATATTTTGGCGACCGCTCCCGACCTGTTTTTTCAGACGGATATCTGGGTCTGTAGCCAGCACGCGGATCCGGTAGGTTTCCTCGAACAGTACCCAGGACGGTGCGATTGTATTCTGGCCACGGATGGCCCTGGGGCTAATGGGAAGTCGGCGTTATTGGGGAAGGGAACGATTCCGTGGTCCAAAGTCTTCGCGGCGGCGGAAGACAAGGGCAATATCCGATTCTATCTACTTACGCAGGGCGCCACTGATTTGACGCCCATGGATGCAATCCGGGAGGACTTGCAATCATTCCAGAAGCTTCATGGAAAGTGACGGGCTATTGCAAAGTATCGATGGTAATCGTCTCTTTTTCGGTCTTGCCGCTGATACTAACTTTTTGCCCGTAGAGATCGGAAGTAACTTTGTCAGGGTTTGCGATCTGATAGACTTTGCCCTCTTCGGTGACCAGGATGAGCTTGTCGCCATCCCGAAGGCACTTTTCGACGCAGGATGCATTGGTCCACATGCCCTTGCCTTTTAATGCGCAGGAGTTATCGGTGATATATCCTACAAGTGCGCCCGGCACCGGCGGTTTCGCGGATCCATCTCCTCTGCGTACCGTCGGAGGAGCTATATAGGCAAGTGTCGTAAGTTTGTAGATCTCGGCCAAGCCATTAAGATCGTTGCGCATTTCATCCCACCGCGTCTGCAGGAGGTCCGGGAATCTCTGGCTCCCCAGAGCTTGATTCACTTGATTGGCCGCGGCTATGGTTTTGTCGAGCTCCGCACGAAACTCAGCGTTGGTCAGAACATCCTTTGCATTGGTTAGAGAAGACAGGCGCTTGACGGATTGGCCGAGATCGTCTGCGCCGGCTTTCACGCTATCCGATAGCTTGCTCGCGTCGACCGGCGGCCGAGTCGCGGCCATGTAGAACCGCTGCGGAAAGTCTTTCGTCCACTGATTGAGCTCCATCACCAGCGATTGCACATACTCTCGAGTCCTTAGCTCGCGATCGTCCTGCGGCTGAGGCGCGGGACTGGCGAGAACGAATCCCGCCAGTAACACAACAGCCGCTGCCGAACACACTACCGGAATATTTCGTAAGAGCATACCAATCCCCTTGTGCGATTCTTTAGACGAACAGTTCCTTGAGCACACGGGCAGGCAAGACGCCAACCAGCGACTCATTTCGACCTTCATATGGGAAGGTGTTTTTCTTGAAGTCAATGCCCAACAGGTGCTGGACCGTGGCATGAATATCGCTGTGGGTGCACTTGAAATCGCGGATCGCCGCGTATCCTAACTCGTCGGTCTGGCCGTAGTCTAATCCGGGCTTCAACCCTGCGCCCGCCATCCACAAACTGAAACCATAAGGATTGTGGTCGCGGCCAGGTTTCGAATTCTTTGCTTCAATGGTGGGTAGCCGGCCGAATTCTCCCGACCATACCACCAAGGTGTCTTCCAGCATCCCGCGTTGATCGAGGTCGGTAAGCAGCGCTGACATTCCCTGATCGATATATTGGCAAAGGTTGGGAAGCTGACCCTCAATGTTATTGTGGGTATCCCAGTTACCGCCTCCGCCGCCATAGATCTGTATGAACCGTACGTCCCGCTCCGCCAGGCGGCGAGCCATCAGACATAACTTGCTAAATGGTCCCGCTACTTTTTCATCGATCCCGTAGAGTTTCTTGGTCGCTTCACTCTCTTCGTCGAAATTCGCTACTTTTAAGGCTTCCAGCTGCATGCGGGCGGCCAATTCGTAGTTGGCGATGCGCGATTCCAGATCCTGATCGAGCGGGTAGTATTGCGCCTTCTGCTCACGGTCCAAATCCTCGACCATACTCAATAAGCGCTTTTGCTGATCCACACTCATGCTATCGGGACGCTTGATATCGTAAATCGGCGCTTTCGGATCGGCGCGCATACCGGTTCCATTGAAGATCGGAGGGAGCCATGCGGAGGAATGCGCCCGGTCGCCGATGGTGGCACCTTCGCCTAAAGCGATGTATGCCGGCAGGTTCTGGTTCTCACTGCCAAGAGCGTAGCTTACCCAGGAACCGATGGCGGGAAATCCAGTGAAGCCGCGTCCCGTGACAAAGGTGAACTGCGCTGTCGAATGGTCGATTCGATCCGTCGTCATGGACCTGACGAAGGTCACCTTATCGACTACCTTTTGGAAGTGCGGAAGCAGGTCGGAAATCTGGCGTCCGCTCTCACCGCAGGTTTTGAATGCCCAGGGGCTGGCCATCACCTGCTGCGAGCCGTTCAGAGCCCGTCCCTTGATTTCGAACGGCGCCGGCTTCCCGTCATACTTCACCAAGGTCGGTTTAGGATCGTACATATCGATCGTGCTGGGGCCGCCGCCGATGTAGATGAAGATGACTCTCTTGGCCTTAGCAGGGAAGTGCGGCACCTTCGGTTTGAGATCATAAACTCTCTCTTTGGCTGAGACCGACTCCGCCGCGAATAGTTTATCCCACTGGAAGATCGAGTTCGCCGCCATCGCACCGAACCCCACTGCCGCATTTTGCAGCGCTTGTCTACGTGATAGGTATTTCATTCTGACTCCTGTATATCGGTTTATGTTCAGCGAATCGGATCAGTAACTGTACAAAAAATTATTAGCTCCAAACATGGCCTGGATAAACAATCGCAAGCCTTCCCGCGGATCGGGCTCTGCGGCTATCGACTTCTTCGCAAGTTCTGCTTCCCTTGCCGTAGGCAGCCGGTTATAGATTTCCTGGAACGCCAGCGCTACCGCTTCGTCCCGGTTATTATTGGTTTGTTCGAGCACCTTATCGGTAAATGCCTTGCTCGCGCGCAGGACCAGTTGGCTGTTCATAAATGCCAGGGACTGGGTTGGCAGAGACGCGCGGAAGCGCTCTGACTGATGATCGGACGTCATATCAGGACAATCCATGACGTGAAGGAAGTTCACCCAGCGGGTGCGGGTTTGCGCCAGGTAGATACTGCGCCGGTTTTGGCCCGCGCCCTTCTTATCGTCTTCCATCCACTGTCCGTCGGGCCCGCGCTTGATCGGCTCCTGCTTGCCGAACATTTCGCCGCTCAGAAGGCCGCTGACCTCTAACATGGAATCGCGTATCGCTTCCGCATCCAGCCGCAGCGGTGCTTTACGCCACATCAGCTTGTCGGAAGGATCCGCCGCCAGATACTCGGGAACCTCGGCTGACCCTTGCCGGTAAACCTGCGACATCATGATTTCCTTGCTCAGCCACTTCAAGTCCCAGTTGTGCTCCTCAAAGGAAACCGTCAAGTAATCCAACAAAGCCTGATTGGTCGGCTTCGCACCCTGCGTACCAAAATCGTCGACGGAGCGGACAATCCCTTCGCCGAAGTGCCATTGCCACACCCGGTTCACAAAAACGCGAGGAACCAGAGGATTGTCGGGCGAGGTCATCCAGTTTGCCAGAATCAGACGTCGGTTCGTGCCATTCCATTCAGGGTGCGCCTGAGGATCCGGGAACTGAAGGGGCTGATCCGGCTTGTCCAACACCAGCGGAATTCCAGGCTGGACCGCGGAGCCCGGCGCGAGATAATTTCCTCGCATCAAGACATAAGTCGTCGAGGGTGTCTTTGAAACGTCCCACGCCGCCTCAATATAATTCGGTGGAATTTTCGACGGGCTCTTTCGGTTGGCCCTCTTGACCTGGATATCATCCTTCCACTGCGCCAACTCCGGAAAGCGCTTTTCGAGATCCTGGTCGCTGATGAAATCCTTGGCGGCATTGTGGTCGACTTCCAGATCGGGATCGGCCTCAATATCCTTGCGAATCTGAAGGCGCTTCGCCTGGTCGGAGATGTCTCTGCCAGCCTTCAACTCTGCCCGATACTTCTGGTAGGTCGCTTCAAGCAGATCATCCAGGTGCCGCAGCGCCTTCGAATCGTTGCTGGTCACGTCCTTGATCCAGGCCGCCCGGGAGGTATCGTCCATGTTGAGAACCATCCGACTGGGCCAAGGTCCAAAATTCAAATCCCCAGCAAGCCAATTTTCCGGATCCCAGACTGCCTGGTAGATGGACATCATCTTGTAGTAATCTTTTTGCAAGAAGGGATCGAACTTATGGTCGTGGCAGCGCGCGCACTGAATGGTCACGCCCATTGTCGCCGAAAGGCTGGTTTCCATCGCCTTTTGCTGCGCATCGAAGTATTTGTCCACCTCGTAGATGGTCTGATTGTCGGTAATGTCAGCGGTCGTACGCAGAAAACCGGTCGCGGTTAAGGCTTCCACTTGGTCTGGTCTGGGCGGCGTTCCCGGCTTGTAATTTACCAGTTGATCGCCGGCCATTTGCTCTACCAGGAATCTATTGATGGGTTTGTTCTTATTGAAGGCATGGATCACGTAGTCGCGATATTTCCAAACGGCTTCACGATCGCTGTCCCCCGCATCGCCGCGAGAGTCAGAATAACCGGCCACGTCCAGCCAGTGCCTACCCCATTGCTCGCCATAGTGGGGGGACGCCAGCAGGTAGTCGACCACCTTCTCCCATGCGTTGTCGGATTTGTCGTTCACAAACGCATTCACCTCGGCAACCGAGGGGGTGAGCCCGGTCAGATCGAAATAGGCGCGGCGGATCAGAGTTACCCGATCGGCCTCAGGCTCCATTTTCCAACCCTTTTTCTCCAATTCCGTCAAAACAAAAGCGTCTATCGTGGTCCGAACCTGATCCTGATTCTTGACGGCAGGGGCGGGAGCTTTCACCGGTTTCTGGAAGGACCACCAATTTCGATTCTCAGCCGTGATCTTCGCCGCTTCACGCTTCGCGACATCCGCTTCGGATTCCGTATCCTGTGTTGGGAAGCGCCCTTGTTCAATGTAGGCATGGATGAGCTGCTTCTCGGCTACGGTAAGCTTGCCGCCCTGTGGCATTTGATCGTTTTCGATCATCTTCCACAACAAGCTGCGTTCCGGTTTTCCGGGGGCGATCACCGGCCCGCTGGAACTGCCCTGCATCATCCCGGCGAAGCTGCTCAGATCGAGGCCGGCCATCTTCGACTTAAGACCGTGGCACCCGGCGCAATTCTTCTCCAAGACAGGTTGTATCTCGCTTTTAAAAAGAGGAGCACGTTGGCCGTACACGGGAGAAATACTAATAAGGATAGATCCTACGGTCGCGACGATGGGCCAAATCTTAACGCACTTCTCTACGGGACGATCCATTTGTAGCTCCTTTTGATATTCATTAAAGGCGGTTTTGGGGGCTCTCACAAGTCTCAAGAGGCATGTTGCGGATTGTTACGCTGGTAAAACCAAAGATAACAAACAATCGTTCTATTGGTAGAAATTACCAAATTGCTGCCGCTCCAGCCATTTTTTTTATATTGATCGTCCGTCTGACCGCAAAAAAAATCCCGGCGGCAAGGGATACTTCCATCGCCACCGGGAACCGTTGAGTCGAATCAGTAGTTAGAAAATCAGGCGGAGGCTGCCTTGCCATGACCGGTTCATGTTCACTTGGACCGACTGGCTGCCATGAGCCGTGGTGATCTGCCCGAAGGCAGCGTCGCCCAGCGTCGTATCCGGCAAATCGAATTCCGGAGTGTTGCTGAGGTTATACACCTCGGCCCGGAATTCCAGTTTGAACCGTTCGCTTAGATTAAATCGGCGGAATATAGAGCCATTGATAGCAAACAAGTTAGGTCCGTGGAGGATGTCGCGGCCCACATTTCCAATGGTTCCGGCTGCCGGGTTGGCGAAAGAGGAAGGCGTGAACCAATCCTGCCCTGGCCCCTCCTTACCCAGAATCTTAACCGGCGCAACCTGCTCCGGCCACTGACTGTTTCCAGGGGCGTTCAAGCTGGTGCTCGAAGCGCTAAAGAGCAGTGGCAGACCGCTCTCCCAAGTCCACAGGCCATTGAGCTGCCAACCGCCAAGTACAGCCTTCCCGACGCCTTGGTGCGCCCAACGCCTACCTGCTCCGAAGGGGAGCTCCCAAATGGCGCTATAGGTGAAAATGTTGGGCCGATTGAACTTAGTCACGCCGGAGTACACTGCGTATCCGAGCTCATTGTAGGCGGAGTAGTCGATGGACTTACTGAAAGCGTACGACGCGGTCATTTGGAATCCCTTGGCAAAATGACGTTCCACCTTTACCTGGAGGCCTTCGTAATGGGAGCCTTGGTAATCAGGATAAGTCGTAGTGGCCGTACGGCCGAAAAGAATGTTCTCCGGCTCACTTGCTGTACCCTCACCGGCAACCATCGCAGCGTTGATGTTAATGGTTCCATTGATCACGTTGGGATTTTCAATGTGAATCGCGTGGTTGCCGATATAGGCGACATCCAGCGCTAAATCGCCCGGCAAGGCGCGCTGGATCGAGAAATTCCAGCTCTCCACGTAAGGAACCAAAACATTGGGAGGACTGACGCCGTAAGCCTGGTTCGGCGCATTGGTGATGATGCCATCAGACGGAATCGAGATCGGGATGGGAGCGGGAAAACCGGTAGCCATGGAACCGGCGGCCACATAAGAGTTAGGCGCGGTAAGCTGTTGCGCCTGCTTCACGGGAAACTGCCAGTTCTCGGTATACCGATAGAAGCTGCTCATTCCGTAGCCGCTTCGAATCACGGTTTTATCGTCCAGCCGATAGGCCGCGCCAATTCTCGGAAACACGTTCTGTGGATAGTTCTTGACGCCCATATTCATGGGGTTGTTTCCCAAACCTGCCAATAGCAAGGTATTGTTATTGGGGTCGTAATTGGAAAATCCGGCAGGAAACTGCGGATAGGAGGCGGGCCAGTATTCCCAACGTGCTCCCAGGTCAAGGGTCAGCTTTTTCCCAACCTGCCATTTATCCTGGAAGTAGAGGCTATAGACGTGGTCGCGGCGGGTGGGTTCGATTTCCACCAGATCGCGGCCGATGCCGTTAGGCTGATCTAAAACGAAGGCCGCCAGGGAGTTGGCGAAACTGTTGGTGGCTCCGGCTTGATTAATGGTGGTGGGTCCCGGTGCGAAGGTGAACAGTCCTCGTGCGTTGTAGGTTTGCGTTTGCAGCAGGAAGTACTGCTCATACCTGCCGTCGAAACCCCACTTGATGATGTGGTTGCCTTTGATCTTCGTCCAGTTATTGGCGATCTCGAAATTGGTGGAGGAGCGCCGCCAGGGAAGGGAGGGACTGGTGCCGAGCATCGGCACATCGTAACCATTCACCGAAATTTCGGATAACCCGCTGCTCCACATGTTCCCGAGGTTAGCGTTGGGGATACCGAGCTTTTGTGAGGTATTCAGGCCGGTATCGATATTGGTGGCGTCGTTGCGATTCCGGACCACTCCCATGCGGACTTCGGTGACCAGCGTGGGACTGAAGATATGATTGTAGTTCAGTCCAGGACTCTGATTCAGGGATGGCCCGTAAGCGTCAAATCCGCCGTTCGATGGGCCGCCGTAGATCCCCTGATCGGGGCCGTACAATCCCGGGTTGGTTAGATTGATGTGCGATAAGCTATAGCGTACGAACAATTTATCGTTGTTGGTCAGCAGGTAGTCCACCTTGACGTCGAACCCATCGATATTCTTCTTCTGATCAGTGGGTAGATCAATGTTATTCGCCAGTCCGGGGAGTGTCGGATCCGGCAAAAAGCCCATAAGCTGTTGGAAAATAGGGCTGATTCGATTGGTGGGAATCATTTGACCGGGAAACGGCAGACGGCCGGCGCCGGTGGCAGTGTTTCCGGTAAGGGGATCGTAAATGATGGTCGGCGAGGCGGTGAAGTCTCCGGCGCGCATGGCGGCTGTCGGGATGGTGGGGGTCGCGATCTGACCTACCAAGTCCCGGCTGCCTTGATAATCGGCGAAGTAGAAAACCTTATTCTTGATAATGTGTCCGCCGGCAGAGCCTCCGAATTGGTTGTGAACGCCGTGAGGGACGCTGGTTGACAGCACGTTACGAGCTTGCAGATCGCTATCGCTATGGTATTCAAAAAGCGATCCGTGAAACTCGTTGGTGCCCGACTTCATGATCACGTTGACGGAAGCAGCTCCCGCCCGCCCGAATTCCGGGTCGTACACGGTGGTACTCACGTCGACGGCAGCGATCGCATCGGCGGGCAGAACAATCGCCGTAAGGTTATTATCCTCTTCAATATTGTTGTCCAGCCCTTCGATCATGAAGCTGTTCAACCGATCCAGCCCGTTGACCGGAACCTGGAGAGATTCCTGAGAATTGAAGAACGGCGAACTGGCGCGATAGCCGGCCTGTGCGCCCGGCATCACAGTTAAAGTGTTCTGATAATTACGCAAATTCAGCATCGGGAGGGCGTTCAACTGCTGCCGCTCCACAGTGCCACCGGTATCGGCACGGTCGGTCTGCAAAGTCGCAACATCCGTTGTAACTTCAACGGTTTGCGTGACTTCACCAGGAACCAATTCCAAATCCAGACGCTGCGTGGTGTTTGCGTCTAAGATAATTCCCGTCTTGACCGATTTCTGAAAGCCGGTTTGCGTGACTTCTATGCGGTAGGTGCCGGGATCGAGATTGGCAAATGCGAAAAATCCGCTGTCATTCGTGGTCTCGGTCCGCTGAGCATTCATGTTGATTTCCGTCAAATGCACCGCCACACCCGGAATCACGGCGTGCGACTGGTCACTGACGGTTCCTAGGATAGTCCCTTTGAGAGCTTGCCCCACGACGGTGGATGCAGGCAGCAACATAGCCATTGCAAAAACAACACGGTTCAATAACATAGACGTTTCGTAACCCCTGTACCGTAAAAGTAGAACATCGCCCCCTCCGTATCAGGAAGTCTCAACGGGTATGTTGCGGTGTGTAGCAAGTGCTTGTTACGGAGCGATACAACCTGCATACACATGCATTCAGGCGTATTTCAAGGGTCAAGCTTCCTTTGAAGATATCCGCTTGAAACGTCGCATCGAACACATTGTCTCTTACGTTTTCCAGACCACGGCGCCTGTGACTGCCGGGAAGCTGACCTTGCAGTTGAGTGGTACCGCGAATTTTGGAACGACGACGCAATTCGGCGCTTATCTATACTTCATCGACACCAATCCGGTGCTGGTTGAGGTCAGCCTGACCCAGACGCCTCCACTGGGCATCGGCGCGCTGCTGGCAAAGGCGGCAGAGTTACCTTATCCGTCCGAATACTTCGACATCAAGTTTCTGACCGGGAGCGCTTACTACTACAAGAAGGACCTGGACGGCGCGGGGATCTTCGCCGATATCGAACTTCCGGATAAGCGCAAGGTTGGGCGGAGTGAAGGGTTCAATCTGCAAACGACGCTCGCCATGTTTGACCGCAGGATTTCGCTTGCGGCGAACGTGCAGTCCGTCGGCTTGACTGCCACTGGCAAGATGCTGGAATCGTTCGACCTCAGCTTTGTCGAATTCACCCACCGGGATTTCACCGGCAGTCCGTTACTGTTTTTGCGTGTGCTGAAGAATGAAAAAGCGTTCGGCTTAAGGGCCGGGTTCAAATTTTTCCAGGAGCGATTTGCGACCGGAGAGCTCTCCATTGGTAAATATTCCAACGCGGGAAACGATGAAGCGCAGATCAAAGGACGCTTGGCGTATGCCGGGGACATCGAAATGTTCGCCGGCACAGCCCTGGGATTTACTTACAGTAAAGGGGAAGGCTTCAAAATCACCGATTGGCCATTTGATTTCGGCGCAACGCTGGATTATGCCAAGCTGATGAACGGTTTCAAGACGGGGGCATGCTCAGCTTTGGTGGATCATCCAATCTTGGCGGCGGAGCCTCGAAAGTTACTCACAAAACTAACCCATCTTGTCGACGCGCAATCGCACGGCGGGGTCGCCAAACAGGGCGTAGTTTCTGGCATCATCCCGCGCGATGACCAAATTGGCGAGAGCCGCCGGAGCCGGACCGACCGGGGACGGGCCGAGGGCGATTCCGAGGAGGGCGGCATAGGTACCCCACTGGAGATTCTCGACGTCCATCGCATAGCCGACGGGGAAACCGAGCATGATTCCCTCTAAAATGCTGCGCAGGAGTTGATTTTGCGGCAGTCCCGACCCGGTTTGAAAGGAGAAACTCCAGGCTCGGTCGATATGACCGACGACGGCCAGAGCGCCCTTCGCCAGTAAGCGCTGCGGGAGCCGGCCGACGATGGCGTGGTCGATCAGCGGTTTGGCGGCAACTCCGGCGTCGGGATAGTTATCCGCTTCCGGGCACCCACCGCCGAAACAGGCGAAGATCACGTGGATCATTCCGCGAAGATCGACATCCGCGGGAAGGTCGGCGGCGGCGAAACAGGCACCGTTTCCAACGGGATTGCCGGGCCGCCACTCCTGAGTCACCAGCGCGCCCTGGCGCTCACGCTGGTCCGTGGGATCCTGCGGTCCGACTTCCAAACCATGAGATCCGGTGAATAACAACGCGGGAGGGGTTCCGGTGAAGATATTCCTTAACGTGTCTTTAGTTGCCTGGGTAGCGAGAAACGTGGTGAGAACGAACCCTTGTTTCTTGCCAACGGGTTTCTGGAGGAACGGCAAGCCTACGTCGTTGCAGAGCAAATTGGTGGCGAGATCGCCGTTGGCCGGCATCCACATGACCGCCGTTTTTTTCTGGCGAACCTCGGCGGAGGTTTCATAATCGACGACAGCCTTGGCGTAGGCGGCGTATTCGGCCGGAGTATCGAAATCGAGCCGGCCCACACTCCATTGCAAATCGAGCGTGTATTGAAATTCAAAAGAAATTCGCGCGGGCGAGCCAACAATGAGGAGGTGATAGGGGATCCCGTTTTCCGGATCGACTGTGGCCAGACCTACTCCCTTACCTGCCAGCCAATTGATCGCGGTTTGGTCTGGAAGGACACCTTGCTTACCTTCGAAAATTTTAAAATATGCCGGATTAGCGACTTGCTCTTCGCGAAGTTTCAGCAGCGGATCGAGCGCGGCCTTGATCGCGGGGTCTGCGTCACAAGCGAAGAGGACTGCCCAGCCGCTGTCGGTGATCTTTTTCGGGTCGAGAGTGGGAATAATCCCATAATGTTTCTTCGGCGCGCCGCGTTCCTGAACCTGTTTTGAATCGAGAGCGACGGCCGCTGGGTTTGGTGCTTGAAACGGAGGGCGAACGGCGCCCGTCTCGGCTCGAACGCCAAAGGGGACGGGCGTATCGGGACGCGCCATCAGAGGAATCTTGGGAATTGGCTCGTCAGACATCAGAGTGCCGCCTCCCAGATTGCATGAGCGACTTGCGGCCCGTCGATGCCGGTGTGCGAAGGGATGAACGCGCTGCCTTCGAGATTATAGATCACGCCCGGTTGAAAATTGTATTTTCCGCCGGCATCCAGCATCGGCGTAGATTGGGCAATCGATGTGCCTTGTATCCCGTAAGAACCCAGGCCGCCGAAGAGCGGCAGGGCGGGGACGAATGCTGCTTGTCCGACCAGTGCAACCGCCGCCGGATACGCCAACCCGACTGCCTTATCGTTTGCCGAGCGGGTGGTTACGACCGGTCCGGAGACGGCTTTGTTGGTGAGGACGGGGTGATAATAACCCGGGGTATTGAAATTTTTTACCTTGTCTCCCCAGGACCAGAGCGACACCGCTCCCTGCACCAGCACGGCGGAGTTGACGGGGCGCGGGAGCCCACCCTTGCCGCCGGGACCGCCGAGGATGGACGAGACGACCACGCAACCAAAACTGTGCCCCATGAAATGAATCCGCGAATCGATGGCATTCATGAGGTCCTTGACGAAGGTGTGCATTCCACCTTCTCCGTTGGTTCGTCCGCGTTTCTTCATGGTCCAGAAGGAGAGCTGGCCGAGGCCGCCGAGGATTCCTTTCTTGACGGTGTCGAAAATGCCAAAGCTGGAGGCCGCTTCGGCGATTCGATGCGCATTCACGGCCTGTTGGGGGTCCAATGCGACGCCCTCCTGGTCAGGAGCAGCCTCCGGTCCTCCGCCGGCTGAGAACCCAATCGCAGCGGCCAGATCCTGGTAAGCCGTGAGTGCATGATCGGGAACGATGAACGAATTCGGATCCGCGGCATAGGTGTCGAAGATCACCTTCAAAGCAGCGCGCACCGCGGGATCGTCTCCGAAGGTTTTCACAGCATCTTCGAACATCTGATTGACGTCCGGCGCGCCTGCTGGCTCGGCTACCGATGCGGACACGACGTCGAAAGAAGCAGGCGGAGGAGGATCGGCCAGCTTTTCATCGCCCCAAGGCTGGCTGGGCCAGTGCAGGCCGATGAACATAGGACGGAAGGACGCTCCTCTGGCGGCGCGATCCGCTTCGAGGCGCCACATGGCGCCGATCCAGCGGTTGTATTGATCGACGGCGCCTTCGAAATCTCCTTTCCAGCCGTGAATAAAAAAGAAAATATCGGTGGGCTTGTCCTGCTTGGCGCGTGCCAGCACAGTGGGGCTGAATACGCCTCCCTCGCTGTCATCGGTGCGTTCATTTCCGGCCGCATCGAAGGAAATCAGAGCGTAGGTCAAATCCAAATCGGGGATTTTCTGAAAAGGCAATTCCACTCTCCTCAGATGCGAATGAATCCGGGCCGGAGGATTACCGGCTGCGGTGGAGTGGATGCGCCAGCAGCCGCGGCGGCGAAGGCTAACCCACCCGTCGCCTGGGCGCCTTCAAGAGACCAGGAGCCGTTCGAGAAGTTAATCTCCATCGCCTTGAAGCCGAATGTGACATTAGCGGCCCCTTTGAACGATATCGTGGAGTCCGTATGGTCGGCGCTGGTCACCCCCACATTGGCGCCGACCGCCCCTTGAATCGCTGGAATGTCCAATTTCACGCCCACGCTTTTATCGTCCACCGCTGAGATGGTGATGGTATCGGACTTCAAGACATCGAAAATCAGATAAGCCTGCGCGCCGCTGTCATCGTCGTCGAGAAAGTAATGACGGACGATCGGGTTGTGCGAGGCAAGGTCGCCATCGGCAAGAAAATTACCGGCGTCGAACGGAGCGACCGAGGTAGATGTAACGTTGGTAAACGTAAACACAACTTTGCGAGCGCTTTGGAACGCGAAATCCAGCGATGGAACGGTGGCCCCGAATGCCTGAAGCACATTGCCGAGTATCTTCAGTCCAACGGAGAGATCCAACTTGTCGGATTTCTGTCCCTGCACGCTGGCCGCGATCTGTGGCGCCCCCGGCGCGGGCACGGGCACGGTCGACTTCCAGACCGAGGCCAACGGCCCGAGCCATTCGGTGGACTTATCCTTACCCAGGACATCCAAGGGCTCGATTCCGGTACGCGGCAATCGAACCACGTTGTAGCCGAACTGATTCAAAAACGTAATACTAGGGTCTTTGCAAGCCATGATTTCCCTCTCAAAAGAAAATAGTGCGGTAATTCGAATGTTCAATTTCCGCAGCCGCTGAGTCGTATTAAGACATAAATACCGTCAACAATCAATTATTTTTCTCGCTATTTGGATTGCGCCACAGTTTGGGCCGGAGCCGGCGTTGGCGCCTCGAGCCAAATTTCAAAATGAGAAGGAGCATGGGCAGCATCGGTCGCCTCGTTGCGTTTCACATAGGTCGGGACGGCATTGCCGCCGATGAGCGTAGCGATGGTCTGCGCCTGGGCTGCCTGGGCCTTGCGGAAATAGCGAACCTGCCTCTGAGTGGGGCCGACGGTCAGCGACTCAATGCGCGGCACCACCCAGCCCTTTGCCAGCAGGATTTGCTTCATCGTATTCGCTTCGGCCACTTGCGCGGGAGCCTCCTTGCGGATCTGGATGTAGCACACCTTACCGGCAGCTGCGGCCGGCAGGACCGGCGGATTCCGGACTTGCCCTTCCCGCGCAACTTCCTGCGCATCGAGCGCCCCTTGCTCCGCGTCTTTTTTTGCTACGACCGCCTCGTTTTTGGCATTGTCGGCGGCCTCTCTAGCCTTGACGGCTTCGGCGGTTAACCGGACGTTCCGATACCACTGCCAGCCTGAATAACCACCCGCTACAAGAGTCAAGACAAAGAAAACGCCGAGCCACATTAATAAGGACTGAATCAATCTGGCCTGTTTTCGATCCTTCTCGATCTGTAACTGCGCCTCGCGATTCTTTTTCCGGAGCTCAATAGATTCCCTGAGAAGATCCTTTTCGGCCGGCTTGAGCAACATTTCGTTGTCCAGCGAGAACCTGATAGCGGCGTCCAAATCGGCGCCTTGAAGCAAAAGGCCTTCAGGCCTGTCCTGGGCCCAGAGAATCGCTGTTTTCTGTAATTTATTGAGGTTTTTATCGAACCACGCCCGGTTGGATTGCCGGATCGGCCCGATCAGCCGGTCATGAGCCAACTCGTACCAGGTAATCGCGCCCCGTGGCTCCGCGCGAACCATATACGTATCGAGGAGTTTCAATACCACGGCGTTGTCCAGCCCTCCACTTTGGCGCGCTTCCTGGCGAATCTGATTCCTCAATCCTTCCGGGGTGATCAGTTTGTACTGAAACCAATCGCGAATCGCGAGTTCCTTTTGCAGGTCGGAGTTGGCCATTTTCGCGAGCGCGTTGGTGTAATAGTTCTGCAACGCGCCGTCGACGTCGCCAATATCCGTTTCCTGAATCACCATCGCATCCGACTTCATCCGATCCCAGACATCGAAGCAGACGACCTGGAGTTGCAGCGGCTCGACGTATTTGCCCGCTTCCTCGCACAAAGATCCATCCGGCTGCGGAATTTTCACCGCCGCCAGATTATTCACCAGTTTGTCGACCACTCCTTCGGCATACTTGCGCGGCGAATCCAGCGTGGGGTTGGCGATTGCCTGGGCAGCCATGTCTCGCGCCAGCCTGTCGAGGTGGTACCGGTTATGAAAATAGGTGGGAATCAGCCGCGCGTAGGAATCGAGAGGCGCGAGATAATCTTCCCGCAAAATGAAGAGAGCCCAAATGCCGGAGTCGTGAAGCAGTTCGCCAAGTTCGTCAAAAAATGATCGCTTTACCTCGAAATCAACCGGATCGACTCGGAGAACCTCCTCGAACTGGTCGAAAATAATCAGCGGATTCGCCTTGCCCCTGCGCTCTTTGACGTAATTGCCGAGCTTGATGTCCTTCGCGATATCGGACCGGCGCGCAAGTCCGGCAACGGTACTCCAGATATATCGGTTGCCGACGCCTTTCGGTGGCTCCTGATTAACGCGCGTCGGACCCCAGATGTCGAAGCGATCTTTAAGTTTGGGAATCAATCCCGCCTGGACGAGTGAGCTCTTTCCGGCGCCCGATGCGGCGTAAAGTAACACGATCCGCTCCGAGGTCAGCAAATACCCAATCTCCGCGATTTCACGGTCGCGGCCAAAGAGCCGCTGGTTTTCGAACGGCTTGGGGCCAACGTATGGGTTCGGGGGACCGGGCGCCATCGGAGTCATCACTCAATCTGCCTCATAATACGTTTTCCGCTCATAATACGTTTTCCGGCGCAGGCGCGGGCATGCGATCGAGACGCGTTTTCAACTCGCGGAGGAAATCCGCTGCGGTGCCCCAATAGACGTCGATTTTCGAGTTCGAGAAATAGCGTTCCAGGTATTTCTTGGCGCGGCGGGCGTTGTCGATCGTCGTCTCGCCCGGATCCACTTGAACCGCAACGTGAGTATATCCTTCGAGCAACTGCCGTCCGCCTTTCGCTAGAATCATACGGAACAGCACGCGGAATTTCCAATCGTCGAGCGGGAATCCAAGGAAGAGCAAGGAGCCAGTGAGCAGCGCGCTACCAACCACCGGCGGCATTAGCTGGTATCTGGTGGTACGAATCAGGTAGTCGAAAAAATCGTCCTCCGTCAACACCCACGTCATGCGCGCCAGTGATTTTCCGAACACATAGTAGATCAGCGGCTTGTCCGTCGTTGGTTCGCCTGGAAACGGAGAGGCTTGTAGATCGTCGCGCCTTTCATCCCGCCACTCCGTAACCACCGCGACCGGCTGTTTCAGATGTCCGTTAGACATGGTTTGCGCGAGAAACATTTCGAGAATCGAATCACTCGTCGCATTGACAAAGACCTTAGCATTCAGCCCGGCCACGATTTTCAACGGATCTGTTTCCTGAGTGGCAAGATTCGTGACGATCGACTGCATCAGTTCCTGCGGCGTCATGGTTTGCGCGGCCGGCCCCAGCAGCCGCACTCCGGACTTCCGCAGTTCGCAAATCAGCGCATCGATCACTTCACCCCGCACGTACTCCAGCCCGTTTTGAGTCATCACGAACTGGGCCACCTTTGCGAGATCGGACCGGTCGTGCGAATCGAGGGGGAAACGGCTCTTCTGCGCCAGGTCCGTGGCGATTGACCGGACCCCGCCGAACAGATGTTCGGACACATCGGGGCCGATAATCGGCACGCAAGCGCCGCGCTGCACAAATTTGCAAATGGAGTCCCACTGCTCGAACTCAGGTTGGGCGCTATCGAAGCCCGGAACGTACCAGATACGGCCGCTCCGCAGGCGCAGGAACAGCACCGGCATCCAATAATCGTCGCATTTGCGAACGTCGCCGCGCGCCACCGATGTAGCCCGATCGATTTGACCGTCGATCAGCAGCTCGGTGAAGAATCGCTTCATGAACACGGATGACGTGTCCATCGAAATGCTACCCTGCATCGCCACGATGGCTGGCACGCCAGCTTCCGCTAATCGTGGTCCGAGCGCCGAAAAAGCCACACCTCTTTTTCCAGCGCTCTGGCAGGACGCGAGCACCACCAAGCGGGGCCGTTGATCCAATTCCCGAATGCGCTGCACCAGGTCCGCCCCGCGGGTGCGCTCCTCCGCTTCGAGGTAAAGATAGGCATCCTGGTAGTCCAGATTTCCGTGGCAAACCAGGTAGAAGATATCGAACCCTTCACGCAGCCGCGCGGAAATCTCGTTTAAGGAAACGGGTCCATCCGGCGCGAGTTCCGTGATACTGGTTTGAGCGAGCGCCGTGCGTGCCTGCTCCAGCTCAAGAGCAACATCGATTGGCTCCATCTCCTGTGGACCGACCTGGCGCGGACTCGCAATCACAATCAGAGAGGTGAGCTTCGCCTTAGGCCGGACCCGGATTGGCCTCCAATCCTGCCCACTGGCCAGAAAGCGGGATACGATCGTTTGCTCGCCCATAAACAGCGGCGCGTCGGGCACGTCCGGGTCACGGAGAGTTTCCCAATGAATAGCATGCAACTCAGGAGCGCTCGAATCGATCGATAGCCGTACACGCAGCGTTGCATTCTGCGTCTGAGCCGATGTCCGGAATCGTCCGAACCACAGTTTCACAGGCTGCGAGAAAAAAACACTCCCAAGCAGGCGTCCATATTCGTCGGGGAAATATTGACGGACAGAATCAGGGTCGAATTCGATTTCCGGGTCGGGTTCGGACCGCTGCTCAGCGTCGTCGCCGGGTCCGTTAAAGCGAAAGCTGAGCGCGTAGCAACGCTCATTCCGCTTACGGATCGCGATCTCAAGATCGGCGTAAGGCATCAGTTTGAGATAACGGCTGAAAATATATCACAGGAGCGTACCGGCCCGCGCCGCGTTGCCAATATGCCTGGCGCATCAGCCATGGTTTAAATCTGTGATTGTCGTCGCTCCGCGATATCTTCTAGCGTTGCGAACCGCGTCCATGCGCACGAAACTCAATTAGTTCTTGGGCAGGTTCACCGCCGCCCCACGTACTCTCGTTCGAGACTCGTCCGTAGCTCAAATGGAACATGTGCCTATCCATACGTCCTTCCCATGCATCCCAGGTAGGAATCGAGAAGCGTACCTTCACGGCCGTTAGGCCGATGCGCCCCGCTTCCGTTTCAGTGCCAGCAACGCGGCGCCCCCGAACACCAGGAGTAGCGTGGAAGGCTCCGGTACAGATGAAACAGTTGAAATGGTTATCGTTCCGTTTGGATCGTTTTCATAGAAGTTCGTTGTGGCAAACGAGCCTTCCGTATAGATCGACCCAGTGATGGTGTTGATAGTCGGAGCGGATTCCGGCCCTGTGTAATATTGAGCTCCAGCGGCAAGATACTGACCACCATCGCATGTCGCGTCGCCAAAACAGAGTGCGAAGCCACCTCCAAGTGATCCCGTTGACACGGTAGCATTGTCAAAATAGACGGAATACAAGCCACTTACGCTGGAACCGTTTAAGGTGTAGACCACGTTTGTGGGCAAGAAGGAAAAAAATTCTCCCGGGATCTCCGAGGCAACTGTTGGAGTGCTGCTGGTGTTGAAGGAGAGCGTCCATACATCACCCGGCGCGGACCACGCGGTGATGGGAGTTGTTGAGCTGAAAGTTCCTCCAGTGGTCACCCACAGAGTGCCGGCAGCCAGTGGTTGCCCGAGCGCGACAGACGCGATGACGGCGGATAGGGCAAATCTAACAATACTCATCTCACCTGTCTCCTTAGATATTGAATTGAACCATTGGCTGGAGTCACAAACCATGGTCTACAGAGGAGCATACGTGAGCCTCACGAAATTTGCGCCACATAAGTATGTGGGGCAGGCGGACTAATCCAACAAATGATCATTTTTGAATCGGTAGGCTGGAGTCGAGCTTCGAAGCGCTCCGGGCCGCTGATGTGCTTCGGACTTCGTCCCAATTGCGCAGTTCAGGGAAACGACGAGGGTCTGAGCGGCCTGGGCAGGTCTTCTTGATGCGGACGTGAGAGGCAACTTCACCGTAAGCAACTGCCGCCCGACGAGGCGGAAGCGATCTGATCGAAGAATTCGCTGGAGAAGTGGCCTTCCTTCCGCCAGTGGCCTTGTTGCCTGAGCAATTGCGCCGCGATGAAGTGGCCGCAAAGAGCGACATCTACGCGATTCCAAGGGTGGCGGCGGCCGCTTTGCCCCGCCGGTTCACCGACCTCCCATTCCTCCGTTCGCACCAGAGGCTCAACGTCCGGGACGGTGAGATTCATATAGACAAATAGCGTTTTGTCGATTACAAATTGGTACCAGTCTGGAGGCTGCTATTCTGAAGCAAAGGCAATGTTCAAGAAACTGAGGTGAGTTCGTTGGCGGAAGTGCAGGTTAATAATGGCGAAAGCCTGGAAAGCGCGCTCAAGCGCTTTAAGCGAAAAGTCCTTCAAGAGGAAATTATTAAGGACATCAAGAGTCACGCCTTCTACTTGAAGCCGGGTCAGAAGATGCGCGTGAAAGCGGCACTGGCACGAAAGCGTAGCCGGAAGAACCGCGCGCGCGACTCCGAATCGGATCAAATGAGGAAGTGATACGGCGCGTCCAGCGGCGCGATTTCGCGCACCCGCGCGCAGACCCGAACCATGGAACGAAAGATCTTTTGGCTCCTCTTCATGATCGTCGGTCTGGTAGCTGATTTCGTTCTGCCCATCTGGTGGGCGCTGGGGGCCGGCATTCCGATCGCTGTTTTCAGTTGGTGGATTGCGTATCGAAGCGGCTGGTTTGACCTGTGACGTCATCCTCCAGATCGGACATTCTGAGTTAATGCGGCTTTTTCTCTTCGCGGCGATCGCGCTGCCCTTGCTCCCCGGCCAACCGAAGGACCTCAATCGTGAGCGCGATGCGGATGGGTTCGGGAACATCAAATGGGGTATGACCGTCGCCGAGGCCAAAGCCGCATTTCCCGGCCTCCGCGAACCCGAACGTTCGGAACTCACGAGCGGAGCGTTCGAGGAACGCCTGATCCAGCCCGTCCTTATGATTGGCAGTGTGGAAATGACTGTTTCCATCCAGACCAAGACCGATTCCGAACTTATCACCCGCATCGTTCTGAAACTTGCGCCCTTTGTGCAGCACAGGAAGACCGCCTTCCAATTTCTGAGCAATAACCTCATTCAGAAATACGGAAAGCCCAACCACCACGACACCGCGACCCGCAGCCGCACGAAGGAAGACACAGAAGTCTGGGCCTTGCCTTCCACTACCATCACCCTTAGCTGGCGCGAGGAAGCGGTGGGCAAACTCCGTGTCCTCGACATCACCTACGAAGCAACCAACTCCAAGTTCCTGTCCCCTTTCCTGGATTAAGTAGGCTATTCGGATAAGGAAGCTCAATTCCCGTGCGCGTTTCTTTGGCGGCCCTAGGGTTTTCTGCTCGTTTAGAGGTCAGGGCCGATCCGCGGTTTCCGCCCTCGGCCCCACCGGCTTCGGGCTCGATCGCGCACTCCTGAATCTATCCGCTTCAGACGGTAACGACGGAGTGCGCGTTTTTGCGCATAGGCACTCCTTTTGAGGGATTACGGTTGTATTCCGCGTAGGCTTGCGCAACGGTCTCCGAGTCTCCATCCATAATCAACTGGCCTTTATCGAGCCAGATGGCGCGATCGCAAAAACCTTTTACCATTTGAGGACTGTGCGAGACGCAGAGCATAGTGGTTTTGTTCTTCCTCAGCTCGCCGACCTTACGCAAGCATTTGGCCTGAAACTGAGCGTCTCCGACAGCGAGTACTTCATCGACGATCAGAATGGAGGGGCGTACGTGAACGGCAATGGAAAACGCCAGGCGGACCATCATGCCGGTTGAATAAGTCCTGGTCGGCTCCGAAATAAACTCGCCGATTTCGGCGAAGTCGACGATCTCTTTGTAGCCGGCCTTGGTTTCGGCATGCGACAAGCCGAGCAGGGCCGCGTTTACGAAGACGTTTTCCTTCCCGGTCAGATCCGGATGAAAGCCCGAGCCCAGCTCCAGCAGCGCCGCCACACGGCCATCGATCTTGACGGTCCCCTCAGTCGGCTGCACCAGACCCGCGACCAAGCTGAGCATGGTGCTTTTGCCGGCGCCGTTGCTGCCGATCAAAGCGACTGCTTCACCTTTGTCCACGGTGAGCGAAACGTCGCGAAGAGCGTAGAAATAGTCTTCCTCCCGCCGTTTAAACAGATCTGAAATTATGTGGCGCAGCAACTTTTGGCCCGCGTGCCGCCAAAACGCCTTCGAGACGTGACTCACTTCGATTACTGTTTGTCGCGCGCTCATAAATGATCATAGAATCCCGCCTTCATACGGCGGAAAGCCAGCACGCCGACGGCGAAGACTGCGAAGGACACGACGGAGAGCTTGATCAGCAGCGTGCTCGAGGGCGCATGCTGTTCGAGCAGGATATCGCGCAGAGCCATAACCAATGCCGCGATGGGGTTGTACTGGTAGATTTCGTGGTATCGCTGCGGAATTAAGGTAAACGAATAGAAAATAGGCACTAACCAGAAGAGCACCAAATTTATCGACTCAACAACGTAGCGGGTGTCGCGGATATAAACGTGCAGCGCCGAAGATATCATCGCCAATCCACAGACAAAAATGATCTCGAGGCCCCACAGGACAGGCAGCCACAGCCAGTTCACATTCACGCCCACCGAAAATATGACCAGAATCAGAAGCAAGGCAATCTGAATCAAAAGATGCAAACAGTTCGAAAGCACGCTCGCAATGGGAAGAATTTCGCGCGGCACAGGCACTCGCTTTACCATGGAGCCATTGTCGACGATGGCTCCGGTACCGACCGACCACGCCATCGTAAAGAAATTAAAGGGAACCAGCCCGCATAGAAGAAATACCGCGTAGTGTGGGGTTGCGGAGGTAAATATTCTCGTAAATACGAAAGTCATGACCGACATCATGACGATGGGATTTAACAGCGACCAGAATGCCCCCAGCGACATGTTCCGGTAGCGAACTCTGAAATCCTTCCAGACCAGCTCGCGAAGTACAAATCCGTAATGTCCGGTCCACATGATTGTTAGACTGCGAACACCCCCCAGGCAATCGCACACAAAGTATAACATGGCTACGGCAAACCGCCCGCCTGGACCGGAGGGGTCTCAAACCGGTATCATAAACTTCCTAGCGCTTCGATCAACTGTGATTTTCTTTTGCCATATTCCAAGGACAGCCGGTACCTCGGTCCACACGACGTTTGCCCCTAAGTTCGGCGGAACCGACGGCCGGTCCGGTGGTTTTGAAGCTGGCCGCCCCTTTTTTGTGGTGAGCGATGCCAGTCAACTTGGCGCCGTTGGAGAGATAGTCCGCGAGCTTCCCGACCGCCATTTTTACCTGGGAGGGCACGTCGGGCTCCATCATCTTCCGCTGGCGGGCATCGAGGTTGGGGAGTCGGACCTCGTCTTCACCATCGTGAGGGACCCGGTTGAGCGGGCCGTTTCGCTCTATTTCCTCACCAAGCGAAGCCCCGAGTGGTTTGTCAAGACCCAGGGCGAAGCGGCCGAGCGCGGATTTGAATACTTTTATAGCTTTCAGCGCGACTCCGGCGTGTACTTTCATAACGACCAATGCCAGCTGATCGGAAACACAGAAACATACGAGGCTGCGGTTGCAACTCTCGAACGGCATTTCACACTGGCCGGCAGCTCCGGAGCAATCACTCTGCTGGAGCAGGCAATTCAGCGCTCTTTGGGCGAGACCAATGGCTTCCGGTTCGCGTTAAGCCGAGAAAACGCAGCCTGGCATGAGCGTACCAAGGACGGTGGATGGCGGAAGAGCTCCGCAATTGACGAAATCGTTCCGGAGGCGCTGCGCGCGCGAATCATGAGCGATAACGAACAGGATGCGCAACTCGTCGATCTGATCGAGCGGCAGCACGGAGGACTCTTTTCGAGATTTCCAGACGCTTGAGCGGAAGCCTGGAAGCTCGGCGTCGAACGTGCGCATCCAGGGTGCGCGGGCGATACCCGCGAAAATGCGGAACGAACCCAAGTGGGTGGTTTGATCTGAAGAATCATATAGATACACACTTAAAAATAGACAACGCCGCCGTGTAAGAAGAGCCGCCGGAAAATGGCGGCCCACAAAATGCGGAACGAACCCAAGAGGGCTTTTTTCCCTCGGGACCACCGTAATACGACAATTCGCGAAGGAATGGCGGAGCGTACCCAAGACTTCACAAAGGAAAGGGAATGGAGAAAACAGGAAGGCCGTGATGAGCTAGTCAACTTTGGGCTGACTTTGGCCGCGGCCGGTCAACCGGAGGAGGAGCCCTCCCCCTTTTACCAGGGATTGCCAGATGCGGCTCTCGATCACGCTATCTACCACGCGAGTAAGAGATTGAACGCTGCGCTCAATGCCGTTGGTCCGGCGTTCCAGCCGGGTGATCTCTGCCCGCAGATCTGCTGAGTCGTCAAGAACCTGGCCGGAGCCGGCGACGAGGATCCTGGAACGGACGGCTTCAACCAAAGCCTCCAGATCGGGGGCCTCCAGATCGGGCAGATCCGCCCCCAACTTAGCGGGGCGTTCCCTCAGTTGTTGAATTTCCTGCACCAGAAACGCATGCGTTCCGCGCAAAGTCTCCAGATACTCGCGCTCGCGAAAAAGCTGGCTTTCAAGGATGGCGGCGCGTTCCTTGTAGCGAGCACAAGCCTCCGGGCCGTTATGGGAACCACCTTCTAAAGCAGCTTGATAGCGACGATCGATGCATTCCGAGAAGATCCGTTCGACGTCGGAAGCGAGCCGGGCGCCCCGCTCGAGCAGCATCGCATGCGGAGCCGCAAAGGTCGCATCGAAGGATAGATTGGGCGCAAAACCGTAGCCGCCCAGCAGGGCGATCCATTCGAGGGTCGGCCTGGCTTTTCCCGGAACCGGCGCTTCCGCCATTAGTGGGATTGAGGAAAACAGCAGACGGCTGGAAGAAGCGGTGAGCTCCCGCAAAAACGATCCGTCCCGATCCGGAATGTTTTCGAGTGCGTTCAGACAGATCGTGAGATCGAAAGGCACATCGGCGGCGGATTCCGGTGTCCGGCAGAAGGATCGAATATCGGATGGCGCCTCGCGGATCACCTCTTCCGATTCCAGGCCCCAGGCATCGATCGCACGGTTGCGAAGCCTCCGGACCAGCATCCCGGAGCCGCAAGAAACTTCTTGAACGCGGCGCGGACTCAAAAGATCGACAATCTCATCGGCAACCACTTCGAGCAAGTCCGGCCACGGAGCATGCTCCCTTCCCTGCAGCCATCTTTCGCGATATTCTTCCTGATAATCCCGGCCTGAAGCCGTGAAAATGTCTCGATCGCCCATTACCTGGAATCCCTTCTTCCGTTGGCGGCAACGGGCAATCCTGCGCGCCTCACCATGCGGGCCGCGGGGGTTTCGACGAGCCGGGCTTCCACCGCGGCGGCGCGCCGGCAGGCCAGAACCGCGAAGGCGCCGGCTAGCATCCGATCCTGCTCCGGCGCGCGGAATCTGACAGAAAATCCGTCAGCAGCGTGCCGATGGGTAATCCGAAGGGAGCACTGATTCTCAATGACGCCAAAAATAGCGAACTCCTGTAGAGGCAATACCGACGCCGCCGCCAGCGAGAGCGCAAAACTTTGCCTGGACGATTCGCAAAGAATCAAAACGGGCGAAGCACCCACTGGGACATCTTCCAACAGTAGCAAAGGCCACAAATCAGGGTCTATATTCGCGGGAACCTCGCTTGAAGCTTCCGCCTGCGACACCAGATTCTGAAGCCGCACGATCAGCGCCGTGCGATCCTCGAGCGGGGTTTTGAGCAGTTTCCGGGCGACTGCGGGCGTCGCCAGCCGCGGCGAAGGAACATTACAACTTGCCAGGCCTACCGAGAGGAAATGCCGAAGGGCCTCCGCGTCCGGTTCGCCCGCGCCCAGGTAGCGTTCGGAATACCATCTGACGTCGAAGAGCGGATGCGGCCTTCGCCCGTTGCGGGCGCCGGTTCGAACAAAGTGCAGAAGAGGATGGATTCCATCCATATCCGGGTTCTGCGAAAGATACCAGCGGGTGTCGAACCAGCGGTTGGGGTTCAAACCATCGCGCCATCCCTGTTCGACGTAATGATCCGCCGGATCGGAGGTAAGCGGGCCGTACTTTGCCCGATACCAGGCGGAATCGACCAGATCCGAGACAAGCTCATCCTCGTCAGCTAGGGCAGAGCCAGGCCGTGCAGGCGAGGCTCGCGTTTCAGGGGCGGGCTTGCCGTCTGACAGCAGATCTCCAGAGAGATCAAACGGCGGATACGGGACGGCGCCAATGCTCAACCCTTCCGTCAGAAAATGCAGCAGGGCCTCCGCACAAGGGCGATCGGCGGCCAGGTATTGCCTGGAATACCAGTTGATATCGAAACTTGGGCACGGCCGATATCCCGCGGCTGCGCCTTCCTTGACGAAGTGCTCGAGCGGATTCAGATTTCGCGCTCCGACCTCGCGGTATTTCGCGACGTACCAATCGGTATGAAACCACGGATTCGGCCTGCGCCGCTGCTGCCATCCGACACTCAGAAAGTGCTCCACCGGATCGATCCTCAAAACAGCGACATCGGGATTGACGTGACTGTACCAAGCTGAATCGATCAGGCTCGTCAACAGATCCTTGGGGCGCTTTGTGACAGGCGGCAAGCCAGGAGTGTGAACCGGGCGGGCGACCGGCTCCGGAGCGCGAGTCCCGCCCACCGAATGAGATCTGGAGAAAGCTGCCCAAAACTGCTCTTCAGATTTCATTGAGGCGACCCGCAGTTGTTGAAGGGCCGTCTTCTTGAATAGGGCGCCAGGGATGATCGAGCGCTCTCCAACATTCTTATAGATGTAGAACTCGGGAAACGGCAGCGTGGCGTCGAATTGCTCCGCTGCGCTTCTCAAGAGCTGGTCAGAGAATGTAGCGGCATCGAGGGGCGAGTCGGGATCCATCAGGACCAGCCGGGTCGAATCACATTTCCCTTCGAGCTCGGCCAGGGCCTCCAACTTGGATGCCAAACGGGAAAGGGTGATCGCGCGGGCTTTCGGAACTCCCAGGCTTTCGGCAATCGGCTGCGCCTCCTCGTCGATAACGCCGATACAAAGGTCGCGCCCGGTCAGCGCGGCAATCGGCTGCCTGGCGAAAGCAAGCAAAGGCTTCCGAACCTCCACGCTCAGCCCCGCCATAATTCGTCCGAGAGCCGCAAGCTGGCTTGTGGGGCCATCCTTCCCGAAATGCTCGACCACGGTGCGGACGATCCTTTCAAATTCGGCAGGATAAGACGAAGGATGCTCGGGCGCCCTTTCACGCATGAGTCCGACCTTCGGGAGGTGCCGGATCGCAAAGCGGAGCGCGAGGCGAACCGCAAGGTCAACATCCGGCAGATCATTGAACGTCGGGTCAAAGCCACCGGCAGCGTCGAATAAGTCGCGCGAAACAACTACCGTGGCGGCGTCGCGCGTACCCTTGAGGAAATCGAAAGGCGAAGAGGGATCTTCGGTGTGAACATCGAGCCCGCAGGTGACGCATCCGGATCCGGCCGGCCCAATGGCGTCGATTGCCCATTCAATCCACCGCGGATCGAACATGTTACCAGGCTTGAGCCAGGTGAGGAACCGGCCCCGAGCCGCCCGGGCACCGACGCTATAAAGCCCGCCGCCCGTGACGTCAGGATCCGAAACGACTTGGCGAACCTCGGACCGGCGATGAATCTCAGACTTGATCTCGCCATCGAAGTGAGCCGGCCGGATCGCCAGGACAGGCTCGACACCCAAAAACGTCTGCTCGGCTACGCTCGATAGCGTCCGGGCGAGATCGCCGTCGTAGGGGTCCAATACCGGAATGACAACACTGACTACTGGATCAGTCATGGTCACTCGCCAAATCGGATCGCAACTGCTCGATGGGTTGCGGCCTTGCAGCGGACTCGAGGAGAGCTCGATAGCTGCGAACGGCGATTTCTCCGTTTGTCGTGGCGTTCCAGCGCTGCATTACGATTTCGCGATTTTTCGGCGCCGCTTGATCGACCATGTTATCATCCTCAACCGCGCGGCGAATGGCGCGGGCCAAGCCGTCGACGTCGTGCGGAGACACCAGAAGTCCCGTTTGCCCGGACTCGATCCACTCATCGCCGCACGAGTTACAACCCTGTATGGGAAAAGTGCCCACCGCCATAGCCTCGAGTAGAGTTGTGGAGATACCATCGGAAATCCCCAGTCCGACTACGACTCGCGCTTGCCCGAGCCGCGTCAGAACGTCCTCGTGGCGGTTTAGATAGACTTCCGAGACGATGTCGAGTCCATCGGTTTTGGCGAGCGCCTTCACCGTGTGATTGACAGCTTCTTCTCCGAGGGTAAGCCGGATTTTAAAGCCCAGGAGCGCATCCGCGGCCAAATGAATCGCAGCGAGAATGTGGAGTGCGCGGCCCGACCAACCGTGATATCCCTTAATGGCAATCTCGCGCCGCTGCGAAGGGAGCTCAAACCGGCTGAGGGGAGGGAATTTCGAAAAATCCGAGCCCCCGGAAGCGGGAATGCAGGGAAAAGCGAAACCGCGGAATCCCATGCGACGCGCGATCCGCAAATCGCGTTCGCACTCGGAATGATAGCCGTCGATTTGCGCCAAAATATCCAAAATGCGCGATTCATGTTCGGGAAGCTTTCCATAGAGGTAGATGTCGCTGCCCCAGTTGGAGAGCAGCCAGAGTGGAAATTTCGCCTTGAGCAGATCTTTCGCCGCGAGCGCCAGATATCCGCCGAACTGCACAGTCATCGAGTGGATAATATCCGGACGAATCTTTCGAATCGCGCACGCTAGATGGCCGGGATGAATCAGCTTGAGGTCACCCAGCCATTCCGGACGCCAGGGTTCGTATCGCGATGCCGTCTCTTCGTGCGGGACGGAATCGAGATCAAAAATCCCGATATCTCTGTCGCTCAGCCGATCCGCGTCCGCCCGATCCGAAATGATCCGGGCAGATTTGAGTCCCAGAGTAACAGGACCAAAATAGATGGGAACAAGAACGAACCGGATTCCCCGGCCGCGAACCATGTTGAGCCAGCGCGCCGTGTGCGGGCTGTCCGGCAGGCCGAGAACCACGACCATGGGCGTTCGCGCGCTGCCCGGCTGGTTCAGATCCATGATTCCACGGTGGTATACAGCCGCTCCGCAAAAATCTTGGGATCAAAAGCGGCTTTTTGCATAAATATCAAGCTATTTAAAAAACTCGGCTCCGGAAACTGGAGGGCCACAATCACCGGAATCTTCATGGATTGCGCCTCCGCCAAACGCAAATGCGATGCGGAGCGGAAGGCTGTGGCGGCGTACAGGTCCGATCCCTCCAGGGGTGATTTCCCCCGGGAAGGGCGGTAAATCGAGAGCTTTTTCCCGGTGTCGGCCTCAAAAACCGCAGCGGCCAGCGCCACATCTTCATTCACCACATCGATGAGCCGGACCTCGACGCGCGACAACCAAAGCGCACACCAATAGAGCGCTGAGATCGCGAAGAGCGCGCGGCCCGCCACCGACTCGGCGCCATCGAAAGCAATCACCGGCATAGATGGCTCCTGCGATCGATTGAGAGCGGAATTCATGGCCTATCCCGCTTTTCTCCCGCTTACCCAGAGCAGAAAGCCGCCGACGCTTGAAAGGGTCTTCCAAATACGGCTCTGCATAATATTATCGACTGACACCTTCACCTCCGCGAGTAGCTCGGTTTGCTGTTGAAGCAAGCGCGAGACATCACCCTCAGGCAGCAACGGTCGAGGCGTTAGGGCATCCACCTCTAGACGTCTGTGCGCCAAACCTGCCCGATCCTCAGCGGAACGCGCGACGTTCGCTCCTGAGTCTTCGCGAAGTTTCTGCAATACCCGATCTGACGCATTCCGCAGCTCCTGGATTTGCTGTGTGTGAATACGGAATCGCGAGTCTGCTTCATAATAGGCAACCATTCGAAGGATTGCCTTCCACTGCTTTAGGGGATTGTAAGCGACACTATCGGCAGACACCGAGACGATCGATAACGCCTCATCCATCCCGAACAGATCGTACTCCTCTGTGACCGACGCCCAAAACAGTCCGTCTTCGCATTGAAAGGCGTCCGGGAAAGTGTGTTTTCTGAAGACTTCAGCGCGAATCATCGAGGTCGGCATAGCGATGGGATTACCGCTCAAGATTTTGGGAAACACATGCCCTCTAAATTGCCCAGACGGCCGGTACGAAGAATCCATCGTTTCGTCGAGGGCAAAAGCGAAGTAAGACGTATGCGATATGAAGGCATAGTTGTCCACCATGAAGCGCAATTGGCGGTCAACCTTGGTCGGCAGGAAGAGGTCATCGGAATCCAGAAACGCAATGTACTCGCCAGTAGCTCGCTCCACGCCGAAGTTTCGAGCAAGTCCGGCGCCGCGGCGATGCTGGCAATAGTGCGCAAAAGTGAACCCCGCAGGCAAGGCACCTGGAACGGCGTCGGAGATATTTGTCTCCGGCGTGTCGTAAACAACGATGACCTCAATGTTCTTGTGCGTTTGAGATAAAACAGAATTCACAGCCGCGCGCAGTTGGTCTGTGTTCTGAAAAAACGGGATAACGACCGAGACTTTGATGCTCTGCACCGCCCGCGATCCCGCCTCAGCCGCAGCCTGATTCGCACCGGCGTGACTCAGGAACTTTTGCATCTTAAGGAAGAACCGTGCGTGGCTTCCCTCCAACTCGCGAGCGCGGTCCGGCGAGATTGAATCGAGCGACTTGATCCATAGCGAATTGAACTCAGCAGCATAATTCCCTCGCTTGCTTCCCTGCTGATCATGCTGCCTGCATTTGATGAGCGCCTCGGGCATGTGGACGAAGCGATATTGCTGAAGCGCGCGCAGCCAAAGATCATAGTCCTGGGTGTACGGCAAGCTCTCGTCAAAATAGCCAACTTCGGAAAAGAAATCCACCGGTATGAATACCGTACAACCATTCACCAAGCCTCTGAGGACAGCATATTCCGGCTTTTCGGCAATCAACTTTGTGTCCAGTGTGACCGTGTTATACCGCTCACCACTACTGTTGATGAGTTCGTAGTCCGAGCATAAGATGATACGCTCCGAAGCCGGGCGCCCTAAGTAAGTCTCAACCTGCCGCTCAATCTTGTTGCGATTGAAAACATCATCGTGACTAAGCCAGCAGAAGAACTGGCCTTTCATTTCACGCACGCCGGTATTGAGCGCGCTGGCAACCCCACCATTTTGCTTTTTGATATATTTGACCGGAAATTTTGCAACAATATGCGCGGTATTGTCCGTTGACCCGTCATCCACAACAATTACTTCAGTGTTTGGGTAAGTCTGGTCCAAAGCGCTCCGGATCGCCGTGGCGACATAATTCGCGCCGTTATATACAGGAATAATCGTCGATACTAGGGGATCGTTATACACTTTTGGCCCTCTGCTTACGCCAACCATCGTAGCTGAGTTCAAGTTCGATTTGTGAGCTTTTGGCAAGCGTGCGTAAATGCCGCTCCGACATCGGATCATCGTTGCTCTGCTCGAACACAGTACCCAAGGGGTCCACCTCAAAAAAAATCACTTTTCTTCCAATTCCGATTGGCCGGCTGTATCATAAATCTTACGTTTGGTTTTGCCATATGCAGATATCTCCGCGGCCGATAGCATGCGGCTCCTATGAAACTTGAGGCTGGACGGGTGCTCTGCGTCGGCGCGAAAGGAACCACTCGGTGCGAGCTTTAATCATGGCGGGCGGACCAGAGGAGGAAGCGGCGGTCCAATGAGGGCGCTCTCGGGCCGCATTGTCATTACCGGCTCCGGTGGGTTTATCGGATCCCGGCTTCTGGCGCGCTTGTTGACGGAGGGCTCACACGTTCGTTGCCTGCGGAGCGCAGCGGTAGGGCAACAGTATTCGCGCGGGGCCGAGCAAGTGCGCTGCGACTTCACCAGCGTCGACGCGGTAACAGAGGCCCTGCAAGATGTTTCCACGGTGTTTCATTTAGGAGGAATGGCTTCGAGCGGCGCCGTACAAACCTCTCCGGCCGAGGCGTTTCTCGCAAACACGTTCGCCACACAGAACGTTCTGGAGGCCGCTCGGCGGAAACACGTCGAACGCGTGGTGCTGCTCTCAACGGCGTATGTGTACGGTTCAGCGTCCGGTTCGCCGGTCACGGAAGACTCTCCTCTGGCTCCGGCATCTATCTATGCGGCGACCAAGTTGGCGGGCGATATACTCGCGCAGGCGTATTACAAAAGCTACGGCCTTCCGGTAAATGTGCTCCGCTGCTTCAACGTTTACGGGCCCGGCCAGGTTGCCGACGCGGTGATTCCAACTATCGTTTCGCAGGTCTTGCGGAAACCGGAGGTAAGTGTACGGAGCCTGCGGCCGAAACGCGATTTCGTTTTCGTCGACGATGTGATCGACGCTTTATGCCTGGCGGCGAGATCCGAAGCTGCTGGAAGCGCATTTCTGATTGCATCGGGGCAGCCTGTTTCGGTCGCACAGTTAATTCGCACGACGCTGAGCTTAGTGCGGGGCAGGAATGTCGACTCGCCCGAGGACGAACCCGATGAAGGCGATTGCCTGTTTGGCAGAGCGGCTCGCGCGCGCGAAATGATTGGCTGGCAGCCGTCCGTTTCTCTCGCGGAGGGGCTTCAAAAGACGATCGATTGGTGGCGCCAAGAGTTGCTGCGTGCGGCGCATGTGGAAGTATGACCAGGAATCCGCTGGTTTCCATCGTAATTCCGGTCTACAACGGCGCCAACTATGTTGCTGAGGCGATCGAGAGCGCGCTCGCCCAAACTTACACCAACATAGAAGTGATTGTCGTTGACGACGGATCGACAGACCATGGCGCGACGGAAGCCGTGGTGCGGAGATTCGAGTCGCACATCCGCATTATCCAGAAGGCCAACGGAGGCGTGGCGAGTGCCCTGAACGCCGGCATCGGGGCGATGAACGGAGAGCTGTTCAGTTGGCTCAGCCACGACGACTTGTATAAGTCCGACAAGGTCGCTCGCCAAATAGAAGTGTTTCGCAGCTTCCCGGAACAATGCGTGGTGATCGGCGACTTTGAGCTGATGAATGAAAAAGGGGAATTCACCGCGCGAATTTCGCTCGAAGGAAATAATCTTGTGGCGCGGCCGCTCGACGCGGTGTTTCGAGGGTTGATCAACGGCTGCGCACTGCTGGTTCCTCGCACGCTTTTTCTCGAAGCGGGCAAATTCGAGCCCGGCTTGCCGACGACGCAGGATTACCATCTGTGGTATCGCATTGCCCGTCTGGCCCCGTTTGTCCACTCGCCCTATTCCGGCGTCCGGCAGAGAGTCCACCCCCTGCAGGGATCAAAGCTCGCTTCGCACCTGGAAGAAGCCAGCCGCATGTTCATTTATTTAATCGACTCCACGCCCGAATCGGTCATGCAATCCTATGACGGCTCAGCGGCGCGGTTCATGATGAAGATTCGCGAGCGCCTGACTTCCTATCCGGGCCTCCGCGCGTATCTCGATTTTCGAATCCATTCGCTGCTCGGGCAGCATCCGCTTACTGTCGTCACCCCACCGCCGAGGGATGGTTTCGAAGCTGCGCTTCGGTCGGCGGAGGTGGCATCAGGGGTGACGATCGCGTTTACGCCCAAGTCCTACTCTCGGGAGGAGGTCCTGGCGGGGCTTCAGCGGCTTGTTTTCTCCGATGCCGATATTGCGCGGCCCAGGAATCGTGGCGGGCTCGATTATGTGATCGCGCGGCGGTCCGCTTTGCCCGCGATGATCGATGCCTTCTCCGCCGCTGGCTGGAGTGCGCTCCCTCAACATGTCCGCGTAGAGGAGTATGAGGCGGCCCACGCGGCGCGCGAGGGTAGTTCCTTGGCCCGGGCAGCAGAAGCTCTGAAGCGCGGCTCCTCATTCGTATCGAAGCTGGCGATTCCCGCCCCCGAAGTCGACGAGAGTTTACTAGGAAACGCGCGGGTTTCTTTTTCCTCGACCTCGGAAAAAGCGGTAATCACCGCGCTATCCGGGCTTGGGCACGCGAGGCTCCCGACGGTGCTTTTCCTGCTCCACTCGCTGGGCGGCGGCGCGCAAAGGCATCTAACAGAGCTGATTGGAGCGTTGGACCGCAAGGCGAATTGCATAACCGGATGCGGGACCAGAGACGGTTCTCTTTATCTAACCTTCGGCCCTCCCAGGCAAGACCGGGGCATCGTTTTCCGGCTTCCCCAACAGCGGCAGGCACTGGTACGCATCCTGCAGGCAGCCAGAGTCGGACGAGTCGATGTTCACAGCACGTTCGGCTTCGACCGCGAAGCGGAGGATTTGCTGGCCGGCCTGGCGCTGCCCTTCGATGTCACGCTAAACGATTACCATCCGCTGGCCAGCCATCCGCATCTCTGTTTTGAAGATGGACGCTTTGTGGGCGATGCGCGCCTCGATAGCCCGGAGCATGGCATGCTGCGCGAGACTCCTCTGCCCATTTTGCGCGGCGCGGCCAGAGTGATCGCGATCTCGCGCGACATGGGCACCCGCATCGAAAGGATGCATCCTGGCTTGCCCCTGATCGTCGCCCGTCATTGGCGAGAAGCGACCGCGATGCGGGTGCGCCATGTGCTCATTCCAGGCATTTGGGACAAGGAGCCCTTGCGGATACTGATCGCCGGGCGGATCGCCGAAAGCAAAGGGCGGCAACTGGTCAGCGGCGCCGCCCGCCTGGCCGCGCGGCGCAAGCTCCCGCTGCGGTTCCATGTCCTGGGTCAAATGGAGCTCCTGTCCACCGATATCGAAGAATGCAAGGAGACCCTGACCGTTCACGGACGGTTCGAAAGCTCAGAGTTTTCAGAGCGGCTGTGCGGAATTGCTCCTCACGTCGGGTGGCTGCCGAGCCTGGTGCCCGAGACGTGGAGTTACATCCTGACGGATCTAATGGAAGCCGCGCTGCCGTTGGCTGCAACCGCGCTCGGAGCCATCCCGGAGCGATGCTGGGAAAGACCGTCGACCTGGCTGCTCGATTGGGAGGCGGACTCCAAAGAATGGGTTGAATTGTTCCTGAAATTGCACGCCTCGCGAATGGAGACGGCTTCGCGATGGTGCCCGGTCGATCGTCTGCCGCAAGCGGAGGATTTCTATCCCAACGCGTACCTTTGCTGGGCAGGGAACTAAGAAATCTTTTCTTGTATACTGGTTTAGCCAATTTGAGTTTTTGACCATCTTCTTGACATTCAAGTGACTGAATTTCCTTTTAAAAATAAACGAGTGCTCATTACCGGTGGAACCGGCTCTCTAGGAAAGGTCCTGGTAAAGCGATTATTGAGCGGCGAGGCAGGGTTGCCGGCGCGGATTGTCGTGTTTTCCCGTGACGAAGCCAAGCAGCACCAGATGCGCCTGGATTTTCATAATCGGCCGAACCAGACCGACGAAATCGTCTTCGAGAACTTTAAGCGCCTGTTACAGTTCAGAATCGGCGATGTGAGGGACTACAATAGCGTCTGCCTGGCGTTGAGAGATATCGATGTCGTAATCAACGCGGCCGCCCTGAAACAGGTGCCAACCTGCGAGTATTTTCCCTATGAGGCCGTTCTCACCAACATCGCGGGTCCGAACAATATCCTCAATGCGATTCAGCAGAACCGCCTTCCGGTAGAAACGCTGGTGGGGGTTTCGACGGATAAGGCTGTGCTTCCCATCAACGTCATGGGGATGACCAAGGCGTTACAGGAACGACTGCTGGTGAGCGCGCAATTAAACCTGCCGAACACCCGCGTGGTGATTGTGAGATACGGCAATGTGCTGGCGTCGCGCGGCTCCGTACTGCCTTTGTTTCAACAGCAAATCGCCGAGGGTGGACCCGTGACGCTGACCGATGAGCGAATGACCCGCTTCCTGTTCACTCTTTCGCTCGCCGTTGACGCCATCGTCGCCGCCATCGACACCGGAAATCCCGGTGAGATTTTTGTTCCCAAAATTCCAGCCGGCCGCGTCGTCGATATTGCCCGGGCGATGATTGGTGAGCGCGATATCCGGATCGAGGTCACCGGCATCCGGCCCGGTGAAAAGCTCGACGAAGTGCTGATTTCTCTGGAAGAAAGCGCTCGCACGCAGGAACGTGGCGCGTATTACGTCATCTCGCCGATGCTTCCCGAACTCGCGCCTGCTGCATCTTCCCATGCGAGGGATCTGTGGCAGTACTCCTCCGGCGACGATTTATTGAGCCCGCAGGGCATCGCGGATCTTTTGGCCGAGCACGGGCTCGACGCGGCTCGCGGCGCGGTCGTGGGAGAGACGCTCTGTTAAAGATCGTGACGATTCTGGGCACGCGCCCGGAAATTATCCGTCTCTCGCGAATTATTCCCAAGCTGGACAGAGTCTGCGATCACGTTCTGATTCATACCGGCCAGAACAGCACCGCGACACTTTCCGATATTTTCTTCGAGGAATTGAAGCTACGTGCTCCGGACTATTCTCTGGGCGTGCAGGAGCCCGATTTCGCGCGGCAAATGGGCAGTATTCTCAGCGCGTGCTACGACAAACTTGTGGCGCTGCGTCCGGACAGAGTGCTGATTCTGGGCGATACCAACTCCGCTCTCTCCGCTGTCGTCGCCAAAAGGCTGGGCATTCCGGTTTTCCATATGGAGGCCGGGAACCGGTGCTTCGACGACCGGGTACCGGAGGAAGTGAACCGCAGAATTGTGGATCATTCGAGCGACATCCTTCTTCCTTATACGGAGCGCAGCCGGCAGAACCTGCTTCGGGAAGGGATCGCCTCGCATCGCGTGTTCGTGACGGGCAATCCGATTCTCGAAGTGATGAACGCCTATGCGGCACAGATTGACTCTTCCATAGCGCTCCAGAAATTTCAGCTTCGCCCCGGAGCGTTCTTCCTGGTTACACTTCACCGCGCCGAAAACGTCGACGATCCCGCACGGCTCGCCCGGTTCATCGAGGCATTCGAAAGGCTGGCGAGCGAATACGATCATCCGGTTCTGGTGAGCACTCATCCGCGCACTCGTTCACGATTAGACGCCATGAATCTGCGCACGGATCCGAGAGTGCAGTTTGTGGAACCTTTGGGATTCTTCGACTTCGTGGCGCTCGAGAAAAGCGCCCGCTGCGTTTTCTCCGACAGTGGAACGGTTCAGGAGGAATGTTCGATTCTTAAAACGCCAAACGTAACGCTGAGGGACGTGACGGAGAGGCCCGAGACTCTCGAGTGCGGCTCCAATATGCTTTCCGGATGCGACGTCGACCGCATCATGACGGCCGCTAGAATTGTGCTCGAGAATTCCGGCCGCTGGGTTCCCCCGCCGGAGTACCTTAACACGGCGGTCAGCGACACCATTTTGCGAATCCTTCTGGGGTATGTGCACGGAAGGTAATATGCGGATCTTGATTTTAGGCGCGACGGGAATGCTGGGGCATAAACTGGCGCAGGTGCTGGCGCCGGATAATCAGGTTACCGCGGCCATACGAGACAACGGCAGCCACTGGCCGGGCTCGATCAAAGTTGAGGAAGTCGCCACGAACGTGGACATCAAGGAAACCGGCCAGCTCGTGAAGTTGCTCGACCGGCGCCCGGACGCCGTGCTGAACGCGGTCGGAATGGTGAAGCAGATCATGTCGGACCATGATCCGATGGAAACCATCACCGTCAACAGCGTGTTTCCGAGGGTGCTGGCCGATTTCTGCGCTGCTCGATCCATCCGGCTGATTCACTACAGTACCGATTGCGTTTTTACCGGATCGAAGATGAGCGAGCGAGGTCCCAATGGCTACCGCGAATCCGATTTGCCAGACGCCCGCGATCTTTATGGCGCAAGCAAGTTCTTAGGCGAGCCTCCCGCGCCCTGCCTGACGATTCGGACGTCCATCATCGGGCGAGAGTTGCGGGGGAAGCACGGATTAGTGGAATGGTTCCTGGCGCAGAACGGACGCTCAGTTAAGGGATTCACCCAAGCCCTTTTTACGGGGCTTCCAACGTTGGAGCTGGCGCGGGTCACGTCGATGATTCTCAACCGCTTTCCGACGCTCGAAGGAATTTGGAATATTGCGGCCGCGCCCGTCGATAAATACGAATTGCTGAGCCTTCTTAAGGAGCTTTACGGGCAGCGCACTTCTATCGCGCCCGCCGATGATTTCTATTGCGATCGCCGCCTCGATGGTGAGCGGTTCTCTCACGCGACCGGCTGGAAGGCTCCCATATGGCGCGAACTGATCTCGATGATGCACGCCGACCCGTTTCCTTATCCCGAAGCTGGAGGAGAATCTTAGATGATCGCAAATCTCGCTCGAACCGCCCTCGTCACCGGAGCGGGAGGATTTATTGCCAGCCATCTGGTAGAATCGCTGCTCGCCGATGGATGGCGGGTCCGATGTCTGATTCGCTACTCCTCCTCGGGGGAAGTCGGGTTTCTTCGCGATCTGCCGCCGGAAGACTTCCAGCGTCTCGACATCATGCGTGGCGATTTGCTCGATACAGATTTTGTAGCCGAATGCTGCCGCGATATCGATACCGTTTATCACCTTGGCGCGCGAATCTCGATTCCATATTCCTACACAGCGCCGCGAGATACGTTTGAGGTGAACGCGGTGGGCACGTTGAATGTGGCCGAAGCGGTACGGCGGTTGGGCGTCAAGCGCCTGATTCACGTCTCTACGAGCGAGGTCTTTGGATCCGCCGTTTCGGTCCCGATGAGCGAATCCCATCGGCTGAAGGCGCAATCTCCCTACGCGGCTTCGAAGATCGCAGCCGATAAAATCGTCGAAAGCTATGTCTGTTCGTTCTCCTTGCCGGCGGTGATCGTCAGGCCGTTCAATACCTATGGTCCGCGGCAGTCGCCGCGAGCGGTAATTCCAAGAATCATGGAGCAGGCCCTCCGGGGTGGTCCGGTCAAAATCGGCTCGCTTTGGCCCCGCCGCGATTTTACCTACGTGGAAGACACCGTACGCGGATTCATCAAGGCGGCCACGGTGGAGGAAGCTCTTTACGGCGAATTCAACCTCGGCACGGGAACGGATATCAGTATCGGCGAACTGGCCGAACAGATTCTGGAGATTGCCGGCTTACGCAGCGAGATTATCAGTGAGGATCAGCGACAGCGTCCTCAAGAGAGCGAGGTGGCAAGATTGCTCTCCGATAACCTCAAGGCCCGAAAGGTTCTCGGCTGGGAGCCGCAGGTGCCTCTTGCGGAGGGGCTACGGCGGGTTCATTCCTGGTGGCGGGAGCGAGCGCCGGTTTTCGGTTGGGGCGATCAACCGAATTAGCGTACAGAATGGTTTCGCCATCACTCAGCGTATAGTTTTCGAGATAAAAGCGATAGCCCAGCTTCAGACCGTCTTGAGGATGGTCCAATAATCTTCCCAGTTGTGGTAGATCGAGATGGCCAGCTTTGGGCCTGAATCGCCGCAGCGTCTGTTCCGCGCCTTTCAGCGCTGCCAGTTCGAATCCTTTCGATGTCCATCTTCACAAAATTCACTCTTGGGATCGAGGATGTCCCACACGCCGTCGATCGAAGGTGCGTTGGGGGTTCGAGAAAAAAGCGCAGATACCGAACCTGTTGGTCCACTGCCAAGGCGGGATCCACCCCAAAACCGTGCGGCGGGTAGCTGAAATTGGCGTCTGGTCGCCAAAGACGTTACTGCTCAGCAGGATATCGGTCAGGCTCATAGCCCGCAAACGTTCCCCTCGCCGGCCGGCCCAACATCAACAGTATTATCGCGCTATATGCATGGTTCTGGCAGCTGGTGTTAAGCAGAGGCGCCGGTGACCGAATCCAGATTCGCGCCCAACCAGGAGTGTTCCTCAGCGCGCGAGTACTCCTCGGGAGTTCCGATGTCGATCCAATTGCCGCGGTGATCGTAACATCCGACCTTCTTGCCGGCGGCGACCAAGGCGTTGATCACGTCCGGCATGTCGAACGGTCTTCCTGGAGGGATAAAAGCCTTGACCTCCGGGTCGACCGCATAAATCCCAATGCCTACGCGATGTTCGAGACGCGGTTTTTCGAGGTATCCGCTCACCATTCCGTTCGCGTCGACTTCCAGAACGCCGAGGCTGATCTGCGTATGCCTCAACTGCGACGCTACGGTAAGCACCGCGCCTTGGTTGCGATGCTGCGCAAGCATCTTGCCGAAATCGAGGTCCGTCAGAATATCGGCATTGGTCATCAGGATCGTTTCTTCAAACCGCTCCAAAATGCCGAGCGCTCCTGCGGTTCCAAGCGGAAAATCCTCATGCAGATAAGAGATCCGAAGTCCATGATTCGCGCCGGAGGAGAAGTGGGCTTCTAATTTAGAGGCCAGATGAGCGACCGCGAGCGTAACATCGTCGACGCAAGCGTGCCGCAGGCACAGCAGGAGGTGCTCCAAGATGGGCTTCCCGCGCACTCTCAAAAGCGGCTTGGGCAAATCCTGGGTAAGAGGATGCAGCCTCTTTCCCGCTCCGCCGGCCATGATCAGAGCTCGCACCGTGTGGTTCCTTTCGCGCCGGCGCGGAGCACCCGTCCAGCCTCAAGCTTCATCGGAGCCGCATGCCATCGGCCGCGAAGACATCTGCCATTCGCATAACAATACACGTAAGATTTATCATACAGCCGACCAATCCGAGTTGGAAGAGAAAGTGAATTTATTTTTCCAGAACCCTTTGAAATTCTGTGTTTAATTTGCGAGGACAATGGGGAATCCCGTACGCAGGTCCTCCATTTACCGAAACCGTGAACGATTGAAGAGGGTATGGGAGCTAAGTTTGACGCCGTCGTGGGACGCTCATATGTCCGGTAATGATGTTCACGCGGCTTCCGCAACTGATTAGATTCGCGATCGATGGGCTCCTGGCCGAGGATTTCCGGGCGGCGACATCCATTCGATAATGCAGACTGCCGATGGCTACCTCTGGATTGACAGGGAAAACGGCGTCCTGAGGTTTGACGGACTAACCTTCAACGGCATTATGGCTTCGAAGGAAGACTCCCCCCGCTAAATCTTTCGCGCCCAACTATCCTGGCGCTGCGGGAAGCGTACGCGCCGGACGGCCTCGCAGCTGTCACGGGAATTGGCAAGTGAAAGCGCCAGGGGAGTGTATTTGACGCCTGAACTGGAGCAGAAGATTCTCGATGCTACGCTGAAGACCCGGCCTGGCGATGGTGGCACTGATTGGAGTGTGCGCACGATGGCGAGGCAACCCAGGATCTCTCGAATCATCGTTCACCGGGTGTGGCAGCGCCATGACGTGCAGGCGCATCACGTTGAGCGATTCAAACTCTCAAGCAATCCGCACTTTGAGGAAAAGGTACGCGATATCGTAGGCCTGTATTTGAATCCTCCCGAACGAGCACTGGTGTTGTGCGTGGACGAGAAGAGCCAGATTCAGGTTCTCGACCGCGACGACGAGGAGGAATGAAACCGCGCCACAGCGCGACGGAGGTCGCGGCGGTGGGGTGACTTTGGACCTTCTGCACGGGCAGGCCGTGGTGAAGGTCGCGAAGTTTCTGGAGAGTCGTATTCCCAGAACCTTCCGTGCGAGTGCGCGTGCGGAGAGAAGTCCCCTTGGAGATCCACCAACTCACCTCGATTGCGGCATCTCCCATCCGCTCTACCGGGGAGGAGTTGCTTTTGAAGGTCGCGGACTTCGAACCAACCATCTTGCCGGTGGATAGCATCGATCTCACGCAGACCAGCATGGCCCGACAGATGTTCAACCGTACCTGGACCGCGAATTCAAGTTCCTCGCGCGTACAGGCTCCCGCCGAGACCGTGCGGCAATAAGGTTTATTTGCGGATTCCATGTTACTCGAAGCCGTTGAGGGTGTGGGTGCTATCTTGCGCTGGCGCACTCCGTAGAGACCGCAGAAACTGCAACCGAAGCGGGGCCGGGCAAAAACACAATCTGGTTAAGAAAGTTTCATTGCTACTGCCGTTGTCTCCAGGATTTTTCGTGGTGTGTCTATCCAGCTATGGGCGACGGTCGGCCGGTTTCGCTGTTGGAATTTGTCGTGCCCCCGCAAGATTTTCTGTGAGCTGCTGCCGCATCGCGCGTGTTTACGGACGTCAAACTGATCGCGCTTCGGAAATTGTACGACTGGTCGGTTGCCGGGTAGGGGGACGTCTGGGCCAGCGATTCCTTGATCGGTTGTCCATCGTGACCAGCGACGATCCGGTTCTGAGTCGCGTGGGCGTCGACGATTGGGCATGGCGGAAGGGCTAACAGTATGGAACGATTCTGGTCGCGCCGCGGACAGCTTCCCGGAGTGTACTGCGGCAGCATCCGGAAATCGTGACGGTCGCAAGTAAGAGCTGCGGTATCTATGCCGAAGGCACGGCGCTTGGGCACCGCAGTCTCAGCTGATAGCCGATCGCTTTCACCTCAATGAAACTGTTTTCCATCGCGGGGATCTACCGTTAGAGGTATCCCACGTCCTTTTCCCAGTTGGATCGCAAGTCAGATGCCGATCTTGGCGGGTAATCGCCAAGGCGGGGTTGCACATGTCGTACCTTAAATCCTTTTGCGAAGCGGGGCTGACCGTCCTTCCGGGCGTAAAACGATCAGATTCATCCTTCGGCGAAAAGCAAGGAGGGAGGCCCAAATGGTCTTAAGCACAAATCTGAAAATTATTGAAGACAATCCGAAAGCGGTATCGAGACGGAGATTTATCCAGGGCGTTATTGCCGGGGGTGCGGCTGTCTCCTCGGCGAATTATCTTTTTCGCGGTTCGACGGCGCATGGTCAGATAGCGGCCTCGGGAGAGCGGTTGATCACCTTATCCGTCAACGGCCGGCAGCGGCGAGTGGACGCGATAAGGCAAGAGAGACTGGCGTGGACACTGCGTTATAAGTTGGGTCTTACCGGCACCAAACTGGGCTGCGACCGGGCTGAGTGCGGAGCTTGCACCGTCCTGATCGACGATATTCCCCACTATTCCTGCTCGGTACTCACACACACTGTCCGCAACCGGAATGTAACGACGATTGAAGGGCTGGCGGCGGCCGATGGAACCCTCCACCCGGTGCAGCAGGGAGTCATCGACGAACAGGGGTTCCAGTGCGCATTCTGCATGTCGGGTTTCATTATGGCGACGGTCGGATTCCTGAAAACAGATCCTAATCCTACCAGGGCGGAGCTGGCGCACGGCATTTCGGGGAACCTTTGCCGTTGCCAGGATTACGACAAAATCCTGACCGCGATGATGCACGGGGCGGAGAACATGAGGGGGAGCATCGGTGCGTGAGTACGGAGCTGGCTACAAGCTGATCGGCAAGGACTATATTACGGCTGACCTTTACGCAAAAGTCACTGGAAACGCGAAGTATGCAGAAGACTATCGCGCGGAGGGAATGCTGTTTTGCAAACTGCTGCTGAGCCCTGAGCCGCACGCGCGGGTGACGAGAATCGATGTGAGTGAGGCGCTGGCAATGCCCGGCGTCAAAGCCATTCTCACCGCCAAGGATCTTCCCGCGCCTGCCGACAACCTCACCGACAATGGCACGGTGGTCAAGGCCGATAAGCACACGGAACGGGCACTCACCATGGAACCCGTCTATCAGGGCGAGCCAATTCTGGCGGTGGCCGCAGTGGACGAAGAAACGGCAGTTGAAGCGATCGAGAGAATTCAAATCGATTTCGAGCGGCTCCCTTTCGTCATCGATCCGCTCGATTCGCTGCGGCCGGGCGGCCCGAATGCCAGAACGGACGGCAATGTCTGGAGCGCCCCGCCAAGTCCGGGGCTACCCGAAATCGTGGAACTCAAATGGACCGCGACGGATTTCGCGGACGCCAAGGATGGCCGCCTGCCGATGGGCAAGGCGCTGGAGGAGTGGTCGTTTGGCGATCTCGACTCGGGATTCAAGAACGCGGCACTGGTCCTCGATGAGACGTTTGTGACGCCGGATACCAGCCATCAGACGCTCGAGACCCGGACGGCGATGGCGTATTGGCAGAACGGCAAGGTCTACGTTCATACCGGCACGCAGAGTACCGCCCAAACGCGGCCGGCCATCGCGCGATGGTTAAATATAGATGCGGAAAACGTTGTTCTGATCAGCGAATACACGGGCGGCGGTTTCGGGAGCAAGATCACGGGCGGTATTACCATGATGATCCCCGCGCTGCTGTCGAAGAAGGCCAACGCCCCGGTGATGATGCGGATCAGCCGCGAGGAGGAAACCTTCATCGGCCGTGCGCGCCCCAGCATTTTAGGCCGGATGAAGGTCGGCTTTTCGAAAGAAGGCCGAATCACCGCTCTGGATATGTTCGTCGTCTCCAACAATGGACCTTACGAACGGATGGGCGACATCCCGGCATCCGGCCGCATTGTTTCTTTGTTGTACCAGCCGCAGACGATGCGCTGGCGGGGGGTAACCGTGATGACGAATACACCGCCCCGCAGCGCGCAAAGTTCGCCGGGAGGCATGCAGGGCATTACCATCATCGAACCAATCATTGCGAAGGCCGCGCGCAAACTGGGGATCGATCAGGTCGCGATTCGCCGCGTCAACTGTCCGGAAGGCAAAGCGCTGTTCGGGCCTCCCGTGAAAGGGGCCCTGCAGCATGCTACGAGTTGTTTTCTCAAAGAGGCCCTGGACAGTGGCGCGGAGAAGTTCAACTGGCACGAAAGGGTCGCGCGTTCTCCGAAGCGGATTGGCTCGAAGGTACGGGGCACTGGCGTCGCGTTGAGCTCTTACGTTGGCGGAACCATTGGATTTGATGGCCTGCTTGTCATCAGACCGGACGGGCGCATTTCGTTCCAGTCCGGAATCGGCAACCTGGGGACGGAGAACATCATCGACGTCCATCGCGTCGGCGCGGAGGTCCTGGGCGTGCCCTGGGATAAGTGCGATGTCGTCTGGGGCAACACGAGCAAAAACCTTCCGTGGACCTGCGTGTCGGGCGGGAGCCAGACCACACACGCCATGACACGCGCCGCTCATGCGACCGCCATGGATGCCAGGGAGAAACTCCAGGAAATCGCGGCGAAAACCCTCGGGGGCAAGCCGGACGACTACGAAGTGGCGAACGAGCGCGTGTTCCGAAAAGGGGGAGGCGCGGGCATGACCCTGGCGCAGGCCGCTGAGCGCGCGATTCAACTGGGAGGCATCTACGATGGCCACGAAGCTTCGGGCGACCTGAATAAAATGACGAAGGCGTCGGTGACCGCGCTGGCTGGCCAAGGCCTGGTGGCAGCCGCGCGCGATAACTACCCTCGCGATGGAGCGACGTATTCCTATGTCGCGAGCTTCGCCGAGATCGAGGTCGACGTCGAAATAGGCAAGTATTCTATTGTCGATTTCCTGGCCTACGCGGACGTCGGCACGGTGATCCATCCGCAGGCGCTCGGCGGTCAGGTGCTGGGTCGTTCCGTACTCGGCATCGGCCATGCCATCGGCCAGAAATGGGTCTTCGATCCACACTACGGCGCGATGGTTTCGAAACGATTCCATCATACAAAGCCGCCCACCATCTTGGATGTCCCTGTCGACATGCAATGGGAGGCGCTCGACATCCCCGACCCGGAAACGCCGGTGGGTGCGCGTGGCGTGGGCGAACCGCCGGTTGGAGGTGGATGCGCGGCCATTCTGAACGCTCTCTCGGACGCTCTGGGCGATGAAATCTTCCAGCGCGCTCCCGTGAACGCCGACACGATTCTCACCTCGCTCGAAGCGGGCCGGCCGGTGCAACTTCCGCTCACGGCCCACATTTGAGCGGGTCGATATTTTGAAAGGAACCTAATGGCTGTTATACGGGACGTCATGGCGCCTTTTGAGCTTCTTCAGCCGACTTCGGCCGCGGACGCGCAGAAGCTTCTCGAACAACATGGAGCCGATGCCTGGGTGATGGCGGGCGGCTTGGACAGTTTCGACTGGTTCAAGGACCGCATCAAAAAACCGAAGGTAGTGGTCGATCTGAGCGGGGTCGAGGAGCTCAAAGGTATTCGCACCACCAGCGACGGCATTGAGATCGGCGCCATGACCACACTCACGGATGTCGTCAAACACCCGGTGATCCGTGAGAAGTATGGTTTATTGTCGGAGGGCGCGGAACTGGCAGCCTCACCCCAAATCCGCAACCAGGGGACGATCGGAGGCAATGTGTCGCAGGACGCCCGCTGCTGGTATTACAGGGCGGGTTGGCCCTGCTACCGCGACGGTGGGAACATCTGCTACGCCGATACGCCGACCGGCCGAAATCGTGAGCACGCGATTCTCCACGCCGACCGATGCGTTGCGGTCAACCCGTCCGACTCGGCTCCGGCCCTGATCGCGTTGGACGCCAAGTTCGTCATACGCACTCCTAAGGGCGAGCGCGTCGTCGATGCCGAGGATTACTTCATTGGCCCGGAGATCGACATCACGCGCCTTCATATCCTGAAACCGGGAGACCTGCTCACGGCGATTCGGATTCCCGCAACCTGGGCGTCCGCGCAATTCTACTTCGAGAAGATTCGGGACCGCAACGTTTGGGATTTTCCGCTCTTGAATGTAGCCTCGGCGATGGTGGTCTCGGGCGGCGCGATCGAACGAATCCGTATCGCCGTCAATGCCGCCGCCGCTCGTCCCCTGCGGCTAAAGGCAGTCGAGGATGCGGTTCGCGGCAAACCTCCGAACGCTGCAACGGGGGAGATGGCTGGGAAGCTTGCCGTCCGAGGCGCCGTCCCCTTGCAGTTCAACGCCTATAAGATTCCGCTGATGAGGAACCTCGTGAAGCGCGCCATCGGCGGAGTACAGGAGGCACAGTGGGCACCACTAAAGGCATAGTCGAATGGGCAACAAGCCCATGGGGGCAGAACGTGCCTATCCACATCGCATGGTTTCTGATCTGGGTTGCCGCGATCGCGGGACTGTTGTTCTTCGTCGTTCACGCGATCTACGTGCGTTACTTTGCCAAACCGGAGCAATTTGCGGGTCGTGTTTCACCAGAATTAGCGGCGGAGCTGCCCGAACGCATCCCCAGGCACTCCCTGGTTGCGCGCCTGTTTCACTGGGTCATGGCGGCGTCGATGTTTACGCTCCTGTTCACAGCCTTCGTCCCGAAAGTTGGCTTCCAATTCGACTGGGTGACCTATCATTGGATCGCCGGTACGGTGCTCACAGTATCGATCGTTTTCCATATCATTCACGCCTCCTTCTGGCTGGACTTCTGGGCGATCTGGCCTGACAAGGAGGACGTGACGGACTCTTGGAAACGGGTTCGCCGTTTTCTGGGACAGCCGGCGCCGCCTCCGCGCAGATTCGCGAAGTACCCTATTGAGAACAAACTTTACCATGGCGCAATCATCGCCACGGGACTATCCGCTATCGTGACGGGCGTCTTCATGATGTTCCGCGTGCGCACCATCTTCTTCCGCCGCAACCCATATCTGTTTGGCGACATGACCTGGGGCTTGATGTATGTGCTGCACGGGTTGGCGGGCGTGGGATTGATCGCGTTGGTGATGGTCCACGTATACTTCGCGGTTCGACCGGAGAAGCGCGCTATTACGAAGTCCATGATCTTCGGCACGATGAACCGCGAGTTTTATCTCGAACACTACGATCCGGAGCGATGGGTGGTCGAAAGGTCGCACCTGCCGCCGGCGCACGCCAAGGATCAGGCTTAACGAATGATCGTCGAGTTTTTGAGTCAGACGGAAATCATCGAGGAATGTTACGAGTTCATGCTGGCCTACGCGGCGCAGGGACTTCCCGGCAACGAAGGCAGCCAGAAGGACGCCCAAATTCGCGATTTCCTGCACCGTGCAGTCGATGCGGCCGAAGGACTGTCGAAGACTTATGCGTCGGCGGTGAGGCAGGCGGAGTTGAACCCCGCTGAAAAATACAGGGCGTTCCTCGCGGTGCTGGATCGCGACGTGCGGGACTCGATAGCGGCCATCGAACTGGTGCTGGCGCAACCCTCTATTAGCTCGCAATTGGTGGACAATCTGAATGCGTCGATTCATCTGCGGGCACTGCTTACCGATCTTTTTCTCATCGGCGAGATTTTGAGAAAGCACGGCAATAAATAGGAAGAGAGGAAGCAATGACCGTGAAAAACTGGAGAAATGCCTGTCGCAGCCTTGAACGAACCTGAGAGAAAGTTTCCTCAATCTCGCGGTGGTAGCCTCGGAACGCGGCCGCGGCATTACTATGGTGGTTGATATGAGAACCATTCCCGTCATGTTGGGGGTTTGCCTTGCGACGGTCGTTGCCGTAGCACAGCAGGCGGGGCCTGCTTTGACCATCGATGCCGATGCCGGGCAGCACGCCATTTCTCCCGATATTTACGGCATCAATTTTTTCTGGAATAACGCATCCGCGACGACGGCCGGCGCGCTGGTCCCGCGGCCCACCGTCCGCCGCTGGGGCGGCGATAACACCAGCGACTATAATTGGCAGCTCGCCATCTCGAACATCGACAGCGACTGGTATTTTGAGGAACTCCCCGGCACTCCTACGTCTTCCACTTCATTCAACCTCTTCGCGGACCAGGCGCGGATCACGGGCGGAAAAATTCTCGGAACCGTCCCGATTCTGGGCTGGCTGCCCAACGTCGCCCAGAAGGTGTGTAGTTACAACACAGCCAAATACGGGCCACAGTGCAGAGTGGACCCATATTGGAATAACTGCGGCGATGGAATTTTGTACGTGAGCGCCTGCGGCATTCCCACTGCCCAAGACGGCTTTTCGCCCTCCAATCCGCAGTACATCAAGAATGATCCGACCGATGCCTATGGCCAGTTCGATCAGAATTTCCAAGCCCAGTGGGTGCGGAGCGCGGTCTCGCGGTACGGTCCGGGCGGTGAGGGTGGGGTCGCCATCTGGAGCCTCGATAACGAACCGATCTGGTGGGACAACGTGCACATGGACATTCATCCCAATCCATACACCTACGACGAGAACCTCACGCTCGACACCACCTATGCCGCCGCCATAAAGTCGGCCGACCCGACGGCGCTGGTCTCGGGGCCAGTGGCCGATAACTGGGCCTCTCTTTTCTTCTCGAAAACCGACATCGTCGCTGGATGGAGTTCTCCCAGCGGGAAATACTGGTCGAATCCGGTCGATCGCAATGCCCATGGCGGCGTACCGTTTCTCTCCTGGTATTTGCAACAGATGCAGCAGTACGGACAGCAGCAGGGAGCGCGCCTGCTCGATTATCTCGACGTCCACGCATACTACCAGCCGGCATCGCTCAGTAGTTCAGAAACGCCCGCGCTTGACGCCCTGCGGCTCGATTCGACGCGTGAATTCTGGGACCCCACCTATGTGGTTAGCGGCGATTCCTGGATCGTCGATACGGCGAACAATGGAGCGCCGGTCGCGCCGATGCTGATCCCGCGGTTGCAGCAGATCGTGCAGCAGAATTATCCCGGTACCAAAATCGCCATCTCGGAATACAATTGGACTGGTGCGGGGACACTGAACGGCGCGCTCACCGAGGCCGAAATCCTGGGCATCTTTGGATGGCAGGGATTGGACATGGCGACATTTTGGGGACCGCCCGTTCCCAGCGATCCCGTGGCTTTCGCGTTCCAGATGTTTCGCAACTACGACGGCATCGGCGGCGCGTTCGGCGAGACCAGCGTCGAGGCCACCAGCGCCGATCGCGGCAGCCTCTCCGTCTACGGCGCGCTGCGCGACGACCTGAATCTCACCGCCCTCGTGATTAATAAGACCGGTAACGACCTCGGCACTACCCTGACCCTGGCGAATTTCGCGGCTGGTCCATCGGCGCACGTCTGGCAATATAGCGGCGCCAACCTGAACGCCATCGTGCAGCAGGCCGATGCGCCAGTGGCGGCGGGCGCGCTCGCTACGGTATTTCCTGCCAATTCCATTACCATGCTGGTGATCCCGCCCCTCACGCTGCCCGTGCCGAAACCGATGGTGCAAGCGGTGACTAACGCCGCGTCTTACAACTCGGCGATCTCGCCCGGACAGATCGTGGACATCTGGGGCAAGGGACTCGGCCCAACGACGCTCAGCGGGCTGACGCTCGACGCCAATGGCATGGTTAGCACCTCGCTCTCCAACGTGCGCGTACTCTTCGATGGCATTCCCGCGGCGCTGGTTTACGTCTCGGCAACGCTATGCGCGGCCGTGGTGCCTTACTTCGGCGCCGCTAACCCGACCACCCACGTACAGGTGGAATATCAGGGCGCGCTGAGCGATGCGCTGGCGGTGCCGGTGAGCCCCACCGCGCCTGGCCTGTTTACGGCGAACGCCAGCGGATCGGGGCAGGGCTCGATTCTCAATCAGGATCAAAGCGTCAATTCGGTGTCGAACCCCGCGGCGGTGGGATCGATTGTGGTTCTATACGCTACGGGTGAAGGGCTCACCGATCCGCCCGGCGTGGACGGCCGTCCCGCGATCAACGTCTTCCCTACGCCGCTCGCCTCTGTGACCGTGAACATCGGAGGGTTCCCGGCGGTGGTCCAATACGCCGGCGCAGCACCGGGGTCCCTGGCAGGATTACTCCAGATCAACGCGCAGATGTCGCCGCACGTGGTTCCGGGGAACGCCGTGCCGGTGCAGATTACCATCGGCGGCGTCAGCAGTCAAAACGGCGTGACGCTGGCCGTGCATTGATCTCCGGCTCAGTAGCAGGAGTGTTCCGCGACAGGCACAGTGCTCGCGTGATAAGTTCTAAGATTATTGAAGAAAGAAAATGACTCACTCAAGTCTTGTCGCCCTTGGTGTTCGATGGTTGAGCCGCCAGTCTTCCGCCGTGTTTTACGAGTTTGCGGCATCGGCCAAAGAAAATCCGGATATCATCGGGTGGTCGGCGGGCCTGTCTACGATGATCGAATGCAAAGCGACCCGGTCAGACTTTCTGAGCGACTCGAAAAAGATGGTGCGTCGCAATCCACGGCGTGGCATGGGGCAGCGGAGATATTATCTTTGTCCCGCCGGGGTCATCAAGGTCGAGGAGCTGCCGAAAAAGTGGGGACTGCTGTGGGTCGAAAAGGGCCGCATCGCAGTACAGCGGGAGGCTCGCGGGCATCCCGAACGCAGCTTGATCGCTGAAATAACTTTCCTCAGCGCCATGCTTCGACGCGCTCAGATTCGCATCGGAACGAGACCGCTTTCCGAATGGCTTCGGGGAGAGAACCGATTTGAGGCGAAGCGAGGCACGCCGCCGAATTTGGCGAAAGCCACCGCAGCCCGGGCAGCAGTGAGATCGTCAGCCTCCGACGATAATGAAGATAAAAAGTCGAGCGGCCGACCTTGGCGCGATCGAGCACTTTCCGTATCGTAACCTCATCGATCGCCTTTTCTTCCATCAAGGCCGCGCCGAGCCGCGCGCGGGTGCGACGGATGCGGAGGGCAGGGTTGCCTTGCCCCTCTGCTTCTTCCAAAACACATCTGATGAAGACGGAGCGTGACGCCCCTGAGTCCGGCGATATGCCGTGCCCGTCGAATGGTAGAAGCGCTCAGCCAGAACAAGCCTGACGTGGACCGCGGATTTACTTCACCCGCACGGTAGGTGAGGCGGATTTGTGACCGAAGGTCAGCGCGCCAGGTCTTCGTCGGCGACTACCGGAGCCGTCGAAAGCAACTGCATCGCCAGCCGCTCCTGTTCGTCCGCAGTCAGGAGCCAGAATCCTAATTGGTGTGTTTCGTCGAATGGATCCAGATACCGGCCGTCCTTGCGCGTCTCGAAGTGCAGGTGCGGCGCAGTGGAATGTCCGGTCGATCCTACGAGGCCGATCAGGTCGCCACGAGAGACGCGGACGCCGGCTTTGATCCCGGTCCCGATTTTCGACAAATGCGCGTAATAGGTCTGGTAGCCGCGACCGTGATCGAGGATGATCACGTTGCCGTATCCGCTTTGCCTGCCCGCAAAGCTGACTTTCGCATCGCCCACGGCGTGTACGTCCGTGCCTTTGGGGGCCATCATATCGACGCCGAAGTGGTAAGCCGGAACATTGATCGTTTTTACTACGGTGCTCTTGGTGCTTCCGTTCTTGGCTGGCACGCGCCTGCGCCAGGTGGTTGTAGACGCGCCCACGCCACGTGATGTTCGAAGGTACTGCACGGGCGATTGCCACAGCAAGCGTTCATAGGCTACGCCGTCCATGCCGATGATGACGCCGGGGCCGTCCGGACGGTCCAGCCACCACGCTCCGTTGACTCTTTTCCCTGAGGCTTGCTCGATGATCTCGACCGATTCCAGCCGCTCCTGTTCGTCGCCGTTGTAACGGCCGACGGCAACGCGCACCATGTACCGGTCGATCGGTGCATCGGATTCGGCGGCTGTTGGCCCTCCCTCTGACGTGGATTCGGTTGTCGTTTTTGCGCTCAGCTTTCCGGTTATGCCGATCATGCGCGGAACCAGGATATTCAGTTGCCAGCGGACGTTCGAGGGAATCGATTCCGAAGCGGGGTTGACCGACGCCGTGAACTCACTCGCTGGCACGCTCAGGACCCGGCGGGTGGACTCGCGGCAATCGCAAACGGCGGGTGTCGTAACGATTCCGTCGGGCGTCTTTTGGAAGGCAATCGTGCGCGATTCGCCGCCTGGCTCGGTGCGCTGGAAAATCACGGATGCGGCACCAGCGTCGCCGCCCGTTGCAGCCACATATGCGAGACATCCGGCGTCCTGACTGGCGGCCGAGCCCGTGTCCTCGAGCAACGCGGTGAGCCGGAACGGTTCGACCCCCAGGCTAAACGCAAGTTTCGGAACGTCCTGCGATTCCAGACATCCGCGCCAGACTGAAGCCGATTCCACCACTGGTGGGATGTCGGCTGGTGGGCGGGGAGGCTTGCGCACGACTTTGCGCACGGTTCGGACGATGGATTTCTTGATGCGGCTCTTTCGGCTGGACTTCGGCTTAGAGGGAGTCGCCGGGGCTGCCAGGGCGGGCGGCGAGGATGCCGCGGCGCACAGCGCGAGGAGACTTAGCAGCGCCATCGAGCTGCCTCTCGCAGACACACAACCCGGGTGGCACCGGTTATGGCTAATTTTGAACAATTGTTTAGTCTACACGATTAGGAAAGTGCATGGGGAGCGGCTTGGCAGATGCAAGGCTTCGTCGGGTAGACTTGAAAACGTGCACCCGTTAGGACTCCGACACATCGCATGGCTGATCGGGACCGCTGCGACTGCCGTTCTGCTGGTGATGATTTGCAGGCGTTTTCAAACGAGTTATCGGCCGGTTTGTTTCGTTCTGGCGGCCGGATTGGTGGGTGAGGAGCTATTCCGCTACGCCCACGATGGCATGCATTTCCCGAATCGGGTGCCGATTCAACTGTGTACGGTGGTGTCCTGGATGGCGGTGCTCGCGTGCTTCAGACGGATCCCGCTGCTGATCGAGTTCATTTATTTCGCGGGTCTGCCGGGAGCGGCGCTGGCGCTACTGACTCCGGATCTGCGGCCAACGGCGAGCTCATACGACTTCATTCGCTACTTTTTCGCGCACGGGTGCCTGCTGATTACGTTGGTTGTGTTGGTTTTCGGAAAGAAGATACCGTTCCGGCCGGGCGCTCCGATCCGGGCGAACGGGATGTTACTGGTCTATTGTTTTTTAATTATGATCTACAACAAGTTGTTCGGGACGAACTTTATGTATCTCATGCATAAACCGAACAATCCGACGCTGCTTGATTATTTCGGGCCTTGGCCGATTTACATCCTGGCGGCGGAAGTGGTGGCGATCGGGCTTTTCTGGCTGCTCTGGCTGCCGGTCAGACCGGATGGCACGGTGATGGAGTAAATCGTGAGGCCGTTCGATGCCGTTCACTTCAGTCTGCTGTTGGCCATCGCGGGGTTCGCGATTCTGCTGGCTTATTTAGTTCGGAATCAGCTTGTGCCGAGCCGGCCGGTGCGAATTGGGCTGGCGCTGGTACTGGCGGGCAACGAACTATTCCGGTATTTCCACTACGGCATTCAGTTTCCGAATAATCTGCCTTTGCACTTATGTTCGATTTCGACGTGGATGGCGGTGATCGCGTGCCTCACGCTGGCGCCGGTGGCGGTCGAGTTCGCGTATTTCGAAGGGTTGGCAGGAGCGACGCTGGCGCTGATTAATCCTGACTTGCCGGGGCGCGTGAAGGCGAATATCGCGTCCTATGAAGGGATTCGTTACTTCGTCGAGCACGGCGGAATCGTGATCGCGGTTTCCGCGCTGATTTTCGGAAGGATGGTGACATTACGGCCCGGCGCGCTGCTCCGAGGGCACAATATGTGGTTCGCCTACGGGATGTTTCTGCTGGGCTTCAACTGGCTGTTCGGAACGAACTATCTTTATATATCCCACAAGCCGGCCCATCCCTCACTGCTGGATTATCTGGGGCCGTGGCCGATTTATCTTGTCGCGGGGGAAATGGTGGCGGTGGTTTTGTTCTGGCTGCTGTGGCTTCCGTTCCGCTCCCGCCCTGCTCCGGCGGAAATACCCCTGGGTTGCGGCATTCCCACGCAAACGTAGGCTACTCGTCGCGAAGCACTTCGAGGGGTTTGCGTTTCAGGAGGCGATAGGCGGGTAGCCAACCGGCTACGACCGTGGCGGGTGCCGCTATCAGGATACCGATGGGGAGGGAATACCAACCGATGGCGACCTCGGGACGGTGAAAGATCGCGCTGATCACCACGCTCGAGAAGCCGAAGGCGAGCAGACCGCCGATCAATCCAGCGAGGACGCCGATGGCGGCGAATTCGACCGTATAGATTTTGAAGATCGCGGAGGGAGATCCGCCGGCCGCGGCGAGGATGCCGATTTCCCTCAATCTGGTGGTTCGGGAAGCAGCGACGACCGCAACCAAGATCGAGAAGCCCGCCGCCATGGCATACCACGCGACGAGACGCGTCACCCTGGCGGCATCGTCGGCGATTCCGAGAATCGTTTCCTGGATATCTTTTGACGCAATCAGGGGCAGAGCGGGGTATCTGCTCCCAAGCGCGGCCCGGATGCCGGGGATTCGCTCCGGCTGCGCTTGGATCTCGGCGGAATGAAACAATGTTGAGCCTCGAAGGCCCTGGCAATCGATGCTGAGCGTAAACCAGTACTTTTCGCTAGGCGTCAGTTTCCGGATCTCTCCCACTAAGGCGGTGATCGATTCATCGCGTGTCGAAAATTCAAGGACAGACCCGAGGCGCACGCCGAGGCGTGTGGCAAGATCGTCGCCAATCGTCAGCCTGCGGTTCGACGGATCCGAATTGCAGGCAGCGACGTATCCTGAGCCTGAGGTCAACTGATCTATCGGAACGCCATCTACGGCGCGCAAGCGGATCCTGGCCTGCGTTTTGATATCGACGGAGTCGATGCCCGGAATGGTCTCCAGAAATGTTCGGAGCGGGTGGAGATGCGATTCTTCAAAACCAGCGATGAACAGGCTGCTGCGTCCATAGGGCAGATTCGCCATCCCTATTTTGAGCACACTGCGGCTGCTATCGAAGGTCGTGACGATCAACATGACGCCGACGCCTAGCGCTACGATCAACCCGCGCGAATGATTTCCTGGACGAGAGAGGCTGGCGATACCAAGCCGCAGCAGAGGAGAACGGGGCATTTTCACATGAGCCACACGCTTGACCAGCGCCAGGCATGCGGTCGCGAGAAGCGCGGCGAGAGCCACGCTCGCCGAAAGCGCGGCTACCAGAATGAAGGCCCAGAGCCAGGATCCGACCAGCCGGAAAACGATGGCGAGGAAGGCCAGCGATGCTACGGCAAGGGCGGCGGCGCTCAGACTGCGGCTGGAGCGCGGCGCGGGAGCGTTCTCGGCGTCGCGCCGCAGCACTACGCCGGGTCGGATGCTGCGGATCTCCAAAACAGGGCGTATTAATACGGGAAGCATCGCCAGGGCTCCGGCGCAGGCGCTTCCAAGAATGACGCCGATGCGCAAGGCCGGGCTCCCATTCAGGATCACGAATTTCCGCACCAGCGAAATCATGGAAAGGCGGAGGGCTAACCCGAGGGGCACACCGATCGCGACGGCGGCCAGTAAGAGACACAAAATCTCGATACATAGCACTCCGGCCATTTGCGGAAACCGCGCGCCGAGGGCTTTCATGACGGCCATGGTCGTCATTTGCCTTTCGAAATGATGGCGCGCAGCGATGGCGACTCCTATGGAACTGAAAGCCAGGGTCAGGAAGGTGATCACACCTAAGAACGAAGTTGCGCTTTCGACATTCGCGGCAGTCTGAAGATTGGCGTCACGATAATCGGCCACGATGCTTTCAGGAAACAGGTCCTGGAGGCTGCTCTTCACGGCCTCCAGTTTCGAATCCGGCGGAAGTCGAAGCAGGATGCGATATTTCACTGCGTTCCCGCCGCGGGCGATGCCTGTGCGGGCATAACCTGCTTCAGAAAGGATGCCGCGCATTCCTAGCCCCAGGATGCCCATGAAGCGATCGGGATCAAGAGCGAAGACCGCCGAGATCCGGAACGGTGCGCCACCGACGCGGATGGGATCACCCACCCGGACCTGCATTTGAGTGAGCACATTCTGTGATACGGCGACGGTCTCGGCGGTGAGGGGTTCGGCAAACGTGCGGTTTCCGTAGAACGGATACACCGCCGGGTCGATTACCTTGAGACCGATGTATCCGGGGTCGGCGATTTGGTTGGAGGAAACCGCGGTCAAGACGAGGACGGTGACGGTGGAATCGATTCCCGAGCTGCGCATACGGTCGAGGGCCGCGAACTGATCCTCGCTGATGGGTTCGCCGGTATTCACCACGAGATCGGCGCCGAGCCAAGCGCGGGAATCCTGACCCAGCGCGTCGCGAGCCACTGCCGCCACTCCGTTGATTCCCGCGATGCTTGCGATGCTCGCCGCCATGGTGATTGCCGCGAACGCGGAAGCTGCTGGCGATCGGCGAAGGTTGCGGAAGGCGAGTTTTACAACGGTGCGCCAGAAGCCGGTTCTAAACATCGCAGTTTCGATGGTATCGCGCTAGCCTATTATGGTGAATCGAAAGCTTTGGCTTTGCTTCGCTGCCGCCACGGCGTTCGCGCAGCCTGGGATCCGGCAGAACGGGGTGGTCAACGCAGCCAGCCAGATTCCTTCCACCCTGCCGGGCGGAGCGATTGCGCGGGGTTCGTTGTTTACGATCTTCGGAGTGCGATTCGGGGCGCAGACCACTGTCACGATTTCCAGAAATGGCGCGCCGCTGGCGGTGCGGATCTTATCCTCTCGTCCGGAGCAGATCGACGCGGAGATGCCGGAAAACGCGCCGGTTGGTCCCGCGTCTCTGATGGTCACTTCGGGCGGCCTCGAAAGCAAGGCTGTTGACGTTAATATCGTGGCGTCGAATCCTGGAATTTTCAGCCGCAACGGACTGGGATGGGGTCCGGGGCGCATTCAAAACATAAATGCGAACGGTGGTCGTTCTGAAAATTCAACGTTACACTCAGCGCAACCGCGGCAACGCATCAGCCTTCGCGTAACGGGCCTAAGGCCGTCGAAGATGATCACGGTAATGATCGGCGATCGCCCGGTGAAGGGTGAGATTAGGCGTCCGGTTGATGGATCGGGCGAGAGCGAAGTTCTGGCGACGCTGCCTGCGGATACCCCGGAGGGTTGCTACGTGCCGGTTTATTTGCAAGCGGGGCCTGCTCGCGCGAGTAACGTAGTCACGGTCTCCGTTCAATCGAGCGGCGGGCCGTGCGATCCAGGGCCTGTTCCCATGATCGATGCAGGCAAGATTGGGATTGCGGTGATGTCGCGCCGAACGATGAGGGTTCATCGCGAGAATAAAGATACCGTGACGGACGAAGCAGCGGTGGCGTTCGCGGTCCACGATAATGAACCGTTGTCGTCGCCGCTGCCGCTTCTTCCGCCGCCTGGGACTTGTACCGCCTATACCGGCAGCTTTCAGGCGGAGACGCCGATGCTGAATTCCGTATCCGCTGCGCTGATATCGAATATTGCGGGTCATGGGCTCGATGCAGGCCGAGGATTAACGGTGAGCCGCGAAGGCGCGGTTCGAACCATCCCGCAGGAGCGCGGCGCACCCGGCTATTACCGGACCCGTTTGGGAAGCGCGGGGGTGAGCGTCAACCGTCGTGCGACCCCGCTGATCCTCGATCCTGGCGAATACACACTGGCGGGGATGGGCGGGACCGGCGTCGGACCATTTCACGCGGTTTTTTCCATGGGCGCTCCATTTGAGTGGATCAATCGGGAAGAGTCCGGCGTGGTGGACCAGAGGCGTCCGCTTTCTGTGTCCTGGAATGACGCGTCGGCGGATCGCTGGATCATCATTCTGGCAACGAACGTAGATCAAGTGACCACCGCGAACGGTACCTGCCTTTGCGTGGCGCACAGCAACGCCGGGCACTTCGTGATTCCTGCGAGTTTGCTGGCGAATCTGCCGGCCTCGGTGGAGACGGACACTCCGCTGTACGGCAGACTCTACCTGGCAGCGATGAGCGCGCGAACGCCATCTCCGATTCAGGCGCCAGGGTTGAGCCGGAGCGCCGTGATCAGTTTGCAAATTATCGGCAGGTTCGTCGAGTATCGTTGACTACTGGATCGTGATTTTCGTTCCAGCCTGGGTCGTCTGGCCGTTGTAAGTGGCCTGGATCGCGTTGTCGCCACTTTGGGCGGTGGCAGGAACCACCACATTGAACTGATAAAGGCCGGGCGAAATGAGACCGGCATATTCCACCTTCGCCGTCGCTGATCCTATCGTAATCGCAGGCAATGTGGGGAGAGTGCCGGACTGAGTCTCCGACCCGCTGACAACCGGGACCGTGGTTGGGCCGAATCCGTTCGCATAGAGGACAATTGTTTCGCCGGGAGCGGCGGGAGAGGTCAGGCCGGGGTAAAGAGTGGTGGGTCCCACCAACGCGACGGCGCCAGTGCTGGTTTGATATAGATGCTCGCCTATAATGTAGGGACCGCCGTTAAATATGAAAAAGGATTCCGATAAGGTCTGGCCCTGCGCGGTGAAGGTCGCACTCGGCGTTCCGTTGTTGATCACTTGAACGGTCAGCGTGCCTGCTTTGAGGTCGGGCGGAGTCAAAATATTGATTTGAGATCCGCTGATGTAATAAACGAAAGCTTTCTCCCCGTTGAGAGTGACCTGGACACCTTGCAGCGTCGTCGGCAGTTGGTTATTCACGAAGTCCGAACCCTGCCAGCAGTATCCAGGAGCGCAAGCGGGGCTCGAAACCGCGGGCGCGAGGTTCGATCCTTTGACTTCGACCCAGGTATTCGGCGCGATGGTCAGGCTCTCGCCTTCGGCGTTGGCGACTTTAGTGATGGTAGGAACGGCGGACACAAGTCCGGAAAACACCGCGTAATAGGCATCTCCTTTTGAGAATCCGCCCAATCCATCCCCACCCCCGGCATAAGTTTTCTGCGCGGCCGTGGAAGTGGTTAGCAGGTTGGAAGAAACCGTATTGCCAGTGATGTAGACGTTGTTATTGGCATCCAAAGCGATGCCGTAGGCTTCGTCATCATACCTGCCGCCATAATAACTGCTGTAAAGGAGAGCCGTTGCGGTAGGATTCACCACCGCGATGAAGGCGTCTCCGTACGCTTCATACAGAGCTTGGTCGCCATCGCCGGCGAGGTTGCTTTGCAAAGGGCCGCCGGCAACTGGAAAATCGAGAGAATCGGTGAAGCCGGTGACGTAGGCGTTCCCGGAGCTGTCGATTGCGATCGCCGCGCCCGCGTCGTTCGAACTGCCTCCCAGGTAACTGAAGTAGATCGGCGTCGTCTGGGAAGGATTGATTTTCGCGACATAACCGTCGCCGAAGATCTGCTCGGCATAAACCTGACTGGTGTATCCCACGTAGCGAGATTGGAAAGCGCCGGCTGAGGTTTGGAAAGTCCCGGTAGTCGTCGACCCGGTCATGTAAATATTCCCCGACGAATCGACCGCAATGCCGCTCACCAGGTCGTCTCCCTCCCCACCAAAATAGGTGCTATAAAGCAGGCTGCCGAGCGTGGAATTGAACTTCGTGACGAAGCCATCGCCGGAATTCCTGAAATAATTGTTCGGATCGGAGCCGCCGAAACTTCGTTGGATGGCTCCCACCGTGGTGGGGAAATTCAGGGAAATTGTGCATCCGGCAACGTAGATGTTTCCAGACGAATCGAGCGCGATGGCGAAAGCCACGTCGTCCAATGCGCCGCCCAGATACGTGCCCGCTGTAAGTTGACCGCTCGCGCTCAGCTTGACGACGAATGCGTCTCCAGGATCCCACGCCGGCGCATCGAAGTCCGGATTGATTGGTTGTCCGCCCGCGCCATGCAGAACGGCTTGATACGCGCCAGCCGAAGTGGGGAAGTTTGGCGACGCCGTCGCTCCAGCGACGTAAGCGTTCCCTGCGCCATCAACCGCGATAGCCGTACCGACGTCGTCGAGGCTTCCTCCGAGATAAGTCGAATAAATAAGCTGATTTCCCGTGGGGTTCAGCTTGGTCACGAATGCGTCACCGCTGTGGACGGCGCTGAGTCCGCCCAGGCCGCCGAAATGCGCCTGGTAAGGGGTCATCGTGGGGAAGTTCGTTGAGGTGGTTGCGCCCGTAACGTACGCATTTCCCGCCGAATCCACCGCAATTGCCGAAGCGGCGTCATCCCCACTGCCTCCCAGGTACGTCAGATAGAGCAAAGCGCCGGCGGGGCTGAACTTCGCCACGAACGCGTCGCCATACATATCGTAGGAGGTCGACGCGCCGCCGAAATTGGGTTGGAAAGCGGATACCGTTTGAAGATTCAGCGAGCTGGTGTTTCCTGCAATATAGACATTTCCCGATCCGTCCAACGCGATCCCGCGCGCCAGATCGTTCCTGGTTCCACCAAGGAAAGTTGCATAGGCGAGCGTGGGGTCTATGACCAGTTCGCGTTGATGATCGTAACTGCCGAGCTCGAACTTCACCGTCCGTCCTGCCACCACATAATGGCCTGAGACGGATACTCGCCCTGAATCCCGGGTTTGATAAATCTCCGGTCTCTTCCATCGAACGTCACCTGCGGCCGACGAGATCACCAGGTCCCCGTTTTCTGCAATCGATAACGACCTCTGCCCGCTGAGTTCCAATCGAATCAACCCTGGATCGGCACCCGGCTTGAGGATGAAGTCGTACTCGAGCTGCCCCTCGTCACCATGAAACACCAGATCGATCCCCGGATAAATTTGGCTATAACGGACACGGCCATAGCCGATAATGTCGGTGCGCCACTGTTCGCGCCCACCGACAAAGTAATTCGCCGCTCCCGGCAGGCGATCCTCCGCTGCCATTTCCGCGGTGCGATTGGCGCCAACGAGGCGCGTATGTAAGTCGACCCTCCGCCGGCTGGAGCGATCCGTCCAAGAAAGCCAATTTTCGTCAGGCGCCAGGCTCAGATTCAGATTCGATCCGCGAGCAGTATAGCGAACACCCTTATGCGGGTCCCGGCCCCCATTTGCTTCAAATCGAAATGGCAGCTTATTTAGTCTTTCCGCCCCGGTCGTGGAAGAAGCACACGCACTGACGACTATCAAAACCGCAGGGATTAAAGGACCAAAGACCTTCACGCGAGCCTCCAGGAAAAGTCTAGTCTTAAACCAGATAGCGTATCACACGAATTCGCAGGTGTACTTCGTCGGATGGCGATACGAATTTGACTCTTACTGCTTCGCGAAATACGCCGCGACGTCCGCGCCTTCCGCGGCTTTTTGTGCTTCGCAGAGCCGGATCCCTTCGAGCATCTGGTCGTAGTTACGCGGCCCGCCGGTGAACTTCTTCGACCGCTCGCCGAAAAAGTCCACGTATTCTTTTTCCGACGCCGCATCGCAGAACGAGGACGCGGAATATGGCAGAACGGCTCCAAAATCAAAGCCTCCGCCGCTCGGCGCGCGCTTCAGGATCTCATCGTAATTGGCTTTCACGAATTCGAAGGCCATCCGCTCCGTCGCCGGTTCGCCCAGTCCGGCATGCAGCAGACCGGTAGTTTCGCGCGTGTCGATATCTGAATGAATCACCAGATCGAGCGCCGCCGCCACCAGTTTCGGATCCTGGAAAGACCCCAGCGCACGGATAATCCTGCCGCGCTGCTGCACATCTTGCGTCTTCTTCAGCTCCCGCAGCAATGTATCGAACAGCGCGCGATCCCCATAATAGGCCGCCGTCGCCAGCACACCCGATAGCATGTCGGCGTCCACGCCTGTGCGGTCCGCGAGCCATCGATCGGCAAGCGTACGCGCTTCCCCCGCGAGCGTGGGATCGTAGCGCGCCACAAACGGAACGATGTTCGGCCGCAGCAGCCGGGTTTCCTGATTCTCTCCCGGTTTCGCCGACCAGCCCAGGCTTCTCGCGCGGGAGTCCAGCACCTTCAGCACGAAGCGCCCGTAATTGTCCTTTAGCGCCGGCGGAACCAGCGATCTTGGACTGGCAACGATTTCGGCCGCCTCCGCCACAATCTCCCGTTCCGGAGAATTGGCGAAACTCACCGCCGCATCGAGCGCGCGGCCGATTTTCAGGTCGCCCGACCCTGCCAGCGACGATACGTCGTGAAGCAGCGTCAACTGTTCTGCCGGATTCAAAAACTGCTGCCCTTGCTCCACCATCTTGTCGAGAAGATCGCCCTGGTAAGACGAAATGTAGTAGCCCGATGCGCTTTCATTGGCGGCAATTAACGCCGGGCATCCGGACGCCTTGGTGAGCTTGAAATCGGCGTTCGATTTATCCAGTAGAAAACATTCTCTTTCGACCCCTTTTCCGGTTCGATAGCGGACGCAAACCGGAACCTGCCAGGTCTGCGCCGAGGAGCCTCGGGAACCGACCGGTAGGTAGCGCTTCTGGCTCAGAGAAACCGACGGCGGACCATCGCACTTCAGCGCCACCGAAATTTCCGGGACGCCCGGCTGATTCAGAAACGTCTGGAATGCCGCGCTCAGCCGCGGCTGGCCGGTTTGCGCAATCGCGTCCAGGAAATCGCTCATCCGCGCATTCTTATACGCATAATGTTTTAAATAAGATGTGACGCCGCTTTGAAATTGCTTTTCGCCGGTCCAAACCTCAAACATTCGAATGACTGCGGCACCCTTTTCGTAAGTAATATTGTCAAATGCGTTAGAAATATCGTCATTGGTTTCAATCTCCTGGCGTATTTTGCGGGTGGTGATCAGGCTATCCTCGCCCATTGCGCCGAACTTCGGCGAGAGGTCGCTGAGGCGGCTTTTCCATTCCGGTTTCCATTCGGCGAGAATCTTCGAGGACGTCCAGGTTGCGAACGCTTCGTTGAGCCACGTATCGTCCCACCAGGCGAGCGTCACCAGATCGCCAAACCATTGATGCGCAAGCTCATGCGCCGCATCGCTGGCATATTCCCGGCGCCGTTGTTCCGTGTCCGAAGCGGGGTCTGCCAGCAGAATATTCTGGGCATAAGTGACCAAGCCGGCGTTTTCCATGGCGGCGAATCCATAGGTCAGAGGGATGGAGACACTGTCCGCTTTTTCATAAGGATAGGGAATTCCAAAATAATTCTGCAATTGTTCGAGAATCGTCGAGGTTATTTCCGCTGCATATTTTGCCTCATTAAGCTTCCCTCTTGGTGTGATTATACGTACTTGTGCCCCATTAAGGCCGACCTTTCCGGCATCCACGACATCAAAGGGACCCACAGCGAAGGCGATCAGATAGCTAGGCAGCGGCTTGGTGGGCGCGAAGACAACTTTCTTCATTCCACCCGCCTCGGCCGTTTCCGACACCTGCGGCGTGTTGGAAAATGCCTTGTCGGCCGACCTGACATGCAAAGTAATCTGCCACGAATTCTTGAAGTCAGGCTGATCGAAGCAGGGGAAAGCCCGGCGCGCGTCGATTTCCTCGAACTGGGTGAACAAATAGTTCAAGTCGCCGTCGCGGCCTTGAAAAATGCCTTCGCTGCTCTTCGGGCTGATTTTGCCCGAATAATCGAAGTGCAGCTTTGCGGCTCCGGAGGGGATTTCAGAAGGAGCGCGAAGAGCGATAAAATCTTCGTTGGCTTTCTCCGCCACGAGCTTTGTTTTCTTGCCGTGTGATTCGATTTCCGCGGAAGCGATCTCGATTTCCTTGCCGTTGATGTAGAACAAGGCGGCGGGCGCTGTGAACGTAACGTCGATATCGATTTTGCCCTGGAACGTGGGCGAATCGGGCGACAGCGTCAGGTCAGCCGCGTACTTGATGGGACGGACTCCGTCGGGTAAACGCAACGTGGGCGGATTGGCTGCGAACGTGGCGGAAGCCAATAAAATCAGGGGTAAACCAAGCCTCATATCCTTCAGCGTATCATTATCAAGATGGCAATCAGTTCTGAGATTCGCACCCTCGACGACATAGAACAGCGCCGGCAATTGCGCCGCGCGGTTCTGGCCGGCGCGATTGGGACGGCGATTGAATGGTACGACTTTTTCCTGTACAGCACGATTACCGGGCTGGTGTTTGCCCGGCTCTATTTTCCGAGGGCCGATCCGTTTACAGGCACGTTGGAGGCATTTGGGGTTTACGCCGTTGGTTTTCTGGCCCGGCCCATCGGCGCCGCGATTTTCGGGCATTACGGCGACCGGCTGGGCCGAAAGGCGGCCTTGATCGCGACCCTGCTGCTGATGGGGATCGCGACATTTCTGGTGGCGTTGGTCCCTGGCTATGATCAAATCGGAATCTGGGGAGCGATTATCCTCACGTTCCTGCGCTTCGTCCAGGGCATTGGTGTCGGCGGGGAATGGGGCGGCTCCGTGCTTCTTTCGATGGAATGGGCGCAGTCGAACCAGCATCGCGGCTTTATCGCCTCCTGGCCTCAGTTTGGCGTGCCGGCCGGCCTGTTTCTTGCGAATCTTGCGGTGCTGGCGGTGAGTGCGGTGTCAGGCGACCACTTTCTGACGTGGGGTTGGCGCGTCCCCTTTCTGTTTAGCATCGTTCTGATCGCGATCGGCATGTTCATCCGTTTGGGGATCGTCGAAACACCGGTATTCAGGCGGCTGGTGGCGGAGCGCCGGATTGAGCGTGCGCCGGTGCTGGCGGTGCTTCGCAGTCATCCACGCGAAATTATCTTGACAGCCCTGTGCCGCATGGCGGAGCAGGCGCCGTTCTATTTGTTCACGGCTTTCGTGTTTGCGTATGGCACCGGGGTACTGCACCTGAAGCGTGACTTTCTCCTGATGGCCGTGCTGGGAGCGGCGATGCTGTCCTTCATTTCGATTCCGCTGTTCGGCCATTTGTCCGACCGTTTTGGCCGCAAGCGAATCTATATGTTGGGCGCAACGCTCACCGGAGTCTACGGCTTCGCGTATTTCGCGCTGCTCGATACGAAAATAGCGGTTCTCGTCGCGGTGGCGATTGTGTTGTCGCTGCTGCCGCACGACATGATGTACGGTCCGCAGGCGGCATTAATCGCGGAGTCCTTTCCTGGACGGCTGCGCTACAGCGGGGCGTCGCTCGGCTATCAACTGTCGTCGTTGATCGCGGGCGGTCCGGCTCCACTCATCGCGTCTTCGCTGGTGAGCCGCTATCGCTCTCCGACGCCGATCGCCATATTTATCCTCGCCTGCGCGATCGTGTCTCTGGTGGCGACAGCAATGCTCAAGGATCACACGAACAAAGACATATCTGGATGACGCTTTTCAGGACCTTCCGCGGGTAGACTTTCTTTATGGTC
>Ga0116129_1000069_pt1 | contig 75959 bp, 61 predicted proteins | sample June2015DPH_17_2_FD_89732 | JGI IMG/M metagenome (GOLD analysis project Ga0116129, IMG submission 89732) | Peatland microbial communities from SPRUCE experiment site at the Marcell Experimental Forest, Minnesota, USA - June2015DPH_17_10 | ecosystem: Environmental > Terrestrial > Soil > Wetlands... | reverse complement strand
GAAAAACGTTACGGCGACCCACATTAACGCCCCGGCGAGTTCCTGATCGTCCAGCGCCGAAAGTCCGAACATTCCGGTCCCCGCCGATAAATAGGACCGGTACACGACATGGCCGCAGAATGCAAGAAAGGCGGAGAGAGCGTCGCAGGGAAGCGTCGCGAGGAAGAGATAGACCGGAGCCGACCAGCCCGAATTGCCGATCACCGGTCGCCAGAAGAGCAGTCCCGCGAGAAAGAAACTGGCGTGCTCGAACTCATGCCAAAAGGTCGATTTGAGGGCCAAGTCGAAAACCGGGGGGATGTGCCACAAGATTACCGCGCCGCTGCCGGCAAGCCAGCAAACGGCCGCGGGCGTCTGCGGCAACGCGGTGGATCGCATTCCGAGCAGGATTAAAGGAGCCGCGACAAGCATTAGAAGGAGGTGCTGCACCATGTGCGCAACCAGCAGGTGGTGATCGAGATGCGCCAACGGCGAACCAATGGCCGTTGCTGCCACGGCTATCCCACCCGCCACTGAGGCAATGCGCCAGGTCACGGTTGGGCTCCCGGCGCCTGAGAAGCATCTCTTGCTGGGGCCGATGCCGCGGGATGCAGCGTCTGAAGAAATGCCACCAGGGACGTCGTCTCCGCAGGATCGAGATTTTTTCCGTAGGCGGGCATGTTGCCGCCGCCTTGGAGTACCTGGCGTATGAGCTGATCGCCAGTCAGGCGAACAGCGACGGCGTCAAGAGCCGGCCCCCGTTGTCCACCGATTCCGCCGAGCGCGTGGCAATTGTGGCATTGCTTCTCTTGGAACACCAGTGCGCCTTGAATCTGAACCGGTGTGCGTCCGCTCAAGAGCTTCGATGGAATGGAAGCAGAAGTCGATGCATCCATTACCGGGCTCCACGGCGTATGATCGGCCATGTTGGTGAAAGTGCCAAGCGATACGGCGACAAGCACGATTGTCAGTACTGCGATCGGACGCCGCTTCCAGGTTTTCTCGCCTTCGCCCGAAACGAACGGCAGCCCGAGGAGAACAATCAACGCGATCACGGGGCCAATCAGCAGAACCGGAGTCTCGAGTTGTGGCGGAAGCAAAGACAGCAGCGCATAGAGCCACAGGAAAAAATAATCGGGTCTGGGCGCGGTTTGGATCACGCGGGGGTCTGGCTGGCCGCTCGGGCCGAAGGGGCCAAAGTATAGCGCGCAGGCGGCGATGGTGAGGAGAATCAGCCCGGAGAACACCGCATCTTTCCAAACTCCGTACGGCACAAAGGGTACGCCGTCCGTGTGAGTCAGCTCGTGATACTTCTCCCGATAATCGGAGCGGCGAACGAGCCGGCCCGGCATCGGCCACTCATTGATACCCAGCTTCAGGATCAGGAGCACGTGCAAGCCCACAAACGCAATTAGCAGTCCGGGAATCACGAACACGTGCAGTGCGAAAAAGCGTGACAGTGTGGCGCCCGCGATGATCGGGCCTCCTAACAGCAGACTCACGAGCGCCGGGCCGACGAACGGCACACGGCTGCAGATTGACGCTCCAATTCCAAGTCCCCAGTAGGCATCCTGGTCGAAGCGCAGAACCTGGCCGGTGAACGCCATGCCGAGCGTCATCAGCAGCAGGAAAACGCCAAGAATCCACGTGAGCTCCCGGGGATACTTATAGGCTCCAAAAAGAAACACTTGGACCATGTGGATCAGCACAATGGCCAGCATGAAATTCGATCCCCAACCATGCAGGGCGCGAATGAACCATCCGAGGCTTATTTGATGGTTCAGAATCTGTAAGCTGTTCCAAGCTTCCGCAGCCGATGGCACATAGACTAGCGCGAGCAAGATCCCGGTAACAAGCTGAAACGCGAACACCGTCATCGCGGCGCTGCCAAAGACATAGAACCAGCTTGCCGTATCTCTGGGAATTGGATGCTCCATCGTGTCGCGAATTGGCGCGCCCAGTTGGAGGCGCTCGTCGAGCCACTGGGCCGCTGTACGGATCAGGCGCATGGGCTCTGCCTCCGTATATTGATGAGGTCTCTGTTCGCGGCCGAAGGACCCGGTGTCGGAAGCTCGCCCGCCTGAATCTGAAGTTGTCCGTCGAGAATCTTAAACGGATATTGGAACAGGCCTCGCTCGGGCGGACCCGAGGCACGGGAGCCATCTTCATAGTATGCCCCGCCATGACACGGGCACATAAACAATCGCGATTGCGGAAACCATCGGACGGGACATCCGAGGTGGGCGCAATTGATGGCGAACACCTGGAAGTTGTTTCCGTCGATGTTTCGTACCCAGCAAGGAATCTCCGCCGTCTCGCCGTCGGATAGATTCGCGACGGGACTCCGATATGTCGCCAGCCGCGTCTGCCCCGAAGGAAACCGATCGACGGCGCCAAGCGAGGTCCAGCGATTATCGGCCGCGCTTTGGCCGCGCGTCACGGGATAAAGCAGATAACGTACGACTGGAATGCCGAGTATCGCTCCTACAAGGCCGTTGAACAGCATCGATATTCGTAAGCACATCTGACGTCTGGAAAGGTCGCTCATATCGAAATCCCTCAGTGCTTCACCTGTGCGGAGAATGATTCTCGCTGCGCGGCAAGCCAGGCAACCACGTCCGTGATCTCCGCATCGGACAGTGGCTTGCTATGGCCGCGCCAGTCGGGCATGCCAAGGTTTGGCATGCCCACGATAATTACCGTGCGCAGATGCCGATCTGTGACCAGCGACAGATAGGAAGGGTCGGAGATACTTCGGGCGCCGCGCCCGTCCGCTCCATGACATCCGGCGCAAGATTCCATGAATACCTTTTGACCGCGCGCAGTATCCCCGAGTTGCGGCGATGCGTAGGGCGGGGGACTATAATTTTCGAGAGCCTTGCCCCAGCGCTGGCGAATCCCGCGGACGAGGATTTCGATCTGCGCATCGGTCAGCATTCCGCCGGCATTCTGGGCGAAAGCGGACATGGGTGTTCCCGGCCTGCCCTTCTCGATGGCGTCGCGGATAATTGAATCGTCCGCGATAGCCAGATACACAGGCCTGCCGATTCCCACCGTCAAGGCGCCCTCTCCTTTTGCGCCGTGGCATGCGGAACAGTTCTGCGCATAGAGCACATCGAAACTGGCAACCTCGCCGGGCCGAATCACGCGCTCTTGCGCAACACGGTATCCCGGCGCTTCACAAGAGGACAGTGTGAGTACCGCGGTGAGGGTGAGCGCATACTTCATCGCGTTTCCTCCCGGTCGTCTTCTTTCATCAGGCCCGGGGCATCGAGCCCCATCCGAACCGGCAGCGGCATAGGCTGCCGGGTGCCGATTCGTTCCTGGCGCGCGACGACCACCCCCGCTACAACCCCAAAGCCAATTTGCGAGAACACGAACCAAACCCAATTGATGCGCTGGTTCATCACGGGGTTAATCACCGCCAAGCTGCTGTAGATCAGGAACGACCACACCAGCGGCGCTGCTAAACCGCCTAACAAAATCGGCCGTCTGGAGGCCATCGGAAGCATTGCGCCATAGAGCAGGCCGACCAGCAGCGAGATCAGCAGGTGAATCGGCGCGGCCACCAGGAACGCTTGAAGATTGAAGATCCCAAGTTGGCTTGCTGTTTCCGCCGCCATATCGGGGAACAGTCCAGCCACCAGGAGATTCATCGCATACCAGATCCCATTGCCGCTCAGAAGTCCGAACGCCGCCGCCATGCCAGCCATTACCACGCTGCCTGCAAGGCCGCCTTTGACGCCTGCGGAGATGGGATAAATCTCCACCGGCAGCGAGGCGCGAGGAACTCGGACCGTCATTCGTTCCACGGCGTGCTCCTCCGGCTGAATCGGGGTCTCTTCCGCGGTCGCGGGCGCCCATTCGTGTGACTCGATGGGCAGGACCTCGCGGAACCAGCCTGCTGCCCCGGCGACCGCCAATATCAGGCCGGCAACGCTGAGGGAAGCCGCCGTGACCATGCCCGCGAATACGAGCGTCAGGCCAAACGCGAGTACGATGGGCCACGCCGAGGGAGCAGGCACTTCAATCTTCTCTGGAATGTTCATCGCTAAACTCCCATCACATAAACCACAGTGAAGACTACGACCCAGACCCCGTCAACGAAATGCCAGTACATGGATAGGACCTCCAGCCTGTCGGAGTGTTCGCGCCCCAACCGCCCGGCGAAATAGAACGCGGCCACGATAGTCAGCGCAACCAGTCCCATGGTGACGTGAAACCCATGCAGGCCAACCAGGGAATAATAGGTCGTGCCGAACAAGTTCGTACTGACAGTGAGACCATCAGACAAAATCAGATGGTTCCATTCGCGCGCAGTGCCGAACAGGAATGTGGCGCCGAGCAGAATCGTAGCGAGCCACCAGCGTCCAAACGCCGCCACTTCGCCCGCGGCTATCCTGCGCACCGCGACGTGAATAGTCAGGCTGCTCGAAAGCAGGCAGAACGTATAAAAGATCGGCGCATGGAGAACATTCCCGGGCCGCGGCCCGGTCTGACTCTTGCCGATGTAAAAGAGGTAAGCAACCAGGAAGATGGTGAATATTGCCGACTCGGCCGCGATCAGGCACCACATCCCGACTCGGCCTCGAGAAGGAAGCCGCCAAGCGTCGATTGCTACAGGGTACGCGCTCATTCGTACCTCCAATCCGGATCTTCCGGGTGTTTAAGGTCCCATAGTGGGCGTCGGCTCCTCACGGTGGGGATCGTGGCGTAGTTATAAACCGGGGGCGGAGAACTGGCGGACCACTCGAGCGTCCAGGCATCCCACGGATCCTTTCCAGCGGGCTTGCCTCGGGAATAAGACCAGACCAGATTGAACGCGAAGATGAGGACTCCCGCGGCCTGAAACAAGACGCCGACCGAAACGAGCAGATTCCAAATATCCCAGCCGCGGCCCGGCTCATACGTGTAGATCCGGCGCGGCATACCCAGAATCCCCGGAACATGCATGAAGTCAAACGTCAAATGAAAGCCAATAAGGAAAAGCCAAAAGTGCAGCTTGCCCAGTCCTTCGTTCAGCATTTTGCCGGACGCTTTCGGGAACCAGTAGTAGAAGGCGCCGAAGACAGTGAACAGAATGCCGCCAACAATGACGTAGTGAAAATGCGCGACGACGTAATAAGAGTTACCGAGTTGCCAATCGAGTGGCGCAACGGCCAGCGTCACTCCGGTCAATCCCGCAACTAGAAACTGGAACAGGAACGCGATGCAGAAAAGCATCGGAGTCGCAAAGCGAAGCTTTCCTCCCCACATGGTCGCGAGCCAGTTGAAGATTTTGATGCCAGTGGGTACGGCAATGGCCATCGTCGAGAGGACGAAGAAGGTATTCGCGCCCGCACTCATGCCGATAGTGAACATATGATGCGCCCAGACGCTCATGCCAATGAACCCGATCGCGATGGTTGCCACCACCATCACCGGATAACCAAATATTGCCTTCCGTGAAAAGACAGGGATGATTTCGGAGGCAAACGCGAAGGCCGGCAACACCAGAACGTATACTTCCGGGTGCCCGAAGATCCAGAAAAAATGCATCCAGATCGCGGCTGAACCGCCCGCCTGCGTATCGAAGAAGTGTCCTCCAAGGTAGCGATCGATTAGAAGCATGATCTGGGCGGCGGAAAGCGGACTCACTGCGAGAATCACGAGCCCCGCCATCACAAGATTCAGCCAGACGAGCAGCGGCATTTTGCCCAAAGTCATTCCCGGGCAGCGCATGCACAGAATCGTAGCGATGAGGTTGATCGCCGTTCCGATACTCCCGATCCCGGACGACAGCAGCGAGAGCGTCCAGAAATCCGTACTGTGTCCGACTGAGAACGTCTTCGCGGTCAAGGGAGCATATGCGAACCATCCGACATCCGGCGCACTCCCCGCGCCGTAAAGGCCGTCGCCGCCGAGAAAGCTAAAGTAAAGGAACAGTCCCCCGAGTGCGGTCATCCAGAAACTGAAGGCGTTGAGGCGGGGGAAGGCCATATCGCGCGCGCCGATCATCAGCGGCACGAGATAGTTTGCGAACCCGAACATCAAAGGCATGGCGACGAAGAAGATCATCGTCGTTCCGTGCATCGTGAACATCCGATTGAACGCCTGGGGAGAAACGAAATTGTTGTGCGGCCGGACAAGCTGTAAGCGCATGATGGTGGCTTCGACGCCGCCTACCAGGAGAAAGATTAACGCGTACGCCACGTAAAGGATGCCCAGGCGCTTGTGGTCTACGGTAGTTACCCACTCATGCAAGCGGAGCGTCAATGGGCGCGCCGCTGCATCGGATAATGCGATCGCAGTGGTCGACATCAGCGAAGCGTCTCCAGATACGCAGTCACGGCGTCGAGATCGGGATCGCTCAACCCCATGGCCGGCATTCTCGAACCTGGTTTGATGGCGTCGGGATTCTTGATCCAGAGGCGCAGCATTTCGTGCGTGTTCGCCGCTGCGCCCGACGCGATCGTTTCGCGGGTCATCAGGTGCGTGAGGTCGGGACCGAACTTCCCATTGGCGCGGGCGCCGGATACAGTATGGCAGTTGACGCATGCCGTCGATTCGAACACGCGTTGCCCCAGAGGCGAGGCGCCGCCAGGCGGCGACTGTTGTTGCAGGCTGACCCAACGATCGAATTCCGCACGTGAATCCACGTAAACGCGGAGCAGCATCTTGGCGTGCTGCGTTCCGCAATACTGTGCACATTGGCCCAGGAAGACGCCCTTTTCATGCGGGTCGATCCACATCGAATTCGGGTGATTTGGGATCAGATCGGTCTTGCCAGCGAGACGCGGAACCCAAAAACTGTGGTCCGTATCGGCAGACAGCAGAGTCAAAAACGTGGGTGTCGGGTGCGCCGGATCGCTTAGCGGCACGTGAAGCTCGTTAGCCGTGGTGATGTTTAAATCCGGGTACCGAAATTCCCACCAATACTGATGGCCGGTAACGATCACCTCCAGCGCGCCGGGCGGGCGCCGCGCGTTCTGAACTAAAGCGATCACGCGGGCCGACGCGAGGAAAAGCGCGACGACGATCAAGACCGGGATCACTGTCCAAGCCAGTTCCACCTGGGTGCTCCCGTAAATCTGAGGGGGTTCGCTATGGTCATGATAGCGGCGTCTGAATCTCACCACCACATAGGCGAGTAATCCGAATACCACAACGAAGATGGCGGCCACCGTAACGAGCACAAGGATGGATAATCCGAATATCGATTCTGCAGGTGTCGATGCCGGAGCAAAAATATTCGTCGGGCTCATGAAGGCGGTGTTCCCTGCCACGGAAGAGACTGGAACCATCTGTTCTGTTGGAATGTCAAGGAATCTCTCGGCGATCCTTCGACCTCGGCCGTGGTTTGACGCCGGCGAAAACTTTCGCCCAACAAGGCGCATCCTCGCGCGCTCCTCATCGGCGAAGACTGTGACCGACCCAGCTAGCGAGGACATTCTTCGAATCCGATTCGAGGAACACGGCGAGGAGTCCCGGGCCGAGCTCTCGGGCAGAATCACGATTCGATTCGTCCCCTGAGTTTCGAGCCTCGCTTCTTCGATTGTTTCGCGTGCCGGATTGTCAACGTCTCGAAGTCCCTCTCTGGAGACTCATCGCAATCCATCGATTCTGCGGGATGAGTTTTTCGGGCGTTTATGCAGCCGGCACGAGTTTCATGCCGAGTTCGTCGGCCTTGCGTCGTATGTAGGTCATGTCCCGTGCGGCGCGTTTGCCTTCATAATTCCCGGCGAGAACAGCCCGCACCACCAGCAATCAGCCACGAGGTTCCCGAACGTTGCCGCCATGTATCCTCGATGTCAGGGGCTGCGCTTCGGTGTACGTAACCGGCCGTATTTTAACGCACGTTAGTTGCCGGGGTGGTACTCTCGCTCGGTGTGTCCCTTGAGTTGCGAGCGGTAGAAATAGACGTCGCGCAGTTCGCCCGTGCTGTACCGCTTGGCCTCGTCGTTGAAGTGCTTGGACGCCGGATTGCCACTCTCGCCACCGGCTGTCACCGCCTTCGCCTTTACCGTGTCGCCGAATTCCACTACAGCCACGAAGCTATTGCCGCTAGTCCCATACCACTTCTTCGTCCCGGGATAGGCGCGCGCTCCGAAAGATGCCAGCGAGCCCCATTGCGAGGAGGTAAAGCCGACGGGAATGCTCGGTCCCGCATCGTCGAAGGACGGGGCGATGTCGTCGTTGAGGCGCTGGAATCGATTGATATCGCCCCACGGCGTTTTCCAGGTCCCGAAATCGGCCGCGAGTTTGTCGGACGCCGCCGCCAGGGCTTGCAAAAGTTGCTCCGCCGGGGCGCTGGCGAAGGCGTCGTCACCGGAGGCGCTGCCTCCCCGTCTACCGCCGCCCACGCGCCGCCGCGCTTCATCGCCCCAGAACACTGCGAGCGACGTGGCGACGGATGTCACTCCCCAGCGGAAATCCCACTTACGCAGCACTCCTATCTGCTCGGCTACTTTCGCCTTCAGGGGATTGCCCTCGGGGGTTGCATCCCATGCCTTGATCAGAGCGGGGATGGGCTTCTCAAACCATGGCAGGTAGCTGTCATACGCCGCCGCAATGAGCGAATCGAGCGTGAAATCCTTCCTATCCTGAAGCACGCGGACGGCGTGCAAGCCGCGCGCCGATTCACCGCCGCTCTCCACATAAACGGGATAGTCTTCCTTCTTCGGGCTGCTCGGCCCGGCTGCGGACCACGGCCAGTTGTTGGAGTTATAGATCCAGCCGCTCTTGGGGTTCAGCAGGTGTGGCGTCTCCTCGATGGATAGAAGCCCGTGATACTCCGTCGCGGGATTGCTGCCATCCACGGGCCTGGTCCAGTCGAAGCTGGTATCGCGTTTGGGAATGTAGTTGCCATGGAAGTAGGCAATGTCGCCGTCAGTGTCGGCGAAGATGGTGTTGTTCGATGAGTTAGCCTGCAGCTCCATGGTCTTCCAATATGACTTATAGTCCTTCGCCTTGGTGCGCAGGTAAGATTGCGTCAATGCCTTGACGTGCTCCTGCATCAAGCGGATGCTCACCCACTTACCATTCGACTCACGCACGACGGGCCCGTGCTGCGTGCTATAGACAGTGAATTTCTTTTCGGCCATGCCGCTGGCAGTCTTGTAAGGCACCGCGATCTCAGTGGCCACCATGGGACGCAACTCGTCTCCGTACTTGTAATAATAACGGTCACCCTTCTTATCCACGTTTTTAACCACGGTTTCGAGATACTCATCCACGGCATCGACGCCACTGGTGGTATGCATCCAGCCGGCGCGGTCATTGAAGCCCTGATAGATGAAGAATTGGCCCCAGGTCGCGGCGCCATAGGCATTGAGCCCCTCGTCACTCACCATCTGTAACTCAGACCGGAAGTAGAAAGAAGTGTGGGGATTGATCAATAGCAGGGCGTGATGCGCGGCAGTGTTCGCGGGCGCAACGGCCATACCGTTCGATCCACCGGGCTCTTCAGGCTGGTCTTCGCCGGGAGGCGGCTGCGGACTCGCGGGAGCTTTGCCGTAGAATGCCTGCAATTGACCGAGGTTTACCTTCTCGATATCGCCGCCGATGCTGCCCTCCGTGAAGCTCAACGCCATCCAGGGCTCGAAGCGCTGGATGACCCGCGGTTTCACCTCGGGATGTTTGTAGAGATAGAAATTCAGACCGTCGGCGAACGCGTTCATGAGCTTCTGCAGCCACGCCGGGCTGGCGGCGTATTGCGTCTTCAGCACGGTGGGATCGATGAAGAGCTTCATCCGTAAATCCTGGTAGATTCGGGACTCACCCTCGGCCTCCGCGAGGCGCCCCATGGCATTGAGGTAGTTTGTCTCGACGCGATTGAAGTCGTCCTCGGCCTGGGTGTATTCCATGCCGAAGACAGCGTCGGCGTCGGTTTTTCCGTAGATGTGCGCAATGCCCCAATCGTCGCGGACGATGGTGATATTGCGCGCCTGCTTCTCCCAGCGCGCGGCCTCCACGGCCCTATCCGCCTGGAACGCGAACGAGGAGGATGCGGCCGCGAGGATGAGAACGAGCGGCTTCAGGTAAAGTGTGTTCTTCATGGGTGACTCTGGTCCATTCTAGTTCATGCCGCGAGCGGAAGCGTGCGCTGCCGAACAGAAATCCGGGCCGCAGAATGATAACGTTTGAGCGTGCCTCAAAAAAGCGACGTGCTCAAGAAAAAACCGGCCCCCTCGAAAGCGGCCGCCTCTAAGGGCGGCGAGACGCATCAGCAGGCTGCGGGAGACGGCGTTGTCCTCACCACTAATCAGGGTACCGGCATCTCCGATAACCAGAACTCCCTCAAGGCAGGTGGACGCGGCCCTACGCTGCTTGAAGATTTCATTTTGCGTGAAAAGATCACGCACTTCGATCATGAGCGGATTCCGGAGCGGATCGTCCACGCCCGGGGCTCCGCGGCGCACGGTTATTTTCAGCCTTACAAGTCTATGAAGCATGTGACAAGCGCCGCTTTTCTCGCCGACCCAAAAGTGAGAACGCCGGTCTTTGCGCGTTTTTCAACGGTTGCCGGAGGCGCCGGATCGGTTGACTTGCCGCGCGACGTGCGAGGCTTCGCGGTCAAATTCTATACGCAGGAAGGGAACTTCGATCTGGTGGGAAACAACATCCCGGTCTTCTTTATTCAAGATGCGATCAAGTTTCCGGACTTGGTCCATGCGGTGAAAATGGAAGCCGACCGCGGCTACCCGCAGGCGGGGAGCGCCCATGACACCTTCTGGGATTTTGTTTCGCTGATGCCGGAATCGCTGCACATGATCATGTGGGCGATGTCGGACCGGGCCATTCCGAGATCCTTGCGAATGATGGAAGGTTTTGGGGTGAATACTTTCCGTTTGGTGAACTCCGCGGGGAAGACGAACTTCGTCAAATTTCACTGGAGACCGGTGCTTGGAACAGCTGCGGTGCTGTGGGACGAGGCGGTCAAGATCAGCGGCGCCGATCCGGATTTTCATCGCCGGGATCTGTTTGAGGCCATTGAAAGCGGTGATTTTCCCGAATTCGAATTCGGATTCCAGGTCATCGATCAGAAGACCGCCGACGCACTGCCGTTCGATGTGCTGGATGCGACGAAACTCATTCCGGAGGAAACTGTGCCCATCGAAATGGTTGGCAAGATGGTGCTGAATCGAAATCCCGATAACTTCTTCGCCGAAACCGAGCAAGTTGCTTTCTGCCCGAGTCACATTGTCCCCGGCATCGATTTCAGCGAAGACCCGCTGCTGCAAGGGCGGCTATTCTCCTATCTGGATACACAGCTCAGCCGCCTGGGTTCGCCGAACTTTCACGAGCTTCCGATCAACCGGCCGAAGTGCCCATTTGCGAATATGCAGCGCGATGGTCACATGCAGATGCTGACGGCGAAAGGGCGCGCGAACTATGAACCGAACTCGATCGATCCGGCCGGGGCGCGCGAGTCTCCCTCGGTTGGATTGCGGACGGCGCCTATCCCCACGGAGGCCGCCAAGGTTCGGCTGCGGCCGGAATCCTTTGCCGATCATTACTCGCAGGCGCGGCTATTCTATCGGTCGGTGACGCCGCAAGAGCGGAAGCATATTGCCGAGGCCTTGACTTTTGAGCTGGGCAAAGTGGATATCCCGGCAATCCGGCAAAAGATGCTGGGGCATCTCAATATCATCGATCGAACCTTGGGAGAGACCGTCGCCGACGAACTTGGTATGACGGGCGAGGCGATCGCCGCCAAGCCGGCCATAATGCCGATTGACCTCGATCCGAGCCCTGCGCTCCGCCTCTATGGCAAGTACAAGCCTACACTAAAGGGCCGCAAGGTCGGCTTACTACTTGCGCCGGGATTCAACCTTAAGTTGAAGGATGCGCTGGTAGCGGCGATCAAGAAAGAGCGAGCGGCAGCGGCGATTATCGCGCTCAAGGTGGGCGGGGTGGAAGACTCCACCGGTACGAAACATGCGGCGGAGATGGCGCTTCGCGGGTCGCCTTCGATCCTGTTCGATGCCGTTGCCGTTCTTGCGGGGCCAGCCGGTGACGAAGCGCTTAGCTCAAGTCCGGACGCGGTCGGTTTCCTGATGGACGCGTGCCGGCACCTCAAAGCTATCGGCCTCTCGGGAGTCCCGGGACTGGCCGGAAAGGCGCATGCAGTGGGTCCTGTTGGCATAACGGAAATCGGCGCAGCGAAGGATATTGCCGCCTTCATCGGTCTCGCGCGCGAGGGAAAGGTGTGGGCCAGGGAATCGGCCTAAGAGGGACTCTCTTATGCGGCCGCCGTAGATAGAATGGGACAGTGAACTCTCTCCTCTCGCTCTCGGCGACCAGACAAGCGGCACTGATTCGCAACCGGGAACTCTCATCGGTGCAGCTGATCCAGGCACACCTGAGCCATATCTCGGCCGTGAACCCCTCGATCAATGCCGTCGTCGAACTTCTCGGCAGCAACGCGCTTGATCAAGCGCGCGCCGCGGACGAGGCTGTGGCCCGCGGCCTATCGATTGGTCCGCTGCACGGCGTTCCGTTCAGCGTCAAAGACTCGATTGAAGTCGAACGGACTCGTTGCACGGCCGGTACCGTTGGCCGTGCAACGGCGCCCCTGTCCACCGCGGACGCAACGCTGGTCGCACGCCTGCGGCAAGCCGGCGCCATTCCCATCGCGAAGACCAACCTTCCCGACCTTCTGTTCGCGTTCGAGAGCGACAACCTGCTATTCGGGCGCACGAACAATCCTTACGACCTCACGCGCACCTCCGGTGGCAGCAGCGGGGGCGAGGCCGCGCTGATCGCCGCCTGCGGTTCGCCGATGGGCCTGGGAAGCGATTGCGCCGGCAGCGTCCGATTGCCCGCCGCGTTCTGCGGTATTGCGGCGATCAAACCCACATCCGGGCGCCTGCCCCGGACCGGACATTTCCCGCCCGCGGGCGGATGGATCGAAGCCTTATGGCAGATCGGACCTATGGCGCGGCAAGTCGAAGATCTGGTCCTGATGATGGGCCTTCTAGCTGGTCCTGACGGCGTTGACCCGGCAGTTGCCGATGTGCAGTTCTCCGCACTCGATGAGAGAAAGCTCGGAGGTCTGCGCATCGCGTTCCACACGGATAATGGATGCTGCGCCGCCAGCCAAGAGGTTGCGGCTGTAGTCCGGTCCGCGGCCAACGCTCTGGCGCCTGATTTGACTGACACTGAGGAGGCGCGGCCATCTTGTGTGAGTGAGGCCTACGATCTGGAAATGAAGTTACTCGGCGCCGATGGCGGCGACTCTCTCAGGGCATATCTCGCCGCACTGGGCTCGTCCCGCGTGCACCCACTCCTGACCGGTTGGCTTGACAGGCTGGAAGCTTACCGCACCGATCTTGCCGGCTTCCAAAACTACTGGGCGGAGTGGGATCGCTATCGTTCGGAGATGGCCTGCTTCCTGACCCGGTTTGATGCCATTGTTTGTCCAGCTTACCCGCACCCTGCGCTTACCCACGGCGCCTCCACACAGGACGCGAACTTTCGAGGTTTCAGCTACACGATGGCCTACAATCTTGCCGGCCTTCCAGGAGTGGTGGTGCGCTGCGGAGAGTCGCCCACGGGGCTGCCTGTTGCGGTACAGATATTGGCCAAGCCATGGCGAGAGGATGTTGCGCTGGCTATTGCGGCCCGTTTGGAGCAGGCTTTGGGGGGCTGGAAAGCGCCCTCGAAGGCCACACAGGGTGTTGCGGCGACCGGCTAGCGGCCGCGCTGACGACGCACAACCGCAAAGCGTTCGGTCCGAATCACGCGGGAGCCTTCCCGGATCACGACCAATTGGTCCGCAGCCACATCCGCGATCTTCTCCCGCTCTCCGTTGGGCCAGCGAATCTCCAGGCTCGCGGTGGTTTGGGCGTCGAGCCCGAAATACAGCCGGCTGGCGGCGCCGCAGGTTATACGTTTCTGCGCACCAACCGAAGCAGATTTCCACCGCTTCAACCCTAGCGGCGGGTCCGGTACGAAAAGCGCGCCTATCGGGTTCTGAGGCTCCTGGTTCTTATCGGCCATCGCTGGCGCGAGCACTGGAGCTGAAGATGATTCACTTGTGGATTGGTTCAAGAATCCCGGCGCGCCTTGTCATGAGCATTCGCGGTTCGCTGTCTGGAAACGAAAGCGGAACAGTCGAGTCAAAGCCTGTTACCGGACGCTCTTCTTGGCTTGTGACGCCTTCTGGTTTGAAATCCGGCGGTTCATCGCTGCGGCCATTCGCTTACGATCTTGCGGTGTCAACTTGCCCATGCGTTTGGCCATCCCGCTCGCGGGTTTTGCTGCCGCCGGACCGCTTATAGCCCGTGGAGGACGAGTCGGAAAAAGCGGATGAAATGACTGAATCTGCGGACTCCTGGCGGCTCCCGGAAATATTCCAGCTACCAAGGCAACCGACACCATAGCGAGGCGGATTGTGGCGCCGTGGACACACCGCATGAGACGGGCTGCGGGCGGTCGTCTGAATTCCTGCCGGGCTCCAATTGCGGCTTTTGACATCTTTTTGGTTCTCCTCTTGTGTTACTTCGGCAGAAATGCGATTTGGCTGCAATGCTCTGCGGCATGGATCGCAGAATTGTTGCCCAGAAGGGCTCGCGGCATTTTCGACGGCGAAACGGGAAGGCGCTTTCTCTTTAGAGCAGCGGCGGAGCAAGCTCAACTTCCACATATGTGGTAGAACAGAGTATGCGCTCAGTGGCGGGCAGCTTTGTCCTCCTGGCAGCCACAGCACCGGCTTTACTTGCTCAGCCGGCGCCGGTTTCCGCTGGCGCCGATTTCTTTGAGACGAAGATCCGCCCCCTGTTCGTAGAGAAGTGTTACGCCTGCCACACGGAAACGCGCATGGGAGGGCTGCAGCTCGACTCGCGCGAACACTTTCTGAAAGGCGGGAAGTCCGGACCCATTGCCGTTCCTGGCGATCCCGACGCGAGCCTTATAGTGAAAGCTCTGCGCTACGACGGCGACCGCAAGATGCCACCCACCGGCAAACTGGCAGCCGACCAGATCGCCGCTGTCGAGGCTTGGGTGAGAGCCGGCGCGATGTGGCCGGAGCATGAGAAAGCCGCGCTGAAATCGCCGCCCTACTTGATCACTGCCGAGCAGCGCGCCTTCTGGTCTTTCCAACCGGTTAAGGCCGTGGCTCCGCCGGAGGTGAAGGATGGTAACTGGGACCGCACCGAGATTGACCGCTTCATCGCGTCAAAGCTGGAGGCGCGCGGGCTGCATCCGGTGCGCCGCGCCGATCGCCGCACGTTGATTCGACGCGCCACCTACGATCTCACCGGCCTCCCGCCCACCTTCGAAGAAGTGGATGCATTCGAACGCGACCGCTCGACCGATGCGTTCGCCAAAGTGATTGATCGTCTGCTCGCCTCGCCCCGCTATGGCGAACGCTGGGGACGTCTGTGGCTCGATGTCGCCCGCTACTCCGATGACCGGCTGGATTCGGAGCGCGACAACCCTTATCCGGCCTCGTTCCGCTATCGCGATTGGGTGATTCAGGCCATTCAGGACGACATGCCCTACGACGTTTTCGTGAAAGCCCAAATCGCCGGCGATCAGCTTCCCAATCACCAAAAATACGAAGCGGGCCTCGGCTTCTATGCGCTGAGCCCTGAGATGCAGGACGATCGCGTGGATGCCACCACCCGCGGCTTCCTGGGCCTCACGGTGGCCTGCGCACAGTGCCACGATCACAAGTACGACCCCATTCCCACGCGCGATTTCTACTCTCTGATGGGCATCTTCCGCAACACGGACCTGCATGAGGTTCCTCTCGCTCCCAAGGCGACGGTTGATGCGTTTAACGCGCAGAAGGCCCTCATTGAAAAGAAGGAGAAGGAACTCAAGGAGTACGTCGACGCTCAATCGGCACAGTTGGGTCTGATCCTCGCTTCCGAGACCGCGCGCTATCTGCTCGCCTCCGGCCAGCCTTCGAGCAAAATTAATGACACGACAGCCTCCACAACCGCGGGCACAACGCTCGATCCAGTAACCGTCGCACGCTGGACAAAGTATTTGGCTGAGCCCGAAAAGCAACACCCGTTTCTGAAGGATTGGTACGCAGCCACAACGCAGGATCAGCGCGTGAAGGCGGCCGCCGAATTCCAGGCCCAGGTTCTCGCAGTCATCGCCGAGAAAAATCGGGTCGATGATGAAAACCACATCCGTCTGGGTCTCAATCCCTCGCGCAACGATCTATCCAATGCGAATCTAGTGTCACTCGACCGCGCCAAGTTCGGCCTTTGGGAGGACATGCTTGGCGATCGCGGCGTCCTTCACTACGGTGACGCAAAAGAGGAGGATGCCAAGATCGACCGTTTCCTCGCGGGCGTCTGGCTCAGTCACCTTACCCAGCTTCGGGTGCAATTGGCCGCCCTGAAGAAGGATCTTCCACCTGCCTATCCCGCGCTGCAAACCATTGCCGACAAGGCGAAGCCCGCGGAACAACATGTCTGGGTTCGCGGCGATCAGCACAATCCCGGCGACCTTGCTCCGCCGCACTTTCTGGCAATTCTGTCTCCTGCAGACCCGGAACGGTTCCAGCGTGGCAAAGAGCGCCTGGAGCTCGCCGAAGCCATCGCCAACCCCGCCAACCCTTTGACCGCGCGTGTTATTGTCAATCGCGTCTGGCAGCAGCACTTCGGGTACGGCTTGGTGCGCACGGCCAGCAACTTCGGGTCGCAAGGCGACCGCCCCTCGCATCCCGAGCTGCTCGATTATCTCGCCGACCGGTTTGTGCGCGAAGGCTGGTCACTCAAGAAACTGCACCGCGAAATCATGCTGACCGCCGTCTATGGGTTGAGCGCCGACGCCTCCGACCGCAACTATGCCGAAGATCCCGACAACCGCCTGCTGTGGCGATACAACCGCCGCCGCCTGGATGCCGAGTCGCTACGCGATTCCCTGCTGTATGTCTCCGGGAAGCTCGATTTGCAGGCAGGCGGACCCGCCGTCCGGCTCGACAAGGATAATAATCGCCGCACGGTTTACGCTTACATTTCCCGACGCCAACTCGATCCGGTGCTGGCGCTATTCGATTTTCCGAATCCGAACGGCACCAGCGAGCAGCGCCTGCAAACCACCGTCCCGCTGCAAAAGCTCTTCTTCATGAACAGCCCGTTCGTCATCGCTCAATCCGCCGCCCTCACCGCTCGCGTCGCCGCCAATGCGACGAGTGACGACCAGCGCATTACGGCTACTTACCGCTTCGTGCTGCAGCGCGATCCTACGCCTGAAGAGCGGAGGCTGGCGCGCGAATTCATCGGCGGCAATCCGGGCGCGTGGCCCGAATACACCCAGGTGCTGCTAAGTTCCAATGAGTTCACCTATCTAGACTAAGGAAAAATCCAGATGATCTTTAAGCCATCGCGACGGCAAATACTCCGCACCATGGGGACCGGCTTCGGTATGGCCGGACTTGCCGGTATTCTGGAAGCATCGCAGCCGGCCGAGACAAAGACTCTGGCCGGCGCGGCGTCGCCCATGGCTCCCAAAGCCCCGCATTTCAAGGCATCGGCGAAACACGTCATCTTTCTCTTTCTGAACGGCGGTCCCTCCCAGGTGGATACGTTCGATCCCAAGCCGATGCTGCAGAAATACAGCGGCCAGCCTATCCCCAGCGGCAACCTGAAGACTGAGCGCAAGACCGGCAATCTGCTCGGTTCGCCCTTCGCCTTCCGCCAATGCGGCAAGAGCGGCATCGAGATCAGTGAGATCTTCCCCAAGCTGGGAGACGCGATTGACGATGTCTGTGTGATTCGCTCGATGTACACGGATATTCCGAACCATGAGCCATCGCTCTTCCTGATGAACTGTGGCAATCGTGTTCCCGGCCGCCCGTCGATGGGTTCCTGGGTGACCTACGGTCTTGGCTCGGAAAACCAGAACCTGCCCGGCTTTGTCGTCTTGTGTCCGGGTTACCCCATTGTAGGTGCGCAGCTTTGGAGCTCCACTTTCCTGCCGGCTATCTACCAGGGCACTTACATTCCGAACAGTGAGAAGACTCCTGACAAGCTGATCAGCTATATCCGCAATCCGTCAACGCCACTGCCGGAACAGCGGCGCGCCCTGGATTTGTTGCGCCAGTTGAATGTGATCGACGAAAAGCGTGAAGGCGAAGATGGCCAACTGGAAAGCAGCATCCAGACGGCTGAAATCGCCTACCGGATGCAGAGCGAAGCGCCGGAAGTCTTCGATATCACCAAAGAGCCCGAAGCCATCCGCAGCCGCTATGGGGACCATGATTTCGGACGCGGGTGCCTGATGGCCCGCCGCCTGGTGGAGCGCGGCGTGCGCATGGTGCAGGTCTATTACGGCAATGGCCAGCCCTGGGATAACCACGACGACATTCTGATTCATCGCAAATTGGCGCACGACGTCGACGGCCCCATCGCGGCCCTGCTGGCGGACCTCAAGGCGAGCGGCCTGCTGCAGGAAACAGTGGTCATCATCGGCGGCGAATTCGGCCGTACGCCGGTGCTGGAAGTCAGTGGACTGGTGAAGGTGCAAAATGGCCGCGATCACAACAGCCACGGTTTCTCGACGCTGCTGGCGGGCGGCGGCGTCAAAGGCGGTACCACCTACGGCAACACTGACGAGTTCGGCTTCCAGGCGGTGGAGAATCCCGTACACATTCATGACTTGCACGCCACCGTTCTTCACGCCCTGGGCATAGATCACACGAAATTGACTTATCGCTACAGCGGCCGCGACTTCCGCCTGACCGATGTGGCCGGGAATGTCGTGCACGACATTTTGGCCTGAGCCGCAGTGTGTCAGATAGTTTGGCTACCTGGGCTTCACCAGTTCCTTCAGCGCCGGCGGCAGAGGACGACTTTTCGTCGCCGCGTGGCGTTCCTCTGCGTAAACCTTCGCCGGCAGGTCGGGATCCTGGGCCGCGCGGATGGTATCGAGCGCAACAGCGATCCACCTCTTATCCTGTGTCTCGGAGACGAACCGGATCAGCGCCGCCGTGATGGAGGGACGCGCCTGTTCGCGAAGGTACAACAGGACGCCCGAAACGCGCCACTGTGGCCAATCGGTTTGCTTGATCAGATGTACCGCCATCAGATCGGCTACGCGCCAGCTGAAATGCATGGAGAGATAGCCCGATATTCCGCTCGGAGAAGGACTGGTGATGGGAGTATTGGCGATCCGCGCCGGCAATGTGTCGAGATATTCGAGGGCTTGATCGAACTCCTGCGCCTCGGGCTGCTTCCACTGACGGAGCACCTGGAGGATCAGCGCCGAAAGCGGGTCCATATTCGTAGCGGACGGCGCTTGCGGGAGTGCGGATAAGTCGCCGGCCAACCGGTATGCGCGCTCCGCTTCGAAATACTCGCGCCCTCTGCTGTTTAGTGCTTTGTCGACTAAAGTTTCCATTTTGCTGCCAGCCTCCGGAACCTGGGCTTCACACAGAATGCACGCCGCGAATAACAGGCGGACGAAAATCATGGCTTAAATTCCCACCACTTGGCGCGGGTTGGAGTGCGCAGAGTGTTGCTCGAGCAATGCACTTCGCCCAGCTTGACATGGTACTCGTCCCAGTCATCGAGAAAACTGACTGTCACCGGCAGCGAGCTCAGTGACGATTTGAGGTCTTCCTCGAACAGATCTTTGCCTCCGACTACCGGACCGAAGGGCTTGGGCACAATACAATGACCGTTGACCACCAGCATGTTGACCATGCCCGCGGTCAGGGCATCGGCGAAGGTCGGAGAGTCCGCGTTTGGAATGAACAACCCAGGCACGTCGATGATATCCGGTTCACTCAGCCCTAGCTCGGCCTTGAAGGTAGCGCGGACGCCGTCGATGGAAGCCTGCGCGTTATCGTTGAAGGTCTTGATGCTGGCCGCGCTCTGGCCGAGCACCCCCACGTCGAGAAAGTCTTTAATGGTCACCTCCGCGGATCCAGCCGGGAAGCTGCGGCCAATCATCATCTTCTCAGACCCATGCGCCGCCTTATTCGCCGTCAGTATGGTGTAAGCCCTTTTGGGGCTCGCGAGCAGCAGGCGAAACCCCTTACGGTCCGAGGCCTTGACGAACGTGATGATCTCATCCACGTGCCCGACCGCCAGAAAGTTCGTATCGATCTCGATAGGTTTCTGCACAATCTGCTGCTTGAGAAACGCCTTGGTTTCGTCGTCCATTTCTTCCAGAACACGACCCGGCCCGAAGTAGATGCGGCCCCAGGGAAAGTTCTTAACCGGCGGCGTGCATTCCAGATTCCCCGTGGAATCGAACGTACTGCTTGGGACAAGGGAACCCTGCTCGTGATAGCCGAAGTCGGCTTTCAGCAGCGTCTTGGCAAAGACCTTCAACGGCCGGTTGCGGGGATTTCTCATCACTGCATGCATGCCTGTCGAGGGTAGATTCGAGAAGCCGATTTCCATGCAGTCCTGCATCCAGATATCTCCGCTGGCGAATTCGTTGAGGGTGCATCCCGCAGCCGTTACCATTGTGTTCAGATCGGACCGGTAACGGGAATTGAAAGCGCCGCCATCGACGACGAAAACCTCCGTCGCCGCGTCCAGGTGGTTGGGCATCATCCAGGGCGCGACGCGGAATTTGGCCTGCTCCGCCGCGGTGGGGCCGTTCGCGTTCAGCGTGAAAGTCAGCATCGCTTCGCCATCCCATGTACTGTCGGCATACCGGACCGCCTCAATGCCGAATTCACGCTTCGAAAACTTCAAGTCGGGCAGTTTGAATTTCGCGCCCGTGGCCGGTCCGATGAGTTCATTCGCTCCGGCGCTGCGGCTGTCGAATATCCGGATGAATTGTTCCGCTCCGGCCGCAACCTCGAGAAACCCCTCCCAACTCGCCGGAGGATCATGCGGGCCGACTCTGCGGATCTCGAACGGCGCGATGTCGTCGGGATCGTTGCCGGTGTTAATTACGGCGTCAGTGTTGTCGGGACTGCTCCGTCCACCGTCGTCGTCGTTGTTGGCATAGACGATCGCGCCCTTCTTCCCCTTGCCCCATTCCCACTTGTCGAGGCCGGCCCGGCTGGCGTCTACCGCGCCGTCGCGGTCGGCGTCGGTATGGAGGTGGTAGCGAATCTCCTCGAGAACCAGATTCACCACGGGGAACCCGTAGGCCGGGACGTTCACATTGTCCTGCGAGGCAGGATCGGGCCCATGCCAATCCTTGCGGGCCGTCACCTGGTAGCTTCCGACAGGGAGGCGGAAGATGACGTCTCCGCTGCTGTCGGTTTGCCCGGTCAGAATGACGGCGCCCCCGCCGGCCGGCAGAATCGCGACGTCCGCGTTAGGAACCGGCGTGCCGCCCTTGAACGTGTCCCGAACCCGGACGTCGAGCGCCTGAACGGGGGGATCGGATTTGCAAGGAAGCACACAAGCGGCCGCCGCGGCTTTAGCCTTGGCGATATCGGTCCGGGCGAGCAGCCGATCGGCGGCCGCGCTCATAATGCTTCCTCTTCTTCGTCGTCTTCAGGGCATTGTTCGAGGTCTTCGGCGCCGGCAGCGAACTCCTCCGCCTCTTGTGTGGCGGCCTCCTCTTCCATCCGGGCAGCACGGTACGCCTCGGCCTCATCCAGAGAGCGGGCGGCGGCCTGAAGCAGGGCCGCAGCGCGGTGGTCGCCGCTGAGATTCGCGGCGGCGGCCAGAGATTTTTCCGCCCAGACGAATCCCCGCGGGAAGCCGTCGCCGAATTTGATGGTTAATTCTAGGAATATAGCGCAACCGGGGAAACTGTCAATGCCGTAAGATTGAGCCTGCTTTACGGCTCGCCGCACCCGCGTCTGCAATTCCGCGACGCTGCTGCCGCCAAAGCGAATAGGATGCTGCTCTCTCAGGTGCGCCACCATGCGGTTTTCGAACAGCGGCGCGCCCAGACTCGCTTCCAGCGCTCTCATTTGGCTCTCTCGTATGGTAAGCATCGTTTCTCCGTGGCGCGCCTCGCTCTGTATCGCGTCGATGTCTCAGTACCTTCACCGGTCACGATGCAAGCGGCGCTGGGACCAAGAAAGATCGCGGCTATGGAGCGGTATGGCCCGGGGGGGCGCCCTTCCAGACCGGCCCCGGTTCGATGGTTACCTTCAACCCAGAAGTGAACTGGCCGTTCGGTTTTCCAATGAGTTTCGGACCGTCGAGGTCAATGAGATCGAGCGTCAGAGCCGGTCCGAAGACAAAACTGAGCACGGTCTTTTTGTCTGCGTTCTTTATCAGATCCACGCTGCTTTCGTTCCCGATGCCGAAGCCGGCAACCGCTGATGAGCTGCTCGGGATCTTGACGTAAGCCATCACCCATGGACTGAGAAGGCTAAGCGGACCTATGTTGGGAATCAGATCGTCAAAGCTCTTCTTGAAATAGAACTGGGCGTTCCACCTCCCATCGGCGGAGCTGGGCGTGGACGACCATTGCGCGCCGAGCGTGCCCTCTTGTTCCTTACCATTGAGTCTGCGCAGTAGAGTTGCCTCCACGCTGATTTGCGCGGGCGACGAATCGGACCATGGAAGATCGAATTCGTTGCCACCCTGGAATTCCCATTTCTTGATTTGCCATCCGGTGTCGCGCGACTTTGGCCAGAACCCATCCGGAACCTGGAGATAGGGCGTAGCCGGCTTGTCGTGGATATCGGGCAGCTTGCCAAGCGAGGGCGGCAGTTGAAGATTGGGCGTTGGAGGCAGAATCACCCTCGGCGTGACTGTGCCTTGCACCGTGGTCCTCTGGAAAGACAGCAGCGCCGCTCGTGTCTTAGGACCGATGACGCCATCCGCTTTCAAGCTGGCGCGGCGTTGGAATTCGATAGTTCGGGCCTTTGTGACTGGGCCGAAAACTCCGTCTTGCTTGAGTTGCCCCACGCCGGGTGACGCGGTGTGAAGGTTCAAATATGCCTGCGCGGTGCGAACGTCGGGGCCGGATATCCCCTGGCTCAATGTTCGGTCCATGATTTACTCCAATGGTTAGTGACTGTGTCCGCGCAATCGTACCAACCGCGCCCGCTCGAACTGTATTGGTTCTTACAACGGCTGTGACTCAGCGTCCCAAAAAGTGCGCGGGAACTTCTCGCTTCTGGTAAAAAGGGAGGGGTAATTAGGGGCAGTAAGCGGTAAACTATTTGCTTCACTGGAGAGCAATGCCAACAAAACTCAATTCCGAACTCCTTACCGCCGCCATCGAAGGCTTCGAGGCGCAGAAGGCACGCATAGACGATCAGATTCGTGAGCTCCGGGCGAAACTGTCCGGCGGCTCTGTGGAACCCGCCGCCACGCCGGAAGCCTCTGGACGCGGACGCAAGAAATTCTCCGCTGCCTCAAGGCGAAAGATGGCGTTGGCGCAGAAGGCCAGGTGGGCAAAGATTCGGGGTGAGTCTGAGCCGTCTAAGACAGCCGCGCCGGAGCCGGCAAAGCCCAAACGCCGGATCAGCGAAGAAGGTATGAAGCGGATTATCGCTGCCACCAAGAAGCGTTGGCGGTTAGCGAAAGCAAAGAAGGCGCCACCCGCGGCCACCAAGAAGGCCGCTGTCAAGAAAAAGGCAGCGGTGAAGGCGGCGCCGGTTGAAACGGCGGCGGTGTAGAGGGCGACGAGGAAGAGAGCGGCCCTTGCTGCGCCCGCGATGAATCCTTCAGCTACGAGGCGGAGCCTATCTCAGACACACGCCTCGTCTCGATCAACTGGTGAAGTGTGTTCTGCATGCGGCTTGGTGCGGGACTAGCGACCGCACGCAGGCCGCTCACCCTTCGCGGCTCAAGGTTCCGCGCCTAGCTCGAAGATCCTCCATCGTCAAAGTGCCAGCTTCGGGCGCCCGGTTAGTTCAGCGATGTAAGTCCAACCGCAGGGCATCCGGGGGTCTCGCGGTCGCCCGATGAGTCGGCATGGTCCGATGCAACTATCATTACGCCGACCTCCAATCTCTCCGACAAAAAGCGGTCCGCGCCGATAACGGGCGAAACTCTTCCCCGACTACGGCTCCTCGCCGGAGGAAAAATAAATACCGCTCAGCCGTTGCGGCGGCGACTGTCTGGGTATAGGATGAACTGGCGGAGACGGATAAGACGCCAGTCGTCTGCGTCTTCGCGCTTTGGTCACGATGGGGTTGTTAAACAAATTCAATGACACGTCACGAAGATGATACAGAGGTATGCGACGATGTTAGGCAAATTTGCTGAAGGAGGAATTGCAATGAAGACATGGAAGTTTCTATGGGTCAGAGCGCTATGCCTGATCTCTTTGGCGTCGTTCGGCGTGTTTTTGGCGCCTTTCAGCGCGTTCGCACAATCGGACGTTGCTTCAATTTCGGGCTTCGTCAAAGACGCCTCCGGCGCCGTCGTGCCCGGAGCCAAGGTGGTGATCAAGAACGAAGGGGTGGAGTTCGAACGAACCCTCACAACCAACAACGACGGGTATTATTACGTAGCTGCCCTGCCGCCCGGGTTATATACCGTAACGGCCGAGCATGCGGGGTTCCAATCGTTCGAATTGGTCCACAAGAAGCTCGATCCCAGTATTCCCGCTCAGGTGGATGTGACCCTGTCAGTGGGTCAGTCCACGCAATCCGTGACGGTCACAGCGTCTACCGCGGCCGTTCAAACGGAAAGCGCCGTGGTGGGCGAGCTGGTCGAACACCAGACGGTCGAGCTGACCGAATTGGACGGGCGCAATCCCGCCTTGCTGGCGCAACTGATGCCTGGCGTTGTCGCCAACAACCTGGCGGGCAATAGTTTCGGCATGACTACCGGCTCGTTCAATGTCAACGGCAGCCAGACCTACAACACGATTACCTATTTCGACGGAGCGGTCGGCATCCGCACCCGCGCCAACAACTCCAGGAGCATCGGAGTGGCGGACCTGGACAGCACGCAGGAAGTCCAGGTGCTGACCTCCAACTTCAGCGCCGAATACGGACGGGAATCCGGCGGCGAGGTCCGCATCATCAGCAAGAGCGGCACCAGCCAGTTCCACGGCGACCTTTACGAATACTTCCGCAACGCAAGGCTGGAGGCCGACTCCTGGAGCCGTAACGACACCGGCTACACCGCGCCCTCACCCCTCCGTTACAACCAGTTCGGCGGGTACATCGGCGGCCCGGTCATCATGCCCGGCACGAATTTCAACAAGAGCCGAACCCACCTGTTCTTCACCTTTGGCGAGGAAGCGGTGCGTCAGCGCACCGACACCCTGGATACCGCGCAGGTTCCCGATGCCCTCATGCGGCAGGGCAATTTCAGCGAGTTGCTTGGTCCCAACATCTATTACAATTCGCCGCATGTCCTCACCGATCCCAATGGAAATCCTTACCCCAACAACATTATCCCGACGGCGGTTCAGAGCCCCAACGGCATGGCTCTGATTAACGCTTTGCCGTCGCCGACCCCTGGCTTCCTCAACTCCAGCAACCAGAACTTCTTCATCGACTACCCGAGCACTCCCACGAACCAGCGCAAGGACACCTACGGGGGCGATTGGAACATCAACGACAAAATGCAGTTTCGTTTCCGCGGGCAGATCTATAGCGACCACACGGTCAGCTGGTCGGATACGTATGTGGATCAGCCCCAGAATAATCCCAACAAGCGTGGATCGATCAATTTTGTCTATACGATCTCGCCCACCTGGGTGAACGAGGTTCTCCTGAGCGCCAGCGCAGATCACGTCACCACCACAATCGAATCTGGCGTCCAGGGCAGCTACGACCGGAGCAGATTCGGAATAGACTACCCGTACCTGTTGCCCATTAAAGACGACCCGAACAAGATTCCGTCTACTGGTTACTCGAACTCCAGCAACTGGCTGACCTTGAACGGCACTCCGTACCCGTCGCACTCCGCCGGTCCGGTCTGGGTGGCTTCGGACAACTTGACCCACATCTACAAGAACCACACGTTCAAGTTCGGTTACTACTATGAAAAATCGGGTGAGAACGATGACGACCAGATCGTGATCGGCAGCACGCCGGGCGGCACCAGCAATCAGAACGGCCTGTTCACATTCAGCAATAACACCCCCGGCGGAACCGGACTCGACTTCGCCAATGAGGCCATCGGCAAGTTCTCCACTTACGCCGAGGTGGGGCAGCGCGACTTCACTCCCTACCGGACCTACTCCAACGAATTCTACGGTCAGGATTCCTGGAAGGTAAGCTCCAAGCTGCATCTGGATATAGGCGTGCGCTGGAACATCGTGTCGCCGTATTATAGCCTGTGGGGCAATATCGCGTACTTCGACCCGGCGGCTTACAACCCGGCCAATGCGGTGCAGATTAACCCGGTGACCGGCGATCTGGTTGGGACTCCCACTATCGCGCAGCAATATAACGGCATGATCATTCCCGGAACCGGATGGCCCTCGGCCGCGGGGGGGCGCGTTGGGGCCGAGAACGCCGGCATATACAACTCCCTCTTCAACGGAGGGAGCAACAAGTACACCCAATGGCACTACAGAGACATTGCGCCGCGCTTTGGTTTGGCTTATGCCTTCAACCCGAAGACGGTCTTCCGGGGCGGGTTCGGCACCTTCTACGACCATATCGGCGTCAGCGATGGCAACTTCCCCGGCGGAACGGCTCCCTTGCAAATTCAGGAGTCGGTATCCAACGGAAGCGTGGACAATCCCGGCGGCACCACCATCACGGAGTTCCCGACTTACGCTTTCACCGCCGACCAGAAAAACCCCACTCCATACTCTTTGCAGTGGAACGCGACGGTGCAGCGCGACATCGGTTTCAACACGCTGCTGTCGGTCGCATACGTAGGAAAGCGCGGCGTACATCTCACCGAAGAAAGGAACCTCAACCAGCTTCCGGTGGGCACATGCCCTCTAGCAGTGTGCCCCACGCTGAACGGTGTCGCGGAGAACGAAGACTACCTGGTGCCTTACAAGGGGTATAGCCAAATTATCGAGAATGTCAACCTGGCGGAGTCGCTGTACAACGGTCTGCAGGTCCAGCTTACGCACCGGTTCGCCAACGGGCTGAACTTCAACTTCTCGTACACTTACAGCAAATCCGACGACAACGCCAGCGGCTACGAAGGCGTGCTGCCGAATGCCTTCGATAACTCCTACATGTGGGGCCCCTCGACCTTCGACCACCGCAACTTGTTTGTGGGGACGGCGGTGTATGCGTTGCCGATCTTCAAGACCGGCAACGGTATGGCACACAAACTCCTCGGCGGCTGGTCGATCGACGGGGTTTACACCTACACGAGCGGATCGAATTTCTCGATCTCGACCGGCACGGATTATGCCGGAGTTGGCGTAGGCGGCGGCGCTCAGTATTGGGTGCAGAACGGTCCTATCCAATACACGGATCAATACTCGCAGGGCGGCACGGCGACCGATCCCAACTTCTTCTTCAAAACCACGAACGCTTCCGGAACAGCGGAGTTCACTCCTCCACCCGCCGGAACCATCAACTCCCAGCGCGTCCGCGACGCCTACGTCGGGCCTGCCTACTGGGATCTCAACTCGGCGCTTTTCAAGGAATTCCGCGTGACGGAAAGGCACAGATTCCAGCTCCGCTGGGAGCAATACAACACCCTTAACCATCCCAATTGGAGCGGTCCCAATACCACTCCGACTTCGGCTGCATTTGGCAAAATCACCGGCAAATCGGGCAATCGCGACCAGCAAATTGCGCTAAAGTATTATTTCTGAAAACTGCAACAAACAGGGGCGGACATCAAGTCCGCCCCTTTTCTTTTTTTATGGCTCGCGACGAGCTTTGATGGCTGCGGTTTCGGCAGCCGCGGCCGCACAAGCGCAACCCAGGACCTTTCCCACCTAGACCTAGAAGCCGCGACTCGGGGTGCTCGGGCACTCTCGTACGCGAATCTGGAATTAGTGAAGGCCGAGGGCTTCACGAGGGAACTGGGCCTCGATCCGCGACGGCTGGATGACGCCGCAATCGAATCGATCCGGCAGAGGGTCCAGAACGCGGGGATTTTTGTTTCGTCGCTCGACCTGCGCGGAAATCATATCGACCCCGACCCGGCCAAGCGCGAAACGCAGAATCAGTACGCTATGAAGATGACCGAGCTTGCGGGCAAGCTCGGGGTTGCCCATACGGGGAACTTCCGGGAACCATCAAAGGCGCGCCGCTTGCGCCACAAGTGGATGAGATCGTCCGCGGGTATACCGGGAAGTACTTCCGGTAGTGGGTCAATTTGACCGAGGGCGGGCGCCTCGGTAAGTCGGGGACGAGCCGCAGCCTGGATGCCGTGAGCGGCGTTTGGCGGGAGTAATAATTTCAAACTGAAATCGATGGCTTTCGTACAGAATGACGGGGTGCCGCTATACTGGTGGGGATGGATGATTGCGAAACAGTTGTCTACAACTTCCTCGCACAGCGCCTCGGGTTCAAGAACGTTGTCTATGAACCCAACGGCCCGCACAGCTTTCCTGATTTTCTTGTCGAGAACAAGATTGTGGTCGAAGCCCGGAGATTAAATCAGAATGAAGCACTTTCACAGCCTGGTATCAGGCCGCGAGGACTGGAAGGTGTCGCGACCAAAGTCCGGGACACCATCCAGCGTCTACTGCCTTCGCTCGGCCCGCCTCTAGAAGGAGTCAGTTGGTACGTTCACGTAGAAGTCAGGCAACCGGTTCCGGCTGGGGAAGCCGACTTCAGGCGCTACAAGCGAAGGATCAAGAATGCAGTTCGTCAGCACCTCCAGGCATTTCGAGACGGCCCAAAACAGAATCCAACCACAATTCCGTTGTCTGATAACTGCGTGCTTAAGCTAGACCGCGCGGGCCAAAACCATGACGGTACGCCATGGAAGGTATGCCAGAACTATTTTGTTATGGGTGTATGCGACTCTGACTTCGGCGGCTGGACGAAGTTGGAGTTACAGCGGAACCTTAAGATTTGCATTGATCAAAAGACAGTAAGGTGGAAGGCTTCCCGCATTCCTCGAACAAAGTACGACGAGTGGTGGCTGGCGTTCATCGACCTAATCAATCACGGACGAGAAGCGGACATAAAGCTTCCGCCGGAGGTCCCACCCCACAACTGGGATAAGATCATCCTCATCAACCCTTTGAACTATACCCAAGCATCTGAAATCCCATTGTATCCTCGTGGCTGACCCTCTCTCCGCTTCCGTCTCCATAAAAGGCAAGCGTGGCGATCTTATCGTGCTCCTTGAGGAATAGGACTTGGGCAGGTTCACCATTTCCCTCATATACGGTGTAGCTACGGCTCCGTATCCAGCGAGGCGACAATCGAGCAAAGGCAATGTCGTTGGCTGGCCATTAGTTCCAGGGGAGATTCCCGGCTTTTACCAAGGCGTTCAACCGTTCCAGCTCGTAGTGTATCTGTTCGGTCCCTGGACTAGTGAGTTCCAGCTTGAAATGCAGAGCGGCTGGCCTGCCCGACTCGATTGCTTGCTTTAGCTCACGGTTGATCCTGGAGCCAAATTCCTCGATCTGGGGCGCTACTTGCTCACTCAAGGACGCGGTTGCCGCTTTGAGCTTTTCCAATTCAGGGGGAACATTTACCCTCAGAAACTCTAATAGCCATTTCATGGCGCTGCGATAAACCCCTGCCAGCTTTTTTGCGCAATACAGAATGGCTTCAGGGTCGCCGTCCTCACCGTCAGGGCCTAACGCTTGTGGCAAGGCACGGTTCATGATTTGATCGATGGCAACAGCAAATCCAAGAGACTCCTGTATTCTTTTCTCCATCCATGTTTTAAACGCCTTTGGCGTCATATAGACAGCAGTCGCGGACGCGATACCGAACTGCAAGTCTCGCTTCATATCAGAGAGACCAGCAACCTCGTGAAGTAGCACCTCAGTGAACAATAGGTGTTCCCAGCAAGGAGGGCGCTCAAGAATCAGACGCGACTGCACACGCGGAAGGCCACGTAACTTCGGCGGCATTCCGCCTTCGCTCTCATCTGCCGCTCGAGACATAAAGTACTCCCTTCCACGAAATGCTACTTTTTAAGTTCGCTGCCAAAGGTGATGGTGCTTGATGCATCAAAGGTTTGTATAGATCCTTCGCGCGACCACAAAAGTATTGTCTCACCGTTTCATGGTCTGTCCAGCGGGGTCGCCGGAAGATACTAATTATGCATAATGATAACTACGATTAACAAAATGACGCCTACGCCTGCAAACAACAACCAGCCCATCGGCACTGCTGATTGTGTCGCTATTGGTTGGTTTCTCGGTACTGATGAGACATTGTCAAACCGTCCTTCCGTGATTTCAATGTTGACACCCAGACTACGGTCGCCTCCTCCGGTTAGGCTGCTAATTCGGCATTGGTACTCAGTTCCATGATCCATTTGAAAGGCAAGACCGCTCGAATTGCCGCCACGCGAAACATCTGCTGGAATGAATCCGAGTTGCTGCCCGTTCAATCTCATCACCTTGATGGCGCCTTTGTCAAAGTGGTTATTTGGATCACGGACTAAGATCAGCGTCTCCCCTTCCGAACAACGTGCTACGATCCGTTGGCGTCCTTCGTAAGTTACACCCGCTATCTTTGTAAAGAACGAAGTCGGCGCATGTGAAACCTCATCGGAAGACTTAATGGCCCACCAGGTCTTTCGCGTTTCAATAGCTGGTTGGTCCTTCTCCAACAAATATTCCACCTTGATGTCAATCTGTGCGCCAGTCTGCTGCCACTTATCATCGTAAGTTGGATAGGCGTTTTCAACAGCCGCCGTGAATGATTGACCACGCTCAATAGCTGAAGCCACCTGACTTCCGAGCGCAGTGTCAAGCTGGCCTACAATAACACCATCCAAGACTAAATTAACTTCGGAACCTGACGATTTCGCAAGCGTAACCGCACGGCCAATCATCTGGCGTTGGTTGCTTGTCGGTCCAAGGTCCGCACTTATGCCAAGACACTTGGCTCTCGTTCTGAACACGCGGCGCTTTGCCATCCTAGTTCCGTTCACTTTCTGTAACAGCATTCAGACGCCGAACGGCAGCGTTCAGTTCTTCGTACCGAGTATCGCCAATTGCCGACAATCTTTTCTCTTCTTTGACACAGGCGACACGCTCAGTTTGATCGGCGTCCGTTTCATTCGTAGTCGCGGCTAGGTTTTTACATTTGGCCGATTCTTGTTTCATGGCCGAGAGAATATTGTCGCACCGTTGTTGGGCGTTATCTTTCTTTTGTCGAGCCTGTGTATGCGCAGGCGATTCGACATTGGCCGAATAAGGAACCTCATCTATTTCACTAGCGCATCCTCCACTTTCGACGGGAGCGCTCGCGAAAATCCTCGGACTTGTCGGAGCGGACGATTCGGTTGCTGTCGGCTGTTCCATAACGGCTGTGAGGGTTTCCCGAAAGCTGGCACAACGAGCTTCGACCTCGCTAACAGTTTTGGGAACTATAAACTCATAAGGCGCAGAATCGGCATGTTTAGCAGCGCACTCACGATTTGCGTCGTCGAATCGTTTTTCGACTTCGGAGAGCTTCAGCATAAGGTCTCGGTCACCAGTCCCGAACGTACCTTTCATCGTTTCGCGGTCGATGGTGTACGACCATACTTCTTCAAAACGATTCATAACCTGAACAGCCGCCCGGCTTTGTTGAAGCAAGTAAGTATCCACGGCGATCTTGGTTGGGTTCCTCCGCTTTTCCAACTTGTCATTATCCAAGCGGAGTTCAGCATTCTTGAGTTCCATTGGTAAATGAAGTTCTCTGAAACCAAACCTAGTCTTGCGAAGTTGTTCTTCCTGTGAAGTGCAAGCGGTAAACATGAACATAACGGTTCCGAACACGACCGCCGCCAGGAACACAATGAAAGGGTAGCGCACCATACAGAACGTTCATTATCGGACACCGATGTTCCAAGGTCAATCGGTCAAGTTTACAGCAGGCCGGGGGCTTGATCCCCGGTCGCGCGTTTGGTAGTCTGCGACCGGTATGGATGATAACGAGAAGCAAGAACGAAGCAAGGCTTTCAGGCGGCAAGTTGATGAAATAACTTTCCAGATGGAAGAAGCAAAAGAAGAAAATCGGCGGCTTGAAAAATTAGGCCTACCGGCGAAGCCGAGATTGGACTTGCAGGAGAAATGGGACCGGCTTGTCGAGGTAATGCGACGGGAAAAGGCCGACAGTGAACGCCAGGATTGGTAGTGGTCCCGCTCCCGTTCGTGACGATTTCGCCGTGAACGGGCGCCACGGCAGGCAGTTCTGGGTTCACGCGCAGTCCGGTCCAAACGGGCTGTCCTACTTGTCCGGCAAGCCAGACACCAACCGCTTATCGGAAACAATCCTGATTTGCCGGGTTGCGGCGCAGTGTTTCCAGGATCCGGTCCAGGCTGGCCTCCGGCCTTCCGAGTGGCGATGCGCAGGCCGCGCCCGGAGATCTCACCCCGCTCGTAGCGAATCGCGCAACTCCGGGCTCCTCTGCGGCAAATGCTCTACCGCTTGCGAAAAGGTTTCGCCCCAGGCGAGGCGATCTGCGCCATCTCGCGGCGGCGCTTCGGCAGACGGGCAAACAACTTTGGTGAAACGCCAACAGGAACCGGTAGTATGGCGCCCAACCGTCGTGAATCGGAACCCGTCAAATTCGGCCCCCAGAATCATTACCGGCGGTTCTATCCTCGGCCCGCGAGAGTCGCATACACGGTCACCTGGGCGCCCACCGCCACATGCAGCCACTGGAGCCGCCTGGAAGTGGGCGGTCCTACCGGAGTTATACTGGCGGGACAGTGAGGAAGACCGGTACGCAACCGAGATCGCGGGAGATAAGACAAACCGCAAAGCTGCCCGTGGCGGCCGGACGGAAGCACAGCGCCTGGCGGCGGCATGGGTGGCGGCTGCTGGTTATTTGGAGCCTCCTCTTGATCGCTTATTCCAATTCTTTCCAGGCCGGCCTGGTGTTTGACAGTTCCTCGGTCATCGGGCAGGATCCCCGTATCCGCCAGGCGACGGCCGCCAACGCCGCCTCCATTCTGACCGGAGGGTATCTCTACGGCAGCACCATCGCGGGGCTGTATCGGCCGTTAACCACTCTCTCCTATTTGCTGAATTACGGCATGTTCGGCAATGGTCCGAGTCCACCGGGTTATCATTGGGGCAATCTTGCGCTGCACGCCGTCAACGTTGCACTGGTGTACGCGCTCGGCGTCACGGTTCTCGGAGAGACTGCGCCAGCATGGGCATTGGCCGCAATCTGGGGATTGCATCCGCTGCTCACCGAATCCGTTACGAACATTGCGGGGCGCGCCGACCTGCTGGCCGCCTTCGGGGTTTTGGCGGGCTTGTTGTGCTATGTGAGATCCACTTCGGCAGCGGGGCGGCGGAGGTTGGCATGGCTGGCGGGCATGGCGGCCGCCCAGGCGATCGGGCTGTTTTCGAAGGAGAGCGCGGTGGTCTTGCCGGGTATCATGCTGGTATACGGCCTGACCTGGTTTGACCGTACGGCGTGGCGCCGCCTCGCTCCGGCCTACGCCGCGCTGGCACTGCCGTTCGCGGCGTTTTTCTATCTGCGCGCCCAAGCGCACCTGCATATGGTGGTCCCCTTCACCGACAATCCGCTGGCCGATGCCGGCTTCTGGACAGCGAGGCTCACGGCCTTCAAAGTGATTGGCAAATTCCTATGGCTGTTTCTCTGGCCGGCCCGGCTATCGGCGGATTATTCCTACAACGCGGTGCCCTTGTTCGGTTGGCAGGCCTGGACCTGGGAAGATGCCAAAGCGCTCATCGGCATGGCGGTTTGCCTGGGCGCCGCGCTTGTGGCGGTGATTCTGGCTGTGCGCGGCCGCCGTTCCGAGAAGCCGATGCTCTTCTTCCTGGGTTTCTTTTTCATTGCCGTATCGCCCACTTCGAATCTGATCGTCATCATCGGCAGTATTATGGCCGAGCGATTTCTCTACTTGCCTTCGGTGGGTCTCGCTGGATGCGTGGTCGCAGTCATCTATGCTCTTGGCCGGCGGAATCCGCTGCGGCGGCCGGCAACTGCGCGAGTTGCCTGGGCCGTGCTGGGGGTGGCGTGCCTGGCGCTCGCCGTGCGAACCTATGCACGCAATTTCGACTGGAAGGATGAACTCAGCCTTTGGAGCAGCGTTGTGAACGTCTGTCCGGGCAGCGCCAAGGCGCACTACAACCTGGCCAACACGTTAGAGATTTCGCCCGGCCGGCTGCCGGAGGCGATTGCCGAGTACCTGGCCGCGCTGCGGATTGACCCCAATCATGCGGATGTGCACTATAATCTGGCAAACGCGCTCTCGGCCGTTCCTGGCCGGCTGCCGGAGGCGATCGCTGAATACCAGGCGGCGCTGCGGGTTGAACCGGATCGCGTCGAAGCGCACAATAACCTGGCAAACGCATTGGCGCGCTTGCCTGGCCGGCTGCCGGAGGCGATCGCCGAGTATCGAGCGGCGCTCCGGATTCGACCCGCTAGCGCGGAAGTTCACCATAACCTGGCGAACGCGCTGCTCCGCCTGCCCGGCGGACTATCGGAAGCGATTGACGAATACCACGCGGCTCTGCGGATTGACCCCGATCATGCGGATGCGCACCTCCATCTCGCAAACGCACTGGCGCGCTTGCCTGGCCGGCTGCCGGAGGCGATTGCCGAGTACAGGGCCGCGCTGCGCCTTAAACCTGATTCCGAGGGCGCTCGCATTGGCTTGGCAAACGCACTATCGGCCATCCCCGGCGGGTTACCCGAGGCGGTTGCCGAATATGAGGAGGCGGTGCGGATTCGGCCCGATGACGCAGACGCCCACTATGACTTGGGGACGGCACTGGCACGCATACCTGGCCGGTTGCCCGAGGCCATTGCTGAATTTGAGGCGGCCCTGCGAAGCGAACCTGATTTCGTAGAAGCGCACGTCAACCTCGGAACCGCCCTCGCGCAGACTCCCGGCGGGCTTAGGCAGGCGATTACCGAATATGAGGCCGCCCTGCGCATCCGGCCCGATCCCCTGGTGCAGAAGATGCTGAACAGACTGCGGGCCGGGCAGGCGGCAGCCCCCTTCCGTTGACGGCCGTTGCAAGAAAGCACGCGCATTGCTCGCACTCCACTACAAAAGTCTGTGGCCTGTGGTTGATGACTCGACCGTTGCCGATCTTCAAGACCGGAAACAGTATGGCCCACAAACTAAACTCCTCGGCGGCTGGTCGCTCGACTGAGTCTACACCTACACGAGCGGATCGGATTTCTCTATCGGGACCGGCACGGATTACGCCGGAGTCGGCCCTGGTGGCGGTACGCAGTACCGGGTCAACGGCCCTCTCCGGGTTACCGACCAATACTCGCAGGGCGGCACTTCTGCCGATCCCAACTTCTACTTCCAGCCCACAACTTCGTCCGGCACGGCTGAATTCACTCCTCCGCCCGCCCGAACCATCAACCCACAGCGCGTCCGCGACGCGTTCTACGGGCCCGGCGCGTGGTATACGAACTCGGCGCTTTTCAAGGAATTCCGGGTGACGGAAAGGCACAGATTCATGCTCCGCTGGGAGCAATACGACACCCTCAACCATCCCAACTGGAGCGGTCCCACTACCCCTCCGACTTCAGCCGTGTTTGGCAAGATTACCGGCAAATCGGGCAATCGCGACCAGCAACTCGCGCTAAAGTATTATTTCTGAAAACTGCTCAGCGGATTAGTTAAAGGAAACGGGGGCTCGATGGCACGCGCAAATTGCGTGCTATGAAGAGAGCCCCCGGATTTTGGGTAGCGTCTCAGTTTGAATCTCGGGATTGGGAAGCGGACCTCTGGTTATTGGTCACACCTACAATGCGGCGCACCGGTAGTGTTCAACCTCACCTCAGCGTGACGTCGGCTCACGCTATTCTGAAGAACGTGGGAGGGAGATTTGCAGCATGGCAAAACTTGTCTACGGATTGAGCCAGTCCCTCGATGGCTACGTCGACCACATGAAGCTTGGGCCGCCTCCGCCCGCGGCCTTCCGTCACTTCATCGGGCTGGTGCGCGGCCTGACGGGAGTCGTCTACGGTCGCCGCATGTACGAGATCATGCGTTATTGGGACGAAGATCTTCCCGATTGGGACGCGGAGGATCGCGACTTCGCGGTGGCGTGGCGGAGCCAGCCGAAGTGGGTCGTGTCGCGTACCCTCAAGTCGGTTGGTCCCAACGCCACCCTTGTCGCGGATGACTTCGAGAAGGTGATACGCGGGCTGAAGGCTGAGCTGGCTGGCGAGATTCAAGTTGGCGGACCAGCCCTGGCGCAAAGCCTGAGCGAGGCCGGTCTTATCGATGAGTATCGACTCTACCTCCGCCCCGTCGTGCTTGGTGGTGGCGCGCCATTCTTCGCCGGCCCACGGCCGCCGCTCCACCTGGTCGCCAGCGATTTAATCGCCGATGACTTGATTCGGTTGACCTACGTTCCTGCTTAATCGCGCGACTCGCCCGACGGACTGCGCTCAGAAATTCAACTGAGACACTACCAACGGCTGTGAAAAAAGCCAAACTGACCCACTACCGGATTTTGGCTTAGCGGCGACCCGTGAGTTTCTGCCGCGCAAGATGCGCCAGCGCATTGCGCGACAGTCGCTCCAGTCGTGCGAGAAGCGATATCAACATGCGTCTGTTTTCAGTTTAGCGTCCGGCGTTCTCTCGCATGCTTCGCCGTTCCAGCACGAACGCCTTCGCGCCCGGAGTCGCTCTCTCTCCTACTCCGCCGGCACGGGCGAACACCCCGGTTTGCAGTCGGCTTACCCGATCGTTACTCATTTTGCCCTCATCGCAACTTGTATCCCCTCGCCGTAGTTAGCCAATCCCGGTATAGTGATCGGCAGATGGCCGCTAATTGCGATCTCACCCCACAGCGCTTTGACCGCCGCAACCTCAGATGGCGGAACCGTGCTGAATGTAGCCATGTACGCGGCTACATTCGGGAAGCTGCGCAAGAGATACGGATTCCCTAACGCCACCAGCGTCACCGGCTTGCCCGATGCGATGAGCGCTTCCATCACATGCGGCAGCTCTCCCGACAGGCCCGCCAGTCCGCTGCCCGAGCCCCCCGAAGAGAATGCCGCAACGGCATAGTTATCGCAGCTTTGTAGCTTTGCGATAGCCTCGTCCAGCGTCTCCCGCGACATGGACGGATCGGCCTGCGTGACGGATGCGCCGCGCGTGCGCTTACGAATCTCCTGCAAGAGAATGTGGCCTTCGGCGGAGTACCGGCCTTCAGGCATTACCACGAAGCATGCGCGGTCCGGCGCGGCCAGGGGCACGGCGTTGCCGGTATTGCGCACCAGCGTCACGGCGCGGTCGGCGATTTCCTGCGCGCGCGCGTTGTCTTCGGGCGAATCCACCACGTCGCCGATGCCTTCCAGATCCACGAACCGCTTGCGGTCGAGGCCGGTGCGCTCTTTAGCGGCGAGAATTCTCACCACGCTCTCCCGAATGCGCGTGCGAGTGAGACGGCCGCTCTCCACGGCCGCAACCACGGCGCGGATGGCAACGTCGGGATCGGCGGGCATCAGCAAGGTATCGGCGCCGGCCTCGAGTGCGCGCACGGCCGCATCGGCGTTGCTGAAACCCTGCGCGATGCCGCCCATGTCCAGCGCATCGGTGATCACCAGGCCCTTGAAGCCGAGCTGTTTGCGCAGCAGATCGGTCAGGATAGCGGGCGAAAGCGTGGCCGGCAGGTCGGGCGGCGCGAGGGCGGGCACAGCGATGTGCGCCGTCATAATGGAATCGACGTTAGCCTCGATCGCGGCCTTGAACGGCACCAGCTCCAGATGCTGCAGGCGGTCCATATCGGCGGGGATGGAGGCAAGGTTCAGGTGCGTATCCACCGCCGTGTCGCCGTGCCCCGGAAAATGTTTGGCAGTGGTCAGAATGTAGTTCTTCTTATCCGAATGCGCACCCTCGATGAACGCTTTCACGTGCGCCGCCACGTCTTGCGGATTCTCTCCGAAGGAGCGGATGTTGATGATCGGGTTGTCGGGGTTGTTGTTGACGTCGGCCACCGGGTAGTAGACCCACTCAATACCCAGCGCGCGGGCCTCGCGCGCGGTCACCTCACCCTCAAAGCGCGAAAGGGCCGGGTCGCCCGCCGCGCCGAATGCCATGGCGTGAGGAAATACAGTGACGCCGTCCACGCGCATGGAAGCGCCGCGCTCGAAATCTGCGCCCACCATCAAGGGAACCTTGGCGAAGCGCTGCATGCGGTTCAGGAACGCCGCCAGCGCGTAGGGCTCGGCCTTCACCGTGACGCGGCCGTTCGAGGCGTTGAGCAGAATCAGGCCGCCCACCTTGGTATCGTGGATCAGCCGCATGAAGTTGCGGTAGGCCCGCGTGCGCGAATTGGGCGCCTGGCCATAAAACGGAATGAAGACCAGTTGCGCCACTTCGTCGCGCAGCGTCATGCCCTTCATCCAGCGCCGGACCGCCAACGAAGCCTTGATGGGCGCGAGCCGCTCCGTCTTGACAACCGGATGTTTGGGCGTCGCCGTGGCAGCGCCCCACACTGCCGGAATCAGAGCGAATGCCAGAAGCGCGCGGGCAAGATGAAACCGCATTGCTCCCAGTGTGGCAGATTTAGCCGGCGGCAGCCCGAAAACGTTTCGGCCCGCCCTTTTGCACGGAGGGCGGCTTGCGCTTGCCGGCGTTGACAAGGCGCTTGACCGCGCGCGCCAGATGACCGGGTTCGTTGGCGCTCTTGGCGATAACCGAATCCGCCCCGGTATTCTCCGCTGTCAATCCCAGCGGCTCCACGAATCCCGAGAGCAGTACGATGCGCGCGTGGGGGTCGCTCTGGCGGATGCGGGCGATCATTTCGACGCCATTCATAAACGGCATACGGTAATCGGTGACCACCACGTCGAAGTTGGATGTCTGGAAAAGCGCAAAGCCCTTCTCGCCGTTTTCGGCGACCTCCACAGTGAAGCCGAGTTCCTCCAGCAACGCCCGCCGGACCAGTAGTCCGTCGCGGCTATCGTCTACGAGGAGGATATGAGGAATTGGGGCTGGCAGATTTTTCATCGAGCGGATGCGAGAGTAACAGGAACGTAACGTTCCTGTCAATCGCGTTTGCATCGTTCTCAAAAAGCTGGGAATTTAATTCTTGACAACCGCCGTTATTCCACGGCGCGCGGAGCCTTATAGCCCGGCTTGGTAATCACGGAGTATTTGATGGGCTTGCCCTTCTCGTCTTTGAGAACGATCGGCTCGTTGGTGGCAGGGTTCACCAGGTCCACCTTGAGTTTCCGGAAGCTGCCATCGTGCGCCTTGTTGCTGGGCGTATAAGTAATCACATATTCGTTGCGCAGCGCCTGCTGGATATCCTGAAAGATGCCGGGGTTTTCGCCTTCGAAGCGCGGGAAAAACGCGCGGCCGCCAGTCTCCTTGGAGAACGTGCGCAACTCATTGTCGGCTTGCAGAAAATCCATGTTCTGAATCGGACCCATGCGGGCCTCGTTGATGGTGCGCAGGAACTGCATCAGGCTGATCGCGTAGACGGGCACGCCGGATTCCTGCAGCGATTTGCGCGCCTTGTCGAAAGTGATCTTGCTGAAGGTATCGATGCCCGAAGTGAGTACCAGAATCGCCTTGCGGCCATCGATGCCGGACATGCGATCGGCGGTGTCGGTGAGCGCGTCGAAGAGGTTCGCCTCCTGCCATGCGGGAATCGTGAGCTGGTGCAGGGCGGCCTGCGTCTGCTGCCGGTTGGTAGTGAAATCGGACAGAATCTCCGGCTTGATGTCGTACGCGATCACCGCCATGTAATCGTCTGGCTTGAGCGTGCTGGCAAATCCCCAGGCAAGCTGCAGCGTCTGAAACCAGGTGGGGCCGTACAACCGCTGGAATTTGCCGCTGAATTCGATGAGCAGCGCGATGGTCAACGGCGCCTGACCCAGATCCACCTTCTGAAGCTTCTGCGGGACGTTATCCTCAAGCACGCGGAAAGCCTGCGGCGGAATACCGGGGATGAACTGGCCTTTATTGTCGAGCACGGCGGCGTCGAGCGTGACGATGTCCACCTGGCTTTTGAAGTTGGGCGCACCGGCCATGTCCGGCTTGTCCTTCTTGCTGAACTCCGAGGGGATCTTAGGGGGATTCGCATCGGGCGCGGTGGTGGTTGTGCCGTCGGTGGAGTCGCTCGACTTCTTCTTGGCGACGGTGGGGCCGTTGAGGATGGGTCCCTGATCCTGGGCGAAAGTGAGGCCTGCAAACGCGGCCAGGCCGCAGATGCACAATACATTTCGAGTGGATAGTCGCATAGGTGTACTTCTGAGAGTAACTATACCAAACAGACGCGTTGGGCGGAGGCGGGGTTGCCTGGATGGCCGGCTATTCAAAGGGAGTGCCTCTCGCCAGCGAGGGAACTTGAGCCAGATGGTGGCGCACGCACTCCATGCGTGCAGCGTTCACAATCGTGTGAACGCGCCTGCGCTTCTCCTGCGAGATTGGTCCCGGTGAGTTCCGGAGAGCACCCGCGCGACGGTCGTCGCCGTTCATATAGGCGGGAAACTTGCGTGGTTGCGCGACAGAAAATTGTGAAGAGTTCTGAGATCCTGGTGAGCCGGTTTTAGTACGGGCAATTCATCGAGACCATGGTGGCAAGGAGGAAACAGAGATCGAGAGGCGGAGGTGGCGCCGAGTTTTTTGCGTGCGGAAAACGCGCCGCTAATTCACCCAAGGCCCGCGGTCATTGTGCTTTCGCATATAGACCTGAAACTTTTTCTTGGCCCGCTGCAGTTTCCATTGCCGGTAGGCGGTGCGCCAGTCGGGCGTGCGCAGGCGCGGCATGCGGCCCTTGAGGTAAACGTAGCCAAACGCCATCCCGCCCAGGTGCGCGATGTTGCTGACGCCGTTATTCACGCTGAAGGCGAGAATCAGTTCGATGGCGCCGTAAATCATCACCAGGTACTTGGCCTTGATGGGGAACAGGAAATTCATCAGGACCGTCTGGTTGGGATAGAGAACGCCGAACGCCAGCAGCAATCCGAAGATCGCGCCGGATGCTCCAATGGTGCGCGTGTTCCAGTTCCCGATGGCGGCGTTGAGCGCCACATCGCACAACCCCGCGCCGATGCCGCAGATGAAGTAGTATTTCAGGAAGCGCCGGGTGCCCCAATCGCGTTCCAGCTGGACGCCAAACATCCACAGCGTAAGCATGTTGAACAGCAGGTGGGTGATGCCTGCATGCAGGAACATGTAGGTGAAAAGCTGGAAAAAGCAGAAGTGGTAAACCACCAACACCGGCGCCAGCGCCAGCAGGGCGATATCGTCCTGAAATGCGCGGCCGAAGAGCGTGGTGAGAATGAAGACGGCGGTATTGCTGATCAGCAGCCACTTGACGCCGGTGGGGAAGTACCCGAAAAAGGTGGAGCGGCGGTACGAATACCGGGAATAACGCATGACGGGTCTCTTAGTTTAGGATATCAAACGGCCGCGGCGCCGCCATTCTTGCCGTACCGGTTCAGCGCCACCGCGCAAAACTCCAGTCCCGCGGCCGCGGCCATCCACGTCTCCCAGTGCGAAAACAAGCCCGAGGGAATAGCGAAAGTACCCACCCATCTCAACTCCGCGGCAATGCCCCAAAGCCCCAGCGCCAGCGCCATGACCGCCGCCGGATCGAGCAGCGCAGCCAGCGCCAGCGCGGCGCGCCGATTCTGACTGACAACGGAGCGCTTGCCAAACCGGATCCGAACAACCATGGTTAACTTATCAGACTAACCTATCAAACCACGAATTTTGGCGGCAACAACTTTTGCGGTAGGCTAGACCAACATGAGGCAATTTAAAGCGGCAGTATTCGGCGCCGGTTTTGTGGGGCGCGTACATATCGAAGGTATCCGCCGGTTGGGCAACGTGGAAGTGGCGGCCGTGGCGGCGAGCACCGATGCAAAGGCCGCCCTGCTCGGCGAGCAACTGAGCATTCCCAAGACGGCGGGCGACTACCGGCGCATTCTGGAAGACCCATCCATCGACGCCGTCCACATCTGCACGCCCAACGCGCTGCATTTGCCCATGGCGCTCGATGCGCTGGAGGCCGGCAAGCACGTGCTCTGCGAGAAGCCGCTCGCCGTATCGTCCGAAGAAGCCCGCCACATGGTGGCCAAGGCGCGCGAGGCCGGCAAGCGCAATTGCACTTTCCACAATCTGCGGTATTACCCCATGGCGCAGCAGATGCGCTGCATGCGCGAGGCGGGCGACCTGGGCGAAATCCTGGTGGTGCAGGGAACCTACTCGCAGGACTGGCTGCTCTACGACACCGATTGGAACTGGCGCGTGGAAACCAAAGACAACGGCCCTTCGCGCTGCATGGCCGATATCGGCTCGCACTGGTGCGATATGGCCGAGCATGTCACCGGGCAGCGCATCGCGTCGCTTTGCGCCGATTTGAACACGTTTCACAAAACGCGCAAGCGGCCCAAGGGATCGATTGAGACGTTCGCCGGCAAATCGCTCAAGCCCGAGGATTACGTGGAGACGCCGGTCGATACGGAAGACTTCGGCGCCGTGGTGTTCCGCATGGGGAATGGCGCGCGCGGCGCATTCACCGCGAGTCAGGTCTCGGCGGGACGCAAGAACCGCCTGAGCATCGAAATCTACGGAAGCAAGAGCGGCGTGGCGTGGGACCAGGAACGGCCCGACGAATTGTGGATCGGCAATCGCAACTCGGCCAACCAGGTGATGATCAAGGACCCGGCGCTTTTGAAGGAAGGCGCGCGCTCTTACGCCGATCTGCCCGGCGGCCACAGCGAAGGCTACGACGACACGTTCAAGCAGGTGTTCCGGCGGTTCTACCACTCGATCGAAGACCTCGCCGTCGAGCCGGAGTACCCGCAATTCGTGGATGGCTTGCGGCAGCTCACGGTTCTCGAAGCCGAGATGAACAGCAGCCAACGGCGCGCCTGGGTAGACGTACCACAGTGACACAGCCTGTGGCGTGCGCACTCGTGCGCGCAGCGTTCACACTCGTGTGAACGCGCCGTTTGACTCGGAGCCCGGATTATGCGGAATAGCAGAATCGTCATCGTCGGCGGCGGCATTGTCGGGCTAGCCACGGCCTATCGGCTCACCGAGCGCTTCCCCGGGGCGCGCGTCACTGTGCTCGAAAAGGAAGACGCAGTGGGCCGTCACCAGACCGGCCATAACAGCGGCGTTCTGCACTGCGGTCTTTACTACAAACCCGGCTCGGTAAAGGCGCGGCTGGCGGTGGAAGGCATCCGGCAGATGGTGGCATTCTGCCAGGAAAACGCCATCCCGCACGAGATCTGCGGCAAGCTGGTGGTGGCCGCGGACGAGAGCGAAGTGGAACGCCTGCGGGCCTTGCAGGAACGCGGCGCCGCCAACGGATTGGAAGGTCTGCGCTGGCTTGACCGCGACCAGATGCGCGAGATCGAGCCGCACGCCGGCGGAGTGGCGGCGCTGCGCGTACCGCAGGAAGGCATTGTCGATTACGCCGAAGTTTGCGCAGCGCTGGTTCGAAAACTGACGGAGCGCGGCGCCGCGGTGGTTACCCGGGCGCGCGTGGAGCGCCTCGATCAGCGCGCAGGCGCGTGGCTGGCGCTAACTCCGGCAGGCGATTTCGAGGCGGATTTCCTGGTGAATTGCGCCGGCCTGCACTGCGACCGCGTGGCGGAGCTGGCTGGCGAGAGTCGCGACATGCGCATCGTGCCCTTTCGCGGCGAGTATTACAAGATCAAGCGCGGCCGTCAGGATCTGGTGCGGAATCTGATCTACCCGGTTCCCGATCCGCGATTTCCGTTTCTGGGCGTGCACTTCACGCGCCTGATTCACGGCGGCATCGAGGCCGGCCCGAATGCGGTGTTGGCGCTTTCGCGCGAAGGTTACCGCAAGACCGATTTCAACGCGCGCGACCTCTTCGACGCATTAAGCTATGGCGGTCTCTGGCGCTTCTTGCGGCGCTATCCCTCGATGTGCTGGTACGAATTGCGGCGCAGTTTCAGTCGCAATTTGTTTTGTCGCTCGCTGCAGCGGCTGGTGCCGGAGATTCAGCCGGACGACCTTGAGACCGGCGGCTCCGGCGTGCGCGCGCAAGCTATAACGCCGGGTGGGGAGTTGGAGCAGGATTTCCGATTGATCGCGCGCCCTAATGCGCTCCATGTGCTGAATGCGCCGAGCCCCGCGGCCACGGCGTCGCTGGCGATTGGAGCGGAGATTGCGGCAATGGTGGAATTGTAAATGGGATTTATGATGGAGACAACTCGGCTCATACCGAAGCGCCCACCCGGGCGGTCGAGGAATCCGGCAAAGCTCACGCTGACGCATCCATCCCGTCGTTTCGGGACGCCGCGGGCGAAATGCCGACCGAGTGGCAGAGCGCCCTGGAACGAGTTTCCTTTGAGTATTCTAACCGCTTCGATGCGATCGATAGAGCTCACGCCGAAACCGTCGCCCGGCTGGGCTTGGTGGAAGAGCGCCTCCTCGCCGTCGAGCTCGGCATCCCTCCGCAACCTCCCCGGCAATAACTCTGTGCCGGCGAGAGCAGTGATTGGAACACGCGAAATTCCCCATTGGTGCGTTTTTCTGCGATATCCCTTGCAGCCGAGACCACTCTATCTCGATAGTGAATAGTGGTCCGCGCGTTCACTTTCCCACCAGGCACGGGACAGTCCGCCATTCTCCCGCAGTCGATCAGTTATTCACGGGAACGATACGGAATGATAATTTCCTTGCGTCCGTATAGATAGGCGTCGACAGAGAATGCCCCGGGGCCAAGGAATACTACAGCCGTGCTCATGGTTTCTGCGAATAGAGTGGGCAACAACCCGTCAAAGAGACCCCGCGTTGGCAGCGGAAAGGCGCCTAGCGAGATGAATGCGATTCCTAACGCGATTAACAAGCTAGCGAGGCGGGTTCGAAATCCTGTTACCAGCAAAATGCCAGTAAGAACCGCGAGGCCCCCGACAATACGAACTGTAGTCGCCGCGTCCCTGGTTGCCAACCATAGTATCCCCTGCCACGCCGCCGTGAAGCCGATAACCGACCTCAGCAGCACCAAGCCAATGCCAGCCAGGCCTCCCGGATAGGCAGAAAACAACCGTCGCAGCCAGGATCTCCTTGTCTGCTGTGTTGACCTTACAGGTGCACGGCCCTGTCAGGATACCCGCTTGCCACGCATGCTCGATACTCACGAAAGAGAGATTCTCTGGTACCACTTTCTCGGTAGGAGCAGAGTCTTCAGAGCCGAATGATGCCGCGCCGGACGGCGATTGTGACTGCGTGAGTCCGGTCGGTGGCTCTAAGCTTCTGCATGATGTTCTTGACGTGCATTTTCACGGTTCCCTCCGTGACAAACAGCTTGGCGGCAATATCACAGTTGCGATTCCCTTCGGCAATTTGCGCCAGTACGTCTAGCTCGCGCGGAGTCAGCCGCTCGTCGGATAGATGATCCGCAAGATTCACGGCAATTTCCGGCGAAACGTACTTTTTCCCCTTGTGAACCTGCCGAATGACCTGGAACATGCTTTCCGGAGTCATGCTTTTGAGCAGATAGCCGCGCGCGCCCGCTTCCAGCGCGCGCTGAACTTCTACATCCCCGTCGAACGTTGTCAACATGACGATCCGAGCTTCCGGGAATTCGCTCCGTATAGCAGTTAGCGCCTCTATGCCACTCATATCGGGAAGTCTCAGGTCGAGCAGCGTCACGTCCGGCTGGCATTGCCGGAATTGGGAAATCGCTTGGCCCCCGGTGGCTGCATCCGCTACCACTTGCATGTCCGGCTGATCGTTGATGACTGTGGCGATGCCCTCACGCACAAGCGCGTGATCGTCAACGCTCAATATTCTGATGCGGACTAGCTCGTTCATCTCGGTCCTCCCTTTCAGGTGGTTCGGAATGACCTGAGTCTGGGCGAAAAAGTCTATGAACCCATCCTCGTCTTTTGCCAACATCTTCGGGCTGGAAAGCAAGTTCGGCGGCAACCGTCAGTACCACCTGGGTTCCCGCTCCTGGATTACTGAGAAGATTCAGCTTGGCGCCAATTCGTTCGGCCCGTTCCCGTATTCCCTTCAGCCCCCAGTGCCCCGCTTTTCCCGACTGCAATAGCTGGGCATCGATGCCGCACCCGTTGTCCTGAACCAGCATACGAAGCCGATTTGCGGCGTACTCTACCTCGACTTCGATGTTGGTTGCTCCCGCGTGCTGAAACGCATTCATTATGGCTTCGCGTCCGATTCGGTAGACATCGTCCAGGAGAACCGGCCGCAAACATCGCGGGCGACTTTCCACGCGCACCCGGAATCCAACATCCGCGGAAGCGGCAAGTTCCTGAGGAACGCGAGACAAAGCCTGCCCGAGTTCCAAGTCCCCGAGTTGCGAGGAACGAATTCCTCGCAGGGCGACCCGGCTTTCCTCACTCGCTTTTCCAATGAGCTCCAGGGCTCTTCTTAAGGGCTGCTTGGCCGGCGAATCCTCCGCTAACCGGCCGAAAGCGGCGTGTACCTGGAGCGAAGCGCTCAGATAGCCTTGCAGCAATGTATCGTGCAGGTCGCCTGCAATGCGTTCTCGTTCGAGCATTCGCTCCCGGAACTGCGCCTGCACCTTTGCAACGGTCCGTCTAATGCGTAATCGCAAGATGCCCCAAAGACCCAGCATTGCCGCCAGCACGCAGAGTGAACGAAACCAGGTGGTCTGGTTGAACGCGGCCGGAACTTCCATGTACATGGCGGCGCCCGCTTCATTCCATAAGTTGTCCCCGTTGGAGGCGCTTACCACAAACCGATACTTACCTGGGGGCAGATTATTATAAAAGGCTTGCCGGCGCGAACCGGCATCCCGCCAGCCTGCATCGATGTCTTCCAATTTGTATCGAAAGCGCACTCGACTCGAGCGATTCAGACTCACAGCGGTGTAATCGATTTCCAGGTTTTTTGTTCGCGCGGCGAGCTTGGCATTCGTGGCAGCGTTAAAGGTTTTTCCATCCGCAATTGCGCGCACGATAGAAACGGGAGGGACGGGAGAGTTGAGACTGGGATCCTCCGGATCGACTGATACAGCGCCCGCCCGCAAACCAAACCAAATGCGGCCATCGGGGGCCGAAACCGCGGTCGGAAAGGGCCGAATGCGTTGTGGAACACTCGGCAAGCCATTCGTGAGGTCGTAGAGGTCGGAATGAACCGCGTATGCCGGATTCTTCTCCGCTTCCCGCAGTTCGGCCGCCGCGACACGCCGTACCCCATCCCATGCGTTGAGCCAAAGATCGCCGTTTCTCGCTTCGGCAATTCCTGTGATTCCTGAAAATGGCCTGTTGTTCGCCTCCGACAGTTTGTGGAAGCGCTGGCCGTCGAAACGTACCAACCCATTTACACCCGCAAGCCAGCAATCCGATCGGCCGCTCAAGATGGCCGCCACGGGCCCAATATTCAGGCCATCTTTTACCGAAAACTTTCGCACGGAACTTCCATCGATGACGGCTACTTCCCCGTTCAGGTAGCCAGCCCAAAGTTTACCGTCGGGGCCGGGGTTCAGGATCACAACCCACGCCTCCGGCAAACCGGTCAGTCCTCCATTCCTGGTCCAATGCCCACCTTCCCATTTTGGCCAATCCATACGGTATGAAAGAAGCCCACACGGCGCCGCGCACGTCTTCCGCGATCGATTGCACCGCCAACTGAGACTGCAGTTCCGGCGTCAACGGTAATCTGGCCATCTTTCCCTCCTTTGGGCGATCGCTGGGCGGATCGTTAATAGATCCGATCGTCAAGGGCGTGTCTGTGGCAAACCACAAGGTCCCACGGCGGGTTTCGTACAGGCTCTCAACGCGAACTTCAGGGAGACTAACCCTCTCGATCTTTCCTGCCGGAGAGGCGATCCTCAATCCCAAGCTGCTGCCAATCCAGACCCGGCCGTCCTTTTGCGCCTGGATGCCAAATTCGGCAGCTTCCGGCTCAGTGAGGGCCGGAAGAAAGGAAGCTTCGCGGAAGTGGTCCAAGCCGTGATCGGTGCCCACCCAAATGCTTCCGTCGCGCCGATCGCGAAAGACGCTGTGGATCCGATCGGACGTCAGGCCATCGCGCTTGGTGAACGATTCGTCCTTCCTTTCAGGATGACCCGGGCGAAAGGCATCGCGAAATGCGGCCGCATCCAGGCGCTTGATACCGTCCCCCTGCCAGGACTTCATCCAGAGATTTCCGCGGCGATCAAAAGTGAGACTAGAATAGGCGGAAAAAAAAGGCGAGAGAGCGCTCCAGTTGTTGCGGAGAGCCCAGTGGGGACCAGGGGTACTCTTTTGCGCTTCTGCGAATGGGCAAATTCCAGAACTGGTGCTGGCCCAATATTCCCCCGATGGCGATTGATCGAAGAATCTGCCCCCCAGCCGTATATCAGACAGGTGTTCAAAGTGGCGGGAGCCACGCTCCAGCCGGAAAAGACCATGCTCATAGGCCTCCGCCCAGAGGGTTCCGCTTGAATCGAGCTGGAGAATAAATCGCGCCATTTCAGGGACCCCCCACGCTTTCCCGATGTTGCGCCATTGTGAGCCATCGAAGCGCTGGAGTCCTAATGCTGTACCGGCCCAAATTGTTCCGTCCAAATCGTTTGCCAAACTGTATACGGTCGTATTGAGTGGAAGCCCCTCAAACTTTGGGAAGCGCCTCACTTCTCCCTTCCGAAGCAGGATTGCGCCATTCAACGTGGTACCGATCCATAAGTCTCCATTCAATGTGGCGAGGAGGCAGAAAATTTCAGTCGGCGCCGGCGAGTCTCCATCAATCGAGCGTACCCGTTCAAAACCGAAACCATCGAAGCGATAGAGGCCCTCGCCGGAACCCAGCCACAGCGAGCCGTCTGGGGCTTGAGCGATGTCGTTAATTTGCGGAGGCGCGCCCTCGCGCTCCGTCCACGCGGTATGGTGTAACTGGAAAAGAGACGGATTGGGAGTATCCGGCGGGCGAGCGTCTTGGGAAAAAGCGCATGCTCCCAAGACGAGGCTCAGGAGTCCTCGTGCCGTTAGCAGAGGTACGGAAGCCAATGCCGGACGGGCTTTCGTCATCGGGCGCACCTGCCATTATAAGCCGTCCCGATGCGGCGGCCAGCCGCTGCAAACGATTCTTCTAGTGAGAGAGCGCCGCGCGCTCGTTCGACCTAACTCCGGATATGCACGGCGTAAAGTGACCCGAGAGCGCAAAGTCACTGAAAAACCGTTGGCTTTGGCCAGCACAGGAGCTAAGCCGCTATAATCGTCACAAATGCCTGAAGTCCGCCACTCCGTGTGCGCGCTCGATTGTCCCGACTGCTGCTCGCTGCTGGTCAACGTCGAGGACGGCCGAGGCTCCAAGCTCCGCGGCAACCCGGCGCATCCGGTCACGCGCGGCTTCCTCTGCGGCAAGGTCGCCCAGTACCTCGAACGCGAGTATCATCCCGGCCGGCTGCTCTACCCGCAGCGCCGCATCGGCGCCAAAGGCGAAGGGCGCTTCGAGCGTATCTCCTGGGACCAGGCTCTCGACGCCATCGCCTCGCGCCTCCAATCCACCGCCGCCGAATTCGGACCGGAATCCGTTCTGCCCTACAGCTACGCCGGCACCATGGGGCTGTTGAACTATGGTGGGATGGACCGCCGCTTTTTCCATCGCCTGGGCGCGTCGCGGCTCGACCGCACCATCTGCTCCACTGCCGGCATGGCCGGCATGACCGAGGCGCTGGGCGTTCGTTACGGAACCGAGCCCGAGCAGTTCCGGCACGCGCGGCTCATCATCGCCTGGGGCGCGAACGTATTAGGAACCAACGTCCACCTGTGGCCGTTCATCGTGGAAGCCCGGCGCAACGGCGCTAAATTCTATGTGATCGACCCGCACCGCAACCGCACCGGCGCCGCCGCAGACAAGCACATCTTCATCAATCCCGGCAGTGACACGGCCTTGGCGCTGGCCATGATGCACGTCATTGTGGGCGAGAACCTGCACGACGCCGATTATATTGCGCGCTATACCGAGGGTTTCGACGCTCTGCGCGAACGCGTGCGCGAGTGGACGCCGCAGCGCGCGGCCCAGCTGACGGGCATCGCCGCCGGGGAAATCGCGGCCCTGGCGCGCGAATATGCCACCACGCGGCCCGCGGTCATCCGCCTCAATTACGGCGTGCAGCGTAGCGAGCGCGGCGCCATGGCGGTGCGCACTATCGCGCTGCTGCCGGCGATCGTCGGATCGTGGAAGGAGATCGGCGGCGGCTTGCAGCTTTCCACGTCGCAGGCGTTCCATCTGAACAAGCCCGGCCTGGAGCGCGAGGATCTGCAACAGATACCGCTCGGCCGCGAAGCGCGCATCGTCAATATGACGGAGCTCGGCGGCGCGCTCACCAAGCTCGGCGAACCCCCGGTGAAGGCGCTGATAGTCTACAACTCGAACCCCGCCGCCATAGCGCCCAATCAGAACGCCGTGCTGGCCGGACTGCGGCGCGGCGACCTGTTCACCGTAGTGCTCGAGCAATTCCAGAACGATACCGCGGATTACGCCGATATCCTGCTGCCCGCCACCACGTTTCTGGAACATACCGACCTCTACTTCGCATACGGCCACTATTACCTGCAGCTGGCGCGGCCCGCGCTTCCGGCGCCCGGCGAAACCAAATCGAACGTGGAGGTTTTCCGTCTTCTCGCCCAACGCATGGGCTTCGACGACCCGTGCTTCCGCGATTCCGAAGACGACATGATCCGCACGCTGCTCCGTTCGGAGCATCCGTTCATCAAGGGCATCACCATCGAAGAGCTCGACCGTGAGCATTTCGTGCGCTTGCGTATGCCCGACCCATTCCAGCCTTTCGCCCAGGGCAATTTCGGGGCGCGCCCCGGTCGGGCCGCCGACGGAAAGTGCCACTTCAACGCCGAAACGCTGGACTATTCGCCGCCGGTAGAGTCGCGCCACGGCGACGCCGGTCTGCGCCGCAAGTATCCCTTTGAGTTGATTTCGCCCAAGAACGACGACAGTATGAACTCGACCTTCGGCCACCGCGACGCCGTGGACCGCGAAACCGCCACGCTCCATCTGAATGGCGAAGACGCCGCCCGCCTCGGTATCCACGCGGAAGATCAGGTGCGCGTGCACAACGACCGCGGATCGTGCGTGCTGATTGCCTCCATCGACAGCGCGTCGATGGATGGCGCCGTGCGCCCTGGCGTGGTCTGCGCGCCGTCCGTACGGTGGAGCAAGCGTGCGCCCGGCAAGCGCGGCGTGAACGCGTTGACGTCCGAACGCCTCACCGACGCGGGCGGCGGACCTACCTTCTATAGCTGCCTCGTTCAAGTGGAGAGAATCGGAGACTGATGAGCAACGTACGATTGCCGTTCGCCGCCATGCTCGCGGCCCTGCTCGCGGGCTTGGTCCTGGCGCTCGCGGGGTGCAACCGAGCGCACAAAGTCACGGTGGTGGAGACCGTGGAAGAGACGCCGGACAAGACTGGAATTCCCATCGCGATCAACATGGGCGACCCCAAGCAGGAAAAGCAACTCGTCAGCGGCTTTTACGCCATTGAGGCCAAATCCTGGCGCTGGACGGCCAAGGACTTCACCGTCTCCCTGCGGCCGCCCGCCGGATCGGCCGCGCAAGGCGCCACGCTCATCTTCGCGCTTTCCATCCCGCAAGTGACCGTGGATAAATTGAAGAGCGTCACGCTCTCGGCCTCCATCAATGGAACCGCGCTGGCGCCGGAAACCTACGCGCACGACGGCCAGTACGAATACAAGCGCGACGTTCCGCCCGACGCGCTGAAAGGCGGCGCAGTCCGCGTGGCGTTCCACCTGGATAAATCCATGCCGCCCTCTGGCGGCGACGCGCGCGAATTGGGCGTGGTGGCGCGAACCATAGGGCTCGAATCGAAATGAAGCGCGCCCGGACCGTGGCTTATTGGACGGTCCCCTCGCTGGTCTGCCTGCTGATTCACTGGCAGGGCTTCACGGCCTGGTTCCGCGCCGACGATTTCGCCTGGCTCTCCAGCTTCGACAGGATTCATAGTTTTCACGACCTGCTGATAGCGCTGTTCCGTCCGCAGGCGCAAGGTACCATTCGCCCCTTCAGCGAGCGGGCGTTCTTCATAATCGGTTACGGCTTGTTCGGCTTGGATTCGCTGCCTTTCCACATGGTGATTTTCGCGACGCAGTTCGCCGCGCTGGCGCTGGTTGCGTTAGTGGGAGCCAAACTGACCGGTAGCCGCGCCGCTGGTTTTTGCGCTGCCTTGCTCTGGACCATTAACACCGCCTCGGTCGAACCGCTCGCCTGGGTCTGCGTGTACAACGAGGTGATGTGCGCGTTCTTCCTGCTGCTGGCGTTCTATTTTCTGTTACGCTACGTCGAAACCGGAACCCGGCCTTACAAGTTGTGGGAATGGGTGGTTTTCCTGTTAGGTTTCGGCGCGCTCGAACTGAACGTGGTGTATCCGGCGATGGCGGCGGCCTACACCTTGCTTTGCGCGCGGAAGCTTTTTCGCGGCACGCTGCCGATGATGGGCGTATCCGTTGCCTATACCGTAGTCCATACGCTGGCCGCGCCGCCGCCTTCCACCGGCGACTATGCGATGCGCTTCGGAGCGTCCACGCTGCGCACGCTGGCAATATACTGGACGTGGTCCATCGGCCCAGCGTATCTTGAAACCCCGGCGCACGTCAGGCGGTGGATGCTGATTGCCGGTGTGGCCGCCGTTTCCGTGGCGTTGTTCGGATTCCTGGCTCTCCGGCTGCGGGCGGGCTATGGCGCGGCGCTATTCTGCGTGGTGTGGTACGTGGCGGCGTTGGCGCCGATGCTGCCGTTGCGCGATCACATAACGGAATACTATCCATACATTCCCTTGATCGGGCTTGCGTGGCTTGGCGGCTGGGGATTGGTTGAGGTATGGCGCCGCGGCCCTGGTGGACGCGCTGCCGCCGTTGCTCTGGCGGCGTTGTATACGGCGATGGTGTTGCCGCGGACGGTGAGCGCATCGGAATGGAACCACCGTATCTCCATCAGAGCCCGCGACCTGGTGGAAGGCGTGGCGCGCGCGCACGAGCTCCATCCCGGCCAGGCGATTTTGCTATACGGCGCCGATGACGAGCAATTTTTTAATGCCATTCGCCACAAGGCGTTTCCCCTGATTGGCATGAACAATGTCTATCTGGCGCCGGGCAGCGAGAAGCACATCGCGGAGCCTGCGGGCTGGGGCCGCGTGGAAGACTTTATCCTCGCGCCGGCCATCGCTGCCAGGGCGCTGGACCTCGGCGAGCTCCAGGTGTATGACGTTCGCGGCAAAGTTTTGCGAAACATCACTACCGATTACGGCGTTACCCTCGTGGAGAGCGGGATGCCCCTGCGCGTTTCCGCCGGCGAGCCCTTGACGGCTTATCTGCTCGGCCCGGAATGGTACAAACTCGACGTGGATCACCGTTGGATGCCCAAGCGCGCCACGCTGCGCATCGGCGCGCCCGCGGAGCCGGGGAAAAACCTGTACCTGAGCGGCTACGTTCCGGACGCTTTGGGCGCGGTGGAAATCACCGTAACTGTAGATGGCGCGCCGCTGCCGCCGCGCACGGTTCGTCCGGGTCCGTTCGAAGCCGTCTTTCCGCTGCCCGATTCGGTAGTGGGAAAGAGCGAGATGCTGGTGGCCGTGGAAGTGAGCCGGACATTCCGGCCGCCGGACGATCCGCGCGAGCTGGGGTTGTCATTTGGCGTGTTTGAGGTGTGGTAGCGCCCCACGTGGGACATCTATGATAAGGACGCTTCGTCTGTCAACCCGGCGAGCCGGCGAGCACCAGGATTTCAGAAGCGAGCTGATGGCTCACCCGGAATGCCGGTTTTCCGTCAATGCTTACCAACAACGACGCGTTCCGCCGTCCGGGCTGCACCACTAAGCCGGCGCCTGGCGTCAGCCCCAGGCGCTTCATCTCCCGGAGCGCTGTAGCGTTCCGATCCGAAACGCTGCTGATCGCCGCGGGGACGCCGCATGGCCACTTCGAAAGAGCGACCTCCTGACGAGCCGTAACCGCTCCGTCTTTTTCCGGAATTACGTGCCCGTGCGGATCGACATCCGGATCGCCGAGTCTGGCGGCAATCCGGTCTTCCAGGCGTTCCGAGATATAGTGCTCCAGGCGCTCCGCCTCATCGTGGACTTCATCCCAGGAAAAATCGAGCACGTCGTGCAGAAATCGTTCCAGCAAGCGATGGTGACGCAAAATTTCTAAAGCCCGGCGCTTCCCTCTCTCCGTCAGTCGCACGCCGTGGTGCTTCTCGTATTTGACGAACGAGGGCCGCTGGCTGGCAAGCTTTTGCAGCATTCCGGTGACCGAGGCAGCGCGGATTTCCAGATGCCCCGCGAGGGCGTTGCTGCTTACCCGTTGTTCGTCCGGACCGCTCAATTCGAGGATCGCCTTGAGGTAATCGTCCACCGCCTCAGTGGTGGACGGCCCGTGCGATTTAGCTTTCACTAAATAAATATACCCGATCCGCGAAGCCGCCACGACGGGGAGCAGCGCGGGGTGGCCGCCGGCGTCTCGAATCTTAGATCACGCCCTTGAGGCCCGCATCCCAGCGCTGGTTCGATTTGACTAGCTCATCCCACGTAACTTCCCGCCCGCGGTAAGCGGCCTCACGGCCCAGCATCGCTGTAAGAGCCGTCTCCACGCCCGCAGCAGCCTGATTATGAAATTGCCCACTCACGATGCTGCCGATGAAAGCCCGCTGCTTTTCCGAATCGGCCTCGGCGAGATTGTCGGTAAACGAGCCGCTGGCGGAGAATTGCGCCTCGTGCTGGCTCTCGCTGCCGCCCCACGTCCAGGGGGCGTCGCCGGTGATGCCCAGCGCGCCGGAGTAGGGCGATTGCGAGAGTCCCTTCGTGCCGAAGAAGCGCTCGCTAACGTCGAACTGGCCCTTGCCGAATTGCGTCGAGCTGAAGCTCACATGCACGCCGTTCGGGTAGTAGTAGACCACGTCAAAATGCGAATAGATGTCTTCGCCTTCAGCCGCACGGCCATTGCGCCCGCCGGTCCCAATCGCCCGGATAGGATGCGCGCCCAGCGCCCAATTACAGATATCGATGGCGTGGATGTTCTGCTCCACGATGATGTCGCCCGACAGCACACGATCCTGCAGCCACCGCCGGATGCGCAGATCCTGCCCCGCCGCGCCGGGGAAGTCCGCGTAATTCGGCAGCGGGCAATAGTAATGCGCGGCGCCGCAAACGATGTCGCCCAAATCACCAGCATGGATGCGCTTCACCAGCTCGACGAACGGCGGCGCGGACCGAATCTGGAAACCCACGTCGAGGCTCAACCGGCCTTCGGCTTTTTTGCCGATCTCCAGCACGTGCTTCGCGCCCGCGACATCCACCGCCACGGGTTTCTCGCAATAGACGTGCTTGCCCGCCGCCACTATCGCCGCCAGATGCGTGGGATGGAAATACGCCGGCGTCGCAATCACGATGGCGTCCACGTCTTTCGATTCGGCCATCTGCTGGTAGGCCTTGGGGCCCACGAAACTGGCGCCGGCATCCGGGTACCGCTGCCGCGCTTTATCCAACTGGTCCTGATAAAGATCGCCCAGCGCGAGGATGCGCGCATCCGTGTACTTCGTAATATTCGCGGCGTGCGTGCTGCCGCGATGGCCGCAGCCGAGCAGCCCGACGCGCACCGCCGAATTGGCCGCGGAGCCGCGCACCGTCTGCGGTTTCAAGATGGCGAACGCGCCCAACGCGCCCGCCGATTGTAGGAACTTACGCCGATCGCTCATGTGATTATCCGATCAATTTTTCCAGGAAAGCTTTTGCCGCGAGGATGTCGGCAGTCTGTTTCTCGCCGCGAATTTCGCGCTCAATGGTCAGCGGATTTGTGTAGCCGGCCGCTTTGAGTTTTGGGATCAGCGCCGGCCAATTCACCACTCCCTGGCCGATGGGGACTTCCGCGCCGAGTTCCTTCGTATCCGTGGGATACAGGCCGTCTTTCGCGTGTACGCCTTGAATGTACGGGCCCAAAATGCCTACCGCGTCCACGGGATTCGCCTTGCCATACATCACCAGGTTGGCGGCGTCGAAATTGACGCCCACATTGCCCGTGCCCACGTCGCGGATGGCGCGCACCAGCGTGATGGGCGTCTCCTGGCCGGTTTCGCAGCGCAGGTTCTGACCGTTGGTCTTGCAGTACGCGGCCACCTCGCGAATGGCCTCCACGGCTTCCTTATACAAAGCGTCGTTGGGATTCTCCGGGATGAAGCCGCAGTGCCCCTGCACCGCCGGAATGCCGGCCTTCTTGGCGAAATCCGATACCGCCTTCATGTGCGCGATGCGCGCCGCGCGGGTTTCACGCGGAACCAGACCGATGGTCAACGGCCCGTCGTAGAAGTTGTAGATCTCAGGACCCGGTCCGCCGGCAACGGCCGAGGTGGCCTCCACCGAGTAGCGCTTCAGAGCATCCCGCAATTTCGCGAGCGTGCCGTTGTCGGTTGCGCCAATGGACACTTGGCAGGTGGGAAAACCAAGGTCGTGGACGTGGCGGATGGCCGCATCGGGATCGGGTGAAATGCCGGTGATCACGCCCAGGCGCATTTTGGATTGCGCCGCCGCTGTTTGCACCGCGCTTGGATACGCCGCGGCCGCCATCGCGGTCTGCAGCAGCCGCCGCCGGTTCAAGATTGCCATCCCCGTCGATTGTACTCCGGTCGCGGCGAACGAGAGCAAGCTATAGCATACGCTAACGTCGTAGAATGGACGGAAAGCCATGTTGCAGGTTTCCCGAACTCCCCAGACCTTCGATGTAGTCGTCATCGGCTCCGGCGCCGGCGGCGGCACTGCGGTCAAAGTCCTGACAGACGCCGGCATCCGCGTCGCCCTGCTGGAAGCCGGGCCGATGCTGAACCCGGCGAAAGATTTCAAGGAACACGTTTGGCCCTATCAGGTGGATCATCGCGGCGCTGGTTCGCAAGCTGAAATGTACTTCGGGCGCCAGCAGTGGGGCTACTTCTCCGCGCCCGTTGGCTACTGGGACGTGCCGGGCGAGCCTTACACGGTGGCGCCGGGCGACGAGTGGAAGTGGTTCCGCTCACGCATTCTAGGCGGCCGCACCAACCACTACGGGCGCATTTCACTACGCTTTTCCGATTACGATTTCCAGCCCGAAGACGGCCTCAGCGATCCCTGGCCGGTGACGTACGACGAGATGTCGCCCTACTACGACAAGGCCGAGGGCTTCATCGGCGTCACCGGCACCAAGGAAGGATTGCGCACCGCGCCCGACGGCAATTTCCTGCCCCCCATCGCGCCGCGCGTCCATGAAGTGCTGGTGCAGAAGGCTTGCGGCAAGCTGAATATTCCGTGCATTCCCTCACGCATGGCGATGCTGACGAAATCGATCAACGGCCGCGCGGCATGCCACTATTGCGGGCAGTGCGGGCGCGGGTGCTTCACGGCGTCGGCGTTTACGTCGAGCCAGGCGATGATCTTTCCGGCAATGAAGACCGGCAAGCTTACGGTCTTCACCGGCTCCATGGCGCGCGAGCTGATCACGGACGCCTCGGGCAAGGTGACCGCCGTTTCCTATGTCGATAAGGCCACGCGTACTGAAAAGCAGATCCGCTGCCGCGCGGTGGTGGTGGCGGCGAGCGCGTGCGAATCGGCGCGGCTGCTGCTGAATTCGAAATCGCCGCGCTTCCCCAATGGAATCGCGAATACTTCGGGCGTGGTGGGTCGCTATCTGACCGATTCGGTGGGCTACTCGCTCGGCGGCAGCGTTCCCGCGCTGGCCGGGATGCCGCGCCACAACTCGGATGGCATCGGCGGCATGCACGTTTACGTGCCGTGGTGGCTCTACGGCGATAAGAACAAGAATTTCCCGCGCGGGTACCACATTGAGATCGGCGGCGGCTTCAGCATGCCGCAGCTCGGCATGTTTTCGGGCGTCTGTGAGCGCCATCAGGGCTACGGTAAGCAGCTCAAAGACCACATCTGGGACGAGTTCGGCGCCAGCGTGGGCTTCGCCGGCCGCGGCGAAATGATCCCCAACAAAGACAGCTACTGCGAGATCGACCCCAAGCGCGTCGACCAGTGGGGCATTCCCGTGCTGCGCTTCCACTTTCAGTGGGGCGACAGCGAGATCAACCAAGTGCGGCACATGCGCCAGACGTTCGTTTCGATGATCGAAGCTATGGGGGGGCGCGTCTCCGGAGCGCCGCCCGATCCGAAGACGGCCGGCATTTCCCCCGGCGGTTTCATCATTCATGAAGCGGGCGCGGTGCGTATGGGCGCCGACCCGAAGAGCTCCGCGCTCAACAAATACTGCCAGGCGCACGATGTGAAGAACCTGTTTGTGTGCGACGCGGCGCCGTTCGTAAGCCAGCCCGATAAGAATGTCACGTTGAGCATTGTGGCGTTTGCGTGGCGTTCGTCCGAATATCTGGCGGAAGAAATGAGGAAGGGCAATGTCTAATCCATTAAAGCCTAATCCATTGGATTTTTCGCGGCGCGATTGGCTGGTGCAGATCGCCGCCGGCGTGGGCATGGCTACGGCGGGAGAGAGCGTGCTTTCGGCCCAGCAGGCGCACACAGCGGCCGCGTCGGCGACGCCCTATACGCCGAAAGCGCTCACCGCGCATGAATACGCCACCATGGAGAATCTCGCCGAGTGGATCGTGCCTGGCGCACACGCGGCCGGCGTCACGCCATTCATCGATTTCCTGTGCCATGCCACCGACGACATGCAGATCATCTTCACCGGCGGTGTGGGGTGGCTGGACGACGCCATGCGGCGCCGCACGGACGGCAAGGATTTCGTGAGCGCCTCGCAGGACCAGCAGAAGGCGATGCTCGACCTGATCGCATTCCGCGAGAATAACTCGCCGGAGCTTGGCCCGGGGATTCAGTTTTTCGACTGGGCGCGGCGGCTGGTGGTGGACGCTTACTACACCAGTCCGGTGGGGATCAAAGAAGTCGGTTATATCGGCAATTCGGCGATGTCCACCTTCAGCGTGCCGCAGGCGGCTGTGGATTACGCGTTGAAACGGAGCCCGTTCGCGTAGCTCATTCACGCGTGGCCGGTCCGCGGCGGCGGTGCAGGATGACAATTTCAAGCACCTCTACGACAACCCCACGTACATCCGGCCGGAAGATTGGCGCTCCGTCGACAAGCTGGTCGACTGGCTCATCGGAAAGAACCGGGCCGGCTACCAGATGGTCAATTCCGTGCAACGGCTGAAGGAGATCAAAGCCTTCGTCCGCATGTCGTCCGGCCTCGATTTAAAAGAGTACGGATGGAACGGAGACGGCGCCGGCAGGCACACCAGCCAGACCGAGGCTGCTCTCGGGAATACCGGAAATTGTGGAAAGGCCGGATGGCGAACTCAGTTCGCGGAACGGAACTGTCGCGGCGGTCAGAATAACGTCATCATACGGACCGACCGCACTGTAGCGCCATGCTCCCGATGTACGGCGCCACTTACGACTGGGGAACATCGACACTCTCCGGTTTAATCAAGACCAACTCGCAGGCGTGAAAAGGACCTGCCAGCAAGACTGCTTCTCGACTCTCAATCACAACCTCGCGTATTGCTACAACGATGCTCACGTAACGAAGTGGCTCCGCCAGCGGGCGTTGCGGCGCTGACCGGTGGCAGCGACAGCACGCCTGCAAAAGCGGCGCGGCCCTTCGGTTCAAAACTTGGCAGGATTCTTTCGAAAAGCTCCAACAAGAGAGCCTGGTCCAATCTCTTCCCGGTTGAAGCACGTGGCCCTCAATGCCACGGAGTCCGAAGGGAGAAGAATGGCTTTGAACAAACCTGTACAGAAGATTGCGATTGTCGGGACAGGCGTAATTGGCGCCAGCTGGGCGGCCGAATTTCTTGCGCACGGTTTTGACGTGGTCGCCACCGACCCCGCGGCGAATGCCGAACAGAACTTGCGCAAGTTCGTCGACGCGGCATGGCCCGCTCTCACCGAGAAGGGCCTTGCAAAGAGCGCATCGCGGAACAGGCTAAGTTTTTCGCAGGACATGAGGAAGGCTGTCTCCGACGCCGACTTCGTTCAGGAAAATGGACCGGAACGACCGGACTTCAAAATCAAACTCTTCGCCGACATCGACGCGTCGACACCGCCGGATTCGCTCATTGCTTCGAGTTCGTCCGGCATCACCATGAGCGTGACCCAGTCCGCCTGCAAGCACCCCGAACGCTGCGTCATTGGGCATCCGTTCAATCCTCCGCACATGGTTCCGCTCGTTGAAGTGGTGGGCGGATCGAAGACGTCGGAGGAAACGGTCAAGCGCGCAATCGAGTTTTACGGCTCCATCGGAAAGAAACCGATCCACGTCCGCAAAGAGGTAGTAGGGCACGTCGCCAATCGATTGCAGGCTGCGGTATATCGGGAGGTTGTCAATCTCATTCATCAGGGTGTTGTGGACGTGGCCGATGCCGACACCGCTGTCTGCTGGGGACCCGGATTGCGATGGGGAATCATGGGACCAAGTATGTTGTTCCATCTTGGCGGTGGCGAGGGCGGAATCAAGCACTTCATGGAGCATCTGTCCGGCCCCGTCGCGTCGTGGTGGAAGGACCTGGGAAGTTTCACCGAATGGCCCGAGCGAAGTAAGGAAACAATTGTTGATGGCGTCCTCAAGGAGGCGGATGGACGCAGCATCGATGAACTGGCGGAGATGCGCGACGAATTACTGCTGCAACTGGTGAAACTCCGGACGCTTCAGGCGCAGATGCTTACGAAATAGGGAAGGCGCACTAAATGGGCGATCGAATACCTCACGTCGTCATCGTCGGTGGCGGTTTTGGCGGCCTTGCGGCAGCCAAGGCGCTTAAGAACGCACGCGCGCACGTCACTCTCATCGACCGATCGAATCACCATTTATTTCAACCCCTGCTGTATCAGGTCGCAACATCGGTGTTAACGCCGGGGCAGATCGGTTCCGCGATACGCAATATTCTGCGCAAGCAACAAAATACGACTGTCGTCCTCGGTGAGGTGACCGGACTCGATGTCGAGAAGAGGTGCGTATTCGCGGACGGCGCCGATAGGTCGGGAGTCCCGATTCCCTACGATTTTCTGGTGTTGGCCACGGGCGTCACGCACAGCTATTTCGGGCACGACGAATTCGCCGCGCACGCGCCCGGCCTGAAAACTCTCGCCGACGCGGTCGCGATCCGCAACGGAATACTACAAGCGTTCGAACAGGCCGAAGCCGAAGAGGATCCCAGCCGTCACCGCGAGTTGTTGACATTCGTCCTGGTCGGGGCGGGCCCGACGGGAGTTGAGATGGCCGGCGCGATTGCCGTGCTGGTCCGCAATACATTGAAATCGGAATTTCGCAGAATCGATCCGGCGTCGGCGCGAATCGTTCTCTTCGATGCAGCGCCGCGCGTCCTCGGAACGTTCTCCGAGAAAATTTCTGCGGTCGCCAGGAAGCGCCTGGAGTCACTCGGCGTCGAGGTCCGGCTGGGGCATGCAGTGGATCAAATCGATGCCGATGGTGTGATCGTCGCGGGCGAACGAATTTGCAGCAAAACGGTGATTTGGACCGCCGGCGTTGCGCCGTCGGCCGCTGGCAAGTGGTTAAAAGCGCCAACAGATCGTGCTGGCCGCGTGCGTGTTCAAAACGATCTCTCCGTAGCCGGCCACCCGGAGATTTTCGTCATCGGAGATACCGCATCGCTCGACCAAGAGGGCCGGCCTCTGCCTGGCGTCGCGCAGGTCGCAATCCAGCAAGGTCGATATGCCGGAAAGCTGATTCACCGCAAAATCGCCGGTCAACCGGCCCCACCGCCCTTCCGCTATTTCGACAAAGGCAACATGGCCGTCGTTGGAAAAGGCTTCGCAGTCGTGCAGAGCGGGAAGTTCCAGCTGACCGGTTTCGTGGCATGGCTTGCCTGGGCGGAAATTCATCTCCACTTTCTCGCCCAATCGAGCCTGCGCGTGAGCGTGTTCGTTCAATGGGTCTGGACCTACCTCACCGGGCAGCGCGGGTCGCGGCTCATTGTCAACCATCGCAGTGGCGACCCAATAAAACCGAAATCCGAAAGCTCTTCAGTATTAACCGGAATGAGCAAATAAGAACTCAGGAGAAAAGATATGTCGTCACCCACAACGAAACCCGATGCCCCGTTACCCAAACCAAACGGCGATTTCTATCAAGTGACCGAGTCCCTGACCGATTCCGAACGGGCCATTTTGCAGAAGGTCCGTGCATTTATGGAAAGTAAGGTCGCGCCAGTCATCAACAAATACTGGTTAGAAGACTCCTTTCCATTCGAATTAGTGCCAGGCATTCGGGATCTCGAGATTGCCGGTATGGGCTATCACGGCTATGGATGCGCGGGCGGTAACACATTGCTCGCGGGGTTTGTCGCGATGGAACTTGCACGCGTAGACTGCTCATTCGCGACCTTCTTCGGCGTCCACAGCGGATTGGCAATGGGATCGATCTTCCTGTGCGGATCCGAAGAACAAAAACAGAAGTGGCTGCCGCCGATGGCCCGCCTGGAAAAAATCGGTTCCTTCGGCTTGACTGAGCCGTTGGTCGGTTCAGGCGCCTCGGGCGGGCTGCTGACAACGGCGCGGCAGGAAGGCGATTCCTGGGTCCTGAATGGACAGAAGAAGTGGATCGGCAATGCCACCTGGGGCGACCTTACGATTATCTGGGCGCGCGACGTAGCGGACAACCAGGTGAAGGGATTCATTGTCGAGAACAAGACTCCTGGTTTCAAAGCTGAAAAAATCGAACACAAAATGGCGCTGCGCGTGGTTCAAAACGCGCTGATCACACTCGAGAACTGCCGTGTCCCGGAAGAAAACCGTCTGCAATTGGACACCTCCTTTCGTGACACGGCGCGGGTCTTGCGCATGACTCGCGCTTTCGTGGCTTGGGAAGCGGTCGGTTGCGCGATCGGGGCTTATGAACACGCGCTCGCCTATGCGCAAACGCGCGAGCAGTTCGGCAAGCCGATCGCGAAATTTCAGCTCATACAGGATTTGCTCGTGAAGATGCTCGGCAATATTACGGCGTCGCTTTGCATGGTCGTCCGATTGTCGCAGCTCCAGGATGAGGGAAAGCTGAAGGATGAGCACGCGTCGCTCGCCAAGGCATTCTGCACCGTGAAAATGCGCGAGACCGTCGGGTACGCCCGCGAACTTCTCGGAGCGAATGGCATCTCGCTTGATTATCACATCGGCCGCTTCGTCGCGGATGCCGAGGCGATTTATTCCTACGAGGGCACTCGCGAAATGAATACGCTCATCGTCGGCAAAGCGATTACCGGCATGGGGGCGTTCGTTTAGAAGTCATGGAGAAAGAGATGAGTCAAACGGCCGTAGCAGGGCTATCGCTCGAAACCGTTCTGTACGAGAAGAAGGGTGGTTTCGCTTACATCACAATGAATCGTCCCAAGGTCCTCAATGCCCTTAATAGAAGAGCACTCGCCGATTTGCGTTTGGCATTTCAGGACGCCAAAGACGATCCGGAAGTTCGCGGCGCCATCATTACCGGGGCCGGAGAAAAAGCATTCATCGCCGGCGCCGACATCAATGAGGTCGCGACAGACACACCCGTCGAAGCGGAGCAGAAGACGCGCGAAGGACAGGCTGTAATGGATCTGATCGAGAGCCTGGGCAAACCCGTCGTCGCAGCCGTGAACGGTTTCGCCCTCGGCGGAGGCTGCGAGACCGCGCTGGCGTGCACAGTTCGCATCGCCTCGGAAAATGCCAAGTTCGGTTTGCCCGAAGTGAAGCTCGGAATCATCCCGGGCTACGGCGGGACGCAGAGGCTTCCGCGACTTGTAGGAAAGGGCCGCGCGCTGCAGATGATTCTCACCGGCGAAATGATCAATGCGCAGGAAGCTTATCGCATTGGACTGGTAAATGAAGTTGTCCCCGCGCCGGAGCTGATTAGCCGGGCCGAAGCGATTTTGAAACTGATTGCCGGCAACGCTCCGCTCTCGGTGAGATACGCTTTGCAGGCAGTGAATAAAGGCCTTGAAACGAGCCTCTCGGAAGGCCTCCTTCTCGAATCTTCGATGGTCGCGATATGCACCTCAACCGAGGACAAGAAGGAAGGTACGGCTGCATTTCTGGAGAAGCGTGCGGCCAACTTCAAGGGACGCTAAGGAGTCACATGAACACGGATCATATTTTTACGGGCTTAAAAGTTGTGGATCTGGCCAGTTTCCTGGCGGGCCCTGGCGCGGCGACAGTGCTTTCCGATTTCGGCGCCGACGTCATCAAAGTGGAGCCGCCGGGAATCGGCGATCCGCACCGGATGACGTATAAGGTTCCACCTCTCCCGAGCGCCAAAGAGAACTACGGCTGGCATCTTTCCAATCGCAACAAGCGGGGAGTGGCAATCGACCTGAAATCGCCACGCTCCAGAGAGATTCTGGAACGCCTAGTCAAATGGGCCGACGTTCTAGTCGTTAACTTCCCGCATCCGGTGCGTAAAAAACTCAAACTGACCTATGAAGACATCGCGCCTTGGAATCCGCGTCTGATCTATGCGGACATCACTGGATACGGTGACGAAGGTCCCGACGCCGATCTTCCGGGATTCGATATCACCGCATATTGGTCGCGGAGCGGTCTGCTGGATATGACCCGGGATGCCGGCGCTCCGCCTACCTTGCCTGTAGCAGCCAGTGGAGACCACGCGACAGCGATGGGCCTTTATTCTGCGATTGTTACGGGTCTGTACCGGCGCGAGCGCACTGGGGAGGGTTGCTATGTGACCACCTCGCTTATCGGCGAAGGAATCTGGGCCTCGGCGGTGTTGGTTCAAGCTGCTCTGTGCAACGCGACGTTCTATCCGCTTCACGATCGAAAGAACCCGCCTAACGCAATCTTCAACGTCTACCAGACCTCGGACAACCGTTGGTTTCTGATCGTGGTTCTCGGCAAGGATTGGCCGGCCCTCACGGCCGCGATTGGCCAGCCGGAACTCGCGGCCGACCCTCGATTTGCCGATGACGGCGGGCGCGCAAAGAATTCAGCGCAGCTCACGGAAATTCTGGACAAGATTTTCACCGCGCAACCCCTGGCACACTGGCACGACGTTTTCGAACGCGCTCGCATCACTTATGGAATCGTCAAGACGCCGGCCGAAGTGACCATGGATCCCCAGGTTCTCGCCAACGATATCATCGTTCCGATCGAAGGCGGCGGCGAATACTTGACGCGGACCGTGAGCAGCCCGATCAGAATTCACGGCGTGGCGAAGGCAGCGGCGCGCCGCGCGCCGGAACTGGGCGAGCACAATGACGAGGTGCTGCGTGAGCTCGGATTCACCGCCGATCAGATTGAAGGCTTTCGAGCCAGTGCGACGATTCCACAGACAAGTCACGATGCAGCGGTTGTTGGAGGTAAACGATGAGTGAAACGATTGTAAAGAAATCAAAAGTCTCAAAACCTGTGCCGATGGCGACGGTTGCGCGCTTGTTTTTTCTCGATCTGGCCGGCGGACGCGTGATGTCTTGCAATCCCGATGGCTCGGACCTGAAGACGATCGTGAGCGAAGGCCGAAAGCTTCCCGACGGCATCGTTGTCGATGCCGCTGCAGGCCACATGTACTGGACCAACATGGGAATCCCGAGCGCAAATGACGGATCCGTTATGCGCGCGGATCTCGACGGGAATAATCTGACGACTATTGTTCCTGAGGGCAGTACCCATACTGCAAAACAGCTGCAGCTCGATAAGAAGAACGGCAAGCTTTATTGGTCGGATCGCGAGGGGATGCGAGTCATGCGCTGCAATCTCGATGGCTCCAAGCTCGAAACTCTCGTCGATACAAGCCAGGGCGATCCTCGGCCAGGGCCGGACGCAACCAAGTGGTGCGTTGGAATCGCTCTCGACACGGACCGCGGCCATGTCTATTGGACCCAGAAAGGTCCGGACAACGCGGGCCAGGGCCGCATCTTCCGAGCCGGGGTCGAAATCCCGAAGGGCCAAGATCCCAAGAATCGAAAAGACATCGAACTTCTTTACGACAGTCTCCCCGAGCCGATCGACTTGGATCTCGATCTTGCAAACCGCGTGATGTACTGGACCGACCGTGGCGATCCGCCGCGCGGCAACACTGTAAATCGCGCGCAGATGGATGCGCCGTCCGGTCGCCGCGAAGATCCCGAGATTGTCTTCAACCATCTGATGGAGGGAATTGGTCTGGCGTTGGATTTGAAACATTCTCGGATGTTCTTAACTGACCTCGGCGGCTCCGTCTATCGCTGCAATCTGGACGGATCGGACAAGAAGGCGCTCCAGACGGTGCAAGGAAACTTGAGCGGCATTGCGTACGCGGAAATTCCGGGGTAACGGTCATGGAAGAGATCATCACCGAACTTTCAGGCAACGTTTTGCGCGTTCAATTCAATCTCCCGTCTAAGAAGAACGCGATGACCGTGGCGATGTACGCAGCCCTCGCAGAAGAGCTCGACCGAGCCGACAAGAACGATGACGTCCGCGTCGTGCTGGTGCACGGCGCGGGCGATTCGTTCACGGCCGGCAACGACATAGTGGATTTCACGAACCATCCTCCTGGACCTGGCGATAGCCCACAGGCTCGATTCCTCGATGCGCTCATTCGATTCAGCAAGCCGCTGATTGCGGCCGTGCACGGCTTCGCTGTCGGCGGCGGCACAACAATGCTTCTGCATTTCGACTTTGTCTATGCCGCGGAAAGTACCAGATTTCAGGTCCCGTTTATCAACCTCGCCCTCGTACCCGAACTGGCGTCAAGCTACACGCTGCCGAGACAGATTGGATATCTGCAAGCGGCCGAGTTGATTTTCCTGGGTGAGCCATTCAGTGCGGCTCGCGCAGACCAGCTTGGCCTCGTGACGGCTGTCGTTCCCGATCAAAACGTCTGGGCCAAAGCTTCCGAGATCGCGATGAACCTCGCGCGGAAACCGGCCGAGGCCCTCAGAGCCTGTAAGAAACTCCTCAAGGCTCCAGACCGGGAGTCCATGGATCAGGCCGTAAGTCGGGAACTCAGCGAATTCGCCGCCAGAGTCCGATCCGCTGAAGCAAAGGAGGCCTTCGTGGCTTTTCTCGAGAAGCACAAGCCGGACTTTAGAAGTCCGAAGGCAGGCCTGACGCCACTTAAGGCCTCCTGAAGCGGAAGCTTGCCCAAACGGACCCCTTATGAGAGAGCCTCGGAAGACCAGCCCGATACGACAGATCGCCGCTACGGAACTGCCAACACGCTGGGGTGTATTTCGAGCGCTTGGCTTTGAGCGCTGGCGCCCCGGTCAGCGCTCATCGGAAACGGCGCTCGTGCTCGTTCTTGGCGATCCCTCACTACGGGCGCCCCTCGTTCGAATTCACTCCCAGTGCATCACAGGTGAAGTCTTGCGATCCCTCCGCTGCGACTGCGGCGAACAACTGGAACTTGCGATGGGGGCGATCGCCGCGGAAGGAAGCGGTCTCCTGATCTATGAACAACAGGAGGGCCGCGGCATAGGTCTAATGGCGAAATTGCAGGCCTATGCCCTCCAAGATGAGGGCCTGGACACTATCGCTGCAAACCACGCACTTGGATTTGAAGCAGATTGCAGGGACTTTATGTTGCCTGCCGCGATCTTAGACCATCTCGGTATCCGTGAACTTCGCCTGCTTTCCAATAATCCTGACAAGTGCTGCGCGCTGGCCAAGGCTGGTATTGCAGTCGTGGAGCAGATTCCGTGCGAGGCGCCTCCCAGTTCGTACTCCACTGCGTATCTAGGAATCAAAAAGCACAGAATGGGCCATACGCTCACACTTATCTGAATGAATACATCACAGCATCGCGATGCATGATAAGCCATGGACAAAGCGTGACCACTAATGCCGCTGCGAAGAGCGGTGCCTTGAGCAATTCAGCGGTACGGAAAGCCTGGAGACTACGACGTTTCATTGACATATGGCTGGCAGCCGTTTCCTCGACTACCTCCTTCTTCTTGATGAGCAAGTGGATCAAGTGTTCGCGATGACGGAGGTCATTGCAGAACGCGCGCGTAAGATTGGAGGCCACACTCTCCGATCGATAGGTGAGATTTCGCGGCGGCTGAGATTACACGATAATGATGAAGAGAGGTCGACTCCGCAGAAATTACTCTCAGAATTCCGCGACGACACTTCTCTGCTGGCGGCTACATGCGCGAAACTCATGAGATCTGCGCAACTTACAACGACGCCGCCACTACTGGCCCCATCGAAGTATGGATCGATGAGACAGAGAGAAGAACGTGGTTCCTCACCGAAGCGACGACAACCCCTGGACAAAAGTCATGTGCTTGTTCTCCGATGAGAGCCCGAAGAAGATCGACTGCAAGGGAGTTCGCCGGATGTTTGCCGACAGTTTTGAACATGTTGAAAGTCTCGATGTCTTTGCGGGGCCAGACCCAACCCAAGAATCGCCGAGTTTCACATCCATCCGTGATGCGCTCGCGGAACTCCAAGCGGGACGGATGATTGTGATTGTCGACGATGAAGACGGCGCGGACGAGGGCGACTTCATGATCGCCGCGGAGATGGTCACCCCAGATGCCATCAACTTAATGGCAACTCGCGCACGCGGACTGATCTGCATGGCGATTACCAGCGGGAGAGCGGATGCTCTTGAACTGAGCCCGATGGTCTTACGAAATACTACGTGGGGCGGCAGAGCCTTTACAGTGTCGGTCGACGCGAAGGGACGAGGCGTCACAACGGGAATCTCGGCGTACGACCGTGCCCAAACGGTGCTCCCGATAGTAGCCGCACACACACGCCTTGAAGATCTGGCCCGGCCGGGGCACACTCTTCCGCTTCGCGCTCGCAGGAATGGCGTTCTGGAGCGGCAAGGTGACACCGAAGCGGCAGTCGATCTCGCTCGTCTCGGTGGGGTGGATCCTTCGGGTGTAATCTACGAAATCGCGAACGATGATGGAGCCACGGCATGCTTCTGCAGTAAGTATGCCCTGAAGATGGTAAGCGTTCCGGATTTGGCCCTGTATCGAAGGGAATTTGCGCGACGAGCCGGCGATGCATCCGTTGCGAGGTTTGTCGGATGATGTATGTCCATTCCATGGGTCGGGCAATCCGATACTATCCCGAACGGCCGGCGCTCTCTTTAGACCAATCGACCCTGACTTTTTCCCAGCTTCATGATCGTGTGAAGAGGCTCGCCGCCGGACTGAGCTGTACCGGTTTCAAGAAGGGAGATCGCCTCGCGATCCTGCTTCCCAACGCGCCCGAGTATATCGAACTGGTTTATGCGTGCAGTTGGCTCGGCGTGATCGCAGTTCCGATCAACGTCCGGCTTTCCATCCCCGAGATTGATAACGTACTGGCGGACTCCAGCCCGCGCGGAATCGTTCGTCATTCGACGCTGCCGCAGCCGAATACGCCCCTCTCCTGGGATATCGTGCTCGACCGCGACGGATTGGTGAGTGGCGATGGTCTCTGTCCGGACGCCTGCTACGATCCGGATGCGATCCTGGCGCTCATCTATACCAGCGGGACCACAGGCCGGCCCAAGGGTGTCATGCTGACGCATTCCAATATTCTTTCAGACGTGAACAATTTCAATTACTGGATGCGTTATCGCGAAGGCGGCGCATATCTGCACGCCGCGCCCATCTTTCATATCGCCGACTTTCCCGCGATGTTTGCGGCGCCAATGTTTGGCGCGAGCCAGGTTACTCTCGCACGCCTCCAACCGAAAGTGTTCTGCGAGGTCGTCTCGAAAGAGCGAGTGAATTATACTGTTCTCGTCCCGACCATGATCAATTTTCTGATTCAGTTCGCCGAATCTAACCCGCACGATCTGACCAGCCTTGAGATGCTCGCGTACGGCGGATCTCCAATGGCTCCGCAACTGATCCGCAAGACTCGGGAACTTTTGCCGAACACGCAACTCGTACAGGTTTATGGGCTGAGTGAAACCGGTTTCCTCACGGGCTTACAGGATGGAGAACATACGGGCGACAAGTTAATGTCTTGTGGGCGGCCCTGCCCTGGCGTCGATGTGCAAGTTGTGGACGACGCAGGCAACCCAGTCAAGATTCCGAACCCCGGTAAGTTGGTCGCACGCGGCTCGAATGTAATGGCCGGCTATTGGAACAACGAAGAGGAGACCGCCGCCTCCTTTCGCAATGGCTTTTTTCGAACGGGGGACATCGGTTACCAGGATTCGAACGGCTATTTCTACATACTAGACCGTTTGAAAGAAATGATCGTCACCGGTGGAGAAAACGTCTATTCGGGCGAGGTGGAGGGCGTGATCTTGAATCATCCTGCCGTCCGAGACGTGGCAGTGTTTGGTATTCCAGATGCACGGTGGGGAGAACTCGTAGCGGCCTGCGCGGTCTTGAAAGCTGGGACGCAGCTCACCGCGGATGAGCTGATCGCGTACTGCCGGCAGTTCCTGGCGAACTATAAGGTTCCGCGCCTCATCGAGTTTTCCGAAACGGACCTGCCAAAGAGCGCCTCGGGCAAGGTGCTGAAGCGAGTTCTTCGCGAGCAGTTCCGGGCCGGCGCGGAGCGCTCTGTCGGGCTTGTATAGCATCAGACTATCGCAAGCTTCGTTGCGATGCTGTTGCCCACGCCGTTCCGCACGTTCGACTGAGATCGCAGTTCGGGGCGGGCTGGAAGGCGTATTCAAAGTCGACCCTCGGTTACTGAAAATGGTCGTCATGCCGAGACGACGCAAGAGGTTGTAGGTCGCTTCGTGAACCCGTCATCCGACCTTCTGTAGGTTTGTCTTTGCTCATTGATGTCTCCTATTATAAGTGGGATATTGCTCGCGTTGTGCCGATTTGAATAGGCAAGCAAAAGCCGGCTCACCGTGATTGCTTCAGGTCGGCCTTCCGGAGTCGACCGGTCGCGTCTCGGTTAGCGTCTTGGCGATCGGCGTAATGCGCGTAAGTGTCGATGAGACTCACGGATCGCGAGCCGGCCGGGCGCACTTTAGGCAGACATTGCAGAGTGCCTTAGGCGTGGCAGCTCGCGACGCACTAATCGAGAGAAGGAGCTTTCCTGTCGTCTCCCGCCTCTCGATGTCTCTGTGGGAATCTGCAGCGTTCTTGAGTGGATAGACGCGGCTGATGGGCACGTTGAGTTGTCCGCTGGTGAACATCCCGAATACGCTTCCCGTAACAGACGCGAGTTGATGCGTCCTAACGTAGTCAAGAGATATCGGGCGCGTAATGAATAGGTATCCCATCGTCGAGAGCCGCAACAGGCCAAACGACGGGACGGGACCGCTTGCAGCGCCACAGAGGGCGAGCTGTCCACGGCCTCGAAGACCAGAGCGTCGCCGACTGAGAGATCAGCCACGCCCTCGCCGAGCGCTTCGACATGTCCCGATCCTTCCCCGTCCGGGATAAATGGGAGCGGAGCTTTATACTTTATACTTTCCTGCTCGAAAATAGACATCCACGAAGTTCAAGCCGGACGTGTGCACACGGATGAGCGCTTCTCCGCCATGGGGAATAGGAGTCGGGAGTTCGCGCAATTCGAGAACCTCCGGTCGCCCTGTCGCCCGGACTAGAATTGCCTTCGTCGCTTTTCCGCACTGTGTTTTGGAAACAGCAAATGCGCCTGTAATGGCGCCGAGCAGTGGATGCGACGTTGGCGTATACTTGTCAATTCGCGATTCCCGCGAGATCTAAGGCTCAGATGGGAGGGAGCCCAATCTCGGCCGATACATTCCTTCAGCTCACTTCTTCCCGACTATCAGAATCAAACATTCTAACGGGAGTTAGATGATCGAAGCTTTCATCAGGTGCCGCGCCGCAATTCTCGAGCGGAAGAGAATGAGCCGTGCCGCGTAGTAGAGGAGACCCGATCCGAGGTCAACCTTGCAGGATGGGAGAATGCTTTCGGTAGTTCCGTCCACTGCGAGGACGCTGACTACGAACAGCGCAAGAGAAGGAACTGCCGTGAGCCACGCGAGGAGGGTGCGATCGTGCTCTTGCGGGAGTAAGAAATACCAGGCTCGAGCATAGTCTTCGCGATACCTCCACGCGATCGCCATGAAGTGAGGAAACTGCCAAAGGAAGCAGTGAGTATAATATTCAGGCTTTGGCGCTTGCTATGGACCCTCGCGCCGCGACCCAAGCAATCAGCGGTGGCATCGCGCCTGGAAAGGCCCCAGCGACTGTAGATAGCGGTATTCTCCGTTTAAGGGGAGTGTAGACAAATAGGTAAGTCCCCAAGGTGGCAACAGCCAGAAGGCTCGCTAGATAAGTTACGACAAGAAGCAGGTAAGTCGCGCCGAGCGCGGGTACCGAAAGTCCCACCAATACTGATGACCGGTGACGATCACCTCCAGCGCGCCGGGCGGGCGCCGCGCGTTCTGAACTAAAGCGATCACGCGGGCCGACGCGAGGAAAAGCGCGACGACAACCAAGACTGGATCACTGTCCAAGCCAGTTCCACCTGGGTGTTCCCGTAAGTCTGAGGGGGTTCGCTATGGTCATGATATCGGCGTCTGAATCTCACCATCACATAGGCGAGTAATCCGAATACCACAACGAAGATGGCGGCCACCGTAACGAGCACAAGGATGGATAATCCGAATATCGATTCTGCAGGTGTTGATGCCGGAGCAAAAATATTCGTTGGGCTCATGAAGGCGGTGTTCCCTGCCACGGAAGAGACTGGAACCATCTGTTCTGTTGGAATGTCAAGGAATCTCTCGGCGATCCTTCGACCTCGGCCGTTGTTTGCCGCCGGCGAAACTTTCGCCAAACAAGGCGCATCCTCGCGCGCTCCTCATCGGCGAAGACTGTGACCAACCCAGCTAGCGAGGACATTCTTCGAATCCGATTCGAGGAACACGGCAAGGAGTCCCGGGCCGAGCTCTCGGGCAGAATCACGATCGATTCGTCCCCTGAGTTTCGAGCCTCGCTTCTTCGATTGCTTCGCGTGCCGGATTGTCAGAGTCTCGAAGTGAACTTCTGCGAAGTCGTCTACATCGATACGTCCGGTGTCGCCGTCTTGGTTGAAGCTCTGAAATCCGCACGACATCTCGGCAAGAAGCTCGAATTGAGCGGTTTGCGCGACCGCCCGCGCTACCTTCTCGAATCCACCGGATTGTTGAGCTTCTTTGAAGAGGCGCCGGCTCCTTCCAACGGATGAACTACTCTATGCTCGATCAAGTCGGCCATTCCACGCTGGGCTACCTCGAATACGTCGGCGGCCTGGTGATCCAATCCGGGAGAACAATCCGGGCGCTCCCAAGAACGTTCCCGCTGATTGGCAACTTGACTCGATGGCGATCCGCGATTGGCCAGATGCTCGCTGTCGGCGTCGATGCAATCCCGATGGTCGGCATTATGGCCGTATGTAGCGGATTCATCCTGGCTATGCAGGGGGCGTCCGAACTGCGCCGCTTCGGCGCAATACAATATGTGATCGATCTGGTGACTCTTGGATTTACCCGTGAACTGGGGCCGCTGCTCACTGCCATCGCTGTCAGCGGCCGTTCCGGATCGGCATTTTCCGCCGAACTGGGCACGATGGTGGTCACCGAAGAGATCGACGCCCTCCGGACCATGGGCATCGATCCGGTGGAATTCGTGATTGCCCCGAAATTTCTGGCAGCTCTCATCATGCTCCCTTGCTTGACGGTGGTTAGCAGTGCGTGCGGGATTCTCGCCGGTGGAGCATTCATGCGTATCGCCACTGGCATGGCCTTCGGAGTCTACTTCAGCGGCGTGACCCATTCCATTGTTGTCCAAGATGTGATGACGGGACTCGTAAAGAGTCTTGCCTTCGCGGCCATCATTGTGAACGTCGGCTGTCTTGAAGGGCTCCGGGTTCGCGGCGGCCCGGACGCCGTGGGCCGATCCGCGACTTCCGCTGTGGTGAAGTCCACGTTTCTCGTCATCCTTGCGGACGTTGGCTTTACTACCATTTTCTGTTTTACGGGAGGTCACTGAACCGTGGATGATCCCGCCATTTCCGTTCGTGACCTCGTCGTTAGTTACGACAACCGGCGCGTACTGGACGGAATCAACCTGGAAGTCGCGCGGGGAGAGACAATGGTCCTGCTCGGAGGAAGCGGTTCCGGCAAGAGTACGCTTCTCCGTCAGATTATCGGTCTGGGACGGCCGGAGTCCGGGCAAGTCATCGTAAACGGCATTGATCTCAGCACCAGGAATCAGAAGGAACTCAAAAAACTCCATCGCTCGATGGGCGTAGCATTCCAAAACGCAGCACTGTTCGATTCTCTATCCCTGGAAGAAAACGTCGCGTTACCACTCCGCGAGTTGACTCGACTTGATGATTCGACCATACGTTTAATGACCTGGATGAAGCTGTCCGTCGTTGGCTTGGCGGATTTTCGAAAGTTAACGCCGCAGGCATTGTCCGGCGGTATGAAGAAACGCGCTGCGGTTGCGCGGGCTTTGGCGCTCGATCCGGAACTCCTGGTGTTCGATGAGCCATCCGCCGGACTCGATCCGATCGTCGCAGCCGAACTCGACGAGCTGATTCTCGCACTGAAAAAGGCATTCAATATGACGGTCCTGGTGGTGACCCACGAGATGGCAAGTGCTTTCCGGATCGCCGATCGCATGGCGATGCTTTACAATGGCTCGCTGATTGCGGTCGGCTCCAAGGAGGAATTGCAAAGCAGTTCCCACCCTCGAATTCGCCAGTTTCTGGATCGTGTGCCGGATCGGATTTTCCAGACTGCGTCAACCCGCGAATCTATTGAACATTATTTGGAAGGGAGGCTTCTATGAGCACCGAGGCGAAGGTGGGGCTGTTTGTCGTCATCGCGGCAGTCCTGTTAATCGGAACGGTTTATTATGTCGGCAACGAGCAATGGGGCCATCACGTGATCCCGTATCGAACGTATCTCCGTTATGCCGGCGGCGTGGAGCCCGGCTCGGCGGTTCTGTTTGGAGGAATCACGGTCGGCAGAGTCGCAGCCGTCCGTGCCTGGAACGAAGATCCGACCGAGATTGAACTCCTGCTCGAAGTGAAAGAGGGCACCCCGATAAACGCGAACTGCACCGCAAGATTGGGCGCCTTAAGTCTTATGAGTAGCCCTGCCATTTCGATAACGACGGGGAGTAACCATGCGTCGCGCCTGAAACCGGGCGATGTGATCTCTTCTGAGGAAACCGTCAGCATAGACGAAATGGCAAGAAAGCTCTCGGGAATCGCGGATACGGCTCAAGGATTAATCGCCCAGGTTCAGGGCGAACTCAAAGGAGTCGGCGAGCAAGCAAACACGCTGCTCGCGAACCTGAACGAAACGACCGGATCCACGAATCGCAGGCAAATTGCCGAGATTCTGAGCAATACGAATAAGATGATTGCCCAGCAGTCGTCTAAAATCGACCGCATCACGGATCAGGTATTGACCGCTACACAAGACGCGGACATAGCGGTCAAAAGGGTCGCGCCGCTTCTGGATCGTGTCGACGCCACCGTAGGGAATGTGAACTCTACGATCGAGCAAGCCCGCGAGTCGCTTCACCAGGATCTGTTACAGATGCAATCGACGATGGAACAAGCCCGGAGCCTGATGGCGAGCATGCAGACCATTGTCCGAAGCAACGATGGCAATATTCGCGAAACGATGGAAAATGTGCGCGTCGCGACAGAGGGTCTGGCGCAACTGAGTACCGGCCTAAAAGACCGGCCGTGGAGTTTGGTTAGAATCCGTCAACCGAAGGACCGCAAGGTTCCGGAGCAGAGCTCATCGCCGCATCCGGCGCCATCAGCGCATTGATATATTGCAGGAATTCCTGGTTGTGTGAAAACTCGACGGCTAATTCCTCCCACTCCAATCGAAAGATTCGACCCGCCAAAATGTGCCTGATTTCGCGTTCCCAGGCACTCCAGAGCGTCTTGGAAATGTACTTGCCTTCGTGCACATGGTAGACGTCCATGATCAGTTGGAAACAATACAGCGTGCAATCGGTAATTTCACGACTGCGAGGAGGCAGGGGTTGGGCTGGATTCCGGTTCGCAAGCCATGCTTCGGTCGGAAACAATCGAAGGAGTTCCTGAAACCGCCCGGACACCTCAATAAACATCTGCGCATTTAGCTGCCGGCGCTGATTGAACATGGCGACCCAGATACCCAAACATCCGAGAACACTACCGTCCGGCTAATGAGAGCGTCGTTGCTGGCAAGTGCTTTTCTTGCTGAGATTTGAACGGGCTTTCGGCTTGCCGCGATTTGAAAACTGGCGGGCATCCGGCAGGGTGAAATCCGGGG
>Ga0116129_1000068_pt1 | contig 76112 bp, 58 predicted proteins | sample June2015DPH_17_2_FD_89732 | JGI IMG/M metagenome (GOLD analysis project Ga0116129, IMG submission 89732) | Peatland microbial communities from SPRUCE experiment site at the Marcell Experimental Forest, Minnesota, USA - June2015DPH_17_10 | ecosystem: Environmental > Terrestrial > Soil > Wetlands... | reverse complement strand
ACTATCGCGGATCTGGTCTACGCCGCAAACGATTCGCGCCGCGCCACGCTTCGCATCAACACCGCGATGGCGTACGCGCGCGAGGGTCAATTCGACGAAGCCGAGGCGTTGGCCAAGGGGGCCGTCGCCATCAGTCAACACATGCAGCCGCCGCAACCCGGCATGTTCACAGCTCAACTCCAGCAGATTTTACAGATGAAACAAGCCGCGCAGCTCACGTCCGCGTCGAAGCAGTAGTTCCAGGCGCATCAGTAGTGAGAAGCTCTCAAGGCGCGCGATAGACAACCCGCCATCCGCCCGTCGGGATCGCGACTCCCACCACTGTGCCAATGATCGCCCCAATCGGCGTAAAAACCGCCTTGCCGAGGTTAGGAAACCACCCATGGTCGCCATGATCGATCGCGGCTCCAGTCCCGAGGCCGGCGCCCGCTCCGATGGCGAGTCCGATAAGCGTGTTGCGCCCGCGATGCCCCGGACGTTTCAGCGAAACCACTTTGATATCCGGGCGCGAAAGGGCCTCCTGACTCGTCGTCGCGTTAATGGCCAGCGAATCGGGGCTCACGCTCTGCAAGAAGCCGCGCACAGTTCTGCCGCCGGCCAGGACGACCCGGATCTCCGACCCTTTCTCCAGACGATTGAGGTTGGTCCATTGCGCGATAGGCTTCGACTGTTGCGCCGTCGCGCTCACGGCCACCGCCGCGACGATTGTCGCGAGCAAAAGGGACTGCTTCAGTAGCGTAGTCATGGGGCTCATGGAGTGCTCACGGAGTAGGATCGCCCGTTCGAACGCAGGCAGTTTCAGGGTAGTGTACCGCAGCCCGTAAACGTTTCAGCCAGGTTGACAGACGAAAGCGTCTGTCCCACTTTGCATGTCTTTGCATGTAACGGACGCTAACGCTCGGCCTCGCATTCTGCTAGAACATATAGATGGTCTTTTTCCACCGCGCGGCGTTTTTCGTCTGCCTCGCGGCGTTCGCCCAGCAGTCGCCTCCTCCTCCGCAACCGCAAGCGCCCCCTCCGCAGCCCGCGCCGCAAGCCCCCGCTCAGCCCGAAAAAGCCGTCACGGAAATGACGACTCACGATGAGCAGGCCACTTTCAAATCCAGGGTAAATCTGGTAATGATCCCGGTAGTCGTCCGCGATGGCCGGGGTAAGCCCGTCGCGGGCCTTAAAAAGGAAGACTTCCAGCTCTTCGACCGGAGCAAGCCGCAGAACATTTCGCGCTTTACGGCCGAAAAAGCCGGCGGCCAGGCCATCAAGTTCGCGGAAGACGCCGATGAGGTCGCGAAGCCGGCCCACAAGGACGCCGAGTCCGTAATTCCACAGCGCTTCATGGCGTACCTTTTCGACGATGTGCATGCCAACTTCGGCAATCTGGCCTTTGCCCGGCAGGCTGCCATAAAGCACATGTCGAACGATTTGACTCCCTCCGACCGGGCCGCTATCTTCACTACGTCCGGCCAGGGTGACGTGGATTTCACCGACGATAAAGCCCGCTTGCTGGAGGCGTTGAATCGCCTGCTGCCGCGGCCCATCGGGCGGAGCGGGGGGCAGCAGTGCCCGGATATCAGCTACTACATGGCCGACATGATTGTGAACAAGAACGACTCCGCGGCCCTGGCGGCAGCCTCGGCGGATGCCATGGCCTGCATGAATCTGGACCCGTCGATGGCCTCCACCGCCACGCAAATTGCCCAAGGCGCCGCGCAAATGATGCTCGGCATCGGCGAACACGAAACCCAAGTGACTTACAGCGTGCTCAAGGACGTGATTCGCCGCATGGCCGCCACGCCGGGGCAGCGCATCGTGGTGCTGGCTTCGCCTGGATTTCTCACCACGGATATGATGCGGTCGGAAGAGTCGGACATCATGGACCGCGCCATTCGCAACAACATCACCATCAACAGCCTGGATATTCGCGGGCTGTATGTCGACGGGGCGGACGCGAGCCAGGCCAGAACCAGCCGCCTCAAGCAGCAATACGATCGCTTCAGCGCGCGCGCCGAGGGCGACACTTTGGCCGAGCTTGCGTACGGCACCGGCGGCACGTTTTTCGAGAACAACAACAGCATGGATGAGGGGTTCCGCGTTACCGGAACCGCGCCCGAGACTTATTACCTGCTGGGCTTTTCACCGCAGAATCTCAAGCTCGATGGCACTTTCCATGCTCTGAAGGTGACGCTCAAGGCCCCCGGCCACCTGGACTTGCAGGCGCGCAAAGGCTATTACGCGCCCAAGCGGCTCACCGACGCGGCCGAGACCGCCAAACAGGAAATCGAAGAGGCGCTGTTCTCGCGTGAAGAGTTGCGCGAGCTGCCGGTCGATCTGCACACGCAGTATTTCAAAGCGGCCAACGGCACCGCCAACGTCACCGTGATGGCCCATCTCGACGTGAAGCATTTCAAGTTTAAGAAGGCCGACGGCCGGAACAACAACACTGTCACGATAGTCTCGAGCCTCTTCGACCGTAACGGCAGTATGGTGGTGGCCATCACCAAGACGCTGGAGTTGCACCTCAAGGACGATACGCTCGAAAAGAAGGTGGACGGCGGCCTGACGCTCCGCACCCCGTTCAACGTCGCGCCCGGCACTTATTTGGTACGGTTAGTGGTGCGGGATTCCGAAGGGCAGATGATATCGGCGGAAAATAGCGCTGTCAACGCGCAATAAGCGGGAGGTTTACGATGCAGGTTCCAGGTACACGGCTGCTGCTGGCAGCTATTCTCGCGGCCGGCGCCGCAGTTTATGCGCAGGATACGCAGGGGCAGGACAAGCCGCCCGCCAATACCGGCACGGTGATCAAGACCGAAACCCGTCTGGTGGTGGTGGACGCGGTGGTTACCGACAAAAAAGATAACTACGTCAAAGACCTCAAGCAGAAGGATTTCAAGGTCTTCGAAGACGGCAAAGATCAGCCCATCAAAACCTTCTCCTACGAAGCCGACCCGATGTCGCCGCTCAACAATCAGAAGCATTACCTGGTGCTGTTTTTCGATAACTCCACCATGAATCTTGCCGATCAGGCGCGCGCCCGCGAGGCGGCGGAAAAGTTCATCGATAAGAACACCGGGCCGAACCGTTTGATGGCCATCGTGAACTTCAGCGGAAGCATGGAGATGGCGCAGAATTTCACCGACGATGCCGATCGCCTGCGCCAGGTTGTTCATGGCATAAAACTGCCGTCGATGTCTGCCAACCCGAATAACGGCGGGGCCAGATTGCCCGGGCTCGCGGGATTCGGCGCACGCAACATGATCCTGGGGGTTCAAACGCTGGCCAAGGGCATGGCGGACGTGCCCGGCCGCAAGATCCTGGTGCTGCTGACCGCCGGCTTGCCGCTCACCACCGAGGTCCGTTACGACATTGAAGCGGCGGTGTCGGTTTGCAATAAAGCCAATGTTGCGGTCTATCCCATCGATGTTCGCGGGTTGTTTACCGATTCGCCGTCCATCATGGGTCCTGGAGGCGGACGCGGACGCGGCCCGGGCGGTGGCGGCGGCGGAGGTGGCGCCGCTCTGCAAGCGCCCTCGCGCGTGAGGACGGCGCTGCTGGCTCTGGCGGATGGGGTCAGGCCGCCGATACAGGCGGCGGCGTTCAGCAACTCGTTCGTGGATTCCGAGCAGGCCGGGAAGAGCGGCGGGGCCGGAAGCTCGAGCGGCGGTGGGACATCGAGCGGCGGAACATCGAGCGGCGGGACCTCTTCGGGGGGAACCAGCAACGGAGGGACCGGGGGACGCCCCGGCGCCGGCAGCACTACCGGAGCAGGGAACAGCGGGACCGGAACGGGCCGGACGGGCGGCGTGGCCACTTCGGGCACAGGTACCGCCGGCAGCCGCGGCGGCGGGGGCGGGACCACGGCGGTGAATCCCAACACTGGAATGCGCATGGGAAATCCGAATATTATTCCGCCATTCCCGCCTTTCGCGGGCGCGTCGCAGCAGGCGCTATACATGCTCGCCGACGGCACCGGCGGCTTCGTCATCGTCAACAACAACGACCTGCTGGCCGGACTGGAGAAAATCGGCGCCGAGCAGAACCAGTTCTACATCATCGGTTACGCGCCCAACGAATCCGCCGAGGGAAGCTGCCACACCCTCAACGTGAAGGTGGAGCACGGTTACAAGGTGCGATCGCGCAGCGGATACTGCAACGTCAAGAGCGCCGACCTGTTGTCGGGTAAGCCGACGGAGCTACAGCTTGAGACTCGCATTCAGGGAACCGAACCGGGCGATCTGGTGGCGCCTGGCCCGCAGGTGACCTACTTCTTCACCGGGCCCGACACCGCTCGCGTGGATCTGGCGATGGATCTTCCATCCGACAAGCTCAAGTTCGAAAAGGTCAAAGGCAAGCTGCACTCCGATATCAATATTCTGGGTTTGGCCTACAAGCCCGATGGCACCATCGGCGCACGCTTCAGCGATACCCTCAAGCTCGAGGTCGAAGACAAGAAAGAGGCCGAACAGGTTGTGGAGAAGCCGCTGCACTACCAGGCGCAATTCGACGCCGCTTCCGGCGATTACACTTTCAAGATCGCCTTCACGGCCAACGGCGGCGCCGATTTCGGCAAGGTGCAAGTTCCGCTCGACATCGAGCAGTTCGATGGCAAGGAATTGCGCATGAGCAGCGTGTTGCTGAGCACCAACGTTCATCGGATCGGCCCCGAGGATTTGTCCATCGAAGCCGACCTGATAGACGGACGCACGCCCTTCATCGCCGTATCCGGCGCCAACAGTTTTCAACTGACTCCTACCGGCAAGCTGAGCTTCAAGAAAACCGATAACGTGGCCTGCTATGCGGAAGCCTTCGAGCCGATGATCGCCACCTCAGATCAGGTGAAGCTGGGCGCACAGATGAGAATCCTCGACAAAACCGGCGAGGCGAAACTCGATTCGGGCATGGTGGAAGTGAGTAATTTCATCCGCAAAGGCAACCCCACGGTTCCCTTCGCGCTCAAAGTGCCGGTGGACAAACTGGACGCGGGCGCTTACAAACTCGAAGTGACGGTGGCCGATTCGGCGGGTAAGTCGGTCAAGAAGACCGCCAGCTTAACCATCGAGTAAGCCGGCAAGTGGGGCAGGCGCTTTCGCCTGCCAACCGATCGTCGCAGCTTCTTACAGTCGCAGCTCCGATAGCACGGCGCCGCGGTACCAAGCGAGCGTTTCCCGCATGCCTTCTTCGAAAGAAAATCGCGGCGCGTGGCCTAAATCGCGCGCCGCGGCTACCGTGTCGGCTTGCGAATCGCGCACGTCGCCGCGCCGCGGCGGCCCGAAGTGAGCGGGAATTTCGACGCCTTCCAGCTTCTGCACCAGCGCCCAGGCCTGGTTCAGCGTGATGCGCCCGCCGTTGCCGGCGTTGTAGACATTTCCCGAAACATTGGCGGCGCGCGCGGCCTTCAGATTCAACCCGGCAACGTCGTCCACGTAAGTGAAATCGCGCGATTGTTCGCCGTCCCCGAAAATGGTGGGCGGCTTACGTTCCAGCGCGGCTTTCATAAAGAGCGATAGCACGCCGGAATAGGCGCTCGATGGGTCCTGCCGCGGACCGTACACGTTGAAGTAACGCAGCGCGACTGTCTCCAATCCATAGACCGAAGAAAAAATGTTGCAGTAATACTCGCCAACCAGTTTCTGCAAGGCATACGGCGACTTTGGCCGCGGCGTCATGCTTTCCACCTTGGGCAGCACGTCGGTATCGCCATAGGCCGACGACGACGCGGCGTAAACCACGCGCCCCGCCGCGCCCTCGCGCGCCGCGCGCAACACGTTGAACGTGCCGTCGATATTGCAATCGTGCGAAGGAACCGGGTCGTCGATGGAGCGCGGCACCGAAGGTATAGCCGCTTCATGGAACACCACCGCGGCGCCGCGGATGAGGGGCGCAATCTGCTCGTAGCTGCGGATATCGGCGCGCTGAAAATCCACGGATTCGCGGACTTCCTCGAGATTCCGCTCATGGCCGGTCAGCAGATTGTCGATCACCACCACCTTCCGCGCGCCCTCGCGCAATAAGCTGCGCACAATGGCGGAGCCGATAAACCCCGCGCCTCCGGTCACCACGTAGTGACTCATAACGATAACGGTTCCAGATGCCGCAGCGATTCCGTGGCCAGCCGCTCCGCGCCATAGCTGAAGTCAAACGCCTCGAGCGAAATCCAGCCGCCATAGTTCAAGCGCCGCAACGCTTCAAATATGGGCCGGAAATCGTAATCGCCCGCGCCGCAGTGGCGGCCATCGAGCTCATTCACGTGGACGTGCCGGATGTGCGCGGAGTAGCGCTCGATCAGCGCGGCATGCGGCTCCCGCTCGTCGACGGCGTTATGGACGTCGAACATGGTTTGAATGGCGGGACTATGGATCTCTTCGACAATCCCGGCCGCCTCCTCCAACGTCTGCACCACGTCGCACTGATTCAGGGGCAATGCTTCCAGCAGAATCGTGACGCCGCGCGAAGCCGCTTGCGGCGCCACCGACGCCAGCCCTTCCGCCATGTGGCGCGTGGCCTCGGCGCGCGACAGGCCGCCCGTCGTGCCACGCTGCTTCGGAGAGCCGAAGACCATCACGGTCTTTCCCGCAGCTGCCGGTGCTCCGTCCGGTACAAGGTCGGCGCAGAGATCGATCAGGTCCCGGATATGTTCCCAGCTACGATGGCGCAGTTCCACATCGGGCGTGGTGACGTGCAGTCCCGCAGGGCTCATCATCAGCCAATGCAGGCCAATGAAGGTCAGCCCTTCGGCTTGCATGATGCGGGCATATTCCTTGCGCGCCGCCGCGGTGACCTCCGAAGGTTTTTCGGCCAGCGTGAACGGCGCGATCTCAATGCCCGTATAGCCGATTTTGCGGATGGCCCGGCAGGCGTCGGCGAAGGGCCATTTCTCGAAGGCTTCGTTGCAGATGGCGTGGCGGAATGTCAAATAACCAGTCTACTCTGCGCAAGCGGTCGACGTCCGAACGGCTACGCGCGGGGCCCCCAATGTTTTGGAACAAATGTGCGGGGCGACCCGCAGTAGTGGACCGAAAGGCGGCTTGCGGCGCCTGTTTCCGCGAGCGGCGTTTACAGGAGGAATCCGGCATGCGGCCCGCGCTCGGGGCTGGAAAAATCGCGAAAAATGCGCCTTCCTCACTCTCGCAGCCGCCACGTTGTCGAAAGAAACCAGCCGCCATGAACGCTCCCGCGGGGAACCCGGCTCGTATAGTAGATCCGAGCGGAGTCAGAGCCCAAAAGGAAGATGCGGTCAGGCAGCGATCAGAGTGGCGGTGATTATCGTTATTAGTTTTCCGAGGGCTTCTCCACCTGATCGATGATGAAAACCTGCACGGGACTCTTGGTGTTCTCAAATTTCAGTCCGAGCTGTTCCCGCAACGCCTCCGCCAGGTTGGAACCCTCGAAACTGGCCAGCGGCTCGCCGTTCGGTCCGGTGCGTCCGGAAGGATCGGGCACGAAGGTCAACGTGAAATCGTAGAAACCCTTCAGCCCGGTGCGATCCACCACCGGGCGATCAACCTGCTGAAAACGGTTGATCACCAATCCCAGCCACCAGCAGAGATATTCCATGTTGGTGTGGATTCCTGTGAAAGTCAGCGAAGTGGACGCCGCACTGGCGCCGCTAAGCTTGATCGGAACCTCGAACTGCTCCGGACTGGGGTTGACCTTCATCTTCGATCCGTTCCTGTCCATCGTGACCACCCACACCGGAAGCATGCGCGTCTCACGATGGAATTGCAGCTTGAAGCGATCGGCCAGCATGTTCTGAAACATGATGTTCAGATTGCCGATGTTGTCGGGATGCTCCGCTTTCGCCGTGACGTCGAAGCGGGCCGTGTCGATCCAATTGGGACCTCCGGCGATCTGGATGTCGGTGATCTTGTACATTTCCCCGATCATCGATTTCAACGTGGCGTAGCGGGCCATGTAGGTTCCGCCGGCCATCGCGCGGATGCCCGCCAACTCGCCGGGCGCCAGCATGGTCTTGGTCTCTTTCACCGACGTTACTTCGAAGCGCAGCGCGCTGGCGTTCCCGTTCGGTGCGTCGCCTTGTTGCGCGCGCGCGATTCTGCCTGTCCAAGCCGCCAGCAGAACTGCCATTCCAGCCAAAAGACACGCGAGACTGAGTCTCATGAATCGTCCCTTATTCGAGACGCGTGGGGACGCTGAACTGTTGACCATTTTTCTGCGGCTCCGCGCCTGTTATGTCGGCCACGCCCGCTGGTATCGACTCGCCACAAATCTGGCTCATCGTGGCGATCTGCGCGGCATGGTTATGTAGCGCCTGTCGGGACGGCCGATCCCGCGTCCTGACTCCAGATCGGAACCGGCTCGGCAGTACGGCGAATAGCGCTGACACCCAAAACAGGCGACGCTGTCCGATTGGTCGGCCACTCGGAGAATGGTAACCTTTCTAGGGCGTCGTTCGGCCATTAGTTATTCCCATGAAGTCCCCACTCAGGAAATAAGGACCAAAACGCGCGTGCGCCGTAAGTGGCGTCCACCTGCGTGCGGAGTTGCACGACAGCGTCTCTTACCAGTCCGCCGGCTTGCCCCACAGCACCAGCAGCCAAAGGTTTCTTAACTGCCGGAAGCCCAGATTCTCCGGTATCGCCGAAAAGAACAACCGCGCCAGCCGCGCCGGGTCGGAGCCCCGATATTCGGCCAACTCCCGCAGCGAAACGGCCGCCATGGAAAGCAGCATTCCCATCCCCGCCGTGGAGAGCAGCACCAGCAGCGCCAACGGCCACCGGACCCACCCCGCCGCCAACCCCGCCAGCGTCAAGACATACGCCACGGTTTCCAGCAGCGGGCGCACGAAGCGGACCAGGAACATTCCACATCGCAGCCACAACGGCAGCGCTCCGGGCATGAACACGGCGCGCGCCACGCCTTTTCCGTCGCGCGCTATCTCTTTTCGAAGCTCCGCCAGTAATCGCGGGGGGCGCTGGAAACAGCCCGAGCCAGGCACGAACACCACCCGGTAAGCCCGCTTCGATGCCCGTGCGTCCGCGTGCAGACGCAGTACCAGGTCCAGGGCTCCGGCGCGAAAGCCTCCTAACTTGAATATGGAGTTGCGCCAGACCAGCACGGCGGAACCAGGCGACGGCGTCAGCAGATTCCAACCCGACAGCGCCGCCTGGCGCCCAAGCCACGCACGCAGGAAATCGAGCGCCGCGAACTGCGCCACCAGACCCGCTCCGGTGGCGGCCGGCGCCACGCCGCAAACCGCGATCGTCCGCTGCGGATCTTCAAGCAAGGGCCGAATCAGCCGCAGCAGCGCTTCCGCGTCGAACTCGCCGCTGGCGCCGAACAGACCAATCACCGGGCATTGAGCCGCATTCACCGCCGCATTCAGCGCCTGCCCCCGGCTGCACGGATCGAGCACGATCGCCGTCAGCCGTATGGGGTCGCTCGATTCGAGCACGGCGCGCACTGCTCCCATGGGAAGCGCGCCGCTTACCTGGCGCAGCGAAGGCTCCAGACTGAACTCTTCGCGCCATGCGGCGAACTCCGCATCGCCGGGCGCATTGAGAACCAGTACAACTTCGTGGTTGCCGAATTGCAACCCCACCAGCAGGCGCACCAGCGCGCGCGATTCGGCGCCGGCCTCCTCCGGCGCGGCGATCACCGACACCGCCGGCGCCAGCCGCGATTTCAGCAGAGAGACGCCGTCCTCGCGCGGATTCTCACGCGCCAGCCGGCGCAGCACGAACGCGCCCTTCACCATAAGGGTGAGGCAAGCGACGCCCGATAGAAGCAGAAAGGCGACGATCGCCTCCAGGACCTTCGGAAACAGCGCCTGCATCACTTGCTCCTCGATGGGCGAACGCGACGCAGCACATCCGCCGCCAAGCTGACGGTTACGGGGTCGCCGCCCGCTACCAGGTCTTCGAGGGTCTGCCATCCCTGCGGCGGCATAGCCACCAACGCCGCGGCCGAGGTGCGCGCCAGCGCCGTGTTTCCTCCGGAGAGGCATTGGACCAGCAACGGAATCGCGGCTATAATTCGCAACCGGCCCGCTACCCCCGCGGCCGCCATGGCAATCTCCGGATCGGGATTGGACAAGGCCTGCAATACCGCCCAGTCATTCTCGCGCGAATGCGCCACCAGTGGAGCGGCGCGCAGCGCCTGGATGCGGATCTCCCGCTCTCTATGGCGCATCAACTCGTCCAAGCCGTTCAGCGGCAGCGCACGCTCCCACGCCACCACTATCTGAAGCGCCGCCAGAACTCGCGCCGCATCGCCAGAGCGCAGCTCATCGGGAACGGCGGCTTTCGAAAGCTCAAGCGCGTGAGGGCGCAGCGCGTCGGCCAACAGAATACGGGTCAGCAGACTCTCGCTGGTCGCGATGCGGAATATCGCCACCACCTCAGCCGGAGAGCCGAAGCGCGCCAACGCCTGCGCGCAGCACACCCGGACTTCCCAGTCGTGGTCCTCGAGCGAATCCGCCAGAAGGTCTCCCACGGCGCGGCGGCAAGGCTCGAAGGCATAGACGAAGGCGATCACGGCGAAAGCGGCGCGTCTCCGCGCCACGTCGCGCGAACGGGCCTCGCGGCGCCATTCGGCGAGCAGCTCCAAATCGAGAGCCAGTCCGCAGAGACGGTCGCGAGCCGAGCCGGAAACCGCGTTCCGAAAACTGAGAATCCCCGTCAAGACGTCGCTCCGGCTGAGCTTGAGGAAGCGGCGCAACGGCGCCAGATCGTCGTTTCCCGACAGGTAATCCACCAGCGACGTGCGGATTTGCGGCAACAACTCCGCGGTCCGCCCGGTCTTCTCTTTCCAGCGCAAGCCGCGAATGAGCGCGGCGCCAAACAGGGCGAGAATTACGATTGCGTAGACGCCCATCAGCAAGGCGGCGGCGCGCAGGGCGACTTCGGTCATCGCGCCAGCAGCCGCTTCAGCCGCGCTACCAGCTCCATGGGACTGAACGGCTTCACCACGTAGTCGTCCGCGCCAAGCGTGAAGCCGCGGATGACGTCGCTTTCCTGCTGGCGCGCGGTGAGCAGCAATACGCGCACCGGCAATTCCTCCCGCCGGACCGCGGCCAAAACCTCGTATCCGTCCATCCCCGGCATGTTTACGTCCAGAACCGCGGCTTGGGGGTGGGTGCGGCGAATCGCTTCGAGGGCGGTCGCGCCGTCGGTGGCCAGGCGGCAATCCATGCCGAAATTCTCCAAAGCCGTACGCACCAGAGCCAGCACGGCGGGTTCGTCGTCGGCAATCACCACCTGCGTACGTACCGAGGCAGCCGGCGCCGCTTTGGGCTGAAGCTGCAACGGGTGGTAGGCCAGGGCCAGGCTCAACCTCACCAGCGCCTCGTCGGACTGCCAGGAATCCATCAGAAACTCGCGCGCCAGCGATTGCGTCGCCGGCGCCAGCTCTAAAAGGCTGTCGCGCTTTCCTGCCAGGACCATCGGCCGGCGGCCCTCGACCGGAGCCGCCGGGTCCAGCCACGCCGATGCAGTGGTCTCGGCGTTGACGTGAACCACGATCAAATCGTTGGCCAGCGCCTCGGCGGAATCGGGCAGCTGCGTCGCGCTCAGAAAAGTTCCGTATGCGCCCACGCGCTCGAGGGCCGCCTGCAGCCGTTGCTGTTCGTTGACTGGAAACTCCACTCCGGCAATGCGCTTGCCGGAAAGCGCCTGCACGATGGATTCGGGCAGCGGCGCCTCGCGTGCATCCCGCGGCGACGAGAAAGCCAGCGCCAGGTTGGTAAGCGATTCGCGAAGCTGCGCATTGTCGAGCGGCTGCTCGGCCAGAATTGCTTCGACCTCGCGCGAAAGGTGGCTGATGGCTCCGTACCCCAATAGCCCGCCGGTGCCCACCCACTGATGGATCGTGTGAGCGGCTTCCTTCTCCTCGAAGCGCCCATCCAACTGGAGCAGCAGGTCGCGCGCCTTCTCGCGCCCTTCGGCAAGAAACCGCACGCGCAAACCCTGCAACTCGTTGGTAGCGGTTCTGGCTCCGCCGGCGATTGCGCGGCCGTCCAGCAGCGCGCGGACACGGGGCGCGAGGGCGCGCGCGTCAAACGGCTTCGCAACGTAGGCGTCGCACCCCGCATCGAAGGCCTTCTGTTCATCGCCAGGTTTCGCGGCCGCCATCACCAGCAAGGCGCGGGTCTTTTCGTCCTGCTTCAATCGCCGCGCCAGTTCCAGCCCGTCCATGTCTGGGGAAGCCAGATCGGCCAGCACGAGATCCGGACTCAGACTGCGCAGCAACTCAACCGCATCTACCAGGCTACCGGCGGTAACGACCTTATAGCCTTCGTTGATTAACAAAATGCGCGTTAACTTGAGACTTAGCGGGTTATCGTCGACGACAAGGACCGTCTCGGACGCCATTGCCGTATTCTAGCCTACATTGACTCATACCACATGTAATGTACGTACCAGGATGCTACCTACCGGCTATTGGAGCGGTCTTTCGGCGCCTCGCCGATCCCGCGTTGGGGGCGAAGCCGCAGGTTATTGGCGGTGAGCGCCGCCCCTGGTCCTGGTTTGCGACAAGTCGGCGAGCGGAGGAAACAGCACAGACAGGCCGTCGCCGGCGGCGCCCTCGAAGTGGGCGGAAAGGTCCGCTCTGCTTCAGCCCTTGCTCCGGCGCCAAATCACGCCCGCCCAGCAAACCCGCGGCTCTCCGTCGACACTTTTACCTTTTCACCTTCTTTGATAAACAGGGGAACGCGGATCTCAAGACCGGTCTCGAGCGTGGCCGGCTTGGTCACGCTGCCGCTCGACGAGTCACCCCGCACACCCGGTTCCGTGGACGCAACTTTCAGCTCAACGAACATTGGCAACTCTAAGCCGATGGGATTGCCGTTGTACTTGAGCAACTCGACCAAGGCGCCCTCGATCAGAAAATCCAGCGCGTTCCCGATCACTTCATCGGCAAGGGTGAGGGTCTCATAGCTTTCCTGGTCCAGGAAGTGAGAACCATTGCCGTCGCTATACAGATAGGATGCGGGGACCAATTGGAGATCCGGCTCTCTGAACTTGTCACCCGCCTTGAATGTCTTCTCAAAGACCGCGTTCGTGAGCAGGTTGCGAATCTTCAGACGAACCAACGTCTGGCCGCCCCGAGCGGTAGGCGTGTTCACCTCCGCTTCCAGGCATGAGAACGGGGTGTTGTCCATCTCAAACAAAGTCCTTTTCTTGACGTCAATCGCATCGATCAATACGGCCATGAACTCCTCAACGGCTGGTCGGCGGATATTGGTCCGGGCGGGAATTCATGGGATGATCCCGGCTCGGTAGAAACCGCGAGAACCAGCCTATTCCAATCAGTTCGTCCGCCCCGCGACAGGGTAGCCCTGCCACAGATATTCCAGAGCCTCGGGCAGGGTTTGTCGTTTCACGGCGCCGTCCGTGTGTCCGGCGTTACGCGCAAATACGAATTGATAGTGATAGCCCTTGGCGGCCAGCACCTTAGCCATGTTCTCATTCGCGACCACCCAGTCGTGCATGTTGTCGGCCATGACATTCGGATTGAAAAGGTCCCGGTCGCCGACTTCCATCCAGATGCGGAGCGGCTTGGCCGGGCTGTTGGGGATCAGGTGTTCATGGAACTCCCACGCGCCGTGGGGCGCCTTTGGATTCGACGGCCACTGCTGGTTCACATAAGTGCCTGAGTAAGTCAGAACGCGATGGTATAGCTCCGGGTGATACCACGCCATGATCAAAGCGCACGAGCCGCCGGAGCTGCCGCCCATAGTCGCCCGGCCGTCGGGATCTTTGGTCAGTTTCACGTTGTATTGCTTCTCTACGAGAGGCAGCACTTCTTTCTCGACGAACTCCGCGTACAGGCCCGACATGGTGTCGTATTCCAGGCCGCGCTCGCTTCCCTGGGCGTCGCCGCTGCCGTTGCCGATGGAGATGGCAATCATCACGGGCACGCGATGCTGGGCGATCAGATTATCCAGCGCCGTGAACAACGCGCGGTCGGGTCCATCCGCCCCGACGATGAACGGTGCGGCCGTGCCGGGCACGTATTGTTTGGGAACATACACAGCCACCCGGCGAGTGTAGGAAGCGGGGTGGCTGGTGGTGACTATAAGCTTGGCGGGGTCGGTGGGGTCGGCCGTGCCGAAGGTGTTGGCCTCGCGCGCGATGCCGGGATAGATCTTACTGTCGGTGGACTCCATATTGAAGATGGAGACCGTTCCCTGCGGCACGCCTTCCTGCGCGGTCATCTCCGGCGCCGGGTTGTGGGTGGGGCCGAGGATGAAGTTTCCGTCGGTCTTTACCGGAGCGTTGCCGCCGTCGGGCAACTCATTCGCCGTGACATAACCCGGCGTGTGGGGATCGCGGGTCGGAGGCGTCGGGCGCGCCGGGCGCGCCGGGCGCGGGGACGCGGGCGGCGCGGCAACCGGAACTTGAGCCATTGCCGGATTCAAGCCAGTTATCAGGCTGATCGAGAACGCGATGCTTAGAAGACGGAACATCAGGGACTCCTTTTTTTCTTAGCGATGTCAATCCGCGCCGCAACGGAAAACCGTCCGGCCAGTTTAGCGCCTGGTCAACATGCCTGGTCAACATGACTAGGTCACATGCTAGCGAGTCGCGCAAAAGCAACTCCGAAAAATCAACCCCAATCTTAACTCACGCCAGATCCGAACGCCAAACGTTGCCGCTGCGCGACTGCTGTCTGACAGTCGCAGATCGACGTTCGAAGAGCCGAGCGCCCGGAGCGGCTCGGGAACCGGGCAGGCCACGGGCCCACTCTACTAGTGCGTCATTGAATAGACGATGTAATTGACTCCCATGCGAATGGATTGATCGGAGAACTTCGCGGGATACCACGGATCGTCGGCAAACTCCCACGAGTCGCCGATGTCGGAGTTGTAAGAGATGGCCACCATCACCCGTCCCTTGTCGTCGCGGATGGCCTGCCAGTGCGCGCCGATGCCGCTGTTCCCGTTCTTGTGGCCATCGCGCAGGTGCGCCTGGCCGGGGATTTGAATCTTGTCCTTGAGGTCGAAAACGGTATGGAAGATGGCGTCGTCGTCGGGGATGTCTTCGATGGCGCGGTTCGGGAATGCCTTCTTTATGCGGCTCGCGAACTCGTAGTATTCGGCATTGCCGTGAAAATCGTCAGCCATGAAGAAGCCGCCGCGCTCGCAGTATTCGCGCAGCGCCCGGCCCTGCGCCTCGGTGAGCCCCCACTCGCCCACTTGCACGGCGTAGAGCCACGGCCAATCGTAGGCGTCGCCCTCGTCCAGGTTCACAATCTGCTCGGCGGAGCGCACGTGGATCCGGCTCAGGCGGCTCACGGCCAGCGAGAAATGGCGGTCGGCGCGGGGGAAGTCCTGCGTCCAGAGCGAGATGCCCCGATGCCACTCGGCGTCGCGGCCCTCGTAGCCGTTGAGCGGGCCGGGCGGAAACATAAGCCGCGCGAAGGCCCACTCGGTCTTCTCCTGGTAATCCGGGGGCAGCGGGATCTCGCCGAGGCGGTACTCGATGCCCGGGAATTCCCGAAAGGGCCGCTGGAACGCATACACCGCGCCCATGCAGGCAAGGCCGCAAACGGCGCGTTGGAAGGCCTTCCGCAGAGGCATAGTTTCTGCTTCGAGGATAGCACCGGGGCGGCGGCGGATGGCGGGGGGGCGAGGGCTTCGACGCTGAGACGCTGAGACGCAGAGATCGGCGCATTGAAGCTTATTGAAGTTCGCTGAATACAGCGACAGCGTAGGGCGTCACCCAATTGCGTGAGACTTCTGTAAGAGAAAGAGTCTCTCTTCTCAGCGGCTCTGCGTCTCAGCGTCGAAATCCTCTACGCTCAATCAGCGTCGAAAGATCCATTGCCCCTACCCACATTCCGGGTTAGAATCGGGACCTATGGCCGATTACCTCGCGCCCTTAAAAGAAGCGGATGTGGCTGCCTTTTACCGTCGCCTGGCACTGAGCATCCAAGCCCAGTTCAGCGGCGATTCACTGGCTGCGATTCTGCTCCTGCATTGGTTGGATGGCGGCGGCAAAGTCAAGGTGTATCCTGCTAAGTACGTCAAGGATCTCGACGAGGTGCGATCTTATTTGAAAGACACGGCGCGCGAAATGTTTCTCAGCCGCAAGCCGACCCCGAGCGGCAGGATCGGCGGAGTTGTACCTCGCATCAACGGTACGATCCCAAGCACTCCTCCCGCCGGACCTTATCCGATGCACCTGGAGGGCAATGTGGAAGCCTCGGTTTCCATACAGGTAAAGGCAGCAATGGGAATGAAGGTCGACCCTCGAGAACTGGACGCGCTTTACGCGCTGCACGGGTTCACGATGATATCCGACGTAGTGGCATCCGTGGCGCAGGTAGGTAAGTCGCAGATGTATAACGTGACGTTCGACAAATGGACCTGTAAGGCGTCCGATGAGTATCACTGGGACCCGGCGAAACACATTACCGTGCCCAATCCGGACTATAACTCGAAGGCCCCGGGGGCGGTTGCGCCAGGAGACAAGGATATCACTGTCTACCACAGCAACGCGATTCGAGTCGAGAAGGCCGGACTGGCGAAAGCCTTTCACGACGAGTCCGAGGCGTGGGATGTGACCGATCAAGCGATCAAGGGACCGGACACGGTCAAAGTCACATAAGGACGAACGCATGAGCAAGGTGATTCGCCTCTCGCTCTTACTCGCAGGAGCGTTCGCTGCGTGGGGTCTCTGGCTGGCCGAGGTTCGTTGGGTGAAAGGCTGGGCGGGCTTGGCCTGGCTCTCGGGATTCAACTGGTCCACTCTGCCGGCCTGCGCCATAATCGTTGTTATGGCCAGTTACTCGGTCACTGCGTGCGCTAAGTGGCCGGACCGCGCGAGGTTCCTTGCCGTAGGGTGGGTGATCGCCGTCGCAGCCTTTGCGATGACGCGATGGGCGGCTTTCGAGTTGTTCTCAGGAGGCTTTCCCGGCCGCGCAGCGCCGGGCCCGGCCATCGTCTTCCCGATCGCGTGGGTGATAGTCCCGGTGGGCTTTACTATCGCCGGGAAGCGGTGGCTGGCGCCGCTGCATTATTGGGCCGGGACTTTAGTGGCGGTCGCGCTAATGCTGGTTTTGCCCCTTTCCTTCGCCACGATCAAAGTGTTCCCGGCGCTCAACGGAAGCACAGACCAAATCCATGCAATTAAGATGGGCTATCCGGTGTTCTGGACTGCCGCGCTCATTCCCGTTGCCATGGGTCTCGGGCGGAAGCGGGTTTGAATCCGGCTGCGCTTGGGATTTGTGAGCTTTCCGCTCAACGTCTTCGCGGCCTCGTCGATGCGTTCCTGCGCCGCGCGGCTGGTGCGCCAATAACATCGGTTGCAGAACTGGAGAAAGGCGCTCTCGCGTTGAGCAGACTGGCCCCACACCGGCTTGTTCTCCGGTTTGCGCGGAGCGCGCGCGCTCACATACCTGTGACCATCGTGCGGCCTCCTTAAGAGACTGTTCGGTCACGACTAGCGCCTTGGGCTGGCGATTCGTTTGAGCGGGCAGTCGCCCGAACCGTCTTCTCAGCGATGCTCGGCTGCGCCAATTTCCCGTTCCAGAGCTTCGTGCAAGAGCGTCTTGATATAGGTCTGGTATGGAATACCCTTTTTCCGCGCAAGCTGCTGGGCCATGGCGATGTCGGGCTCGGGCAGCCGGATTGAGATCGGCCGCATCACGGGCCGATACATCAACCCCCGGACCCATCCGGTTGTATTGCTGAGGTCCGGGATCTCGCTCGTGTCGATATCGCGGTCACGAACCGCTCCAAGCTGTTTTCGCCGCTTTTCAGCCGACTGTTTCTTTTTCATAGAGTTTCCTTTCCCCACGCGTCGCGCGCCGTGCCGAGATGATCCGGATAACTTCGTCGTCTCGAGTGACCTGCGCGGTATGCGCGACCGTCAGCACGCCATCCGCATAACCGATCGTTTGCCAGCGCTGCTCGCCATCAACGTCCCGATCCTGACGCGTAATCAGGTTTGGGTCTTCAAACACCAGCGCCGCGGTTTCAAACGCGATCCCGTGCTTGGAACGATTCGTTCGGTTCTTGTTCTCGTCCTAATCCAGGCGCGTCGCCATGCTTTAGTAGTATATACGAAATGGTATATACGGTGGTCTGCCTGCACAAAGCGCTAACGGATTTGATGAAAGCCTTCATGCGACAAATCGTGGGACCTATGTGACTCTTGCGCTGATGCAGGCGACGGAATACAACACCGCCATGATTGATATTCGGGTCGCCGGCGATCCGGCCGGCGTTCTGCCCGCGGTCCGGCGCGTGATCGAGTCACTTGGCCGTCACATCGTCCTGCGGGCAGAGACCCTCGACCAACGCGCCGCCATGCTTCTAAACACGGATCGGATTATGGCGATGTTGTCCTCCTTTCTTGCGGGTCTCGCGCTACTGTTGGCTGCGGTGGGACTCTACGGGCTCATGTCCTATGTAGTGTCCATCCGCACTTCCGAGATTGGCGTACGTATGGCTTTGGGTGCGCGGCCCGGATGGGCACTAAAGCTCGTCTTCCGAGAAGCAGCATGGTTGGTCGCGATGGGGTTCGTGGCAGGCATCGGCGCGGCCCTCGGATCCTCCCGTCTGATTTCTCAAATGGTGTTCCATGCCGGAATGAGCGATCGCGGAGTGATACAGTTCATCCGGCCGACCGCCAACCGCCAACCGCTGCCACCCCTTCCCTCCAGCCGCGCGCGGGTGTACGATGATTGGTCGCACAACGTCTTAACCAACGTCTTGGAGGTATTTGCATGGAATCCACTCGCCGGAATTTTCTGGGAGCCGTGGGAGCGGGCGCACTCACGGCGGCCGCGGCCACCGCGGCGGAAACGGGATCTGCGCGGTCGGGCAATCCCAAGCTTTATGTTGCCGCGGTAACGCCTTGCGATAGCAAGAACCGGTTCGACGACGGCCTGTATCGCGACCTGATGCCGTACTTCAAAGAGCGTAACGTGGATGGCGTCGTGGTGCTGGGCACGACCGGCGAGTTCGCGTCGTTCTCGGTCGCCGAGCGGAAGAAGGTCGCCGAGACCGCGCTCAAGCATCGCGCGGGGCTACAGATGATCGTGCAGGTAGGCACGCCCAACCTGCCGGAAACGCTCGAACTGCTGAGCCACGCGGGGGCCAACGGCGCCGACGGCGTGCTGTGCATTCCGCCGTTCTACTTCAAAAACCCACCCGTGGAAGGCCTCTACAAGTATTACTCGCAGGTGCTCGAAGCCACCAAGCTGCCGGTGTATCTGTATCACTACCCCGGCATGAGCGCGGTGCCCATCACGCCGGAGCTGCTGCACAAACTGGAACATTATCCGAATCTGGCGGGGATCAAGGATTCCACCGGCAACGCGGAAGGCTACGCGGCTTACTGCAAGGAGTTCCCCAAGCTCGACATGATGACGGGCACGGAGGGCAATCTGGTGGCGGCGCTGGCGGCCGGCATGGGCGCGATTTCGGTCGCCGCCAACCTGTTTCCCAAGCAGGTGGCCGCGGTGTTCCAGGCGCATCGCGAAGGCAAAGACGTCGCGGCCGCGTATGCGAAGTTTCGCGAGACGAACTCGGTGCTGCACGTCCAGGGCGTCCCCGGCGGCGCGGCGCAGATCAAGTTTGGCTTCACGGGCCATGGATTCCGTGAGAGCTACGTCCGCCCGCCGCAGCTCGATCTCACCGCCGAACAGAAGGCGTTGCTGAAACCGAAGCTCTCGCAACTCGCGCAACTGGGATAAACATGGCCATACTGACGCCGAACCAGGCAGGCCATGGGCCCGCCCCACTTATCGTTCTGGCGCTGGCCGCGTCGCTCGGGTGGAGTCAGAGCGCCAAGGACACTGAGTGGCCTACCTATGGCGCGGATCTGAGGAGCACGCACTATCGCCCGCTCGATCAGATCGATGCGTCGAACTTCAGCAAGCTGGAAATCGCCTGGCGCTTCAAGACCGATAATCTCGGCAGCCGGCCGGAGTTCAAGCTGGAGGGCACGCCCCTGATGGTCAATGGCATGATCTACGCCACGGGCGGCAACCGCCGTTCCGTGGTGGCGCTGGACGCGATCACCGGCGAGTTGCTCTGGGTTCACGGTGAGCACGAGGGCGCGCGCGGCGCGGCGGCTCCGCGGCAGCTTTCAGGTCGCGGCGTAGCCTATTGGTCTGACGGCAAGGACGAGCGCATCCTCTATGTCACGCCTGGATATCGCCTGATCGCGCTCGATGCCAAGACCGGCGCACTCGTGAAATCGTTCGGCGAAAACGGCGCCGTGGATTTGAAGCTGGGTGATGATCAGACTTTCTTCCCCGACCTCACTACCGGCGAGATCGGTCTGCAATCGGCGCCCGTGGTCGCCAAGGATACGGTGATCGTCGGCGCGGCGTTCCGCGAAGGCATGACGCCCAAGAGCATGCGCAACAACAAGGGCTACGTGCGCGGGTTCGACGTACGCTCGGGCAAGCGGCAGTGGATCTTCCACACTATCCCGTTGAAGAGCGAGCCCGGCTACGACACGTGGCTCAACGGCTCCGCGGAGTACACCGGGAACACCGGCGTGTGGACGCAGATCTCGGTGGACGAACAACTCGGGCTGGTCTACCTGCCGGTGGAATCGCCCACGGGCGATTACTACGGCGGGCACCGTCCCGGCAACGACCTATACGGCGAGAGCCTGGTGTGCGTGGATCTCAAGACCGGCCAGCGCAAGTGGCACTACCAGTTGGTGCACCATCCGCTGTGGGACATGGACATTTCGTCCGCGCCCATCCTCGCGGATATCAACGTGAACGGGCGCGCGGTCAAAGCCGTGGCGCAGCCCACCAAGCAGGGCATTCTCTACGTCTTCGACCGCGTCACAGGCCAGCCTGTGTGGCCCATCGAAGAGAAGCCTGCGCCGAAGGGCGATGTGCCGGGCGAGTGGTACGCGCCCACGCAACCCATTCCAACCAAGCCGGTGGCTTACGCCCGCAATGGAGTTTCCGTGGACGATCTGATCGACTTCACTCCGAAGATGCGCGACGAGGCGCTGACCGCGGTGGCTAAGTATAAAGTCGGCCCGGTATTTACGCCGCCGGTGGAGAGCAAAGCGGGCGGACCGCTGGCCACTCTGACGCTGGGAACTGCCAGCGGCGGCACCAACTGGCCCGGCGGATCGTACGACCCCGAGACGCATACGGTCTACGTGTATGCGTGCAATGCCTGCTTGACGCCCATCGGTCTGGTGCAGCCGCCAAAGGAACTGTCGGACATGAATTACGTGGCGGGCACGGCCGGGCAGGAAGTGCGCATGCGGACCGGCCCGGGCGAAGGTTCCGGAGCCGATGCATTAGCGGAGCGGCCTGCGCCCGCGGCGGGCCGTAGCGGTCGCGGCGGCCGTGGCGGCGGTGGTGGTGGCGCGGCGGCAGGCGGCCGTGGAGCCGTCGGTGGAGGGGGAGGAGGTGGCGGCGGTGGATTGCTCGTCGAGGGCTTGCCGCTGATCAAGCCGCCTTACGCGACCATTTCGGCCATCAATTTGGATCAGGGCGAGATCGTGTGGCAGGTGGCGCACGGCGAGACGCCGGACAACATCCGCAATAATCCCGCGCTCAAAGGGCTGAACATTCCGCGGACCGGACAATCCGGCTACAACATCGGCACGCTGGTGACGAAGTCGCTGGTAGTGGCCGGCGATGGCGCCATCACCACCACGCCGTCGGGCGTGCGCGCGGCCATGCTGCGGGCTTACGACAAGACTACCGGCAAGGAAGTCGGGTCGGTGATGATGCCGGCGCCGCAGAGCGGGTCGCCGATGACTTACATGGCGAACGGGCGGCAGTACATCGTGGTTGCAGTCAGCGGCGGTCCGTATTCGGGCGAGTACCTTGCGTATACGCTGCCTGTCGATTAGGATGAAGCGGTTCGCAAGTTAACAACCCCAGGTTAATAACTCAGTGTCACTTACTTTGCCCACAATCCGATGGTCGGCATTAATTCTGGGGCGGACCCCCTGGTCCGCGGCCGACCCCCCGGTCGGCCTCTCAAGGGTCACGTCGGGCCGATTCGGCTGGGCGAAGAGCGGGTCCGGGGGGACCCGCGCGGACCAGGGGGTCCGCCCTACGGCCTTGCGCACAGCGTTCGCGGTTGCGATGGTGTTCGGCCTGGCGGCCCAGACTACGCGGTCAGTGTGGGATGGCGTGTACTCCGAGGATCAATCGAAGCGCGGCAGCACGCTTTACGCAAAAGAGTGCGCGTCATGCCACGGAACGGAGTTGACAGGTGGAGAATCGGCTCCGGCGCTGGTGGGCGACGGGTTTCTTTCCAACTGGAACGGGACCACCGTCGGCGATCTCTTCGAGCGCATCCGCAAATCGATGCCGCAGGACGACCCGGGCCGGTTGAGCCGCCAGCAGGATGCCGATATTCTGGCCTTCGTGCTGAACGCGAACAGGTTTCCAGTTGGGAAAGCGGAACTGGAACGGGAGACTGAAGTACTGAAGCTGATCAAGATCGAAGCAAGTAGGTAGATGTTCTACCCTCACCTCATTGCACCCGAAAACCCACCTCAACCTGCATGAAGACGTTGACCGCCTGGCCGTCCTTGTAGCCCGGTCTGAATCTCCACTTCTGCACCGCTTCTATGGCCTTCTGGTCTAAACCCATGCCGAGCGGTTCCACCACCTGAATATTGCGCGCATAACCTTCGGGGTCCACAACCACTGAAAGCACAACCGTGCCACTGAGCCTGGCATTTTGCGCTTCTTGTGAATACTCGGGAGGAGTCTTGAAGGTTACCACCGGAGCACTGACGCCATTACCGGGCCTGTATACGCTGCCAACGATGCCGCCGCCTTTGCCGGGTCCGGATCCCGCGGAGCCGCCCGCGCTGTTTTCATCGGCGCCGAATTTCTCGTAATTCTGGAAAGTTACGACGTTGCGGATGCAATCGCCGGTTGCGCGGGCGCAAGTCAGCATCTCCGAATGCACGGGCAGGAGGAACTTCCGGCCGCCGATCGGCACGTAGTCGTAGTCTACCTCGGATTCCACTGCGGCAAGCGCAAACGACCCGGGCAAATTCCGAGCCGCCATTTCCATCCGCAGTACGCGTTGGTCCTCTTGATCGATCCAGATCGAGCCGGCGTAAGCGGGAGTGTACGGCTCGGACGACGCAATGACAGTCCAATGGGAGTTCGGCTGCTCCACCGAGAAATCGTAGCGGAAAGCCGCGCGGTTGACGATGGTCACCGGACGCTGGTTGCTGAAGACCGCGTTCGTCTGCGGGGCCATGAGGCTCTGCAGCAGCGACGCCATCTCGCCGGTTGACCACGAAGCCGGCGGCGCCACCCCGTCTCCCGGCGGTTTTCCACTCACCTGCGTGTTGCGGTAGGACTCCTTGCCGTTCTCGAATATCACGTCCGCGCCCACCGCATCGAGGGCCTGCCAGGAGCTGCGGTCGCCGTGGGCCTTATAGCGGTTGGTGAAGCGCTTCGCTGCGAAGTTAGGCAGCGATTCGAAATACTGCCGCGCAGCCTCGCGGGCGCCCTGAATCACGGGATCGCCACTGCCCGGTCCTGCGGAGATGCCGGGCGGGGCCGGCGCATGGGTCACTCCGCTTGCGTCCTCTTCCGCTAAGATGCTTGGCCGCGCGGAATTCGCGCCGTTCGCCGCGACCGTCTGGGGCGACGGCGAGGACCCGCGATTCCCAGCTTCGTCTCCATTTCCTTTGGTGAAGAGTACTGTCCCTGTTGCTTCGACCGATCGGCCGCCGTTCATGGCAGGCTGAAATTTCCAATTGGTCAGGCTACGAGTAAGTAGCTCGGACGAAGATTGGGACCCGTGCACCGAATGAATGTTCTTCACGGAGCCGTTCGAATCGACAGTGAAAGCGAGAACGACGCTTTCGTCCCCAACTTCTGGAACAGGCTTTGGCATCGAGCCGTCTTCGACTACTGGCCGTGTGACGCCAGCTTCCAGAGCGAATGTCATCGGGCCCGAAGCCCATCGGTCCGGGAAGCGCTTCATGAGCAGACTGAAGTTAATCTCGATTGTCACCGCGACCGGAACCGCGTTCCCGTCTTTCATGCCGGGATTGAATCGCCATTGCCGGACTGCTTCAATAGCTTTCTCGTCCAATCCGTAGCCTACCGACCTCATAACCCTGAAATCTCGCGCAGTCCCATCCGGCTGGACCACGATCTGCAGCACGACGGTCCCCTCAGTTATGAGTTTTCGAGCCGTTTCGGAGTATCGCGGTTCTACTTTCGAAACCAGTCTTGGTTGGGACACGCCATTGCCAGCCCGGTAGACGCCGTCGGAACCCATCGCACCTGCTCCAGCTGAAGCGGGCCGCGGATTCGCGCCCGCCGGCTGGCCGCCGGATGTATCGTTCCCCGGCCGGGCGCGCGCTGGTTCGGAACCCGCCGCATTGGTGGCTTTGAAGGCAGCGGGCACTGAAGAAGCGGTGGGCGCTGCCACCCTGAGATCGGCCAGCCAGCCTGCAACCCGATCCCTCCGATCCCGGTCGTCGCCGTGCAGATCCCTATCGAGAAGGCTTTCGGCATCCCGGCGATAACGGGGCAGAATCTGCAGCGCGTTCCTTTTGAAATTGCGTATATCCGGCAGGTCCAGCAGAATCCGACAGACAGCTTCGACCTCCGGCGGCGACAGAGCAAGCGCCTGCGGGCCGGCGGCCGGGGATCCAAGCAGATCGTCGAAGAAGGGCTTGGCGCTGTCCGGGTAGCGAGCCATCAGATGCCCGAGCATTGGCGCGTAGGCAGGAGTGAACGTGGCCTGAGGTTGCTGGCGCCAGGAGTACTCGATGACCCCCGCGGCCACGCGCGCATCGGCCAGCGGTTCCATCACCTCCGTCAGATTTGCCCGTCCATCTTTTTTCCAGGCCGCGATCAATTCTTCGTCCAGCAGATCCCGATACCAGTTGACTAAGCCGAAGATGTCTTGAATGGTCTCCTGGCGATTACCAGGATTGACGTTCTCTAAGAGCGTCCTGATCCGCTGGCGCGCTACGGTTGCCGAAACCGGGGCGGGCCCGACGATCTGAAACTGCGCGCTTGCCGTTTGGTCCGCGGCAAAGAATAGGCAAGACAGTAGGACGAACGTCGCTGCGCAAGTCCGCAGTCGAGAACTCCGCAACGGGCGCGCACCTGCCGCTGCCACAGAATTCACAGCGAGATATGGGCCGAGAAGCTTAACGATGCCGTGGAGTATGCGGTTGATTGCCATACCGATGGTCACTTGAAGGCGAGAGGAGGGTTTCCCGAGGAGACACGTTACTTGGCGCGTCCAATTAGAGCTTGAAAGAGCAGCCCGGCACAAACTTCCAAACAAGACGTGGCAGGGCATGGCCCCGCCCCACTCACTACAGCAGGCGGAAGTTAACTTCTACCGTCGCCGCTACCGCGACGGGCTTGCCGTCTTTAAAGCCGGGGGTAAACTTCCACTGCTTGACAGCTTCGATGGCCTTTTCGTCCAGGCCCAGTCCAAGGCTCTTCATCACTTTCGGATTGACCGCATTGCCTTTTGCGTCAACCACAATCTGGAGCACTACCACGCCTTGGAACTTTGCCTTGCGGGCCTCTTCGGAGTACTCGGGTTCCACCTTGCTGATCAGCTTGGGCTGCGAGACGCCATTGCCGGCGCGGTAAACTCCGCCGCCGAATCCGCCGCCCGAACCATCGCCTACGCCACCGCCGCTGCCAGACCCTACGCCGCCGCCTTTACCGGAGCCAATGCCGCCGCCGGAACCGGTACCGTTTGAGGGCGGTCCCAATTTGCCAAGCGGATCGCCATAATTCGGCAGGTTGATGTTCGGCAGGTTCGCGTCCGGAGGAGCCAAAATGGAAGGATCCATCGCCAGCTTCGGCGTCGGATTGTTGATGACGGCCGTGGGAGGTACGAACTGGCGCAACTGCGGTTTGGGAAGTTTGCCTTTGCTGGCGGGAAGCGGGGACCGGTCTCCGCCGCCGCCGCCGCCTTTCATGGGCTTTATATCCACGGGGACATCGGCCGGCAGCACCAATTCCGCTACCTGTTTGACGGCTTTTTGCACGGGTTTAGTCGAGAGGGCCAGCACCACGAACAGGACCAGGCAGATCTGAAACCCGAACGACATCATGAACGACTTCTTCTGATTGCCGTATAAGCCCCAGATGTCCTTTACCGCGACGGGTTTAGACGTCAATTCCAGGGGTGGAAGCTTGGGGGGGTTGATAGCCTCTTTGATGTTGCGATAGAGAGACTTGTAGAACGGTTCGTCGTTCTCGGTCAGCAGCATGCGCGAGAGATGGTCGTCGTCTCCGCCCGGTAAGAATGGTTTGTTCGGTTGCGACAAGTCAGCCATTTTTATTGCAAGCCCCCCTACGGGACCGCCGTCTACGTTGTATTGGACGATTCCGATGCCCTCACAGTTACAGGTTTTGGAAATTCCGCATCTGGAATTTCACCCCGAGTCTACCATAAGCCTATATTAGCAGTTTGTGAACACAGGGAGATACGCATGCGGGCGTAATCGGTTGCAAGAATTCCAAAATCTGGAATCGAAAGGGCGCTTTGTCGTCGGGGGGTGGTGGGCTGCGAACGCGCCGTTAGTCTGTGAACGCGCTGAGCGAAACTGGCGGGTCCAGGGGGACCCGCGCGGACCAGGGGGTCCGCCCTACAAAGATCCGTTGCGGTGGAGGGCCGTCTCGGGGACAATCGGAGTGAATGCAAATTACAACTGAACACAGGCCGCTCGAACAGGTTGAGGCCGATGCCCTGATTGTGCCCGTATTTGAAGGCGCCGGGGAAACCCGCTTTGGCGCGGGCGATTTGTGCGAATCCGGCGAGATTGCCGGGAAGCCGCTCGAATTTACCCTGCTGCACCATGCGCCGGGCAGCGCCGCCAAGCGAGTCCTGCTGGCGGGAGCTGGAAAAGCCGAAAAGTTCGATTCCGCCGAGATGCGCAAACTCGCCGGAGCCGCGGTGCGCTTCCTGAAGCCGAAAGGCATTAAGCGAATCGCCATTGCGCTCAGCGGCAGCTATGCCGGCGCCGATTTCGCCGCGGCTGCGGTGGAGGGCGCCATCCTGGGCGATTACGAACCGGACCGCTATAAGACCGGGGACGACAAGCATTCGCTCGACGCGGTGGCGATCGTCGGCGGAGACGAGGCGGCCGTGGAGCGCGGGCGAATCCTCGCCGAAGCGCAGAACTTCACGCGTGCCATGGCCAATGAGCCCGCGAACCTTCTGACGCCGCTGAAAATGGCCGAAGAAGCGCGTAAAATGGCAGCCGCGTTTCATCTGGAATGCGACGTCCTGGAGCGCGAGCAGATGGAAAAGCTCGGCATGGGGGCGCTGCTGGGAGTCGCGCAAGGCAGCGCGGAGCCGCCGGCGCTCATCGTTATCCGCTACAAGCCCGCCAGGGCCGGTTCGACGGACCATCTGGGGCTGGTGGGTAAGGGCGTGACTTTCGATACCGGCGGCATTTCCATCAAGCCGGCCGAGGGCATGGAGAAAATGAAGTACGACATGAGCGGCGGCGCGGCCATGATCGGCGCCATGCAGGCGATCGCGCAACTGAAGCCCGCACTGACCGTGACGGCGTTCATTCCGTGCGTCGAAAACATGTGCGGCAGCCGTGCACAGCGCCCCGGCGACATTGTGACCGCCATGTCCGGGAAGACCATCGAAGTGCTCAACACCGACGCCGAGGGCCGCCTGATTCTGGCCGATGCGCTGGCCTATGCGCGGCAGCAGGGCTGCACTCACCTGGTGGATGCGGCCACGTTGACGGGCGCCGTGGTAGTGGCGCTGGCGCATATCCACGTGGGGGTGTTCGCCAACAACGATGCGCTGCAGGAACGCGTGCTGAAGGCATCGAAGGCCGAGGGCGAGCGTATGTGGCCGCTGCCGATGGACGACGATTATAAGGAATATCTGAAAAGCGCATTCGCCGATTTGGGAAACATCGGCGGACGCTGGGGCGGCGCCATCACCGCCGCGATTTTCCTCAAGGAGTTCGCCGAAGATACGCCGTGGGTGCATCTCGACATCGCCGGTACAGCCTGGCTGGACGATGCGAAGCCTTATCTGGCCAAGGGACCGGCCGGGGTTCCGGTGCGGACGATGGTGCGATTGGCGATGGATTGGTAGCGGCGGACGTCGCAGGCCATGGGTCGGCCATGGGTCCCGCGCCACTCTCGCAGCACTCTAAAGCTGTATTGTGGCTTCGCCCCATCCTGTGGCGTCGAAGACTCGCACATTGAGCATGCGGGCGCCGGGGGCAACGGGCGGGTAGCCCACCAGGAAGCGCGGCAGCAGTGCCATGTGCGCTTCTTCCACCAATCTGAGCAGCGCCGGCTCGGATTTCGCCTGGCGAAAGCTTCCCTGGGTGCCGCGGCATAATTCTTCGAGCGGCGGGCAGGGCGCCAGCGAGACTACATGAACCGAGGTTTTCGAAGCCACGGCCGCCGCGACTATCTCCGGCAGACTGGCCGGCGCCGCGGGGCTGGAGAGGTTATACACAATCAGATGGCGCGCGCCACGCTCCGGCGCTCCGGTAGCCTGAGCCGAATTGCGGATGGCATCCCAGAACGACGCACACGCGGTTTTTGCCGGCGCCTCTTGCAGCGCCACAAGGGCCGCTTGCACGTCCGCGGTAAATTGCGGCGGATTGGGCGTCCCCTGGGCTTTCTCGGCTGGTTTGTCATCGGCGGGCAGATAGAATGTGGCGCACCATTGGTCGGAGGGGCGCTTCCAGTTCAAGCACCCGATGGCCCCTTGTAGCCACGGTGGACCGATAGCGGGACTGTCGGGGCTGGCGGAGTGCGGAAAGAGAAACGTCAACGCCAGGGCTTCGGGCGGGACGTAGGCTTCCACTTGATACTGCGTCACGGGCTGGCCGTCTTCGCTCAATATGAATCGGGTGGGGAGCAGCAGCGGCGCCGCGCCTCCATCGGGAGGGCTCGCTTCGAAGCCGAACTGGCGCATACTTCCCGAGACCGGCAACAGACGGGCGGCTACGCGCCACTCGCGGCCTTGGCGCGCCTTCGCGGCTGCCTTGAGACGCGACAGCTCCGCGAACGCGCGCTTCCGGACAAAGGAGCTCGATTCGCTCATCAGGCGCCCCAGAGTTTCGGAGAACCGCGGATCGCCCGTCTCACCCATCGCCCACGCGGCGGAGGAGCGAAACTGCGGAGAATCCGAGGCTGCCATTTTGAGCAAGTCGGAGATCGACGTGGTATCGCCCATGGCATAAAGCGCAAAGAGGGCGTTGCCGGCAACCCGGTTGTTGCAATCGCCCGCCGCGGCGCGAAGAACCACTTTCGCCTCCGCGGTATCGAGGCCCCATAGCGCTTCCACGGCATTGGCCCGTATTCGCGGATCGATTTCGGCCAGGCGGCTTTGCGCCCACTGGATGCTGCGGCTGCTGCGACCGATCAGGAGCACGGCTTTGGAGCGCATTTGCGGATCGGAACTGCGCCATAGGCGCATCAGCGAGGAGGTGATCCGGTTGCCCGCGGAGATTTCCCCCAATATGTCCATCAGGCGGCCGGCGTTAGGTAGAGGCTCGCCCAGCGCGGTGGCATCCGCCAGTTTCTTGGCCAGGGCGACATCCATCATGGGGTCCAGCTGCAATGCCATCCGCGCCAGGGTAGCTGCCTGTGACAGGTTCAAAGCCTGATCGCATAAGGTAAGGAGGAGTAAGTTGTTGGCGACCAGCAGGCTCACCGTGTAGTGGACGCCGCGCAGGCTGGAAGGAGGCGACTTGATGAGGCGCACAACGCCCTGCTGGAACGACTGGGGGTCTTGCTCCAGCAGTTCTCGAATCCGGATTTTGCCGGCGGCGGCGTCGCGGTCAAAGTTTTCGACCAGCGACTCCAGGGCGGGCCGCCCGAGCGTCTCAGTTTCCACGGACAGAAGTTCGGCGGATACGGGGCGAAACTTTAGGAGCTTCTTTTTATCGCTGCTTGTCTCAGCCGAGGGGGCAGGCTCAGACCCAAGTGAAAACACGACAAGACTGTCTTGCAGCCACAACCTCTTCCAGTGTATTTCCGGTTGGCGACAAGCTCCGTCAGCAACCGAACACGGATTCATACCAGTAGGTTTCGCTATTGTGAAACCATTCCGCGAAGGCCCGTTTGTCGAAGGCGCTGAGTTGCTTCATGTCGATTCCGTACCGATGAAACAATGCCAGAAGTTCTCGCAATGCGTACTCATCAACTTTGGACTTGGGGACTCGAATGAATAATGTGTCGCCTTTCCCCTCAAACTTCGAAACGCAGGGCAGCTTCTTGAGCCATTCGAAAAAGGCGTCTTCGTCTAATCGTGAGAAGAAGCAAGTTGCCTGAGCCTTGAGTTCAACTGTGCCTTCAGGAGCGCCCGAAGGCGGCTTCCGCGAGATCGTCTTTTCATTGCTTGGAACTATTATAAGAGTGATGGGCATGATATGTGGGCTTATCGGAACTGGCCCCAAACGGCGATCTTAGAATGACGCATCGGCCGGCCACCTCTCCCGAATTCCCCTTCGCACAAGCAAAAGCCGATGAGGTCCGTCTCAAGGAGGTAGCGATCGGAATGATGCACCACTCCCGGCGCCGGCCGCCGCAACTCCAGCGCCTTCCGCAGCGCTCCTAAAGTAAGATCGTCTTCCATCGTGCGGTCCAGAGCCCAGCCAATCACGCGGCGCGAATAGGCGTCGATGACTACGGCCAGGTACACGAACTCGCTCGGCAGCCGAATGTAGGTGATATCGGCCACCCATAGCTGGTCGATGTCGGTCAGCGCCATCTCCTGGGCCAGGTTCGGATACACTTCACGGCCATGTTTGGAATCCGTGGTCACCACAAACTTCCGCTTCCGCCCACACAACAGGTTGTCTTCGCGCAGCAAGCGGTAAACCCGTTTGGGATTCACCTCCCAACCCTGCCGCCGCAGTTCGGCTGTGATCCGCGGCCGTAACTGGGCCACTCCAAGGCGATCCGCTGGATGGCATCCCGCAGGTCCATGTCACGGTCACGATCCGGATGCGGCTGGCAGGGGAGTTTCTACATTTCGGAGGCGATCGGACCAATTGTGGTAAGCGCTGGCCTGGCAGCGAATCCCTGTGCCTGGCCTTGGTCGAGCGCGCGGTCGGCAGGCGAAAGCGCCTGCCTCACGTTGTACTCCACCCAGAAGGCCTCCCCGGTTCGGCCAAGAATCAGGTTGGGCTTGCCGCGCGGTGGAGCCTTTCAACCAACGCATGATCACTGGTAGTGAGGTCTTGGGCAACAGCAGTACATGGACATGGTTGGGCATGATCACCCAGGCTCGGAGTTGGTAAAAATGCCTTCCGCTCTCGCCATACAAGAGAGCATCGGCCCTGCACCGGCTACTCGGGCATCCTGCAGCCAAACCGGCCCGAAAGCAGCTTGGTCCACTTCACGGTCCAAGACGGAGGAAGGCTCGGCCCGCGGATAGATTTGCGCCTGTGGGCGTCTGCAGCAGCCGGGCCCGCGCGGTGGAGCCGGCCAAACGCCAAGTGACAAACAGGAAGGTTGCCTCCTGTGAGATCGGGATGCCAGTGGGGAAGCTTTCTGCGGTAGAACATAACGAGTTGGCAGGCGAAAGCGCCTGCCCCACAATCGCAGGAAAATGTAGAAACTCCAGATTATCAACCAGCTTTATAATCGAGGTGATGCCAAAAAACAGTTTCGGCGCAGCGGCGAAGCTGCGCTCGGGCGCAGCGGAATACGAGATTTTCCGGCTGGCGCGGCTAGAAGAATCGGGCGCGGGTACGGTTTCGCGCCTGCCCTTTTCCACCAAGATTCTGCTCGAAAACCTGCTGCGCAACGAAGACGGCAAGCGGGTTTCGGCGGACGACGTCAGCTACGTAGCGCGCGGCGATTTCAGCGGGGACGGCGGCGTTACCGAATCCAAGGAAATCAGCTTCATGCCGGCGCGCGTGCTGCTGCAGGATTTCACGGGCGTGCCCTGCGTGGTGGACCTGGCCGCCATGCGCGACGCCCTAGCCGCGATGGGTTCCGACCCCGAACGGGCGAATCCTTTGATGCCGGCCGACCTGGTGATCGACCACTCGGTGCAGGTGGACCAGTTCGGAACCAGGGACGCATTTGCATTCAACGCGCAGCTGGAATTCCAGCGCAACCGCGAGCGCTACATGCTGCTGCGGTGGGGGCAAACGGCGTTTCGCAATTTCCGCGTGGTGCCGCCGGATACGGGCATTGTGCATCAGGTGAATCTGGAATACCTGGCGCCGGTGGTCTTCCGCAATGGCGGACAGGCGTATCCGGATTCGCTGGTGGGCACGGATTCGCACACCACCATGATCAACGGATTGGGCGTGCTCGGCTGGGGCGTGGGCGGCATTGAAGCCGAAGCCTGCATGCTGGGCCAGCCGGTTTCGATGCTGCTGCCGCCGGTGGTGGGTTTCAAGCTGCACGGCAAAATGAACGAGGGCTGCACCGCGACCGACCTGGTGCTCACCATCACGCAGATGCTGCGCAAGAAGGGCGTGGTGGGCAAGTTCGTCGAGTTCTATGGCGCCGGACTGAGCGCGCTCAGCGTCGCCGACCGCGCCACGGTGGCTAACATGGCGCCGGAATACGGCGCGACCATGGGCTTTTTCCCAGTGGACAGCGAGACGCTCGCCTATCTGAGATTCACCAATCGCGACGCCGCATTGATTGCCCTGGTGGAGGCATATACAAAGGAGCAGGGCCTATTCCGCACGGACGAAATAGCCGATCCACAGTATGCAGACACGCTGGAGCTCGATTTGTCGAAGGTGAATCCCTCGATGGCCGGGCCGAAGCGTCCGCAGGATCGCGTCGAACTGCCGGGGGTGCGCGCGAATTTCCACGCGGCGTTTAACGGGGCCAACTTGGGAGTCAGCGGCGGCGGCAATGGCAACTCCGTGAACGGCTGCAGGGCGGATCAACTCAGCAACGGCAGCGTGGTGATCGCGGCGATTACAAGCTGCACCAACACGTCGAATCCTTCGGTGATGCTGGCCGCGGGCTTGTTGGCGAAGAAGGCAGTGGAAAAGGGCCTGACGGTGAAGCCGTGGGTGAAGACGAGTCTTGCGCCGGGGTCGAAGGTGGTTGCGGACTACTTCGAGAAGGCCGGGCTGATGTCTTACCTGGAGCGGCTCAACTTCCACTTAGTGGGGTTCGGCTGCACCACCTGCATCGGCAACAGCGGGCCGCTGCCCGACGATGTGGCCGAGGCGGTGACGCGCGAGAATCTGGTGGTAGCGGCCGTGCTCAGCGGCAATCGCAACTTCGAAGGCCGCATCAATTCGCAGGTGAAGGCCAACTATCTGGCGTCGCCGCCGCTGGTGGTGGCTTACGCGCTGGCGGGTACGGTGGATATCGATATCTCGGCCGACCCGCTGGGGCACGATCAGAGTGGGCAGCCGGTTTACTTGCGCGATATCTGGCCCACCGATCAGGAGGTGCGCAACACGGTTCGCGATTCGATTGGCCGCGATATGTTCGAGCACGAATACGCGCAGGTGTTCGATGGCGACAAGAATTGGAAATCGATGCCTGTGCCAACGGGCGGAATCTACCAATGGGACGATTCGTCGACTTACATCAAGAAGCCGCCCTATTTCGACCACATGGCGGACCCGGAAACGTTCGTGCAAGATATGCGGGACATGCGCGTGCTGGCGCTGCTGGGCGATTCGGTGACCACGGATCACATTTCGCCGGCGGGGTCGATTCCGAAGGATAGTCCGGCGGGAAAGTATCTGATCGGGCAGGGCGTGAAGCCCGTGGATTTCAACTCGTACGGCGCGCGCCGCGGCAACCATGAAGTGATGGTGCGCGGGACGCTGGCGAACATCCGCCTGCGCAATCAGCTGGCGCCGGGGACGGAAGGCGGCTGGACGCTGTACCTGCCCGGCGGCGAGCAGATGTCGATCTACGATGCCTCGGTGAAGTATCAGAAGGACGGCGTCCCGCTGACGATTATCGCGGGGAAGGAATATGGCTCGGGCTCGTCGCGCGATTGGGCGGCGAAGGGCGTGCTGCTGTTGGGCGTCCGCGCGGTGATCGCGGAGAGCTTCGAGCGGATCCATCGTACCAACCTGGTGGGAATGGGGGTGCTGCCGCTGCAATTCCGCGAGGGCCAGAGCGCCGCCAGCCTGGGTTTGACGGGCAAGGAGACATACCATGTGGACGGGATTCGCGCATCCTTGAATGGCGGCGGACGCAAGGCCGCGGTGCGCGCGGTGGCGGACGACGGCAATACGACGAAGTTCACGGTGGATGTCCGCGTGGATACGCCGCAGGAGGTGGAATATTACAGGAATGGCGGGATACTGCCGTATGTGCTGAGGCAGTTGGCGGCGCAGGTGTAGGTGAGTGTCCGTTTCTGGGACTGGGGTCGTTTCGTAATCTGGGGTTCGGGTCGGGGGTGTGGCCGGTTTGGGTGGGCTGGGACGGGCAACGCGGACGTGCCGAAGCTGAAACTATTGGTGGCCAAACCGAATACGGAAAGTGCTTTGGCCGCCGATGAACGCGGATATACGCCGATAAGTAAAAGCACGATTCTTATCGGTGTTCAGTCGGCCGGGGGAGCACCCATCGCGTGCACCGTCGATTGGGCGCGCCGCTTCGACCACATACAGCAACACACCAGCCAGCACCTGCTCCCGGCCGTCTTCGAGGAGTTGTTCCAACCTCAAGACCGTCAGCTTTCACCTGGGTGCGGAGAGCGCCACCATCGATATCGAAGGCGGCAGCGTGGACGCTCGCACTATTCTTGAGACCGAGCGAAGCGCCATCCAGGTGGTCTTCAAGAATCGGCCTGAAGGCCGAGGAATGAGGCCGGTTCTAGGTCTGCCCTATTGACGTATTACCTGTAAGGTAATATCTTGTAAGGTGTGATTCAGTCGTTCAAAGACGTGCGGGCCAAGAAGTTGATGGGGGGCCAGCGCGTCGTTGAACTGGTGAGCATCGAAGAACAAGCTCGAACGCGCCTGATCCGGCTCGACTCCGCGACTTCCCTCGAAGACCTGCGAGCTCTTCGCGGCAACCGACTGGAAACGTTGAGGGGAAGCCGCAAAGGGTTATTCAGTATTCGGATCAACGATCGATTCAGAATTTGCTTCAACTGGAGAGCGAAAGGACCCACCGATGTCGAAATCACCGACTACCACTAAGCGGGAAAAGAAGCTGCCGCCGATTCACCCAGGCAAGATCCTGCTCGAAGATATGCGGGATGAAGAGATCAGTATCAACGGCTTGGCGCAGGCGATCCGCGTGCCCGCGAACCGCATCAGCCTGATCGTGAATGAGAAGCGTGGCATCACGGCGGACACTGCCGCACGCCTGGGACGCTACTTTGGAACCGCGGCGCAATACTGGTTGAACATTCAGAATCGCTTCGATCTCGATTCCATCGACCAAGCTGCGATCGAGCGGGACGTCATTCCGAAACAGGCCGCCTGAGATTCGGTCTTGAAACGGCGTGACCGAGAGCCGGGATAAAAGCCTTCATCTTGCATGCGCATCCTGCCGCAAGTCTTTGGCGGCCTGTAACGACGCCGTTGATTGAAGCGCCAGGGTCAAGTTACCGAGGTTCAAGCCCTCACCCAGAGGGTGGTGCTCTTTCATTGCTCGACGTAGCTCGGCATATCTCGCACGCGCGGCCATCTGTCAAAATAGCTGTGTCTCCATGACCGAACGCCTCTACTATGGCGAGATGCCGCAAGAAACGGAAAGCGCAGAATCGGCAGCGGGTCGGATAAGGCTTCCGAAGGGCTTTGTCCTCTTGCCCCCTGTCGGCATGGATGACTTGAAAAAAGACACTGAGCATGACCCGGAAGGAGCGGAAGAGTTCGTGGCCTTGATCCGGGCGCTTCGTCAGCCGGACTCCCGCCCGGCCGCGCTTTGAGTGAATCCCCGGCCATGGATCCCGCAACTCCGGTAGTTGTGGATACCGATGTAATTTCGTTCATTTTCAAAGACCATCCACTTGCTCCCGCCTATCGGGCGATTCTCGCCGGAAGACCTCTTACGGTTTCGCTAATCGCGTTGGCCGAAATCGAGTACGGCATGGGAGCGAAGAATTGGGGAGCCCGGCGGCGCGATCTCATGGGCCGTTTTCTTTCCCGGTTTAAGCCTCTGTTGCCGGACATTGACACCGCAATTCACTGGGCGCGGATCAAGATCGGATGCGAGAGAAAGGGCAGGCCGATCTCATTCGCGGACGCTTGGATTGCAGCAGCCGCTTTACAGCTGAATATCCCGCTGGTGACTCATAACGCCCGCGACTACGAAGCGATTGAGACTCTGACTATTCTCACGGCTGCAACGGTCGCGTAACCTTACCAGCGCGTGATGTGGGCGCAATTCCGGCGCAGTGCCAAAACGTCAAAGATGCCGCCCGGCATTGCCGGAGACAATTGTTCCACTCTTGCCCGGCCTCGCGCCGCTTTCGCACGCGCGGCCATCTGTCAAAATAGCAATGTCTCCATGACCGAACGCCTCTACTATACCGATTCCTACTTGCGCCAGTTCGCGGCGCGCATCACCGGGCGCGCCGATGACGGCCGCACCGTCTACCTGGACCGCACCGCGTTCTATCCCACATCCGGCGGGCAGCCGTTCGATACCGGGTCCATCGCGGGCGTCGCCGTGCTCGATGTCGTCGACGAGGGCGAGGGCATCGCGCACAAACTCGCGGGGATTTTGGAGGCGGGGGTTGTGGAAGCCGCGGATGTACGATGCGCCGTCGATTGGGCGCGCCGCTTCGACCACATGCAGCAGCACACCGGCCAGCACCTGCTCTCGGCCGTCTTCGAGGAGTTATTCCATCTCAAGACCGTCAGCTTTCACCTGGGCGCGGAGAGCGCCACTATCGATATCGAAGGCGGCGCCGTGGACGCTCGCACTATTCTCGAGGCCGAGCGGCGCGCCAACCAGGTGGTCTTCGAGAATCGGCCGGTCGCGGTGGAGTTTCAGAACGCCGCCGAGGCGCAGGGTCTGCGCAAGCCATCGGATCGCGATGGCACGCTGCGCATCGTGTCGATTGACGGGCTCGACCGCAGCGCTTGCGGAGGTACGCATGTGCGCTCTACCGGCGAGATCGGGCCGATCCTGATCCGCAAGCTGGATAAGATCCGCCAGACCGTGCGCGTGGAATTTCTTTGCGGAATGCGCGCTGTGGGCCGCGCCCGCGCCGATTACGAAGCGCTATCGAAAGTGGCGCAGCTTTTCTCTTCGCCGCTCGATGAGGCGCCCGCCATGCTTGCGGCGCAGATGGAAGCCGCGCGTGCGGCCGAGAAGATGCAGCGCAAGCTGGAACTGGAGCTTGCGGCCTATCGAGGCGGCGAATTGTATCGCAACACGGCGGCGGGGACCGATGGATTCCGCCGCGTTTCGCAGCGAGCTGCGCGCGGCAGCCTCGAAGAGCTGCGCGCCGTGGCGCAGAACTTCACGGCGCAGCCGAAAGCCGTATTCACGGCAGCGCTGGAGGAGCCGCCGTCGGTACTGTTCGCGGTGTCGGAGGATTCCGGAATCGACGCCGGGAAGGCGCTGAAAGCGGCGATATCTGAGGTTGGTGGACGCGGCGGCGGGAATGCCAGAATTGCGCAGGGCAGCGTGGGCGATGTTGGGAAATTGGAACGGGTGCTGGGGAAACTTTAGCGGGGCTTAAGTAGGGCGGACCCGCTGGTCCGCGGCCGACGCCCTCGTCGGCCTTTTGGGGATTACTGGAGACTGATCGGGACGGGCGAAGAGCGGGTCCGGGGGGACCCGCGCGGACCAGGGGGTCCGCCCCACTGGGTGTTTATTTGATGGCGATCAGCTTTTCGATCTCGGTGCGCAGGTTCTGTTCCTGCGCGGCCTCGTCGCTCAGCATTGCATCGATGCCCTGATACTGCTCGCGGATGATGCCGTGCCGGTCGATGAACGCGAGCATCGGCATGTGCGGAATGGCGGTCTGCGGATGTTGCAGGAAGCTCAGCACGCCCACCTGATCGCTGGTATAGCCTACTGGAAAATTGGTCTGGAAGCGCTTGATGAAGTTCGGCACGTCGGCCGCTGCACCATCATTGACCGCACACTCGATCACTTGCAATCCCTTGGATACGAATTCGGTTTGCAGTTTCACCAGCAGCCCCGTGGTGAACTGGCAGTGCGAACAGGTGGTGAGAATGAACGCCACAACCACGGGTCTACCGCGGTATTCGCTCAGCTCTATCGGCTTGGCGCCGTTTACCTGAATCTGTAGCTCGGGCGCTTTCCGCGGCAGAGAAGCCGCGCCAGCGGCGATCGCTGTCAGACAAAGAACGGCAGGACACAAAACGGCCGCAAGAAATGTACGCATGCTCTCAGTTTACCGCACTTTCGAGCCCTTCCGCGCTGGTCACCGTGGCGCCGGTGCGCCGCAGCTCGAAACGGCCGTCGTCGCCGGAGCCCATTACCTGGTCTACCGATTCGGAAGCGACTGTCATCTGCTTCCACTTTTTCTTCATCACCTGGCGGTAGGCCTCGAAATAGCGGCGCGCGGTATCTTCGCTGTCCCACTCCACGGCGTATAGAAGCGCCACGCGCCCGGCCTTCTTGTTTTCCACCAGCTCGAAGTTGCAGCCGCGCCAGTGCGGCGCGATTTCATCCGCGGCGGCGGCATCCAGATATTGCGCCAGCAGGATGCTATGCTCCAGCTCGCCCAACGTTCCGCCCACCAGGCTCTTGTAGCCGCGCGGCAGTTTCGGGTCGGGCAGTTTCGGGTCGGTGGGTTTGGTCCCCTTGAAGTACGTGTCGGGCTGCATGATCTGCTGCGTCGAAAGCGGCGGCTGGTCGAAGACTTCGCCGAAGCTGCGCTGGCCGTCGCGTTGAAATACGGCATTCTGAAACAGCATGCCCTTGGTGTACGGGAACACCAGGGTCTCGCGCAGGTAGAGCGGCTCGTTCTCGAACACCGGATACTGGCCGCCGCTTGAATCGCTCAGCTTGCTCATCATGTCCACTAAGGCAGGCGAGCTCTTCAGCGACTGCCCGGTTTTGCGCGCGAGGAATTCCGACATCAGCCAGGTGGCTTGTCCCTCCATCACGGCGAGTCGCGCTGTCGACCCATCGTCGCTCTTGCGTCCCTGCCGGATGAACCTCGCCAGATTGTAATTCTGATCGGCCAGCGCGTGCGCCAATTCGTGCGCCAGCACCGGCTCCTGCGATTCGGTGGAAGTGGATTCGGTGAGGAACAGCTTCTTCTTGTTGTAATCGTAAAACGCCGCGGCCTGCTCGGTCAGAAGATCCACCGTGTTCTTGGCGAGATCGAAATCGCCGGGGACGAAGCCGAATTTCTTCAGCGTCAACTCTTCGGCACGGATCTCGTCGGGTTTCGCCACTTCTTTGACGCGATCCTTGAGGAACTTGTTGACATCGTCCTTAGTAATGAAGGCGCAGGGAACCGGGTGATGCAGCTTCATGCCGGTAATCTGGGTCAGTTCCGCCAGGATCGCCGGCACTTGATTGCATACGGGGCTTTGGCCGAAGGCTACCGTCGGCAGGAAACAGAGGAAAAGGGAAAACGAAGCGGCTACCGCCCGGACTCCCGGTTTTTGGGGCATCTGATTTCAGGATAATGCGCGGTACAATGGGGGATCAATTATGGCGGAAGATAAACTTTTCAAAGCGGAGTATCTGGGCAGCGGCACTTTTGTGATCAGCAAGCCGAAACGGAAGAAGGCCAAGATGCGCCAGTCGCAGTTGAAGAACCCGCAGCGCGGCTCGCGGAAATAGCGAGCTGCCGCCTCTGGTGGCGGATTAGTGGCGCGTGCGGCGGTCTGCGTTCATCATGCGGAACAAACCTTCCAGCGCGGCCTTCTGAAGCACGAACGCCCCCGCAAAACTCCCGACCATCGTGCCCACGATCACTATGGCTTCCATTGCCATGCCCTCCGGTTTTGGAGTGAGCAATCGGCGTGCCGTTCCTGGTTCGATCCGATATAGGTAGCGCAGCCCCGCGGGCTGCCTTCCGAGCCGCGCCGGGCGCTCGGGGTTGTTGATCCGGCAAATCCTCCATGGAGACTTGCGGCTTAACTTCGCAGGCCATGGGCCCGCGCCACATCCTATTGAAAATAAACGGGCAGGATACCAGGAGGCCTGTGCTTCCTGCCGCGGCACAGTGTGACCGGCCTTCACGGGATTGACCGGCGCAAGTATTGGGATCTACAATAAATGGCAGTCGATTCCACAATGCAGTGAGCAGTGAGCCGTATGAACGCTACACGCCTTTCCATAGTTTGCGTTTCCATTTCGATTCTGCTCGGGTTGTCCCTTGCGGGACCGCAGCAGCAGACCACTCCCCCAACCACCCAACCGCAGAGCGCCCCGCCGGCCCAGAGCGAGACAAATGCCCGGCCAATGACGGAAAAGCAGCGCAAAGCCAAGGAGAAGAAGGCCCGCGAGGAGTTGGCAACGCCGTACAAGAAGTGGTTGAACGAGGACGTGGCTTACATCATCACGGATGAAGAGCGCGCCGCGTTCAAGCAGGCCAACAACGACGAGGAGCGCGAGCAGTTCATCGAGCAATTTTGGCTGCGCCGCGACCCGACGCCCGATACCGAAGAGAACGAGTTTAAGGAAGAGCACTACCGGCGCATCGCGTACGCCAATGAGCACTACGCTTCGGGCATTCCGGGTTGGAAGACGGACCGCGGCCGCATCTATATTACGTTCGGACCGCCGGATGAGATTGAAGATCACTCCTCGGGCGGCTTCTACGAGCGGCCTCCGGAAGAGGGCGGCGGCGAGACTTCCACCTTCCCCTTCCAGCAGTGGCGCTATCGCTATATAGAGGGCATAGGCAACAACATCATCATCGAGTTCGTGGACCCCACTATGTCCGGTGAATTCCGGATGACCAGCGATCCCTCGGAAAAGGATGCGCTCTTGTATGTCCCCGGAGCCGGCCTCACCATGATGGAACAGATGGGCCTCTCCGACAAGAACCAGCGCTTCCAAAATACCGACGGCACGCACTTGGGCCAAGCCTTCGGCGGCCAGCCGGAGAGCATGAACGAATTCAACCGCATCGAGCAGTTCGCCAAGCTCCAGCAGGCGCCAAAGATCAAGTTGACCGACCTGGAATCGGATGTCAGATCCAAGGTCAGCTATAACATCCTGCCGATGAAGGTGCGCGTGGACTATTTCCCCATCACCGACGCTACGGTGATCGCGACGGTCACGGTGCAATTTGAGAATAAGGACTTGCAGTTCCGGTCCAAGGACGGCGTGCAAAAGGCGGAGCTGGAAATTCTGGGCCGGATCACCAGCATGACCCATCGCCGCGTGGCGACGCCTTTCGACGACCCCGTCGATATCGCCATCTCTCCATCGATGCTTCAGGCGCTCAGCCAGAACCGCTCCATCTATCAAAAGGCGATACCGCTGCAGCCGGGTACGTTCCGTTTGAGCGTGGTGGCGAAGGACGTGGTGGCCGGCAATGTCGCCATCCAGGACCTGCCGATCACCGTGCCGCGCATCGATCCAGACAAGCTTAGCGCCAGCTCGCTGATTCTCGCCGATATCATGGAGCACGTGCCCGACAAGAGCATCGGAACCGGCATGTTCGTGCTGGGCGATACCAAAGTCCGGCCGCGCCTTGGCAACAGCTTCAAGCAGGAAGAGAAAATCGGCATATATTTTAAGGTCTACAACTTCGGGCCCGATGAGAACACCCATAGGCCTTCGGGTCAGATCAGCTACCAGTTGGTGCATACCGGTTCGGCCGACAAGATTTTCGACTTTAGCGAAGACCTGAGCCAGATTCCGGAAGCCAACGCCAGCCAAGTCACAATCGAAAAGTTTTTGAGTGTTAAGGACTGGAAGTTGACTCCGGGTTCGTACACTCTAACGGTGAAGGTCACCGATAAGAAGCGTAATCAATCGCTCCCCTTGACGGCCCAATTTACGGTAACCTAAATGAAATAGCGGATTGGCCCGTTGCAGTGGATCGGCCCGGAACGACGGATTCGGGCTGGGAAGCGTCGCGGATTTTGGAGAAGAAGACGCCAAAAACGGTTGCGTTGCTGCTCGCAGGCATGGCGTGTCTCTCGGGGCCCCGCTGGGCTGACGCCGCCGAAGCACCCCCTCCGCTCAATGGCGCCATAGCCGGAATAGTCCGCGGTACGGCCGGCATTCCGCAGATGGGCGCGACGGTCATCCTATATAACCGCCAGCAGAGACTCATCGGGAAAGTTCTGACGGACGATCACGGCGAGTTCAGGCTCCTGGGTCTGATTCCGGCTCCCTACTCAGTGAAGGTTTCGCTGGCTTCGTTCGTTCCCGCCACTAAGGAGATTCTGGTTCAGCCCGGCGTGCGAAGCATCTTGAACGTGAATTTGAGCACGCTGTTCAGCACCATTCAATTTGCCTATCCGGCGCTGGAGAGCGGCAACGTCATGACCGACGACTGGAAATGGGTGCTGCGCAGCGCCTCTTCCACGCGGCCGGTTTTGCGTTTGATCGATCCAGGAACTGTCTCTGCATCCACGTCCGCGGATTCGGCGTCTACAACCGAACACACCGCCGTGTTCTCAGAGACACGCGGATTGCTGCTAGTGTCCGCGGGGGAGGGGGCGCTGACCGTTGGAGTGGGCACGGAAGCCGACCTGGGAACGACCTTCGCTTTGGAAACCTCTCTATACGGCAACAGCCTGCTGCAGTTTGCCGGTAACCTTGGATACGGCTCGGCGACGGGCGCTCCCACGGCTGCGTTTCGCACAACCTATAGCCGTCAGATCGCCGATGACACTCCCGAAATTTCCGTGACGATGCGGCAGATGCTGATGCCCGCGATTGCCGGCCCGGACGGCGTAGCGCTGCCTCTGATGCGCAATCTCTCGGTGAGCGTCGACGACCAGTATCGAGTTGGCGAGAATGTCACTTTGCAGTATGGCTTCACGATGGATTCGATCTCGTTCGTGGATCATTCCAACTACTACAGCCCTTACATGCGCCTGACGTATGCCGCGGACGAAAACAACACCTTGGAGCTGGCGTATAGTTCCGGCAACGCGCGGCCGAATGGCCCGCCGTCCGACGGCCCATCGTCTAATAATGATGGCGCATCGTCGGCAGATGGGTCCCTGCAGCGCGATATCGACGGTCTGGGCGTCTTCCCGCGCATGTCGCTTCTGAATGGCAAGACGGAGATGCAGCGCGGCGAAGATTACGAAATCGTCTTTACGCACAAAGCCGGATCTCGCACCTACAGCGGCTCGGTCTACCGCCAGTACGTGGCCAACGCGGGCATCACCATGTCGGCCCCGGCGGGATTCTTCGTGGGCAACGTGTTGCCCGACGTCTTTGCCGGCACCTCGGTCTTCGACGCGGGCAACTTTCAGAATAATGGTTTCGCGGGTTCGGTAACGCAGAATCTGGGAAGCAACGCGAGCGTCGCCATGATTTACAGCGATAACGGCGCGCTCACGGCGGACGCGAATGAAGTGGTCAGCAATGACCCCGACGACTTGCGCGCCATGATCCACACGGGAAGACGGCACGCCGTCACCACGCGCTTCTCGGGCGTCTTGCCGGGGGCGGGCACACACCTCATCGCGAGCTACCAGTGGACCGGCGACCGGCGCGCCTTGACTGTAGGTAATCTTTACGCTGCCGATTCCCTGCAGCCTCTGCCGGGGTTCAACGTTTACATCCGCCAGCCTATCCCCGGCTTCAGGCGCCATGTGGAGGCCACCGCCGATATTCGCAACATGCTGGCGCAGGGCTATCTGCCGATGAGCGCCACTGGGGGCCAGTGCATCCTGCTGGTGCAGAATCCGCGTAGCGTGCGCGGAGGCCTGAGTTTCACCTTCTAGTGGATCTGGCAGGACAGGCCTCCTGGCCTGTCTTGTGTTATTCCTCGTCAACGCTTTCGTAACCCTGCGCCTCTTCCATTCCGATTACATTGCGCAGATGCCCTCCATCGAAGGGGCTTTCATTGGGCTGGCGCGCTACATCCGCGACCATTTTCCCGATTTGACCTGGATGCCGCTCTGGTATGGCGGCATTCCATTTCCCGATAGCTACCCGCCGCTGCTGCATACGCTGGTGGCGGCGGTTTCGGGCCTGGGCCGCATCGATATCGGATTGGCCTATCACGCGGTCACGGCGATGCTTTATTCGCTTGGCCCGGTAACTCTCTACTGGGCCGCGCGGCGCATGGGCGCGGGCCGCTTGCCGGCGTTTCTCGCGGCTCTGGGCTACTCGCTGCTCTCGCCATCCATCTGGCTGGGTCCGGAAATTCGCCACGATATCGGCGGATGGTTCGCGCCCAGCCGTCTCGACGCCATGGTCCGCTGGGGCGAGGGACCGCACATTGCATCGCTGACGCTACTGCCGCTGGCGCTCGGCGCGATGCATACCGCGTGGCAGCGGCGGCGCCCAGCGTGGTACTTTGCGGCCGCGCTCGCCATGGCGTTAGTGGTTCTGAGCAACTGGATTGGCGCCATGGCCCTGGCGCTGATCGCAGGCGCGTACCTGCTCGCGGGTTTCAGCGCCGCGTGGCTCCCGCTATGGGCGCGGATGGCTGCGATGGCAGTCTGGGCATACGCGCTGGCGGCGCCATTCGTCACGCCTTCCACCATCGCTACCATCATGGCGAACGCGCCCCTGGTGGCCGGCGGATATAAGGCCAACTATCTGTTGCAAGCTACTTTCCTGGCCGGCGCCCTGCTGCTCGCGTGGGGATTGCGGAAGGCGCAGGTGGAGCCGCGCGGAAGGTTCGGGATCCTGCTGCTATATCTCACCGCCGCCATCACGCTTTGCGCCTACTGGTTCAAGCTCTCGATCATTCCGCAGCCCGAGCGGTATCACCTGGAAATGGATATGGCCTTCTGGCTGGCCGTGGGGCTGCTTTGTGGGGCGGACCCCCTGGTCCGCGCGGGTCCCCCTGGACCCGCTCTTCGGCTGGTCGAAGCAGCCTCCAGCGAACGCGGAGAGGCCGACCGGGGGGTCGGCCGCGGACCGGGGGGGCCGCCCCACGATCGGAAAGGTGGGTGGCCAGGGGCGGGAATACTATTGCCGATCGCGGCTCTGGCCGTGCCCATCGCCATCCACCAGCACCGCCGCGCGCAGGATATCGAAAAGCCCATCGATATCCAATCCACCGTGGAATACGAAATCTCGCACTGGCTGGGCGCTCACCTGCGCGACCAGCGCGTCTTCGCGCCGGGAACCATCGGCTTCTGGATGCAGTCCTTCAGCGACACGCCCATGCTCACCGGCGGCTTCGATAATGGCATGCGCAACACTTTCCTGCAGGACGTCAACTACCAGATCTATGCGGGCGACCGCCAGGACACTATGCTCGCGTGGCTGAAGGCCTTCGGCGTATCGGCCATAATCGGCGGCGGACCCAAAAGCCGCGAGTTCTACCACCCCTACGCGCATCCCGAGAAGTTCGACGGCCTGCCCGAGATCTGGCGCGACGGGCCCGACGTGATCTACTCCGTTCCGCGGCGGCGCGCGTCGCTGGCGCATGTGATGCTTCCGTCCGATCTGGTTGAGGAGCGCCCGCCGGCATACTACGCGAAGCCGTTGGAGCACTATCTGGCCGCTCTCGACGACCCGTCGCTGCCCGACGCCGATTTCGTGTGGCGCGGCACTGGCGCGGCGGTGGTCAGCGGCAATTTCCAGCCGGAACATATCCTGAGCGTACAAGTCACATGGGATAAGGGATGGCGCGCCCGCGTCCGCGGCCAGGCACGCCGCGTGTGGCAGGATAAACTAGGTCAAATGGTCGTTGAGCCGCTCTGCGACGGCCCGTGTACGGTTGAGTTGGGATACGACGGCGGCATGGAGCAGCAGGCCGCGCGCTGGCTAAGTGTCGCCGCGCTTCTGGCCGGCTTATGTACGACGGGCCTCCAGGCCGGTCGATTTCTCAGAAAGCGAGCAAACTCTTGAAGCTCAGTTTCTACATTCTGGTTTTAGCCGCATCCGCCGCATGGTCGCAGCCGGTCACTCCGGTCGAGCCCGCACTCGCCGAGATCGCCGCCACGCGCTGGTTCCAGCAGTCCGCCATCTCGCCCGACGGCTCCCACGTCGCCTACGTGGAAGCGCTGACCGCGCCCGGCAAGTCCGCCATCTATATCCACGCCGCCGCACCCATCCGCATCACCGCCGGCGACGGCAAAGCAGCGTGCGACGAGGAGAGCATCGCATGGTCGCCCGATAGCAAACAGATCGCCTTCCTCTCCGATTGCGCCAAGAGCGATCAGTTCGAAGTCTACATCGCGCCCGCTGCCGGCGGCCCGGCCAGGCAAGTGACGCATCTCACCGGCTTGCTGGCTAACCCGCACTGGTCGCCCGATGGCAAGCGCATCGCCATCCTCTTCACTGAGAATCTTCCGCACCGCGCCGGACCGCTCGACCCGGTGCCGCCAGATTCCGGCGTGATGGAATCGAAAATCTACGAGCAGCGGCTCGCGCTGGTCGACGTAGCTGCGGGATCCACGCGCCAGATTTCACCGGCGAACATGTACATTTACGAGTACGATTGGTCGCCGGACGGGCGAAGCTTCGCAGTTTCCGCCGCGGCAGGCATGGGCGACAACAACTGGTGGATCGCGCAGATCTACACGCTGAGCGCAGCCGGCGGCGAGTTGAAACCGGTGTACAAGCCGGGCGTGCAGCAACAAATCGCCGAGCCGCAATGGTCGCACGACGGCCAATCGATCCTCTTCATCGGCGGGATTATGAGCGACGAAGGCTCCACGGGCGGCGAGCTGTACACGGTCTCCGCGGCGGGCGGCGGCGAGGCGCGCAGCCTGACGCCGGGCATCAATTCGTCGGTGGCCGATTTCGTGTGGCCTAAGGATTCCAAATACCTTTACTTCAGCGAGCACTACGATGGCGGCAGCGCCGTCTCGCAGATCGACCCGGGTACCGGCCAGACCGAGCGGATGTGGCAAGGCGACGAAACCATCTTCACCATGGATGGCGGCGGCGTAGCGCTTTCCGCCGACGGCAAGAGGAGCACGGTGGTGCGCAGCTCCTGGGACCACGCGCCGGAAGTATGGGCTGGGCCCGTGGGCCGATGGGGCATGCTAACTCATGCCAACGAGGTGCGTCTGCAGATGTGGGGCGAGGCCAAGAGTTTGCATTGGAACAGCGACGGGTTCCGCGTGCAAGGCTGGCTGATTTATCCGATGCATTACGACCCCAGCCGCAAGTATCCGATGGTGGTGAGCATACACGGCGGCCCGGCTTCATCCATGAAGCCCGCGTGGCCGAGGCCGGGCTTCAACGCCACGCTGCTTTCGCAGCAGGGCTACTTCGTGCTGCTGCCGAACCCGCGCGGCAGCTACGGGCAGGGCGAGAAATTCACCATGGCCAACGTGAAGGATTTCGGCGGCGGCGACCTGCGCGACGTCCTGGCCGGAGTGGATGAAGCGGTGCGCACCGCGTCCATCGATAGTAACCGCGTTGGCGTGACCGGCTGGAGTTACGGCGGCTTCATGACGATGTGGACGGTGACGCAAACCAACCGCTTCCGCGCGGCGGTGGCGGGCGCGGGCATCGCCAACTGGCAGAGCTATTACGGCGAGAATTCTATCGACCAGTGGATGCTGCCGTACTTCGGCGCCACGGTCTACGACGACCCGGCGGTCTACGCGAAGAGTTCCGCCATCGATTACATCAAGAACGTGAAGACGCCGACGCTGGTGGTGGTGGGCGACCGCGACGGCGAATGCCCCGCGCCGCAATCGTATGAATTCTGGCACGCGCTGAGGGATTTGGGCGTGAAGACGGAGATGGTGGTCTATCCGAACGAAGGGCACCGGTTCCATACGCCGGCGCATCAGAAGGATGTGCTGGTGCGGATGATTGCGTGGTTTAACGAGAATCTGAAGTAGGCGGCGCCAAATCGCGGGAGTTCGAGCATCATTGTAAGTGGCGGAGGACATATAGCCCCGCCCACGAGCCTATGGAGGAGGCTACCAATGAAATACATTCTGATGCTCTATGTGAACGAGGCCGGATGGCCTAAGCTGACTAAGGCAGACCAGGAACAGGGGATGGCGGCATATGTCACCTACACGGAGGCGCTGACGAAGGCGCGCATCCTCGCGGGCGCCAGCCGTTTCCGGCCGAGTTCGACCGCGACTACTTTACGCGTCGCGAATGGTAGGCCGCAAGTGCTGGATGGCCCTTATGTGAATTCGCAAGAGCAGCTCGGCGGCTACTTTATCATCGACGTGGCCGATCTCGACGCAGCTCTCTCATGGGCAGCCCGCTGCCCGGCCGCAAGTCACGGCGCCGTCGAGGTGCGTCCACTCTGGGGCGCGCCGGCGTAAGCTGCGGCGAGAAGGTGGCTGCTCACCCGCGTGACGAAGATGATCGACAGCGTCCGCGGACGCCGCCGCGGTGCTTAACAATTTTGGGGCTGCGCAGTTCTGCCGCGATGATTGTCGCTCAGAGGGCTGTTAGACATGTCGCGTTCACAGGAGTGTGAACGCTGCACGCACGAGTGCGCGCGCCACGATCCGCTCCGACTTTCCTCGCCCTATGAACGACGTCGGCACGTATTAAGCTTAGAGAGCGTGGCCGCATGATGCGTTCTTTACGGTATGCCGGGGCCGTCGGGCTGATAGTGCTCGGGACGGCGCCGCTCGCTCCACAGCAAACCGGTGAGCAATCCGCCGGTCCCGTGATCCGTGTGACCGTCGATCTTGTGCAGGTGGACGCCGTGGTCACCGATTCGCAAGGGCGCCACGTGACCGGCCTCAAGCCTGAGGATTTCGAGATCCTCGAAGACGGCAAGCCGCAGAAGATCACACATTTCTCGTATGTGGCAGGTAATGCCGTTGCAGCCGGGCCGGCGCCTGTTAGCCGGGCGCCGCGAAAGAATCCCGGCAACCCCCACGAAGCGATTCCCCCTCCCGCACGCGCGTTGCGGCCGGAAGAGGTTCGGCGCACGATCGTCCTCATAGCCGACGATCTTGGTCTTTCCTCCGACGACATCCCGAATGTCAGAAAGGCGATGAAGAGCTTTGTCGACCGGCAAATGGAGGCCGGCGATCTGGTGTCGATCATGACTACTTCGGGCGGGATGGGCGCGATGCAGCAGCTCACGAACGACAAGCGTCAGCTCTATGCTTCGATCGAGCGCATCCACTACATGCCAGGGCGTACCGGGCTGACCTGGTATAAGCCTATATTGCCGCTGGGTCCCGACAAAAAGTTCAGAATGGAGATTGAACAACGGCTCAACGCCGCTCGATCCCCTGTTCTGACTCTGGGCACGTTTGACGTCCTTGCGTATGCGATTCAGGGTCTGCGCGAAATGCCGGGTCGAAAGGCCATCGCACTGTTCTCCGACGGATTTCCGCCGGCTGCCGGCGGAATTATCCAGCTCGCGAATCGCGCGTCGGTAGCGATCTACACTCTCGATCCGCGCGGGCTGGTATCCCAGTTTTTTACGGCCGTCGACGCGAAGGGAACTATGACCCTCGGGAACGGCATCGACAACGACGAGGCGAAGCGGCTGGCAGCCTATCGCGACACACAAAAGGGCCTCGAACAACTGGCGCAGGGAACCGGCGGCATCTTCTTTCACGACGATAACGATCTCAGCCAGGGTCTGACCAAGGCTCTCGACGATATGAGCAGCTATTATCTGATTGGATATCAGCCGCAGAGTGCGGATTTCGATCAAGTGCGCGGACTTCCCAAGTTCCACAAAACCGATGTCAAAGTATTGCGTGCCGGGCTGCAGGTCCGCTCGCGCGATGGTTTCGTGGGTATTCCCGACCCGCCTTCGGTTTCAGAAGGTACTGCCCGAGAGTCTCGCCAAGACGAATTGCGAAGAGCTCTGTTCTCACCGTTTCAGGCGAACGGCTTTCCGGTCCATCTGAGCGCGTTCTATTCAGCCGCGGAGGACGGCGCGAAGAAGACACACCGCCTTCAGACAACGCTGCGCACCCTGATGGTAATCGACGCCCGCGGCCTGACGCCCGAAGACATCGCTGGAGGTAAGAAACGGCTGGTCCTCGATGTGCTCGCCGGAATCTGGGGCGAAAACGACAAGGCGATCGCAGACGTTGACAAGACTTTCACTATCGAAAAGACACCCGCGGAAATGGAGCGGGCCGTATCCCAGGGCTTGGCTGTCGAAGTGGATGTGCCGGTCCCCAAGCCAGGCGGGTACCAATTGAGGTCGGCGGTGCGCGAACCGGGCTCGGGCCAAAGCGGATCGGCGACGGCTTTCGTCCAGATTCCGGATTTTAACCGCCGCCTGGCGCTCTCGAGCGTGCTGCTATCGGACCGTGACGCTGGCCGGGCCGAAGCGCTGGCGCGGGCCGGAGTGATGGCTGCGGGCGGGCCAGCGATCCGCGTGTTTGCGTCCGGCGCGGTCCTCGATTACGACTGTACGGTGTCGGGGTTTCAGATCGACGCGCAAACGGGGAAACCGAAGGTGGATGTTGCGGTGCGCCTGTTTCGCGGTCCGGAGCGGATTTATACCGGCCGGCCGATTGCTTTGGCGATAGCCGACGGAAACTCCACGGCGGCGGTTCACGCGGCCGGCGAGATTAAGCTGCCTGCCACGCTGCCGCCCGGCGACTACGCACTCGAACTGGTCGTCAATGACCGGCTGGAGAAATCCAAGCCGCAACATGCGGAGCAATTCGTGGATTTCAGTTTGGCGACACAGCAATGAGAGCAGCCATACCGATTTATCCGGCAGCGCTTCCGCACTTTACTCCAAAATGATGGCGGACGGAGGAAGCGCGAGCTCGTTTAAGAGCTGATCGAGGCCGCGCTGTTTGGTGGACGAGGCGGCCTGGCAGTCTGCTTCCTGAGGAGATTGAAGCGGCTATGCGCTGAAGCAGGTGTGCGCGTTAAGGCGCGATATCGATAGCATCGCAGTCCCAGCTCTTTACGAGTGCCGCATAACTCGCGCTAGAATCGGCGGAAATCGGCAAAGTTTACGCGGCGCCTCTGCCTCGGCCGCCGGTGTTGCCCATCAGCGTAATGAGCCGATCGTCGCGCAGCGGCTTGCATTCGCTCACCGCGTCGAACACCATCGTGTTCGGCTCGGCCGCTGTCCATGGCTTGAAGCCTGCACCCGGATTGCCCGTCTTCGCGAAGCTGAGCCACGCTCCGGCAACTTTATCCTGCAGCGCCATCGCCGCCGGGCCACCGCCGGTCGCCAGCCTGATGTGCGGCTCGTTCACGTTGTGGAACGCGAACGCGATCTCCGAACAATGGAACGATGTGATCCCGCCGTTCACCGGATACTCCCACGCGAACAGATAATTCCACACTGGCGTGCTGCTCTTCTCGAGCTTCCACGCCAGCGTCTGTTTCACCGTCGGCCGCGACCCATTAGCGAAGTACAAAACGTCCTGCACCTTCTTGCGCGGGAACGCCTTCTGGAATTCCGTCACCACTTGAGCCTTCTTCTCGCCGTAGGCCTTCGTCAGATTCTCGTCGATCTCCGCCTGGCTCCAATCATTCTTGCGCCCATCGCCGCGCACCAGCGTCCCCTGCATTTCGCTGAACACGGTTCCCGCCATCAGCGGAATCGCGCCGGCCCAATCGCAGAGTTCGCGCATCACGTACTTGTCGTCGGCGATCACTTCCCAGCCGCCTCCGCCGCCGCCCGGTCCGCCAGCCGCCTGCGCCACCTCGCGCGCCGCCGCCGTGCCCGCAATGATCAGGTCTTTATACGGAACCTTCTTCAGCTTGTCGATCTGCGAACCGTCGAGGCCCAGTTGCTTCAACGTCGCCGCCGCAATCGCCTGCTGCCTGCCGATCGCAGCTGCCGGCTCCACAGTCCGGTAGTTCAGACCGCCGCCGCTCTGCGCAATCGCCTTATGGAACAGCCCCTTTGCCACGGGCATGTGCATCAGCCGCGTCACCTTGCTGCCCCCGCCGGATTGCCCGAAGATCGTCACGTTGCCCGGGTCGCCGCCGAACTGCGAGATGTTCTCCTGCACCCACTGCAAAGCGGCAACCAGATCCGCCATGCCTGTATAGCGTGAGTTCTCGTAATGCGCACCATACGCCGAAAGATCCAGGGTACCGATGATGTTCAGCCGGTGATTCAGACTCACCACCACCACATCGCCGAATTCGCTCAGGTTCTTGCCGTCATAGGCATACGACTCCATCGACGAGCCGTTGGTGAATCCACCGCCGTGCATCCACACCATCACCGGCTTCTTCACGCTCGCGCCGGCATTCTGCGTCCAGATGTTCAGCGCCTGGCACGCTTCGTTCTCCAGCCAGAAGCGGTGCGGAAATACGAATTCGTCGGAACCGGGCTTGTCCTGCGTCGGAATCGGGCACACCGGGCCCCACGCCTGCGCGCTCCTGATGCCGTCCCACGGCTTCACCGGCTGCGGCATTTCGAACCGCTGCGCTTCGGCGTAGGGAATGCCGAGGAAGGTACTCGTCTTGCCGTCGCGGAACCCGCGCAGCTTGCCGCTCTTCACCTGCACAACAGGCGGGTTCAGGTTCGGCGAATCTCCGGCTTTCGCCGCGTCTCCCCTCTTCGCGTCCAAAGCGGACGCGGGTTCAATCGCAATACCGGCCAGCGCGCCGCCCACAACGGCCGCGCCGCCCAACAAGGTACGGCGATCAAATATCGATTCAGACGATTGATGCGATTCGCGATTAGTCATACACCCTCTCTTGCGAGCGTCTGCGAGCGCGCTGGCGACCATTCTATCCAACTTGCGGCCTCGCGCGGGTCCGCCCGCGCCGGGAAGGGTGGCAAAAAAGTGGCGGTCCGGGAAGGGGGGACGTCGTCGCATCGTCGGCCACACGGACAAAGGTCCCGCGCCAGAGAGCGGCCAGATAACCGGCTTTATCGTTAGCGATTCGGCGGCCCGAGCGGCATGGGCAAGGGCCGCGTTGAGCCGAACGGAAAAGGGCTGCCGTCCTCACGCTTCCGTCGCGGCGCAAGCGCGGCTAGCCGACACACCAATGCGTTTGCCATGAAGCTCGATCCTTCGGGCAAGGTCAACTTCTCCACCTATTGTTGCGCCGAGGCTAGGCTAGCAGGGCAAGTGCTCGATCACGCGATCTCCGCGCGACCGTCAATCCCGCAATGAAACGACCGTCCGCCTCCTGCTCTTGCGCTGCGGCTCCGCCTGTTGTGATATAAGCCTCGAAAAGTTTCGCATAAAGGGTATGAAGGGCCTCTTCGTATGCGGACTGGATGACTGTTTGATCGGCATTCATAGTTTTTAATTGTATCGGGAAGATCCGTCTTGCCGCGCCGGAATTTCCGTGACTCGGCGCCTCGGGATCGAGGCTAAGGAGGCGGCAAAACCCCTGCAGGGGCGCAACCCGTAGCAGTAGACGTCTCCACATGAATCCCCTATGGGATGATGTCGACGCAAATCGCTGGATAAGTCCTCGCAAGTCGGCTATATGGGACGGCGAAATGTCGCGTGCCCTGGAACTTCCCCTCGCTCACCTGCGTAAATACCTTCAACGCCCTGAGGTCCTGAATGCTCTGGTTCTACGAATCTTTCTTTCCCGTGGTCTGGATTTTCTTTCTTCTCTACTGGCAGATCAAGGCCGCCAATACCAAAGCCACCCAGCGCCTCGAGCCGGCTGCCTCGCGCCAGTTCCAATGAGAGTTGGCCGTGAAGAAATCAGCCCTTCGAATCCGGAGCCAGCAGCAGGATCTTCCCAATGCCGCCTTTCTCCCCTAGCACATGTGCTTCAGCAGCATCACATAACGGCATTCGCCGACCAATCGGCAGAACGAACTTGCCATCGCGCACGTCATCGGCAAACTCACGCACCTTGGATGGGTCAGGCCGCGCTTGCACACGCGTAATCCTCACTGACGGATTTTGCGCCGCCGCGGTTTCTGGCAACACAGCGGTGTACCCAAAGGAGCCGTTCTGCTTTATCTTCGCAATCAGCTTCGCGGCAACCTGACCGCCAACGGTGTCCGCAATTGCATCCACTAAGGGGAAGGTCCGAATCGCTTCATCGTCATCGATCGCTAGCACGCCAGCGACACCGAGGGAACGTGCGTCATCCAACTCTTTCTCACGAACACCTGCAATCACCCGCGCACCTATCTTCTTCGCCGTATGCACCGCCGCGCGCCCGACACCACCCAGGGCTCCTGTTACCAGGACAACCTGTCCTTTTTGCACGTTTGTCGCAAGGCGCACAAGTTGCTCTCCCGTGAGTGCTACGAGCGGGATCGCCGCCGCGTCCGCCAGGTCCACGCCATCCGGCAGGTGGGTCACGTCCGAATCGTCCACTGCCACCAACTCAGCATAGGTCGCGTTGGATAGTGCAAGAACGCGATCGCCGGGTTTGAAGTGCTTCACCTTTGTGCCGACCGCCCATACCACGCCACTCACATCGCGGCCCAGAATTGCAGGGAACGACAACGGAAAATCCTTCCGCCGCATTCCGGAACGCAGTTTCCAGTCAATCGGGTTAACGCTCGCAGCGGCTGCCGCGATTAGTACCGTATCTCCGCCAATCTGCGGGTCGGGAACGTTGTCTTCAAGTTTCAGCTTTTCAGGACCGCCGTACTCTCGCAGCACTACTGCCTTCATCGCGTATCTCCCACTTCGGCCTCAGCCCTCGCAGGCAAGAATAGCCTCCGCGCTTCCATGGTTCGGCGGTGTCGGTGTTCTCGTAGGTGGCTGGTTTGCCTGTTCGCAGCCGCCATGGAGTGATTATCCCGCAATTCAGTGGGAAATTTAACGGGTGAATAGGAGTCCCGCGCCCGTGGGTATCGCCATGAAGCGCAACTAGCAACTCTCCAGTCGACATTCTCCGGTGGTCCACTACCCAGTCCTTTGCGTGAGCGCCCCGAATACGCGCGATTCTCGTCCGCAACTATTTGCAGGGCCGGTTCAATCTCGATGCCGGCAAAGTTGGCATTGTGGCCCTCGATAATCGCCCGCCAGACGGATCAACCCGCACAACGTGGAGCGGGGTCGCCATCGTTCTACTAAAAATGAAGCGCTGATTCGGCATGGCCGGAAACTATCTACTGCGGCCCTGGTTAGGTGACACCCTGCAATGCCCGGCTAACGGGCTTCCCAAAAGGCAAAATCCGAATACGTTTTTGGCCAGTCACGCAGGCCGGCGAAAATGTTTCGTGCCGGGCTGTATGCCCGTCTCTCCACAAATGACCAGCAGACACTGGCGATACAGAACCGTGCCTTGAGGAAGTGCGCCGCCCGGCGCGGTTGGTTCTGCAAGTCCGCGAGGTGAACTCCGGGGCCGTCCGGTGAGAAGCGCGGGAGGAGTCTCCTGGAAGCGGCTCGCCGTCGGGAGATCGATCTGGCGGCTGGACCGTTGCGTTCGGTGACGAATCTGCTGGCGACTCTTCACGAACGGGAGCATCTGCGTGTCGGATTACCCCAGACGATCGCGCCATGGCTGCCCTGTTGGCCATCTTCGCGGCTTCGAACGGGCGTCCGACCCAATGGTGAAATTCGGTACATTCGCTGCGTCGGCGGTCCTGTGGTCGAAAACGAGAGCCTGAGACCCACGTTGGCAGCGCACTGGACGTCACGGAGCAGGAGTTCGTGACACGGGAACTCCGACGGCGTGAGACCTATCAGGCAGAAGCCCAATCGCTGACGCGGATGCCGAAGCAGGCCCGGTCCTGGTCACGGTTGAATACCACGTGGATCCCAGTCGGGTAGCAGACATGCGTCAATACGGTCGCGTTCGGCGCCGCGACGGCGCGTCGCGATGGGGCATCTGCCGGGATCTTGAGGCCGCCGACCGCTATCTCGAAACTTTTGTCGTGAGTTCCTGGGCCGAGCACCTTCGTCAGCATGACCGCTTTACCCGGGCGGATAGTCAACTTGAAGAACGGTTGCGTAGTTGCTTCCTCAGCGAACCCAATGTGCGACGCCTCCTGTATTTGTAAGAATCTCACCACGGGTCTTAGCCACGATCGAATCGGCTCGCCCCTGTGTTTTCTTGCGGCGATTGAAATTGCAGTTCTCGCAAATATTCGTCTCTCTGGCCGGCATGATGGAACTCCTATTCACTCAACGTGACAAGCGCCTTGATGGCGATTGCGTCGAGAATTTCCTGCAGTCGGGATATCGCGGTGGTTCGCGCGTATCGTCAATTTCGCGACAGGGCGGCGTGGCGACGGCGCCTTCAGGAAGAGATGCGCGAGCGCCTGATTCAGCAAAACGTAGAGAACATCCGCGCCGGACCCGGACGGCGTGGCGCCCGCGGAAGCTCGCCGCCAAGCGGTGCTAAAATTCGGGCAACTAGAAGCGATCCGGAAAAGCTACCATGCCGAGAAAGGGTTGCCGTTGACCGAAGGCCTGCTTCAAGATGTGCGATACGCCGCGCGCGTACTGCTCAAGAGCCGCGGCTTCACCGTGGCAGCCTCGACATCGCTCGCCCTCGCCATCGGCGCCAATACGACGATTTTCTCGGTTGCCAAACAGCTCTTGTACGAGCGGCTTGCCGTGCCCCAGGCCGCCAATCTGCGTCTTCTCACCTGGACGGGTTCCAGGGACCACGTTGCCGTTCATGGCGGCTCCCGTCATTCTCTACCCGGAGGGCTGATCGCCTCGGCAGAGTTTTCCTACCCGGTTTACGAACTGCTCCGCGCGCAAAATCGGGTTCTAGGAGATCTCCTGGCATTCCACGTCACCGGAATGAATGCGACGGTCGGGGAAGATGCGCAGCGGGTTACCGCACATGAGGTTTCGGGCAACTACTACTCGGTCCTGGGCGTCCAGCCGCAATTGGGCCGCGCCATTGAACCGTCGGACGATACTGCAGCCAGCCCGCCCGTTGCCGTCATCAGCGATGAGTTTTGGGCGCGCGAGTTCGGACGTTCGCCCGCAGTGCTTGGCCGCTGGATGAGGCTCAACGATGTCCCCGTGACGATTGTGGGAGTGGATCCCAAAAGTTTTACCGGCGCAGAGAGCACCCTGCCGGCGGAGGCTCCGGCGGTCACTGTTGCGTTGGCCAAGCAGCCAACGCTGACCCCGACTTCCGATGGCAGTAGACCGCTTGCAAATCCTGCGGATTGGGGAGGCTTGAATATCCTGGGCCGCGCCAAGTCAGGTGTGAGCGACAGCGCCGCGCAGGCGTCGCTCGACACACAGCTCTCCGCAATTGTGCGTGCAACCATGCCGGTGGGTGCGGGCGAGGACGTTCCCAGGCTGGTACTGCGCGACGGCAGCCGCGGCCTTTTCGGCCAGAAACAAATCTTCGCCACGCCCATGTCGGTGCTCATGATGTTCGTTGGGCTGGTGCTTCTGCTGGCCTGCGCCAACATCGCGAATCTCATGCTGGCCCGCGGAGCAAAGCGGCAGCGGGAGATGAGCGTGCGCCTCGCGCTGGGCGCCGGGCGCACACGCATCTTGCGGCAGATGCTGGTGGAGAGTCTCATGCTTGCCTGGATCGGCGGCGCCGGCGGATTGGCGATTGGATACTGGGGCCGCACCGCGATTCCCCGCTTGACCCGGAACGCATGGGAGCTGGCGACGTTTCCGGTGCACTTCGATTGGCAGGTTTTTGCCTTCACGGCCGCCGTCACGGTGCTCACGGGCGTTTTGTTCGGACTGGCGCCGGCGCTTGCCGCAACTCGGGCTGACGTCACCCATGGATTGAAAGAGGGAGGACGAACGGCAACGCGCGGGCGAAGAGGCTTTGCCGGCAAGGCCGTGGCCGGATTTCAGATCGCGCTCTCAACCCTGCTGGTCATCGGCGCCGGCCTGTTTGTTCGCTCGCTGGCAGGGCTTAACGCCGTCGACCCCGGATTCCGCACCGACCATCTGCTTCTCGCCCAAATCGTTCTCCCGCAGAATCGCTACCCCGCGGGCGCGAATATCGCGTTTCATCAGCGCCTGGAGCAGGCCATCGCGGCCATTCCCGGAGTGAGGTCCATTTCTGCCGGAGAGTACCCGTATCTTTCCCACGATGTATCGGATCTGGATTTTTTGCCGGACGGTGAAGCCGGCGATCCAAGCAGGCATCCGGCCGAGGCCTACAACGCCGTAGGCGTGCACTTTTTCGAAACCCTGGGCATCCCGATGGTTGCGGGGCGTGCATTCGGGGCCGGGGATACAGCTGCCTCGCCGAAAGTTGGAATCATTAACCGGAGTCTCGCGAAAACTCGATTCCCCAATCAGAATCCCATCGGCAGGAGATTCTCCGTGGACATATATGGCGGCTACGGCGACGTATTAACCAGTCGTCCGATCGAGATCGTTGGAGTTTGCGGCGACACTCTTCACGCCGATATGCACGAACCGCCGCCTCCGCAGTTCTTCATTCCCTATGTACAACAGACTTCGATACGCCGGCTGACCTACGAGATTCGCACCAAGACGAAGCCGGAGTCGATCGTGCCGGCTTTGCGCCGCGTCGTGCGCGCAGCAGATCCCGAACTTCCCCTGGTGCATGTTCGCACCCAGCAGGAACAGATCGATTCGGACCTGGAGGAGGAACGGCTCTTCGTCACGCTTACTTCCGGTTTCGGCATGCTTGCTTTGGTGTTGGCATCGGTCGGAATTTACGGCGTCATGGCGTATTCGGTCGCGCAGCGGACCAATGAGATTGGCATTCGGCTGGCGCTGGGCGCCATCCCGTGGCAGGTGCTTGCCATGGTGCTGCGCGAAGCTTCGTGGTTGTCGGCGGCGGGCGTCGCGGCCGGAGTGGGCGCGTCATTCGTCTTGAACAGGCTCGTCAAGTCGATGCTCTACGGCATCGCTCCATACGACCCGGTCACATTGTGGGGCGCGGTTCTGCTTTTGCTGATGGTAGCGTTGGGGGCAAGCTGGATTCCTGCGCGCCGCGCGGCGAGGGTACAGCCCATGGAGGCGTTGAGACGCGATTGAGGGCGCCCGCGGCGCTATGATTGAAGCCGCAAGCCGGCTTAATCGTCTCCAACCGGACGCGTAACGCGCGTCGGGGGGCCAAATACACAGCCCTCGGAGAAAAGGCGCCAAGAAGCCTGCACTTTCGGGAACGGCACTTCGGGAGAGGATTGAATGTTGGCGGCGTGTGATAGACTCTTCGAACACCCGGAGCCAAGAACGGAGATTCCGGTCCAAAGGACAAGACATGCCTTCCAAGTACATATTCGGATACGGGTCCCTGATCCAGATCGAGAGCCGCACGCGTACCGTGCCCAGCGCATTCGCTGCGGCGCCGGCGATCGTCAAGGGAATCACGCGTGGTTGGTATTTCCAGGCCGCCAGCGCGAGCTTGAATCCGACCTACCTCGGCGCGGTCGAATCCGAAAACGCCACGACCAACGGCGTCATCTACGGTGTCACAGATTCGGAGTTTGAGGCGACGAAAATCCGTGAGGCGGGCTATGATCCAAAGACGATCGACCGTTCCGCCATCACGATGCTGGATGGCAGCGCTGGCCCACCCGATGGCGAGATCTGGTATTTCGCCAGCAAAACGAAGCAGACGGCCAACGCCTCGCATCCCATCGTGCAGTCGTATGTCGATATCTGCGTCGACGGCTGCCTGGAGATCGAGGCGATGTATCCGCTGGCGAAGAAAGCGAGCTTCGCCGAGCAGTTCATCCGAACGTGTGCCGACTGGAAGACGCCGTGGATCAACGATCGCATCTACCCGTGGCGCCCGTTTATTTATGTACCCCGGGCTTCGCAGATCGACGCGCTGTTGCGCAAGGAGTTGGGGGATGAGCTGTTCAACCAGATCAGTTTGCCATGAGGGCTGGGGAGGCTGCGGATCTCTCGATCCTCACGGAGCCATGGGAGCCACGGGCGGGCCACTGAGCGGATCTGGGCCGGTTGATGCGAACCTCTCCGCCTCCATGCCGGCTAGGGTGGCGCCGTCGCCATAGAAGCGCTCCGGAAAACGAGCCGGATTACCCCAGAAGGTCTTCCATGCTCTGAGCGTCAAGCGCGCGCACGCAGAGGTCTTCCAGTTCGGCGGTCGAGCGGCCGGCGAGGCGCTGCTCCGCCCACCTCGGGATCACGCCGAAGCGCTTCTCGATGAGGCGGCGAAGGACTGCCAGTTCGCCCTTCCGTTCGCCTTCGCGCATGCCTTCCCGCATGCCTTCCTGCCGACCTTCCTGCCGACCTTCCTGCCGTCCCTCCTCGAGGCCCTTCTTATACGGTGGTCCCAGTACCTTGTTCTGCAGGATGTCGATGTAAACAGGCATTTTTCGTATCTCCCTTGCCACCGTTTCTTCAAGGCGCCGCAATCCCGCCAGAATCAGCAGCCGGCTCAGCGCGGCTTCGCGTTCGTCCGCCGCCAAACTTGCGATCTTTCCCACGATCTTCCGGACCGCTTCTCCATGGTCGCGCAATCGCGCCAGGATCGCAATTACATTATCCCCAACTTCCTCGCTCTCAATGAGGCGATCTCCATCGAGCTCTCGAATATCGATAAGGCGATACCGGAACCACACATCCGGGCCGCGGAGTTCGCCTTCCATGCGAAGCGGCGGTTCGCCCACATAGAGCAAGACTTGCCGGGGGAATTTGCCGAATAGCCGAAACACTCCCAGGCAGTATTCCGCCATGCGTAGCGGCATCGCGGCGTCATTTCCGCTCTGCAGCTCGACATGGACGAGGCCCCCGCCGGCCGTCTCGCCGAGCAGGTCCATCCGCAGATTCTGCACCTTCGGTAGTTCCATATCCAGCCACTTCTCCACCGGGCCGCCTGCCAGCTCGCGGACCGTTAGCCGGGCCGATCCTTGCAGCAAAAGCTTCAAGGCTACGTCGTATTCCTGCATCGAATGAGGTCTCGATTCTCAAGGAGCCACGGGCGGGCCGCTGAGCGGATCTGGGCCGCCCGACGGGGAGCTTTCCGCCTCCTCGGCGTCCCCCGGCGGCGCCGATTCCACCGGGTCCGCCGCGCCCGGCTTGATCGGCCGCCCCGGATAGTGCGCCGGAAACCTTCCGATACACGCTCCGAAGATCAGGTGGCCAACTACCGTCGGCCGGTCCGGATAAAGCAGGTATACCAGCGGCATCGCGCTCTTCCAGAGCAAGTGGAACGAAATGTAGAACCATCCCAACGCGAACAAAATCCCGGCCAGCATCAGGCGGCCCGAGCGGGGGCGCCCGCGCAACGCCAGGGCGAAGATGCCGCCCAGCAAGCTGTACAGCAGCAGGTAAAGCGCCAGCCCGGGGAGCGTCTTCGACCCGAAATCGCCGCGCACGGCGTCGCCGCCATAGAAAGCGGTGGCGAACAGATTTTCCGAATTCCAGAAGCCCCGATGCTGCCATGCGGCGCTCAGTCCGAGCCATGCCAGCATCCAAAGCGCGCCCACCATTCCAGCCTGCAGCCCGGCCAGCATCGCGGAAAGCGCGGCGGGGACCCGCCTTTCCGTGGTATCTTCCATAATTCAGCCTATACTGGCGAGTGGGACAAAGGCAAAGCACAATTGATGCGTCGTGTAGCGATCACAGGAATTGGCGCCGTGAGCCCGAATGGCATCGGCCGCGAGCGGTTTTGGGAGGCCACGCGTAATGGCGTCAGCGGCGTCCGCCGCATTCGTCGATTCGACCCATCGCCCTTCGTCGTGCAGGTGGCCGGAGAGGTGCCGGAAGAGTTCGACGAGAAGCTGTACGTCGATGTGAAGGACCGGCCGCACGTGTCGCGCGCGGTGCCGTTGGCTGTCGCCAGCGTGGGCGAGGCGGTGTGCGACGCGGGGCTCGACGTGGCCGCCATGTCCCGCGACCAGTTGCGCGGCATCGGCGTGATTGTCGGCTCCGGCGGCGGCAGCCAGGATTTTACCGAAGAGCAATACCGGCTTTTCTACACCGGCCATCTGAAACAGTGCAGCGTCTACACCATCCCCACCGGGACCATCGGCACGCTGGCCAGCGAAGTTTCCATGCGCTTCGGGTTTCGCGGATTCAGCCACATTATCTCCACGGGATGCACTTCGTCGACGGACGCGCTGGGTTACGCGTACCGCAACATTCAGGCGGGCGTTCTGAATACCATGATCGCGGGTGGAGTGGATTCGCCCATCGCGCCGCTGATCCTGCGCGGATTCCAGCTTATGCGCATCATGAGTACGCGCTGGAATGCCGAGCCGGAACGGGCGTCGCGACCCTTCTCGCGCGACCGCGACGGCTTCGTGATCGCCGAGGGCGCGTGGTTCTTCGTGCTGGAGGAGATGGAGCAAGCCAAGGCGCGCGGAGCCCACGTTTACGGCGAAATCGCCGGCTACGGCTCCACCTGCGAGGCTTACCACCGCGTGCGCCTGGAGGAGTGCGGCGAAGAGCCCGCGCGCGCCATCGGCCTGGCGATGGAAGAAGCCGGCATTCCGCCCGGCGAGGTGCAGTACATCAGCTACCACGGCACCTCGACCGAGTTGAACGACCGCATTGAAACCCGCGCCGTGAAGCTGGCGTTCAATGGGCATGCGTATAAGCTGGCCGGGTCGTCGCTCAAGAGCCTGATCGGTCATCCGCAAGGCGCGTGCGGCGCCGCCGGAGTGGCCGCCACGCTGCTGGCCATGCGCGATGGCGTGGTTCCGCCGACCATCAACGTGGACGAGCCGGATCCGGAATGCGATCTGGATTATGTGCCGGCGGAATCGCGAAAGCTGGACGTGGAGTACGCCGTGGCGAATTGCATTGCGTTCGGAAGCAAGAATTCGGCGCTGGTGCTGCGAAGAGCCGAATGAGTTAGCCGCGCATCGGAGCCGATGGTTGCGTCGCCGGAGCGATGCCACGATCGCAACCAACTCAGGCGAGACCACAAGCATATGCCAGATGTAGACTGGCATCGCGTGCGTCTGGCAATGCCGCATGCATCGGGACGTCCCTTCATACTAAACTGCGATGTAGATCTGCCAGAGCCCCGCGATCGAGGGGGATGTATGGACCGTGAGACGATCCTGAAGAACATGCTCACCGGCGTCGATCCGCCACCGGACGAAGATCTGAAGAAGTCTATCCTGGCGGCGATTAAAGCGTTCTCGGACAAACAACTGGAGAAGATGGAGCAGGCGGGAGTCCGCTTCTGGCCGTTCATCAAGGGGGCGCCGCCGGAATACAATGTCACCGGCGTTCCCGACCTCGGCGCACCTGCGGAATACAAGAAGGAATTGCGCCTGGTCCGCATCAGCCCGGCGTCTCTGAACAGGCCCGGCATAACAGATATGCTGCGCCACGAACTCGCCCACGCCTGGGACGATGTACGCAATGAGACTAGCCCGCCGAATCTCAGGAAGCTAAAAGGGGATGCGCTCACCAATGAGTTGACTCGTCTCGGCGGCGACAAGATGCCATTCGAATCACAGTCAACGAAAAAGCTCGCGCCTGGGAACCTTTCGATGGAGGAGATGCTCGATAGGTATAAGAAGGGTTTGCCGGAGAGAGATATGTCATTCGCGAACCCGTCGACGGCGGAGTCTCATGTGGCTGCGGACGTGATGGAATTCTACGCCGAAGGCTACAGCGTGTTTCACGGGTTTTGCGATCTATGCGAGGCGCGCCTGCTGCGCCTTGCCCCGGAGCTATACAATTACCTGGAGCAGGAATCCAAGACCTACGGACTGCCTGCGCCGAATCGCGACAAGCTCAACAAAATGTTCAATGATACCTATCCGGAGTGGAAGGGGTACTAACTCTACTCGTATCTCAAAACCCGCACCGGATCGAACCCCGCCGCTCGCCGCGCCGGAATGTATCCCGCCAGCAGCGCCACCGCCGCCAACAGCGCCGTGGCCAGCGCCATCGCCGCCGGATCGTTCGCCTTCACGCCGTAAAGCTGGCTCTCCACCAGGTGCGTCAGCGCGAACGCGGCCGGCAAACCCACTGCGATCCCGATGCCCACCAACCCCAGCACTTCACGCATCACCAGCCACACCACGTTGCCCCGCATTGCGCCCAATGCCATGCGGATGCCGATCTCTCGCGAGCGCCGCGTCACCATGTAAGCCATCACTCCATACAGGCCGATGATCGCCAGCACTGTCGCTAACACTCCGAAGACACTCGACAGCGCCGCTACCATCCGCTCTGTCACCAGCGATTCATCCATCTGCCGCGTCAGCGTCTTCATTCCCGTGACGGGCAGCGTCGGCGCCAGGTCATGGACCACCGCGCGGATCGTGGCGAATGCATTCTCCGGGTCGCGCTCTGTGCGCACGTAGACTATATGGCCATTCGGGTACCGTTGCGCATCGCAGAGATACACCTCGCGCGGAATCTCGTCGCGAAGGTTTTCGTACTTAGTGTCATTTACCACGCCGATGATCTCGATGTCAGTGGGCGTACCGGGGTCCGATCCCATGCCGATCCGCCGCCCCACCGCCGGCGACGCCCCGAAGTATCGCTTCACGAAACTCTCATTCACCACCGCCACCTTGGGCGAGTTAGCGGTATCTTTCGCCGTGATTCCGCGGCCGGCCAGAATGTGAATCCCCAACGCTTCGAAGTAACCTGGACTCACCTGGTTCATGTGCGGATCCAGATCCTCGCCCGGCTTGGCGGCGTAGCCTTCAATGGTGACGCTGTTATCCCATTCGTTGTCCTGCAGTAAGCCCATAGAAGCCAGTCCCGCGCCGGAGACTCCCGGCAAATTGCGCAAACGCTCCTCCAGTTGTTGGTAGAGCAGATGTGTGCGCGCCACGTCGAAACCCGCCGGCCGCGGGTTCAGATTGAATTGCACCAGATTGCTGATCTTGAACCCCGGATTCAGCAGCTTCAAATTCCCCAGGCTGCGGATGAACAGCCCGGCCCCAATCAACAGCAGCAGTGAGAGCGCCACCTGCGCCGCCACCAGCGTCTTGCGGAAAACCACCTGCGCCGCGTTGCCCATCACATTGCCGGCCTGGTCCTTCAGCGTGGGCGCTATATCGGGACGCGTCGATTGCAGCGCCGGCGCCAGCCCGAAGAGAATTCCCGTCGCCAAAGCCAGCCCGAACGTGAATCCCAACATGCGCAAATCCGGAGCAGCCGAAATGCCGTAGCCGCTCAGATTCGACGGCAGAAACGCCACCAGCGCCTTTACCATTGTCACAGCCAGTGCGACACCCGCCGCACTTCCCGCCGCAGCCAGCAGCAGGCTCTCTGTGAGAAGTTGCCGGATAATGCGTCCCCGGCTCGATCCGATAGCCAGCCGGATTGCCATCTCCTTCTGACGCGCCGCCGCGCGCGCCGTCAGCAGGCTCGCCAGATTCGCGCAGGCGATCAGCAGCACCAGCCCGGTCACCACCATCAGCACCAGCAGCGGCTTTTCGTATTGCCGCCGCAAGCCGGTATTTCCCTGCGACCCCGGCATCGCATCGAGCCACATGCGGAGAAAGTTGTCCTTGTCGTAAGACGTAGCCTGGCGGAAAGCCGGCATGGTCACTTCCGAACTGATGATCTGGTGAAACAGGGGCTGCAAGCCGGCCTTGGCCTGCTCCAAGGTTTCGCCGGCTTTCAGGCGGCCGTAGACGTTGACCCAACGCTGTCGCCGGTCCCACATATTGTCAAAACCGGGGCGGACGCTCGCGGCCATCGACACCGGCACGAACAGTTCGGCCGGCAGTCCCGGGTCCATCCCGTCGAACCCCGGCTGCGCGACGCCCACGATGGTGAGGGGATAGTTGTTCGCCAGAATCCTTTGCCCGATGGCGTGCGGATCTCCGGCGAAGCGCGCCTGCCAATAGGCGTAGCTGATCACCGCATACGGGCTCGCGCCCTCGCGCAGATCGTCGGCCGCGCTGAAAAGCCTCCCCGCGGCGGCATGCAGGCCGAGCAACGGAAAGTAGTTGCCGGAAACCAGTTCGCCCGTTATGACTTCGCTCTGCGCGCCAAAGCTCAGCGTGTAGTTCAAGCGGTTGCGGCACATCATACCGTTGAACACCGGGTTGCGGTCGCGCAAGTCCTGATACATCGGATAGGACAGCGCGTTGATGCCATTGTTGCCGCCGTAGTGCCGCCCGCGGCCCGCCAGCAGCACGAGGCTCTGCGGATCGCGGACCGGCAGAAGCCGCAGAATGAGCTGGTCGATCAGCGTGAAAATAGCCGTATTCGCGCCGATTCCCAGCGCCAGTGAAAGTACCGCGACCGCCGTGAAGACAGGCGTCTTACGAAAGCTACGGAACGCGTAGCGGAGATCCTGGGCAAGCTCCATGCACCTAATACTGCGTTCGCGCGAAATGGTTACGAAAAACCGAGTGGCGCGGGCCCATGGCTTGCGAACGCCGCGTCACTCCACAATCACGCGCCGCCCCTCAATGCGAAACTTTCCACTCAGCACAATCCGCAGCGCCTCCGGATAAATCTTGTGCTCTTGCTTCAAGATCCGCTCCGCGAGCGTCTCCACATCGTCGTCCGCCAACACTGGCACCGCGGTCTGGATCACGATCGGCCCCGCATCCAGTTCCTCGTCGACGAAGTGGACCGTGCACCCCGTGATCTTGACGCCGTATGCCAGCGCTTGATGCTGCGCGTCCAGACCCGGAAACGCCGGCAGCAGCGACGGGTGAATGTTGAGTATCCGGTGCGGGAATTGCCGGATGAATCCGGCGCTCAACAGCCGCATGAATCCGGCGAGACAGACTAAGTCTACCTGCCGGCTTTGTAACTCCTGCAGTAACAGCTGGTCGTAAGCTTCGCGATCCATGCCCTTCGACGGAATCGACGCTGTCACTAGCCCGCGCGCACGCGCCGCTTCCAATCCACGCGCGTCCTGACGGCTCGAAATCACCACCGCGATTTCGGCGTCCAACTCGCCATCCTCGATTTGACTCGAGATCGCTTCCAGATTCGATCCGCGTCCGGAAATCAAAATGCCTAGCCGCTTCATAGGTACTCCACTCGCGGACGTTCCGATTTCCTGCCGCGCTTGTGATCCACAACCCATCCCACGCGGATTGGCGATTCGCCCAGTTTCGCCAGCACCGCCTCCGCGCGCGCCGCGCCGCGTGCCGGAACGGCGAAAATCATCCCGATGCCCAGATTGAAAGTGCGCCGATAGTCGTCTTCCGGGATGTTTCCGATGCGCCGCAATTCCTCGAACAACGGTGGAATGCGCCAACTCGCGGTCTCAATCGCCGCCGCCAGTCCCGCAGGCAGCATGCGCGGCGTGTTATCCGTGATGCCGCCGCCGGTGATGTGTGCGGCGCCCTTCAGCAGCCTGGCCGCGATCAGCGCGCGGATGGGCTTCAAGTAACTGCGATGCACCGCCAGCAGCGCGTCGCCCACGGTGGCGTTTGCGTCGGCCGCCCCTGTTTCGAAAAGTCTCGTGTTCGGGCCGTAGCCAGCCACTTCGAACAGCAGCTTTCGCGCCAGCGAATAACCGTTGGTATGCAGCCCCGTCGATGGCAGAGCCAGCAACGCATCGCCCGCCCGAATGCTCTTGCCAGTGAGCAGCGCCGCACGCTCCGCCGCGCCCACGATGAAGCCGGCCAGGTCGTACTCGCCTTCCGCATACATTCCCGGCATCTCCGCCGTCTCGCCGCCAATCAGCGCGCAGCCGTTGTTGCGGCAGCCGCGCGCGATTCCCGAAACCACCGCGGCCGCCACACCCGCGTCCAGCTTGCCTACTGCGAAGTAATCCATGAAGAACAGTGGAATGGCGCCTTGCACGGCGATATCGTTGACGCAGTGGTTCACCAGGTCCTCCCCGATAGTCTGGTGACGGCCGGTGAGAAACGCAATCTTCAACTTGGTGCCCACGCCATCGGCGGAGCTTACCAACACCGGTTTGCGGAATCCGGCAAGCTGGAAGGCCGCGCCGAACGAGCCAATGTCAGTCAGCACGTTTCGCGTGAACGTCTGGCGGGCAAGCTTCTTGATGGAGGCCACCGCGCGATCCGCTTCGTCGATATCGACGCCAGCGTCGCGGTAGCGTAGCGTTTTGGGCTTGAGCAAATCTCAGTATACGATCAGTGGGACGGGCCTCCTGGCCGGTCCACGCGCCGGTAGGCGCGCCCAGTCGGTATTACGATCCCCGATAGTTGTAGTTCGTTGTTCAACAACCCGTCGCAGAGTAGCTATAATACAGCATTGCCTTATGAAAAAACTGGTAACAGCTCTACTTGTGATAACCGTGTACGCACTCGCCCAAGCGCCTTCGACCGTGGCGATTCACAATGCGAAAATTGTGACGGTCAGCGGGCCCGTAATCGCCAAGGGCACGGTGGTCGTTCGCAACGGATTAATTGAAGCGGTCGGGGAAAACGTGCAGGTTCCCGCCGATGCCTGGGTGGTGGATGGCGAAGGAATGACCGTCTACCCAGGCTTAATCGACGCGCTCAGTACGGTGGGAATGCCCGGCGCCGCGCCCGCAGCCACGGCTGCCGGTGGCCGCGGCGGAGGTGGACGAAACGCAGCGCAAGCCACGCCCGCGGCGGCTGCTCCCGCGGCGCGCTCGAACGGTCCGGAAGACCGGCCGCAGACCACCAGCTGGCTGTTGGCGGCGGATGAGATTCAAGCCACCGACCGGCGCATCGAAACCGTTCGCGGCTCGGGCATCACCACGGCCGTCACCTACCCCGAGCGCGGCATCTTCGCCGGCCAGGGCGCGGTGATCGACCTGATCTCCGGTGAAAAGTCCGGTGAGATGGTGGTAGCCTCGCCCACGGGTCAGTACATCACCCTGGGACGCGGAGGATTCGGCGGCGGCGGTGGTGGCGGATTTCCCGCCTCGCTGATGGGCGTCCTCGCCTACATCCACCAGATCTATCTCGATGCCGAGCATTACACGCTGGTCAAGGCGGCTTATGACAAGAACCCGAGCGGCATGCAGCGGCCGCAGTATGATCGCGCGCTCGAAGGCGTGCTCGATTCCAAACGCATCCTGCTGCCCGCCAACCGGGAGGTGGAGATCGACCGCATGATTCATTTCTCGGCGGAATTGAAGCAGCCTACTATCCTATATGGAGTGCGCGAAGCCTACCGGCCCGAAGCGGTCGCACTGCTCAAGAAAGCCGGGCTGCCGGTTTTGGTCAGCATGCACTGGCCCGAGCCTGGCCGCGGCGCCGACGTGCATTTGGAAGACGAAACCTTGCGTCAGCTTGAGACTTACGACCAGGCCGCCTCCGCGCCCGCGCTGCTGCAAAAGGCGGGCGTGAAGTTCGCGCTTTACGCCGATGGCCTCGACGCGCCCCGCGACATACAGCGCGCGGTGAAGAAGGCCATGGATGCGGGTCTTTCGCGCGAAGATGCTTTGCGCGCACTGACGCTTACGCCCGCTGAGATTTACGGCGTGGCCGACCGCTTGGGCAGCATCGAAAAGGGGAAGATCGGTAACCTTGTCGTTACTAAGGGCGAGATCTTCGAGAACAGCACGAAGATCGAAATGATATTCATCGACGGCAGGAAGTACACGCCCGCGGCTGAAGCTGTTACGGGCGGCCGCGGTGCGGCAACCGATAATCCTGGAGGAAATCAATGAGAAAGCTATTATTGGCCGCGCTGGCTGTATTGACTGCCGCGCTGGCTCCTTTATACGCGGAGACTATCGTCATCCGCAACGCCGTGATCATGACTGTCACTAAGGGCACCGTGCATGGCTCCATCGTGGTGAAAGACGGAAAGATCGCCGACATCGGCGAGAAGGTAATGGAGCCCACCGGCGCCACTATCATAGACGCCGGCGGGCAATACGTGATTCCCGGAATCATCGATTGTCACTCGCACATCGCCGGCGATGGCGGCATCAACGAAGGCAGCGTGTCGGTGTCGTCCATGGCTAACATCAAAGACATCATCAACCCCGAAGACATCGCCATCTATCGCGCGCTGGCGGGCGGAGTAACTACGGCGAACATTCTGCATGGCTCGGCTAACTCCATCGGCGGCCAGACCATCGTGCTCAAAATGCGCTGGGGCAAAGACGCTCAGTCGATGATATTCGAAGGCGCCAAGCCCGGCATCAAATTTGCGCTGGGTGAGAACGTGAAGCGCTCCGGCAATCCGCAGGGTGGCCGCGGCGCCGCCGGTACAACGGTTCAGGCGCGCTATCCCGCAACCCGCATGGGCGTGGAGGACGTAATCCGCGAGGCATTCACCGAAGCTAAGGCTTACAAGGCCGAGTGGGACGATTACAAAGCTAAAGTGGCGCGCGGCGAGCACCCCATTCCGCCGCGGACCGACCTCAAGCTTGAGCCGCTGAAGGAAGTGCTCGAAGGCAACCGCTATGTGCATGCGCACTCCTACCGCGCCGACGAGATCCTGATGTTGATGCGCGTGGCCGACGACTACGGCTTCAAAATCCGCACTTTCCAGCACGTGCTCGAAGGTTATAAGGTGGCTAAGGAAATGGCCGCGCACGGCGCCGGTGGTTCTACCTTCAGCGATTGGTGGGATTACAAAGTGGAGGCCGTGGACGCCATTCCATATAACGCCGCCATCATGCAAAAGGCCGGCGTAGTAGTTAGTCTGAACAGCGACGACGCCGAGTTAATGCGGCACCTCAATACCGAAGCGGCCAAGACCATGAAGTACGGTGGCATGACAGAGACCGAAGCGCTTTCCATGGTGACCATCAATCCGGCGAAGCAATTGGGAATCGATAACCGCGTCGGTTCCATTGAAGTGGGCAAGGACGCCGACTTAGTGCTCTATGATAAGTACCCGCTCTCGGACTATGCCAAAGTGGAAAAGGTACTCATTGACGGTGCCATCTATTTCGATCGCGACAAGGAAGTCAGTTCGCGCGCGGCCGAGGCTGCCGCCAAGCAGAAGCTGGTGGACAAACTGAAGCAGCAACAGCAGCAGAATGGCGGTCGCGGCGGCCGCGGCGGGAGGATCGGATGAAGCTGCTTGGCATCTTACTAACAAGCGCGCTGGCTGCGCTGGCGGCAGCGAACGATACCTTCCTCATCCGCGACGCGGATGTCTACCCGGTTACTGCCAAGGAAATGAAGGGCGTTTGCGTCCTGATCCGGGATGGAAAAATCGCCGAGATCGCACCCAAAATCGTCCCGCCCAAAGGCATGAAGGTCGTCGAGGGTAAAGGACTGCGCGTATATCCGGGCATGATCGATTCGGACACCAATCTCGGTCTGCAGGAAATCGAATCCGTGCGCGAGAGTGTGGATACGGGCGAACTGGGCGAGTTTATGCCGCAGCTTCGCGCATTGGTCGCCGTCAATCCGGCTAGCGAACACTTCGGCGTCGTGCGCGTGAACGGCATCACTAGCGCCATGACGTTTCCGAATGGCGGCGGCGGGGGTGGACGCGGGGGTGGGCGCGGCCAATCCATCGCGGGCCAAGCGGCTCTGATCCACACCGACGGCATGACGTGGGAAGAAATGGAAATCAGCCGTTCCGCGGCCGTACAGTTGACTTTTCCAAGTGTGGGCGGCGGTGGACGCCGTGGCGGCGGCGGTGGCGGACTGCCTGACGAAATTGCGGCGGAGTTCGGCGGCGCGGCGGGCGGCGCTAACGCGCGCCGCAATGTCGACGAGGCCATCGCCAAGATCAACGATTTCTTCGACGACGCGCGGCGTTACAAGGCAGCCAAAGCCGCCAATCCTCCAGGTTTTGTGACAGACTTGAAGTTTGAGGCGATGATTCCGGTACTCGATGGAAAGGTGCCGCTGGCTGTTTCCGCCGGCCAGGCCGAAGCCATCCACGACGCCATTGCGTTCGCCGACAAACAACATGTCCGCATCGTAATTATGGGGCCGCGCGAGATAGGCAAAGTAGGTCCGGAGCTGAAGTCACACAACATCCCGGTGATTCTGGGCCGTGTGCTGGCTTTGCCGGAACATCCGGACGACGCTTACGAAGCCGCCATGATGCTGCCGGAAGAATTTTACAAAGCCGGCGTCAAGTTCGCGTTCGGCACCTTCACCAACGAGTTTGTGCGCAACCTGCCGTTTCAGGCGGCCGCGGCCGTAGCCTTCGGTCTGCCGCAGGACGAGGCGCTGAAGGCAGTCACCATCAATCCCGCCGAGATCTGGGGAGTGAGCGATAAAGTGGGGTCGGTGGAAAAGGGTAAGTGGGCCGACTTACTGATTACCAACGGAGACCCGCTGGAGATTCAGACTAAGATCGAGCATGTCTACATCAAGGGCATGGAGGTGGATCTGAGTAACAAGCAAACCCGCCTCTACGACAAATACATCAGCCGTCAGTAAGACAGGCCTCCTGGCCTGTCTACTTTCCTGTCATCGACGAATATGATGTATGCTTCAGCAGATATGATGATCATGTCATAGCTTATGGACAGACGAACCCTAGTTCAACTAATCACCGTGCTGGCCGCCGCTCGCCCGGCCGTCTCTCAAGATCGCTCTGGACGCAGCGCCGCGCCTCCTCAAGCCGGGCGCGCCGCCGCTCCCCAGGCCGGCCGCGGCCAGCAGGCGCCGATGCGCGTCACCAAGGAAGAGATCACCGGCGCCCTGAAATTGATGGGCCTGGAATTTACCGACGCCGAAATCGACATGATGCTGCGCCCCGTCAACACCGCGCTGGGCAGTTACGAGTCGCTGCGCAAGGTCGAGATCGGCTACGGCGTCGAGCCGGCGTTCCACTTCCAGCCGGGCTTGCCCAACCGCGCTGCCATCAAAGGGCCGCAGCGGTTTGACACTACCATTCCCAAAGTGGGCGCCGCCAAGGCCCCCGCGAACCTCGAAGACGCCGCTTTCTGGCCGGTGACGCAGCTCGCGCCGCTGATTCGCTCGCGCGCCGTCTCGTCCACCGACCTGACCAAGATGTACATCGACCGCATGCAGCGGTATTCGCCCAAGCTGCTCTGCCTCATCACCCTCACCGAAGATCTGGCGCTCGAGCGCGCGGGCGACGCGGACAAGGAAATCCGCCAGGGCAAATATAAAGGACCGCTGCACGGCATCCCGTTCGGCGTCAAAGACCTTTTCGATACAAAGGGCATCCGGACCACCTGGGGCGCCGAGCCGTTTCAGGACCGCATACCCGACGAAGACGCCACTTGCGTCGACCGTCTGCACAAAGCCGGCGCCGTGCTCATAGCCAAGCTTTCCATGGGCGCGCTGGCGCAGGGCGATTTGTGGTTCAACGGCCGCACCCGGAATCCGTGGAACACCGAGAGCGGGTCCAGCGGATCGTCGGCCGGTTCGGCGTCCGCCACCTCGGCCGGGCTGGTCGGGTTCGCGTTGGGCACCGAGACGCTCGGCTCCATCGTTTCGCCCAGCACGGTTTGCGGCACGGTGGGGCTGCGTCCCACCTATGGCCGCGTCAGCCGGCACGGCGCCATGGCGCTGAGCTGGACCATGGATAAGATCGGCCCCATCTGTCGCGGCGTGGAAGATTGCGCCCTCGTGCTGAACGCGATCTACGGCCCCGACGGACACGACCGCAGCGTCGGCGCCGATCCGTTCCACTGGGAGCCGCGCAAGCCTCTGAAGAGTTTGAAGGTGGCCGTCATGCAGTCGATGTTCGACCGCGCCGGCGCGGGCCGCGGCGGAGGCGGCGGCGGTGGCGGCCGCGGCGCCGACCCTAACGCCGCTGCCGAGATGAAGGCCATGTACGCGCAGGCGCTCGACGATATCCGGAAGGCCGGCGTGACCATGACGCCGGTGGAATACGAGGAGGGCGGCTTATCCATGCGGTTCCTTTTGGAAGCGGAAGGCGCCGCCGCGTTCGACGACATCACCCGCGACGGCGAAGTGCGTACGCTCAAGGGGCAGGCCGCGGGCGACTGGCCGAATACCTTCCGCACATCGCGGCTGATTCCGGCCGTAGAGTATATCCGCGCGCAGCGTGCGCGCACGCAGGTGGTAGAAAAGTTCGAGCGCTTCATGGCCGAATGGGACGTCGTCGTCATCCCCACGAACTCTCTGCTCACCACCACGAACCTCACCGGAAATCCGCAAGTGGTGATGAAGTGCGGCTTCACCGGCGGGCTGCCGCGGTCGATCAGTTTCCTCGGTAAGATCTACGATGAGGGCTCGCCCCTGCGCGTCGCCATGGCGTATGAGCAGGTCACTGAGTGGCACAAAAAGAACCCAACGCTGACAGCCTGATGAGCCAGCCGCAATCGAGCGACCGCGCAGCCGTAGGGCGGACCCCCTGGTCCGCGGGGGTCCCCCTGGCCCCGCTCTTCGACCCGCCAAATCAGTCCGACGCGATCCCTGAGAAGCCGACCGGGGGGGCGGCCGCGGACCAGGGGGTCCGCCCTACAACTCCGATGCGGTTGGTCATCGTTTATCGGCCATGTGGCCGCAGTAGAAAGCTTGTTGAGCGATGCGGGCTAGGCCAAGCATGAACCGAAGGCTATTCATCGTCACCGTCGCGGCCGGCGCCGCGGAACTAGCGCGCGCGCAGCGCCGCGGTCCAGAGCCAGCCGCCGTTCCCGACGTCATCAAAAACCTCAAGCCGATGCTGGACGGCGTTCAACCCATCACCGTCGCCGAGCGCGCCGCGCGCATCGAAAAAGCGCGCCGTCTGATGCGCGATAACAAAATCGGCGCCGTCCTCTGCCAGGCCGGCTCGAGTCTGTACTACTACACTGGTGTGCGTGGGGGCGCAAACACCTGGGTGCTCCCCGCCAAGGGAGAGCCGGCGTCGTTTGAGCCCGAGGAAGGCGACGCCCCATACCAGCGCATCGCGCAGTTTCTGAAGTCGGCGGCCGCCGCCAAAGTTGGCATCGAAGAGCGCACGCCGTTCGCCGTAATCGACGGACTGCGCAAAGAGTTCCCCGCCGCCGAATTCGTCAGCGCAGATCCGGTTACCATAGGTTGCCGCGTCATCAAATCGCCCGCCGAAATTGCGCTCCTGCAGCGCGCCAACGATATCACCATCGCCGCCTACAAAGCGGCGTTTCAGACCCTGCGCGAGGGTATGACGCAGGGCGAGCTCAGCGCCAATATCGCCGCGGCCTACCGCGCGCTGGGCGTGCAGGGCAACGCCATGGCGATCTTTGGAAAGTACACCGCGTTTCCGCATGGCAGCATCCAGCCGCAGCAGCTTCGCGAAGGCGACATGGTGCTGGTCGACGATGGATGCAGCGTGGAAGGCTATCAATCGGACATCACCCGCACCATCGTCTTCGGCAAGCCAACCCGGCGTCAAACTGAGATCTGGAACCTCGAGCGCAAGGCGCAGGATGCCGCGCTGGCCGCCGCCAGGCCGGGTGCGGCGTGCGAATCCGTCGACGCAGCCGCGCGCAAAGTGATCACCGACGCCGGCTTTGGCCCCGGCTACAAAGTCCCCGGATTGCCGCACCGCACCGGCCACGGCATCGGGCTCGACGGCCATGAGTGGACCTACCTGGTGAAGGGCAACCGGACCCAACTGCAGCCCGGCATGTGCTTCAGCGACGAGCCGACCATCGCGATTTACGGAGAATTTGGCGTGCGCCTGGAAGACTGCATGTATATCACCGAAAGCGGCGCGCACATGTTTACAAAACAGAGTCCTGCCATCGATAATCCGTTTGGATAACAGCATGCCACAAACCACCGAAGTTTCCGCCGAAACCTACCAGCAGCGTTTGACCAAACTGCAGGACGCCATGAAGGAGTTCGGCCTGCAGGCCATCGTGCTTGAGCCCGGACCGGCCATGGTCTACCTCACCGGCGTGCGCTGGGGAAAGAGCGAGCGCACCTTCGCCGTTGTGCTGCCCGCCAAAGGCGCGCCGGCCTGGGTGCTGCCGGGTTTCGAAGAGATGCGCGCGCGGGAATTGATCCGCCCCGGCGACGATATCCGCGTCTGGCAGGAAGACGAGAGCCCATATCAGCGCATCGTGCAGGCGCTGAAAGATCGCGGAATCGCAACCGGCCGCGTGGGTATCGACGACGGCGCACGCTTCTTCGTATTCGATGGCATCCGCAAGCTGGCGCCCGCGATGGATTACGTCAGCGCCATGGCCGCGCTGAAAGCCGCGGGCGTCGATCTGACTCAGGCGGCCGGCAGAGGCCGCGGCGCCCGCAAGTAATCCCTCGCCCGAACTGTCGCGCGCCGCGGAATCGGGGGCTACGGCGGCGGTTCAGTAAGGATATGTTTGCGACGCCCACCACGGACGCTGCAAGCGCGTCCCCTCATCGCGCTCTCTGCAAAGCGCTGCCATGCCAGCTCCACATCGACAGGCTTCATGCTGAATCCCTCGATATACGTCGCGCCCGGTGTGTGGTTCTCTCTACTCATCCGAGTTGCATCAATATATACGTAGCCGCAATGGCGATATCCGGCCCGTAAATGAGAAGTGGATTTCCATTTACGGCTACTCTAGTATTGCGTTTCATTAAAACATATCCAATTAAATTGGACGCCGAAGTTCAGTACTGCCTTCTTGTCAACCAGCCGGGACGAGCGTCCGAAGTTGGTTGCCAGCCCACACAGAAGGTGTTT
>Ga0116129_1000067_pt1 | contig 76171 bp, 63 predicted proteins | sample June2015DPH_17_2_FD_89732 | JGI IMG/M metagenome (GOLD analysis project Ga0116129, IMG submission 89732) | Peatland microbial communities from SPRUCE experiment site at the Marcell Experimental Forest, Minnesota, USA - June2015DPH_17_10 | ecosystem: Environmental > Terrestrial > Soil > Wetlands... | reverse complement strand
AGGCTCGGCCCGCGGATAGATTTGCGCCTGTGGGCGCCTGCAAGCGGCCGGGCTCGCGGGATGGAGCCAGCCAAACGCCAAGTGACAAACAGGAAGGTCGCCTCTGTGAGATCGGGATGCCAACGGGGAAGCTTTCTGCGGTAGAACATAACGAGTTGGCAGGCGAAAGCGCCCACATATAGTGGGGTGGACAGTGGCGAGGCCCCGTCCTTGGTTGCCGGCGTAAAGCAAATCAATCCAACGGTTCCAACTGAAATAACGGGCGGCAATATTCCAATCGTGGTGAGCATCGCCGGCATAGCCAGTCAGAGCAAGGTGACAGTCTCCGTCCAGTGAATGGCGCGCCGTGCCTTTTCGATCCTGGGGATCCGCCGACTGACAAGAGGCGGCCGGCAACTCAACTCTGCGAATGCCCGCCCGATGCCGATGGAGCGCCGAGGGAATGCGCGGCCAGGGACGCGACAAGTCGATTAGGGATGACCAATCTCGGTCAGGTATCCGGTAACAATCGCGACGGCGGCAGCCAGCGTCGCTTCCAGCACGACGATCGATGCCGAGGATGCGCTTTTCTCATGCAGTTTGCGAACGTGCCGCCAGTTGACATAGCCGCAGGCTGAGATCCCCACGACTAGCCCGGCCTTCAGGACCAGGAGCCGCCCGTATGCGGTTGTCCAGAGGTTCGAGACGGCGCCCACGTAAAACCACGACGCGACAAGGCCCGCAGCTACTACCGTCGCCGCGCTAGGCAGCGCAATCGGCGAGAAGCGCCGCAGGATGAGCAAGCGCATTCGTCGAGACGTGAGAGGCGTTCCCATCGGGCCGAAACTCGCCGGTGGAACGGAAATCAATAGTACGGCAGAAAGCGTGCCTAGCCAGACGCCGGCAGCGAGAATGTGCAACGCGTGTACTGCCATGCGAGCCGTATCGCCCGACGCATGACCAAGCAGAGGGATGGTTGCCGTGAAGCCGACGACGGAAAGCGTAGCCAATGGCCAGAAGGTCCGGCGCCATACGGTCGCGGCGCAGGCGGCCATGAAGACGAGGGCCGCGATAAATTGAATTCCCCAGCTTTGGCCCCAGCGGCTGTGGAGAGCGATCAGCCTGAGGGTGTCCCACGATCGGGCGCCATCGAACCCAAAAGCCGCCACCGTGTGAGTCCACACACGCAGGCCGCATGCCGCTAATGCGAGTGAGGCTGCCCCTAGCGCGATACGCGCGACTGACTGCTCGATAGCGGGAACGAGGTCGGCGCCCAATTCTGCTATCGCTCGCCGTAGTAGCAGCCAGCGCGCGGCGCTGGCGCCGATGCCGACAAGAAGAGACGCATACAAAAGGGCTTTTGCGCTAGCTTCTAATACGACCGCCGGATCTGGCACCAGTCTCTCCCACTGTCATCCGATGAGGTCGGCGAGCTTACCGCGCGCTCTTCACGCTGAAGCTGAATTCGCCCTTCGACATGTGCCCATCGTCGCCCGCTGTCTGCCAACTGACGATGTACCGGCCGTCGGCGAGCTTTCCTTTGAAGTCAGCCACAATCGATGTTTCGGCATTTGCGTGTGCCGGTCCCGTCTCGACTGCTCCCGCGGGACCCTTGACCGCGATCTTGCTGACGGTCAGATCGGGCTTCTCGGCGAACCACATCTCGACGCGCGCAGGTGAGGCGTTGAGCGCCGCGCCCGCCGCCGGCGCGCTCTTCAAGAGTTTGTTGTGAGCGAGCGCCAATGTTGCGAAAGCGCCCGCCAAGAGGACAACGGCGAAGACGCTTCGACGTCGGAAAAAGTCTGGTTTCATAACGGACTCCTTGGTATGGTTGTTACTCGATCGGGAACTGAGCGCCAGGGGGGCATCAGAGTTCCATCTCCGATTCCGGAACGATATGGTAGCCAGTCGCGTCCGGATCGTTGAACCCAGGCGTCCATTTTGGCCTCCTGCTCGTCCCCGGTAAAATTGCATCATCCGCTTCTGGCTTGAAGATTAAACAATACACCGCTTCGCCATCCAGTCAAAGTGCCTGGAACGATTATTGTTCTCCTCGGTAGTCATCCTGCCTCTTGGCGACGGCTGGGGTTGTGGCGCCGACCCCACCGCTCGCCAAAACGCGCACACTTCACAACTGCCGAACCCGCCCGAGCCTCCGACCACCTGGACCGATGGCGTTCAAAAGACCACTCTCCGGGCGTCGTCATTCGACCGGTCATCTGGATGTTCACGGGAACCGCGCGGTAGCCGGCTATCCGCAGCCGCCCGATCGCCAGGCGAGTTTCTCGCACGAACTCGTCGGGCGCGCGGGACGATGAGACGGTCGCGCACGCTAAATCGCCAGCACCCCGTACCTCTCGGAGGTCTCCGCCGATCGATCCATGGCTGCGTGGCAGGCGCCGCGCGCCCTGCTTGGGCGGATGCATTGCGTGATAAACAAAATAATTTCAGGACTTGTCGATTTCACTGCGCCTCGTTCGACATATAACTGAAGGCTGGGGTCCGGCGGCCGAAGCGGTTCCGGAAGGCCCAGCCCGAAATCCAAAGGAGAAATGACGATGCAATTCATGATGCTGGTCAAGCACGCCGAGAACTCGGGCCTTCCGCCCAAGGAGTTGATGGACGCTATGGCGAGCCTCGGCGAAGAAGCGGTCAAAGCCGGTACGATGATCGCAAGCGGGGGGCTCGCCCCAACCACGCAGAGCACCCGGGTCCGGGTTTCCAATGGCCAGTTGACCGTGATCGATGGGCCTTTCACTGAGACCAAGGAAGTTGTCGGCGGCTTTGCGCAGTTCGAACTGAAATCCAAGGAGGAGGCGATCGAAGGGGCAGTGCGCTTTATGGAACTTCACAGGAAACACTGGCCGGGATGGGAGGGCGAGACCGAGATCCGCCAGATATTCGGGCAAGAGGAATTCGCTCAGTGCGCAAAGGAGCGGTCGGGAACAACGACCGGGTAGCATCCGCCAGGCGGCGAATCGCGACCCCGCGAACACGTCTACGTCTTCCCGGGGTTCCCGATCCCAACCCGAAGCGTCAGCTTCGCGAATTCAAGACCGCCACCTCCGCGTTGTCCCGCGAGCGCAGATCCTATGGCGCTACCGCGCCGGCGACGTCAGCCAGATCGCATCCTCCACCTTGGCGTGGTACTTGTGCAGCGACCGGCCTCGGCCCCCTTTACGGAAAAATCGAATTCTAAACCTGCGGAGTCAATAACTTAAAGAATCCATACCCCACAGACGACTCAACAAAAATTGCCGCTGCGCGAAGCGCTTTTTCATTCGTCCCGAAGCCGTCTTCGCAGGGGCCATAAAGTTGGGTCACAGCAAATTGAAAAATATTTTCCCCTTGCTTTCAGCAACCTACGGGGATTGATGCCTTGCAGCCGCAGCGCGTGCTGTCACTGTGGAGGCATATGAAGACGTTACAGCAAACCCTCGCATGCATACTGTTGGCGGCGGTTGCGTTGCTGGCGGTTTGCTCCGTTCTTCTAGTGCGCGCCGCCACTGGGGCTGTGGCGGCGCTGCCGCATGAGATTCAAGCCACAAGGTCCGCGCTGGTCGGCGAAATCGCCGCTACCCGGTTCGACCTCACGACCCAGATCGCCGCCACGCGCCGCGATCTGCTGGTAAGGACCGAGCGCGAGGCCGATGCGCTGCGCAAGGACGTGATGACCGAAGCCTCGGCAGTCCGCATCACTGCGGACCGGCGCTTGGGCGACACGCTTTCCCGCGTGGATACGGCGCTCGCAACCGTGGATTCCCTGCGCCTGGACCTCAAGCCCTCCCTCGATCACACCGCCGCGATCACGGCGCAGGTCGACGACGCCCTGCCGCTGTATCTCGATTGCGATCACAATCCCGACTGCGTCTTCAATCGCTACGTAGGCGTCTCCAAGGGCGTGGAACGCGCGTCTGCAAACTTCGGCCAGATGAGCCAGGATGTACGCGGAGCGCTGCCCCCGATGCTTAAAACATGGAGCCAGATCGGCGTCGACGTTTCCGGGACCACAGTAAACGTAGACGGAATCACGGCGGACGTTCACACCATGACGGCTGTTGCCGCCAAACCGAAAACGTTCTGGGGCAAGGTCTGGGCCAGCATCGTCGTCACATCGCGCTTTGCCAGCCTCATGTAAGCGAATAAGTACGAATGCCAGCGCGCCCGGCGACCGCGCGTAGATTGGGCCCGGCGCGCGCATTTGGAGCGGCGGCTGATTTGTAAGCGCTTGGATTGGGGTCTCGCCTCCGGGTAGGGCAGGGGTGCGAGGCGGAATGGGCTGCTCATGAAGCGGCCAGGCGAGCTAACAGCGTAGGGCATGACCCCGCGCCATTTAAGGAGAAACGACAATGTTTTTGACGACATTCATTAAAGACGTGGAGAATATCCCCGGAGAGATATCCGCCTTCTTCACGTCTCACCAGACGCAGATTCACTCGGCCATTGCCGACGCGCAGACCGCATCGTCGGCGGGCATCGCGATAGCCACGGCTCTCGGCGAGCCGGGTATTGCGCTGGCTATCGCCGGCGTGTCGGACGGGCTGACTAAAGTCAGCGCCGCCGTTACCAACGCGTCGACGGCAACCACGCTTGGCGCTCAGGCCGGCAATGTTGCGGAGCTGGCTAACGCGCTCATCACGAGCGGCGACGTAGGCGTAAAGAACGCTACGGCCCAGACTAGCCTGGCGAACACTGTCAACACAGTCGTGTCGAAGGCCAATACGGTAATCGGCGCGCTTATCACTGCCGCGACGGTCGTCGCGCCCGTACCCGTGGTCGCGCCGGTACCTGCATAAACTTACTTTGTGGGGCAGCCAATCCTGGCTGCAGCCGCCTTTCAGGCGGCTTGCTCCGACCGCGGATGTTCTGGTTTCCCTCGCAAGAGACGCTCCCTCCATGGATCGTCTTCCGCTCGTCGGAACGCGTTTTCGCCGCGCCGTTCACAGCAAATCTTCCACCCGGGTTTTCGGACGCGCTGCCACAAGCGGCGCGTTCAGGAAATCCACCAGCGGCGTCAACGCTCGAAACCGCGTCCGAACCTCGCCGAACAATTCAGGCGACGTGACCAGGTCCGCGGGCAATTCCACGTAAAACAAATACTGCTTATAGCGCAGCAAATCGGCCGCGGGATGGTCCGCGGCGAAGCCCTTCGGCACGCGCGATAATTGGTCGCCGTGCATCTCTCCGAAGAGCTTGCGCAAGGTCTTCGACCCGGCCAGCCGGCGGAACTCGGCGGGCCGTTCCGCGATGTGGTTTCGCAGCGTTCGCAGCATTTCCGGCGTGGGCATGTGTACGCCGCCGCCTACCGCTAGCGACTTGTGCGAGACCGCCAGATAGTACCCCGCGCCGCCATCCCGCCCTATTCCCTGTCGTGGAAAATAGGCGGCCAGATGTTCCTTGTATGGCTTCTTATCCTGGCTGAAGCGCGTGTCGCGGTAGATGCGGTAAATCGACTTGTCCGGATCCGTGATGTGCAGCGGAGCGAAGCGCCGGATTTCCATATTGAGCGCCTCCACCAGCTGGCGCATCGGCTCTTTCACCTTCTCTTCGAACACCGGTTTGCGCGGCAGAAACCACTCGCGATGGTTGTTGCGCGCCAGACCGCGAAAGAATGCGGCTAAGTCTTTTGAAAAACCCGGAAAGCCCGATCGCGCCATACCCTCCCCTATAATTGAGTTAATGCCATCCACGGAAGAGACGCAGCAGCGCCTCGCCGAGATTCCCAATTTAACTGTTTTGCCCGGCGCTCCGCTCTCCCGCTATACCCGCTTCGGCATTGGCGGCCCGGCCGACATCTATGCGGAAACCGAAAGCGTAGACGCCTTTGTGGCGGCGCTCACCTCGGCGCGCGCCAGCGGATGGCCCGTCATGGTGATTGGCGGCGGCACCAACCTGATTGTTTCCGGCGACGGCTTTCGCGGAGTCGTCCTGCGTTACCGCGCCTCCGGCCTGACCGCCGATGGAACCCGCGTCACCGCCGACGCCGGCGCGGTGCTGCAAGACCTGGTGGATTTCACAGTCGACAGAGGCCTTAAAGGTCTGGAGACGCTGGCGGGAATTCCCGGCTCCGTAGGAGCCGCGGTCTACGGCAACGCCGGCGCCTACGGCCATTCCATCTCCGAGCGCGTGGTGAGCGTCCGCTTTTACGATGGCCGCGCTGTGCGCGTCTTCGATAACGCCGCCTGCGAATTCCGCTATCGCGAAAGCATCTTCAAAGAGCGCAAGGAGTGGATCGTTTTCTCCACCGAGCTGCTGCTCGACGCCGCCGATGCCGCCACCTTGCGCAAGACCGCGGACGATATCGTGAAAATCCGCAGCGAGAAATTTCCCGTAACCATGAAGTGCGCCGGCAGCATCTTCAAGAATCTGCTTCTCGACCAGCTTCCGCAGCGCGTGTCCCAACAAGTGCCTGCGACGGCTGTGCGCGAAGGCAAGGTTCCGGCCGCATGGTTCCTCGAGCAGGCCGGCGCCAAAGGCCAGCACCGCGGCGACATCCATGTGGCTACCTATCACGCCAACCTGATCTACAACGCAGGCGCTGGAACGGCGGACGATCTCTACTCGCTCATCCAGGAACTCAAGCAGCGCGTCCGCGACCGCTTCGGCATCGAGATCGAAGAAGAAGTACAGTACGTCGGCTGGGATTGACGATAGCGCGGCGCGGACTCCTTAGTCGCCGCTAAATGCGCCCTGAGACATCACGCCTGATAGACCGTCGCTCCGCCCACCACCGTGCGGACGATCTCGAGGTCCTTGATCTTCTCTTTGTCCACCGTGAAAACATCGTCCGACAGCACCACGAAGTCCGCCAGTTTGCCTGCCGTGATCGATCCTTTGATCGCCTCCTCATGTGAGTTGTAGGCGCCGTTGATCGTGTTAACCCGCAGCGCCTCGTCCACGCTGATTCGCTGGTTAGCGCCCCACGTCTTTCCGTCCCAACCGGTGCGCGTCACCATCCCCTGAATCGCCATCCGCGGGTCGAACGGTCCCGGACTAAAGTCGGACCCTGCCGCCACCGGAACGCCGGCGTCGAGGAAACTGCGATAAGCCATGCACCGCTTCATCAGCTCTTCGCCGAAGAAACTGAACTTGTCGGAGTTGTAATAGGCATACGATGTGAACGCCGCGGGAACCACGCCGGCCGCCTTGATGCGCCGCACCAGATCGTCGTTGATCAACGTGCAATGGGTGATCTTCGGGCGCGCGTCCGCTCGCGGGAACAGCCGCTGCGCCCGCTCCATCGCCGTAAGCGTCATGTCGATAGCGACATCGCCGTTCGCGTGGCAGTTCACCTGTATGCCCGCCCGGTGCACCCGCTCCATCCACGCGTTAAGATCGTCCTGCGTCTCCATAACGTTGCCCTTGTACAGGGGCGCGATGCCGGGATACGGCGTGCTGAGCGCCATCGTGCGCTCGGAGAACGATCCGTCGACGGTATGCTCCGAGGTCGCTCCGAGCCGGATCCACTCGTCGCCGAAACCGCTCATGATGCCGCCGGCGATCATCGCCTCCAGCACCTTGCCGCTGGCCTCGTAGCTCACCCGGTGCAGCAGTTCTCCGCGCGCCCGCACCTGTTGCAGCGCCGTCAGGTTGCCGCCCTCGTGGTGTACGCTGGTCACGCCATAACGCACGAACTGTTTGGAAATGTACGCCAGGCCGTCGCGGTCGCGCTGCATCCGCTGTTCCTCGGTAAATGTGGGCCGCTTGCCCACCCGGTTGAGCGCGTTCCTGGCCCGGTCGGTCACCCGGCCGTTGAGATCGCCGTTGGCGTCCCGGTCGAAGGTCCCGCCGGGCGGATTGGGCGTGTTCCTGTTGATGTCCGCCATCTCGAGCGCCTTGCTGTTGTAGTACGATGTGTGACCCCCGCGATGCTGCACCACCACCGGATGATCCTTCGATACCTGGTCGAGGTCATGAACGTTCAGCTGGCGATTGTCCTTCACCTTGGTGTCGTCGAAGAAATACCCTTCCACCCACGTGCCCGGCGGCGTCTCGCGGGCTTTCGCGCGGAGCTTGTCCACGATGCTTGAGATCGTCACGAACTCCACCACGTACGGGTTGCCGACGATCACATCGTAGAGCAATGTATTGCCGGGCGCGTGATTGTGGCAGTCGATGAACCCGGGCACGATCGTCATCTGACGGGCGTCGAACGTCTGCGTCCCCTTGCCGATGAGCGCCTTGATGTCTGCGCTGCTGCCCACGGCGGCGAAGCGGCCGGCTTTGACCGCGAATGCCTCCGCCTTCGGTGCGCGCGAATCCACCGTGTAGACCTTGGCGTTGAACACCACCAGATCGGCGTCCTGCGCTTCGGCGGCCGCTGCGGCGCCTGGCCATGTCCCGCTGATAACACCGGCTATGCCCGCGCCGGTCAGGCTTATGAATCCTCTACGGCTGCGCCGGTGATTTGTCATCGGTCGTCATCCCCCAGTCTCGCCCATGCCACCCCGCGCCAATGGGCGAACCGTGGGGACAAGGCGACGAATAATTCTACCCCACCCGCGTGCAGCCAAGCCTGGCGGCGGTGTCCTCTTGTCACGCCCGAGATTCCCTTCTCGCAGTCCGCGTCCGCAGTGTCCGTGCTAAAACCAAAACGATGAGAGACGATCTCGACCGAACGTTTTCGGCCCGGCTGGACTGCCATTATCTGCTCCGAGCCCCGGACCTTGTGGATGCGCGAACTCCGCTCGTCGTAACCTTGCACGGGTTCGGGGCCAACCCTGAAACCATGCTGCGCCTGACGGCTCGGCTGTTTGATACGCCGCCGGTGATCGCGGCCCTGCAGGGGCCTTATCAATTCTTCCTCGGAGCGAGGAACCAGGAGGTAGGCTACGGCTGGATCACCAACCGAAACCCGGCTGAGTCCATCCGCCTGCATCGGGATATGGTGTTACACGTGTTGGATGAGTTGGGACATCAGTTCGGCATCCCACCCGGCCGGCGCCTGTTGGTCGGCTTCTCGCAGGCCGTGGCGCTGAACTATCGCCTCGCCGCAACCCGCCCCGACATCGTTCGCGGCGTCATCGCCATCTGTGGCGGCATGCCGGGCGATTGGGACGAGGGCGCCTATCAGACCGTCGGCGCGGCCGTCGTGCACATTGCGCGGAGCCGCGATGAATACTACCCGTCCAGCGTCACCGGGCATTATGCTGAGCGGCTCCGCCGTCGTGCGGCCGACGTCGAGTTTCATCTGATTGACGGCGGCCACCAGATACCCTCCGACGGCTCCAGACTCGTGGGACCGTGGCTGCAGCGAATCCTGCCATAACGCCGATTGGGCAGGCGCATGGCCAGCGCGACCGCGTCATCCAGGGCCAACAGGGGGCGCTTTCCGGCGCTTTCCTGCCCCGCGGATGCCTGCCTCGCATAGAAATAAAAAGCCCACAAGCAGCACACCTTTTTCATGCCAGATCCTTTCCCATGGGGCTTTAGCATATCGAGTGTGCGCCTGACGCCGGCGGGCGTTTTCGCTGTCGGTTATGCCGGCCCATCGTCTGCCGACCCGCTGGTGGGGCGATTCCCCTATCGTCCGCAGGGCGGCCCAGCCGGCGCCGGCGGAGGAGAGGCGATTTTACCGCCGCCTAGAAGCGCGTTCAGCTCGGCCAGATCCTTAGTCTTGAGCTCCTCCCACTGGGCGAGCGCTTGCGTGAGCTGCTGGCAAGTGTCGTGATAGGTTTCCTGCATGGCTTGAGTGGGCGCGTTGTCGCTTTGCTCGACGCTGTTCATCAGGGAGCCGAACTCACCGTTCAGCGTCATAAAGTTGGCGGTAGGCGCTCCGCCGCCTCTACGTCCGCCGCCACCGCCACCGCCGCGCCCTCCACGGCCCGCGGGAGCGCCACCGAAACTTGCGGCTTTCGTGACCAAAGCGCCTGCGGCATCCGGTGGGGATTTCAATGCGGCCAGCGCGGCGCGCAAGTCGGCTACCTGTTGATTGGCGGAGTGACTGGCAGTCATGCCCGCGGAGATCAGTAAGCCGAGGTCGCGCTGCTGAGTGATGCCCTGTGGCGGAGTCTTGACGCGCGGCTCCATGATGACATGCAACGGTTGGCGATAAGTGGCGCCACTGGCTGTGAGACGGACTTCGTAATCGCCGGGGGCGGCCAGCGGGCCGCGCGGCTCGGCGGGAGTGTTGCCATAGAGTGCGGAGATGGGGTAACTGTGGTTGAACGCGGGCGGCGGCGTGTAGCGCAAATCCCATACGGCGCGGTTCATGCCAGCGGCGGCGGGAAGCGGATGCGGCCGCTCGATCCAATAGTTCGGAATGGTAAGCTGCGGCTCGGGCTCGGGGGGCGGCGGCACACTGGTGAGATCGCGAACCAGTTTGCCGGCGGAGTCATAGATTCCGATAGTAAGTGGGCCGGCAGGGGCGGACTTCAGATAGTAATTCAGAATGGCGCCATCGGGCGGGTTAGCGCCGGCAGGTAACTCGGGCGGAAACGGAGTGTCGTTGCCGGTGTCGTTGCGCACGCGGATGGCGGTCTGGGGCCGGAATAGATAGACGTTTGACGATGAGACCTGGGGTGTGATCTGGCGGAGCGGAGTGAGGTCGTCGAGAATCCAAAAGGCCCGGCCGTAAGTCCCGGCGACTAAGTCGTCTCCGTGGATCTCCAGATCGCGCACCGAGGCGGTGGGCAGGTTGAGCTGTAGTGACTGCCAGTGATCGCCGTAATCGAACGAGACCCATGCGCCGTGCTCCGTGCCGGCGTAGAGCAGCCCGGCGCGGCCGGGATCTTCCTTCACCACGCGCGCGATTTCGTTTTCCGGGATGCCGGAGACGATGCGGGTCCAGCTCTTGCCGCCATCGCGCGTGCGGAAGATATAGGGGGCGAAGTCGTCGGAGTTATGGTGATCGAGTGTTAAGTAAGCCGTGTCGATATTGTGCGGCGAGGCTTCCACCTGTTGGATGGGAGTGTTGGCCGGCAAGCCAGGTGGAGTGACCAGGTTCCACGCCGAGCCACCCGCGGTCATTTGGACCTTGCCGTTCGAAGTACCCACCCATACGGCTCCGGCTCGAATGGGTGAAGGAGCGATGGCCGAGATGCCGGCGCCACGTCCGCCGGCGGCCGGATCCGCGGGCGCTCCAGGTGGAGTTCCAGCTGATGGATCCACAGGCTCGGCAGCCGGCGCGGTTTCGCCCGGCGCCAGAGTGACATCGGGACTCACGGCCTTCCAGGTGACGCCCAGGTCGCGGGTCTCCAACAGGTACTGCGCGCCCAGGTAGAAAATGTGCGGATCCGCGAGAGCGAAGAGATGCGGAGGAGTGTTGGCGAAACGGTATCCTCCGCTGCGCGGCGGTGAGACATCTTGTATCTGGCGAGTCACTGCGTCATAGCGTTGGACGTTAGTGCCGGAACCACTAGCCATGATGATAGTTGGGTCCAGCGGATCTGCATGGATATAGCCAAACTCGTAGGCGCCCACCGAGGGTAGCCATTCCATGAAGGTGATCTGGCCGAACGCGCCGCGGCTGGCGGTTCCGGCAGCGCCGCTATCCTGCTGGGTGCCATAGATCCAATAAGGAAACCGGGTGTCAGTGGAGATGTGATAGAACTGGCCGTTGGGAAGGTTATACCAGTTCAAATCCCAGGTGTGGCCGCCGTCCAGGCTGATGGTGGGGCCCTGGTCCACGCCGGCGAGGATGCGCTTACCGTTGGTCGGGTCGATCCATAGGACATGATAGTCGTCGCCGCCGGGCGCGCCTTTGAAAGCTTCGAAAGTCTTGCCGCCGTCGGTGGAGCGATACAAGCAGGTCTGTACCACGTACACGATGTCGGGGTTATCCGGCGCTACGTAGACCTGGCTGAAATAAGCGCTGCCGTTGGAGCGCGGGTCAGTGGTGCTGCGATACCAGTTGGCGCCGCCGTCGTCGGAGCGGTACATGCCGCCGGTCATCACGGCGAAGACTCGCTGCCCGCCCGTGCCGGCGGCTACGGCCAGACCAATGCGGCCCACGCTGCCTTCGGGAAGTCCGTGGCCGGTGAGGGCAGTCCAGGTGAGGCCCTGGTCGGTGGATTTGTAGATGCCCGCGCCCGACGTGTCGGGCTCGCCCGTTCCTCCACGGCCGCGGCCGCCGCCACCACCGCCGCCGGCGCCGCGGCCCGCATTGGGAAGCGTCAGGTAAACCTCAAGCGCGGCGAAGAGAGTCTGGGGATTGTCGGGATCGGCCACCAGGTTGACTGCGCCGATGTTGTCACCCTTGTAAAGCACCTTATTCCAGGTGCGGCCGCCATCGGTGGTGCGAAAGACTCCGCGCTCTTCGTTGCGGGCATAAGTGTGGCCCAAGGTGGCCGCGAGCACGATGTCGGGATTCTTCGGATCGACCACCAGCGCCACGATGTGATGAGTATCCTGCAAGCCGGTACGCTGCCAGTGCGCGCCGGCATCGACGGACTTCCACATGCCGTTGCCAACGTTGACGGATTTCTCGACGCTGCTGACGTCGCCGGTGCCGGCGTAGACGATGTTGGGGTTGGAGCGCGCCACGGCGATGGAGCCGATGGAATCCATGTGAGTCTCGTCGAAGATGGGCTTCCATGTGACGCCGCCGGAAGTCGACTTCCACACACCGCCGCCGGGAGTGCCGAGATAGTAAGTGGCAGGGTCGCCCGGGACGCCTGCCACTGCGGAGATGCGGCCCGCGCGGAATGGGCCGACCTGACGCCACAGCATGCCGTTGTACAGGCTGGGACTGTATTGCTGCGCGAGTAAGGCAATGGCTGCGGCAAAGGCACACAGAAGTGGCAGGCGGAGTCTCATGAATTGGAGCATACGATAGTCTTTGAAAGTGATGTAGGTTATTGCCGATAGCTTAGACAGAATCCAGGCGTTCCGGAAAGGTTCCGGATTACGACTGACTCGAAAATGACTTTGGTGTTTCCAGGTGACGCAGTGGGCGATCCGCGCATGCGCCCAGATCGCGCCCCGTGCGTCAGGTCCTCAAGCTAGCGCAACCTTGTACAAAGCCTCCAGTTTGCTCCAGGCACGCTCGGCATCCGGCCGGCTGTAGACTGGCGCGCCGTTCTGGGGATGCATATCCGGCATGCACCAGCCGTGCAAGGCCGGATACACTTCGATCTCAGCAGAAACGTTTGCGGCGGCGAACGCTTCCCGGAGCTTGTCTTTGGCGTCCGGTTGGCGCTGATCGTCATTCGAGGCGATACCGATATACAGTCGAGCCTTGATTTTCGGCGCGAGCAGATGTGGACTGTCGGGTTTGTCGGTGACTAAACCGCCGCCGTGGAAGGAGGCAGCAGCGCCGACGCGATCGGGCAGCGCCGCGGCGGTCTTAACCGCCAGCGGTCCGCCCATGCAGTAGCCTTGAACGCCGATCTTCTTCGCTTTGTCGACTTGCTTTTGAGCGTCCAGGAAAGCAACGAACGCGACGGCATCCTTCTCCGCAGCGCCAGGCGCGTTCAGCGGCGCCAGCAACTGGTAAAACTTCGCTATGTCGGCCTGATTTTGAAAGCTGAAGGAGGCGTCGAACACCGGAGCCTTGGCCGAGCGATAAAAGGGATTCGGGATCAGCACGGAATATCCTTCCGCCGCAAGTCGCTTGCCCATATCGCGCATCGCGGGGCGCAGGCCCATGCCATCCGCCCAGATCGATACGCCGGCGTGGGAACCGGCGGCGGGATGAATGAATACGGCGTCGCAGATGCCATCGGGCGTGGTGATCTCGATATCGGTCTCAACAACCGGCAACTCCATGGCCGAGGTCGAACCTGCGGCGCCGAGTCCCGCGGCCGCCGAAAAAGCTACGTTGGTGCTAGGGTGATTTTTTGTATCGTCCGCCATTTGCTTGTCTCCCAGTCACAGTTTATCTAACTGCTGTCGGGGGTCCGCGCAGATTGTTTGGCGGCGGCCGAGAATCCAGGCTGCGTCCTTCTTGCGGCGGCTTTGAGTCGCGATCCGTGGCCCCTGCACTTGACATCCATGACCCAATATGGCCACATCTAGTCATGAAGTCAAACGTTGGCATCGCCGAACTCAAAGCCCACTTGAGCGAATACGTCCGGGCCGCGCAAAAAGGCAAAGAGATCATCATCCAAGACCGGCAAACGCCCGTGGCAAAGCTGGTTCCGATGGAACAGCCGCAGATGATCGGCGAGATCCGGCGCGCCACGCGCTCCGTAGCGGAAGTGGAGAAGATGTTGGATGCCCGGCCTCCCGAGCCGCCGATTCCAGCGGAAACATTTCAGCGAATTTTAGACGAGGAAAGAGCGGATCACTCTGACGAATGGATATTTACGCGTACATAGACTCCTCTGTCGTATTGCGCAGGCTGTTGGAGCAAAGCGGCGCGATTCCGGCATTGAGACAGTGGCGGCTCATTTCCAGCCAGCTCGTGGATGTTGAGGTACGTCGGACTCTGCTGCATTACCATGCCGAGCGGATACTGTCCGCCGCGTCGTTCGCCCGGCGCGTAAACGAGTGGAATTTAGTCCGCGATTCTATAGACTTGATCCCCATTTCAAACGGCATCCTGCAGCGGGCCGCCGAGCCATTCCCAACGATGGTAAAAACATTGGATGCGATTCATTTGGCAACAGTCATCGGTTGGGCTGGCCAGACGCAGGCGCCAGTGACTATTCTGACGCACGACCGTCAACTCGGCATCGCCGCCAGCGCCTGCGGTTTCCCGGTTGTTCCTTAGCGGAAAACACCATCACCGGCGACAAGATCGCCGGCGTTACCGCTTTGCTACCATAAAGGCACACCCTTGATCGATACCGTTCCAGACATCCTGGCCCGAATTGTCGCCCAAAAGCGCGAGGAATTGTTGCGCGATAACGCGGCCCCCGCGGACCGCTGGGAGCCCGAAGCGGAACGCCAGGTCGCGGCCCGCCGCGACTTTCGCGCGTCCCTTCTGGCGCATGCGCCGGCTATTATTGCGGAAGTAAAGAAGGCGTCGCCGAGCAAGGGCATACTCGCCGGCGATTTCGATCCGGCCAAGATCGCCGCAGCCTACGAACAAGGCGGCGCCGCGGCAGTTTCGGTGCTCACGGACGAGGCATTCTTTCAAGGCAGCCTGCGCGACCTCGAAAACGCCCGCGCCGCGATCTCGCTGCCTGTCTTGCGCAAGGATTTTACCATCGCGCGCCAACAGATCGTCGAAGCTGCCGCACATGGCGCCGATGCGATTCTGCTGATTGCCGCTATCCTCACCGAGCGCGAGATGCGCGACTTTCGCGAAGCCGCCGCGCACTACAAAATGGCCGCGCTGGTGGAAGTCCACAACCGCCGCGAGCTCGATTCCGCCATTGCCGCGGGCAGCGAAATCATCGGCGTGAACAATCGCGATCTCACCACATTCGAAGTGACGCTGGAAACTTCGCTGCGCCTGGCGGAACATATTCCCACCGGCGCGCTGCGTATCAGCGAGAGCGGCATCCATGACGCACGGGATATCGCCGCGCTGCGCGCCGCCGGCTACTCCGCATTTCTGGTGGGCGAGCACCTGATGAAATCGGGCGACCCCGCGGGCGCGCTGCGTAAGCTGGTGGCGGCATGATCGTGAAGGTCTGCGGCATCACCAACGCGGAAGATGCGGCGGCGGCCATCGCGGGTGGCGCCAACGCTATCGGTTTCAATTTCTATGCGCCCAGCCCGCGCTACATCGCTCCCGAACGCGCGGCGGAAATTCCCACGGAGACCGGCGTGCGGCGCGTGGGCGTCTTTGTCAATGAATCGCGGGCGCGCGTGGAAGAAATCGCGCGCATTGCCGGCCTTGACGTAGCGCAACTGCACGGCGATGAGACTGTCGATAATTATCCCGCCGCTGTAACCGTGTGGAAGGCAGCGCGCATGAGCGCCGGGTTCAGCTTCGCCAGCTTCACCGATTCCCCCGCCGAGGCGCTGCTGCTCGACGGCCCCGCGGGCGTGCTCTATGGCGGCGCGGGCCTGAGCTTCGACTGGTCGGTAGGACAGGCCTCCTGGCCTGTCTTCCGCAGGATAATCCTAGCCGGCGGCCTCGACGCCTCAAACGTCGAAAAAGCCGTTGCCATCGCGAGACCCTGGGGTGTCGATGCCTGCTCGCGCATCGAAAGCTCCCCAGGCAAAAAGGACCACAAGAAAATGCTGGAATTCGTTCGCACAGCCCGCAGGGCGCTTGAATCAGCCCGCAGGGCGCTCGAATTAGCCCGAAAGGCGCCGCAACCATGACGCCGCAACCCGACGCAGGCGGCCACTTCGGACCATACGGCGGCCGGTTCGTACCGGAAGTATTGATGGCGCCGGTGGAGGAGTTGGAGCAGGCCTATCTGGAAGCGCGCGCAGACCCCGCGTTCCAGGCCGAATTGGCCGGCCTGTTGCACAACTACGCCGGACGCCCCACGCCGCTCTATTTCGCTAAACGCCTCAGCGAAAAACTTGGCGGCGCGCGCCTCTGGCTCAAGCGCGAAGACCTGCTGCACACCGGCGCGCACAAGATAAACAACGCGCTGGGGCAGGCGTTGCTCGCCCGGCGCATGGGCAAGCGCCGCATCATCGCCGAAACCGGCGCCGGCCAGCACGGCGTGGCTACCGCAACCGTGTGCGCGCTGCTGGGCCTTGAGTGCGTGGTCTACATGGGCGAAGAGGACATGCGCCGGCAGCGGCTCAACGTCTTTCGCATGCGCCTGCTGGGCGCGAAAGTGGCGGCCGTGAGCAACGGAAGCCGCACCCTCAAGGACGCCATCAGCGAGGCCATGCGCGATTGGGTGACCAACGTCGCCGACACCTACTACTTGCTCGGCTCCGCGCTGGGCGCGCATCCTTATCCCATGATGGTGCGCGATTTTCACAAGGTGATCGGCGAGGAAGCGCGGCAACAAATTCTTGAGGCCGAAGGCCGCCTGCCCGATACGATTTTCGCCTGCGTCGGCGGCGGCTCGAACGCCATCGGCATCTTCCACGCGTTTCTGCCGGACGCGGCCGTGCAACTGGTGGGCATCGAAGCGGGCGGACGCAGCGAGCGCATCGGCGACCACGCGGCGCGGTTCCGCGGCGGCGCACCAGGCGTGCTGCAAGGGTCGCACAGCTACCTTTTGCAGGACGAGCACGGTCAGGTATCGGCCACGCATTCGGTCTCCGCGGGTTTGGATTACCCCATGATCGGCCCGGAGCACGCCTGGCTGCATGACCGCGGCCGCGCCGAATACCTCGCCGCATCGGACGCGGAAGCGCTCGATGCTGCGCTGGTACTCTCCCGAACTGAGGGCATTATCCCGGCTCTCGAATCGGCGCACGCGGTGTCCGAAGCGCTGCGCCGCGCGCCGTCCGCCAAGGGGCAGGTTTTTATCGTGAATGTTTCCGGCCGCGGCGATAAAGATATCGACATCTACCGCGAGAACCTTCCGGAACTCGATCAGCCGGAACCAAACCAGCCGGAACCAAACCAGTAATGACGCGCATCGGGAAGCTGTTTGAAAACTTGAAGCGCGATGGGCGCAAGGGTCTGATCGCCTATCTCACGGCCGGCGATCCGTCGCCCGCGCGCACGCCGGCGCTGGTGGAAGCGCTGGTGCGTGGCGGCGCCGATCTGGTGGAATTAGGCGTACCGTTCTCCGACCCCATCGCCGATGGTCCGGTGATCCAGCGCGCCGGCGAGCGCGCCCTGAAAGCTGGAACCACGCTCCACAAGGTGCTCGAAATCGCCAGCGAAATCCGCAAACGCTCGGAGGTTCCGCTCCTTCTCTTCACGTATCTCAATCCGGTGGTGCGCTACGGATTGGACAGCCTGGCGAAAGATGCAGCGGCGTGCGGAATCGATGGATGCCTGCTCACCGACGCGTCCGTGGAAGAGGCGCACGAATACGTCGGCGCCATGCACAGGCACGGGCTCGATACGGTATTTCTCGCCGCGCCCACCAGTACCGGGCGCCGCATGAAACTGGTCGCGAAGTATTCCACGGGCTTCGTCTATCTGGTGTCGCGAACCGGCGTAACCGGCGAGCAGGCTTCGCTTTCCGCCGCGGTAGCGCCGCTCGTCCGAGCCATGCGCGCGGTGACGGATCTGCCGCTGGCGGTGGGGTTCGGCATCTCGCGGCCCGAGCACGTCGCCGAGCTCGCAACGCAGGTGGATGCCGTCGTAGTAGGCAGCGCGCTGGTTCGTGTGATTGAACAACATCTGGAGAGTCCCAACCTGGCGCGGGAGCTGGAAGCATTCGTCCGCCAATTGAAAGGCGGTTTTGGAGCGCACGCATGAAGCCTGAAGACAGCCGGCAAAAGCTGGAGGAATTTCGCGTGGTGATCGACCAGATCGACCGGCGCATTGTCGCGCTGCTGAATGAGCGCACGGAAATTGTGGAGTGTATCGGCCGCGTGAAGCGCGAATGCCAGATGCCGGTTTACGAGCCGCGGCGCGAAGACCAGGTGTTCGCCAACATTGCAGAGGCGAACCACGGGCCGATCGGCCATGCGGCCGTGCGCCGCATCTTTGAGCGCATCATCGACGAAATGCGCAGCATCCAGCGCGTGCACATGCAAGACGGCGAGGTGAAGTGAATGCTAGTGGTGATGCAGCAGGGCGCGACCGAGCAGCAGATCGAGATCGTAATCGCGCGCATGGTGGAGCTCGATTTCAACGTCCACCGTTCCACCGGCGTGATCCACACTCTGCTGGGCGGCGTGGGCGGCCGGGAAGAGTTCGACCTGGCTTCATTCGAAGTGATGGAGGGCGTCAAGGAAGCGCACCGCATCATTTCTCCGTACAAATTGGCGAGCCGCGGCTTCCGGCCGGAAGGCACGGTGGTGAAGATTGGCGATGTCGCCATCGGCGGCGAGCGCGTGGTGGTGATGGCCGGCCCATGCAGCGTGGAAAGCCGCGAGCAGATTGAGCGGTGCGCGGAGATTGTCGCCCAAGCCGGCGCCAAAGTGATTCGCGGCGGCGCGTTCAAGCCGCGCAGCTCGCCTTACAGTTTTCAGGGGATGGGCGAAGAGGGTCTCGAGTTAATACGCGCCGCTGCCGACCGCAACGGCCTGCTGGTGGTGAGCGAAGTGATGGAGATCGCGCAAATCCCGCTGCTTGCGCAGTATGCCGATATTCTGCAGGTGGGCGCGCGCAATATGCAGAACTTCAACCTGCTGCGGGAACTGGGCAAGCAGCGCAAGCCGGTGCTGCTGAAGCGCGGAATTGCAGCCACCATCGAAGAGCTGTTACTTTCGGCGGAGTATATTCTCGCCGGCGGAAACTATGACGTGATCCTCTGCGAGCGCGGTATCCGCACTTTCGAGACCTCCACGCGGAACACTATGGATATATCGGCGATTCCGGTGGTGAAGCAGCTTTCGCACCTGCCCATCGTCGCCGATCCGTCGCACGGCACCGGACGGCGCGACAAGGTGGTCCCCATGGCGCGCGCCGCGATCGCGGCCGGGGCGGACGGGCTGCTGGTGGAAGTGCATCCCGACCCCGACCACGCGCTGAGCGATGGCGCGCAATCGCTGCGGCCGGAACAGTTCGAACACTTGATGGAACAGCTGCGAAGGCTCGCTCCGGCGGTGGGCCGGGCTCTTTGACTCCGATGAAGACGGTCGCGATCGCCGGCACTGGATTGATCGGCGCTTCCTTCGGGCTGGCGCTGCGCAAGGCCGGCTTCACTGGCGCCATTATTGGCGTGAGCTCCGACCGCGCTATTGCCGATGCGGTTGCCGTGGGCGCCATCCATCGCGGAGCGCCGCTCGCCGAGGCGGCAGCGCAGGCCGATCTCATATTCCTCTCGCAGACCATCGGAAAAATTCTCGATACTGTCCGCCATCTCGACACCTTAGTCAAGCCCGGCGCGCTGGTGACAGACGCCGGCAGCACCAAGTGCGAGATAGTCGACGCGGCCATGCAGAACATCGCCCGCTGCCAGTTTCTGGGCGGACATCCCATGGCGGGCAAAGAGAAGCGCGGCGCCAGTGCGGCGTCGGCGGACCTGTTTCAGGGCCAGACCTGGGTGCTGACGCCGGCGGAAGCCGGGGACCTGGAGACGCCCGCGGCCATAGAGTTTCGCGATTGGCTGAAGCGCATCGGCGCGCGCGTGCTGGCGCTCGATTGCGACGAACACGACCGCGTCGTCTCTCTGACCTCGCACTTACCGCAACTCGCATCCACGGCTTTGGCCGCAACTCTGGCCGAGCGCCTGCAAGAGGGTGAAGCCTCCGTAGCGGGGTCCGGGTTGAAGGATATGACGCGCCTTGCGCTCAGCAGCTATGACATCTGGCGCGACATTCTGGCCACTAACTCGGAGCACATCGACCGCGCGCTGGCAAGATACATTCAGGAATTGGAGCACATCCGCGAGAACCTGCGCACGCGGCAATTGCAGCAGGAGTTCAGCCGCGGCGCCGGCTTCGCGGAAGGCGTCCGCAGGCGCCCCTGACCGGAAGGACATTCGCGCGACCAGCGTTCCCACTCTTGGGAACGCGTCTTCCCGGGGCCTGGATACGTCGGCGTATCGAATCGTGGCGCGCGCACCCTCGAAAATACCAAGCGAAGCGTGTGCTTTCATACCTTGCCTTGCCCCGCCGCGGGGCAGAGCAACACTCTTGCGTGCAGCGTTCACACTCATGTGAACGCGTCTTTCCGGGCGTATCAAACCCCGCTTGCCGATGCGCGCGGCTCTGATCGGAGCCACGACCGTGAGGGAGTGGTCCTCTCGAAATACGGGACCGTATTTATGAAACGGCGTACTACGTTAGCGTTAGCTCGCCCGCTGCCCCGCACGCTCCAGCGCCGCTATCTGGACAGCGTCGCGCCGAATGCCGGCCAGCATACCGCGGAACACGATGCCATGGAGGGGCAGCACGGCATACCAGTACAGTAATCCCAACAAACCGCGGGGTTCGAAAAGGGCGGTCTGCCGCAGCGTACAATCCCGCGCCCCGTTCGCTCCAATCCGGAAATCGAGCAGCGCTTCGCCGGGCAAACGCATTTCCGCCCGCAAGGAAAGGGAGCGATCCGCGTCCAGCCCGACCACTCGCCAGAAATCGAGAGCGTCCCCGAACCTGAGCGTATCGGGATCCCGCCGGCCGCGGCGCAACCCTGGCCCGCCTGCCAGCCGGTCAAGCGCGCCGCGAATCTTCCAAAGCCAATCCGCATACCACCCGCGCCGGCCGCCTACCCGGCACACGGCCTGAAACGCGGCCCACGCGGGGGCGCCGATGGCGGCCTGGCGCTCATCGCGAAACACTGTGCCGCCCGACCAGTCCGGATCGCCGGGCATCGGGCCGGCCATCGTCCAGTTCGTTTCCACCAGGTGTGACTCCATCTGGCTAAGAGCGGCTTGGATTGCCTCGCGCACGTTGAGCAATTTCTGCGGAATGATCCGCGTGATCCGATCCTCGCGGCAGACTACTTCGTTTTTCAAGCCCTCAGCCAGCGGCCTCGCGATTTTGTTGCTCAGAGGAGTCACAAGATGAATCCAGTACGAACTCAAGCGAGGGGTAAGCACGGGCACAGCCACGATCCGGCGGCGCGGAAGTCCGAGTTCTTCCGCCATGATGCGCATGATGTCGCGGTAGCAAAGCGTCTCACTCCCGCCGATGTCAAAAACGCCTCCCATGGATTCCGGCGCCCGCAAGACTCCCACCAGATACGTGAGCACATTCTCGACGGCGATGGGCTGGCAACGGGTGGTGACCCACTTTGGCGTGATCATGACCGGCAGGCGCTGGACAAGATAGCGAAGAATCTCGAAAGATGCCGAGCCCGAGCCAATAATCATAGCCGCGCGCAGCACTGTGACCGGCACTCCGGTAGACTCGAGTGCCGACTCCACCTCCCGGCGCGAAGAGAGATGTTCACTGAGACCGGCGCCGGTCTCTCCCAGGCCGCCGAGATAAACGATGCGGCGCACTCCCGCCCCGGCCGCGGCCTTTGCAAATGCGCGGGCCAGGTGGAGGTCGCGTTGCGCATACTCGCCCTCCGCCGACATCATCGAGTGCACCAGATAGAATGCCGCGTCACATCCGGAGAGATCGTGCGTGAGCGATGAGACATCGGCGAGATCGGCCTGCCTGATCTCGACACGCGAGTCTGAGGTCCACTCGCGACCCTCCAACTTGCGCGGCGATCGCACCAGGCAGCGAATCGCGTAGCCGGAACCGAGAAGGCGCGGCGCCAGTCGGCCTCCGATGTAGCCGGTGGCTCCGGCGATCGCGATGTGTTGCATCTGAAACTCCTGGGCGGCTCGCGCGGCCCTGCTTGAGTGTAGCGTGTTGGTGGGTAGAAGCGATTGCTGCCAGAGTGCGGCGCCTCACCGAATAGCGGTCGGTTCAAGCCTGGTTTCTCGGAGAAGAGGGGCTTCCGGATAAACGTCCTATCCAGTCACCCAAATAGAAGCAACGCGGGTTCTCTTTTCACTCGAGAATGTAATGTGCGCTTTCCGGCACAAGCCGATTTAGGCCCCTCGCGCCTCGGATCTTTGACTTTTGAATAATATTGACATCGGCCGGCGGCCCCAACCTCAATCGCTTCAGCGCCGGCCGGTCGGCGACGCTCCGGTTTGCCGAGCGCCATCGAGAATACCCAACGACCCTAGTCCCATAAACGGACAGTTACAGGCACCCGTGTGGCGGAGTCTTCCAAAGGCGGGATCTATCCCGCACTTACCCACGCTTATCCAGCAGCCCAGGCAAGCCAATACCATCGGATTTTCTACTCCGATCTGTTAGAAAGTTCGTTTCCGAACGACTACCTTGAGTGTGGGAGGAACTAAGTCCATTTCGACCGGGACGGCGAGACAAGATGACTTATACCGGGACGCGGCGGCTCAGTACGGTTCTTCTATCGAAAGGCTCGCGAGCGCCTACGAGGCTGACCCGGAAAGGCGCCGCGACCTGAGTCAGGACATTCATTTTCAATTGTGGCGGAGTTTCCAGGGGTACGACGGCCGCTGTTCCCTGCGGACATGGGTCTATCGCGTTGCCCACCATGTCGCCGCGTCGCACGTCCTGCGCGAGCGCAGGATCTTTTCCAAGCTCGTGAGCCTCGAAGAACTCGAAATGCTCCCCGACAAGGACCAGGGCCAGTTCGCCGCGGACCAGCGCAGAAATCTGGACCGGCTGTCAGTGCTGATTCAACAACTCAAACCGCTCGACCGCCAGGTGATCGTCTCCTATCTCGAAGATATGGACGCGGTATCGATCGGAGAGATCACGGGGCTATCGCCCGGCAACATAGCCATGAAGATACACCGGATCAAGAACATCCTGGCGCGGCGGTTTCACCAAGGAGGCGGCCATGCGGAATGATTCTTCCACGAATGACCCGCGGACAATCTGGCAAAACCAGCCAACGGAGCCATCCATAATGACACTGGAAAAAATTCGACAGAAGTTACAGGAACTGCACGCAAAGACGCGCAGGGGGCTGCTCGGGGGGATAGCCGTGTCGCTGGTTTTTGCCGGCATCTCCGGTTACGGCATCGCATTGGGCGACGGACCGGTGCGAGCGGCATTCGCGTTTGCCATCGCCTGGAGCGTGGCCGGGCAGTATTTCCTCAATCGGGGAATGTGGTCCGCGGCGCTGCCGGCAGACGCGCCCTTGGGTACTGGTCTCGAGTCTTACCGGCGAGAGGTCGAGCGGCGGCGCTACCTTTCCGGCCGCTTTCTATTGTGGTCTTTCGGGCCGGTGGCTCTCGCCATCGCCGCCCTGATTGTGCTCCTCCTGAGTTTTGGGATCAGGCGGGGAATGCTTCTCAAGGGAACGCTCCTCAATATGATCCCCTTCTTTTCTGTCTTGGCAATCTGGATAGTGGGTGTCTTCGTCATGAGGATGCGGGAACGGCGGCAACTCCAGCGCGAGATCGACGAATTAAACGATATCGAGCGGGCGAACTTATGATGATACGAGACAGCATTTTCTGTCTGATCGCGACGACGATATCGATGGCTTTAGGTAACGCACAACCCGCAGCCGGGTCTCTCATCCCTCCGGACTCCGAAATCCGCGCGATACTGATGCAACGAGTCGGCGAGTTCCACCAAAGCGTCGGCATTGTTGTGGGAATGATCGGCCCGGACGGGCGCAAGGTGGTCGGTTACGGCGCTCTGGAAAAGGGCGACCCGCGCGTTCTGAACGGCGACACGGTTTTCGAAATCGGTTCGGTGACGAAGGTCTTCACTTCGCTTCTTCTGTCCGATATGGTGCAGCGAGGCCAAGTAGCGCTCACCGACCCGGTCTCCAAATACCTTCCCGCCAGTGTCAGAATGCCGCAGCGGAACGGAAAGCAGATTACGCTGCTGGATCTGGCGACTCATACGTCGGGTCTGCCCCGGCTACCCGCCAATTTGAAGCCGAAGGATTCGGCCAACCCTTACGCCGATTACTCCGTTGCGCAGTTGTACGAATTCCTGTCCTCGTATGAGTTGCCGCGCGATATCGGCTCCCAATATGAATACTCCAATCTCGGAGGCGGGCTGCTCGGTCACGTATTGGCGCGGTGCGCCGGCACGGATTACGAGGCGCTGGTGCGCGCCCGCATCACCGTTCCGCTCGACATGAAAAGCACCGGCATCGCCTTGTCGCCGGAGATGAAGGCGCGGATGGCGGCCGGACACGATGGCAAGATGAATCCGGCCGCCAACTGGGACCTTCCCACGCTGGCTGGCGCAGGCGGGCTCCGATCCACCGCGAATGACATGCTGACATTCCTGGCGGCCAATCTCGGCTACAACAAGACGCCGCTCGCCCCGGCCATGGCCGCGATGCTCGAAGTGCGGAGGCCCTCCGGTACCCCGGGTCTCGAAGTCGCCCTGGCTTGGCATATTTATTCCACGGCTTCGGGAGCTACGATGATCTGGCACAACGGCGGCGCCGGCGGCTACCGTTCGTTCATTGGCTACGACCCCAAAACACGAATCGGCGTGGTGGTCCTTGCCAACGCCTTTACCGCCGCGGGAGTGGATGACATCGGCCTGCGCTTGTTAAATACGAAGGCGCCGCTGCTCGATGCGAGCGCGTTCCTTCCCGCCAAAGAGCGTAAGCAGGTCGCCGTCGATCCCAAACTATTCGACCGGTACGCGGGCCGGTATCAATTGGCCCCGAATTTCGTTCTGACCGTTACGCGCGAAGGGGAACGCCTCTTTGCGCAGGCCACCGGCCAACCAAAACTTGAGTTGTTCGCGGAAGGCGAGAAGGAATATTTTCTGAAGGTTGTGGACGCCCAAATCACCTTCGAAGTGGACTCTGGCGGCGCGGTAAACCAGCTTGTCCTCCACCAGGCGGGGCGAGACGTCCCCGCGAAACGGATCGATTAGGGCCATGGGCCCACCCCACTCGTTTGGGCTACACTGGACCGGGAACGTGTCTCACCCGGTGATGGGCGCAGTCTTCAAAACTGCCGAGCGGTCCAAAAGCCGTTGATCGGTTCGACTCCGATACGTTCCCGCCAAGGGCTCGCTGCGGGTCCGAGTCCCCGCCAATTGTACGGTTCTGCACAGATACCAGAGTTACAGATCGCGAATTTTCACACATATTGGCTTACTCTAAAAGTGTATACAGCCGCCGCCTGTGCTTGCAGGCGTTCTTCAGTTCAAGTAGGGAACGAGCTAACTGGCGCGGCAAGCCGTTCCATCCCTAGCGCAGCCAGGCGAATTTTGTTGTGGGAGTAAGACAATGTCGAACGGTGCAAAATCAAGCCCCGCACGCGAGATGGAAGATGCTTTGATGTATCTGCCTCGCAAGGGCGTTACCGACTATCGCAAAGGACAGACCATCTTCGATGAGAACCAGCCGTCCCAGAGCTTGCATCTGGTAGTGCAGGGTCGCGTCAAAGTTTCCATACCACTCGAAACCGGGGCGCAAACCGTAGTGGATATCTTCAGCACCGACGATTTCTTTGGCGAAAGCTCTCTGCTTGACGCCACCCGCCATGCCCTCCGGGCGGTGGCGCTGGAGAGCGTGACTCTGATGTCGTGGGCCGGCGCTGAAATCGAGGAACAAGTCGAGCGGCAACCGCGCCTCGGCGTCGCCCTGTTGCAGATGCTGATCAAGCGCACGGTGGATCATGAGGAGCGGATTCAAAGCTTCGCGCTGGATAAGACGCCAGAGCGGGTCATCCGTTCGCTGTTGCGCTTTGCGGCCCGCCAGGGCGTACAGGGCGAGGATGGGTCGGTGCGGATTCCACCGCTTACCCACCAGGTGATCTCGGAATACGTCGGCACCTCGCGCGAAATCGTCACTTTCCAGATGAACCACCTGAGGCAGCAGGGTTTTCTGCGGTATTCGCGGCGGGGTATCGACGTTTACGCCGGCGCGTTGCGCGATCGTCTCCACACCCAGGCCAGGGACCAGGAGAGCGAACCACCCCGCTGAGGCCGTAGGACAGACGCTTTCGTCTGTCAAACCTCTGAACGAATAGTGCGTGCGAAAGGGCCAAGCTGCCGCTGCTAGCTTTGGACAGCGCCGGCGCGTTATCTAAATTCAGGCGAATCGACCGGCAGTAAGGCGGTTACACTCCTTATGGAATCCTCCAGCGAGGGAATCATGAAGATGCGACGGCTTGCTTCAATGCTTGGTTCGGCGGCCCTGTTTGCGGTGCTCGCGCTGGCCGCGGACGACGGCGACAAGATCCCCACCAGCAAAGTTCCGCTCGTTTTGCGCTTCTTAGACCCTCCGAACACCGCCATAGTGAGGTTGCCCGGACCACCGCCCGAGCCAGTTTCGGATCGGCGCACCACGGTCGTAGCAGATGCCCCGCTCGCCAGGGCTCTCGATGAGGCTCGCCCCGTTCTCCGCCATACCAAGCGCGATTATCCCGAGGGTTTTGAAGAGGATAGTCCTAAATTCATGCAGGCGAAGATCGGCGATTGGAGAGAGTTCGACGTTTTCGATCTGCTGGGCAGTCCGCTTCGACAGCGTCTGGCCTTTGACGACGACGGCAAGGAAAATGGGTTGGTTTATGCGTTTGCCGACCCCACCGGACGCTACAAGGAGTTCGAGCTCGATTTCGCCGGCGACACCGGCGCCTTGCGCACGGTTTTCATCTACCCGGTGAAAATGACCTGGAACGAGTGCCGCCTGACGTACGGCGCCGATACCAGCGCCGCGGACGCCGCCAAGGGCCGCAAGTTCTATTCCTACCTGAACCGCCGCATGGACGTGCTGGTAGATTCCGGCGGAAAAGTCATCAGCCTCGGACTGTATTGACCTTTTGGGAATAATTTAACGCTGAAACCCGTCGGGAGAGGTGAACGTTTAACACAACAGTCTTTCCCTATAGCCACGAATAGGCGTATAGTTATACCTAGGAGTTCCTGAATGAGACGTCCGTTAGCGCTGCTTCTCACAGTCTGGATGGCCACCGGCTTCATGGCCGGAAGCGCCTTGGCGGGTGACGATCCGAAAAAAGATCCCGATGCGATCGGCAATCGCGATGTCGGGAACGGCATCAACTTCTACTCCCTGGAAAAGGAGATCGCGCTTGGCAAGGGCTTGGCGCAGGAAGTGGAACGCCAGGCGAAGATCATCGACGACCCGGTCATCGCCGAATACGTCAACCGCGTGGGACAGAATATCGTGCGCAACTCCGACGCCAAGGTGCCTTTCACCATTAAGGTGCTCGACACCGAGGAAGTCAACGCGTTCGCGCTGCCCGGCGGTTTCTTCTTCGTCAATTCGGGCCTCATTTTGAAGACCGAAACCGAAGCCGAGCTGGCGGGCGTGATGGCGCATGAGATCGCGCACGTGGCGGCGCGCCACGGCACGCGTCAGGCGACGCGCGGCGACCTGATGCAGATCGGTGCGATTGCGGCGTCCATCGCTTTGGGCGGCTGGACGGGTTATGCGATCAGGCAGGGGATGGGATTGGCGATTCCGCTGGGCTATCTGCAGTTCTCCCAGGCTTTCGAGCGCGAGGCGGACTATTACGGATTGCAGTACATGTACAAGTCGGGGTACGATCCGACGGCTTTCGTGGACTTCTTCGAGAAAATCCAGACCCTGGAAAAGAAGAAGCCCGGAACGTTCGCCAAGGTGTTCTCTACTCACCCCATGACCGATGCGCGCATCAAGGCTGCGCAGAACGAGATCGAGACCATCCTGAAGCCGAAGCCGGAATACATTGTGACCACGTCCGAATTCAACGACGTGCGCAACCGGCTGTCCATGTTGCACAATCACCGCAAAGTGGACAACAATATGGACCCGACCCGGCCGACGCTTCGCCGCGCGCCCGGTAGCGGCAACGGCCCGGTGGACAACGGCACAGCGACTGGCGACGACGACCGGCCCACGCTGAAACGCCGCGACGGCGGCAGTGACACCGGCAGCGGCAGCGGTTCTGGCAGCGGCCAGCAACAACAACAGCAGTTGATGTAGCGCGGGCGGTCTTGCCGCCGGTGTTTTCCACGATACGATAGACTTTGCTCCAACACTTGGTAGACGCCCTCAAGGCCTACGGCGCGTGGGGCGTCTTTGCGCTTGCACTGCTCGATTCCGCCGGCATCCCGGTTCCTGCCGCCATGGATTTTCTGCTGGTGGGAATCGCCTGGGAGTCTCCGGACCACGCCTATTTCGCCGCTCTACTGGCCACAGTTGGCTCGTTTCTAGGCAACCTCGGTCTCTTTTGGGCTGCGCGCGGCGGGGCCCGGCGCTGGGTCAAAGCCGTCCCCGAGCCGGATAAACCGCAGCGGTTCCGTGCGTGGTTCCGGCGATATGGTCTGGTGACAGTATTCATCCCCGCGATGTTCCCCATTATTCCGCTGCCGCTCAAAGTCTTCGTGATCTCCGCCGGAGTCCTTCACACGCGGCCCGGCAAATTCATGGCGGTGATTCTGCTGGCGCGCGTCATCCGTTATTTCGGGTTGGCATATCTAGGGATTCAGCTTGGAGAAAATGCGAGCTATTTCCTGCAGCATAATGCGTTCGCTATCGCCGGCGTGGCGGTGGGGCTGGCGCTCGGTCTGTTACTGCTCATCAAATGGAACGACCGCCGCGCCGGGAACGCTACAATATTGTAGGAGCGTTTTCCAACTCCGTCCCCCATGCCCAAGCGAATTGCGATTGTGGAAGACGAGGCTGAGCTCGCCTCCCTGATCGACTATAACCTCCGCCGCCACGGGTATCAGCCGCACGTGCTTTCCGGTTCCAAAGGCACATTGAAGGCGCTGGAACAATTGCGGCCCGATATGGTTTTGCTCGACGTGATGCTGCCGGAGGCCGATGGGTTCGAGCTTTGCAAGCAGATACGGCAGTCGACGGCGCTGGGGCGCATTCCGGTGCTGTTTTTGACGGCGCGCGCCGACGAAGTGGACCGCGTGCTGGGTCTGGAAATCGGCGGCGACGATTACATGACCAAGCCGTTCAGCCCGCGGGAGCTGATTGCGCGCATCAAAGCGCACCTGCGCCGCGAAGAGATGGATACCGAGCCGCTGGCGCTGGAGATCGGCAAATTTCGCCTGGATGGCGGCGCGCGGCGCGTTTTTCTGAGCGACCGCGAACTCACCTTGACGTCCACCGAGTTCAACCTGCTGGAGTTCTTTCTGACGCACACCGGGCGCGCATATAGCCGGGAACAGCTTCTGGAGGCAGTGTGGGGCGAGCAGCGCTTTGTAACGCCGCGGACAGTCGATGTGCATGTGCGAAGGCTGCGCGAGCAGATTGAGGAACAGCCGGAGAATCCGCGCTACCTGACCACGGTCCGCGGCTTCGGCTACCGCTTCGAAGAGCCGACGTAGGACAGAAGTGGCGCGGGCCCGTGGCCTGCGACGTTGGGTGGTTTCGGCCCTGTCGTTCTGGTGTTGCGGAAGCCGGGAGGCCTGTCCTACAAAAATTCACAGCGCCGTAACGCGTCCGTAACAAGCGCACTGCTAAATTGACGGGATGAAGAAGATTCTGCTGGTGGAAGACGATTCGGATCTTTTCTCGCTGCTGAAGTACAACCTGGAAAAGGAAGGATTCGCGGTCAGCGGATTGCAGACCGGCAAGGGCGCCATCGAACTCTGCCGCCAGGTGCGTCCGGATCTCATCCTGCTCGATATCATGCTGCCCGATTCGGACGGCCTCGATATCTGCAAGGGCATTCGCAAAGATACGGATCTTGCCGCCGTCCCGATTATCTTTCTCACCGCGCGGGCTTCGGAAACCGACCGCATCGTGGGTCTGGAACTGGGCGCCAACGACTATGTGGTGAAGCCGTTCTTCGTGCGCGAATTGATCGCACGGATCAAGCTGCAGTTCCGCAATCAGATGGCGCCGGTGCGCGTGCTGGAAGCGGGCGGCCTCGAGCTAGATACCACCAGCCGCCAGGTGCGCTTGCATGGAACCGCGCTGGCCCTCACCGCCACCGAGTTCCGCCTGCTGGAATTTCTGATGAGCCGGCCGGGGGTGGTGTTCAGCCGCGAGCAGTTGCTCAATTCGGTTTGGGGACAGGATCGCGCCATCACGGACCGCGCCGTGGACGTGTATGTTTTGCGGCTACGCCAGAAGATTGAGAACGACCCGACCAGCCCCGTGCTGATCCACTCGGTCCGCGGTTTTGGCTACACTTTCGAGCCGCGCCGCGCCATGGCGGTCTAAGTGGGACAGGCCTCCTGGCCTGTCGTCTTTAACCAACAACCTTTCCCCGTAAACGGCGTCTAACCTTCATCGGCCTTTGCGCCGGAGGTGTGGATGAACGCTCTCTTTCAGGACCTGCGCTATGGATTGCGGACGCTGCGGAACAGCCCCGGCTTCGCCACCGTGGCGGTGCTCACGCTGGCCATCGGCATCGGCGCGAACACCGCCATTTTCAGTTTCGTCGATGCGATTCTGCTGAAGCCGCTGCCCTACGCCAACCCGGACCGCATCATGCGCGTTCTGGAAAAGCCGCCCGGCGGCGGACGCAACGGCATCTCCGCGCTGAACTACCTGGATTGGGCCAAGCAGAATACGGTTTTCGAATATATGGCGGCGCAGACCGGCGGCGGAGTCTCGTTCTCGGGCTCCGGCGAGCCGGTGCAATTGCGCGGCGCGCGCGTGTCGCCGCATTACTTCGATATCTTCGGCATCAAGGCCGCGATTGGCCGCACCTTCGCGCCCGACGAAGATCAACTGGGCAAGGAACGCGTAGCGGTGCTCAGCCATGTTTTATGGGAGACGCAATTCAGCGCCGACCCGGCGATTGTGGGACGCAAGATCGTTCTCGACGGGCAGCCGTATCAGGTGATCGGCGTGCTTCCGGCTGGAGGCGTGTTCGACCGCGCCTACAACCAGATCTGGCGTCCGCTGGCATTTGAGCCTGGGAATCTTACCCGCGACTTTCATTGGCTGGGCTCGTATGCGCTGCTGAAGCCCGGCGTCACGCTGCAGCAGGCGCGCGCGCAGATGGATGGCATCGGGGCGCAGATCGCGGCGCAGTATCCGGCATCGAACAAAGGATGGGGCGTCACCATTGAGCCCTTCGCGGACATCCTCGTGGGGACGCAATTGCGACGTTCGGTGTGGATCATGATGGCGGCGGTGGGCATGGTGCTGCTGATCGGCTGCGCGAACCTGGCGAACCTGATGATGGCGCGCGCGGCGTCGCGCGAGCGCGAAGTCGCGGTGCGGGCGTCGCTGGGGGCCAGCCGCTGGCGGTTGATCCGGCAGTTCCTGACGGAGAGCGTGCTGGTATCGGTGTGCGGCGGCATCTTGGGCATTGTGGTCGGCTATGCCGTAATGGAGCTTCTACGTTTCGCGCTGCCGCCGTACACTTTGCCGCGCGAAGTCAACGTGACCATAGATTCGCGGGTATTGCTGTTTGCCATGGCGATTTCCGTGCTTACCGGAATCCTCTTCGGTCTGGCGCCCGCGATTCAGGCGGCGCGCCCGCAGCTCGCCGCGTCCATGAAAGAGGGCGGCCGCGGCTCCACCATCGGCGGCGCGCGCCGGCGCATCCGCAGCGCGCTGGTGGTGGTGGAAGTGGCGATGGCGTTTGTGCTGCTGACGGGCGCGGGCTTGCTGCTGCGCAGCTTCCAGGCCATGATGAAGGTGGAAACTGGCTTTGACACGAACAACGTGATCAGCATGGGCCTGCCAATCTCCGAGAAGAAGATTCCCGACCCCGCGCGCGTCAACATGCGCTATCGCGAGATACTGGCGCGCGTGGAGGCGCTGCCGGGCGTACGCGATGCCGCCGTTACCTCGGTGCTGCCGCTGGAAGGCTGGGGTTACGGCATGCCGTTCCAGATCGCAGGCCAACCTCTGGTCGATATGGCCCACCGGCCAGCGTGCTTCTTCAAGATTGTCAGCCCCGGGTATTTTCAGACTCTGGCGATCAAGCTGCGGCGCGGCCGAGGGCTGAGCGAGCAGGATACCAACGGCAGTCCGCCGGTGACTGTAATCAACGAAAACATGGTGAAGCGGTTTTTCAAAAAGCAGGATCCCATTGGCCAGCGCATCATGATTCAAGCGATTGTGCCGGGCAAGGCGCAGCTTGGCCCGGAAGTTCCTTGGCAGGTGGTGGGAGTGATCGCGAACGAATATGTCGATAGCTTGAACGACGGCGGCAGCCCGGGAATCTACGTGGCGAACGAGCAGAGCCCGCAATACGACATGTCGTTGGTGGTGCGGACCGGCATGGACCCGCTGACGCTGGACCACGGCCTGCGCGCGGCAATCCACGAAGTGGATCCGGCGCAGCCATTGACGGACGTACGCACGCTCGAGCAGGTGAAATCGGAATCGGTGGCGTCGGATAAGCTGCAGACGCGCTTGCTCGGCATCTTCGCCGCGGCGGCGATGTTGCTGGCGGCGATTGGAATCTACGGCGTGATTGCGTATGCGGTTGTTCAGAGGACGCACGAGATGGGCATAAGGGCGGCGCTGGGCGCGAGCGCGGGCAACCTGCTGCGGCTGGTGCTGACGAGCGGGATGGCGTTGGCCGCGGCGGGATTGGCGTTGGGGTTCCTGGGATCGCTGGCGGTGACGCGGCTGATGTCGAACCTGTTGTTCGGAGTGAGCCCGCGCGACCCGGCGACGCTGGCATTGGTGGCGGCGCTATTGGGATGCGTGGCGTTCATCGCGTGCCTGATTCCCGCGCGCCGGGCGACGAAGGTGGATCCGGTGGTGGCGTTGCGATACGAGTGAAATTGCCTCAAAGCGAGGATGCCGCCCGCAGCCGCAGTTGCGCTCCCGCCAGGTGGACAGTCCGGACTGGCTGCGGTGTTCTGCCCGGCGCCATACGGCCACCGGCGGGGAACGGATTGCCGCCGGAGACAGCCAGCAGCTCATACATCCCGCGGGGCTCGTTGCCGTAACCTGTTTTGTAACGCGACGGCAGCGGCGTGACGCCCTGCGGATAAGCGGTTCGCCCGCCCATCCCCATTGTCAGCGCGGCAGCGGTCACGGCGGTCCCGGGGGAGCCGCTTCGGGCTTGGTCAGAAATGCGATCAAATTGCCGACCAGCTCCGGCATAACTGCAGAATCGCCGGCATCTCGCCTTTGCCCTTGGTGATCACGTTTAGGTAGCATCGGCGCCTATCCGGCTTACAGCGTCGTCGGTCCCGGGGCCGCGGTCGCCTTTATAATAAGGTCGTCCATGACAGATCCGGCAGTTCTGCTCATCGCGATTTCATGGCCCCCTTCGAGAGCGCGGAGACCCATCGCAACACGCGCCCGGGTAGTACGGCAAGCCGTCCGAACAGAAAATCACGCCCCGTTCCTACACCTCCTCATCGAAGTCCGCTTCGCGCGCCGGCAGCACATCATGATCGCCGGCCATCCACACATACAGAGTAGGGAGCAGGAAAATGCTCATAACCAGGTCGGAGATGAGACCGCCCACAATCACGATGGCGAACGGCCGCTGAGAGTCCGATCCGATTCCGTGCGACATGGCGGCGGGCAGAAGGCCAAGGGTTGCCACCAGCATCGTCATCATGATTGGACGAAGCCTCAATACGGCCCCTTCGACGGCGGAATCGAACACGGTGTGTCCGCGTGCGCGGAGCTGATTGATGTACTCGAGCATGATGACTCCGGTTTGCACCGAAACGCCGAACAGCGCGAGGAATCCCACGCCCGACGATACGCTAAAGTTAGTGTGCGTAACCAGCAGCGCGAGCAAGCCGCCGACCCGCGCCAGCATCACATTAAGCATAATGAGAGTAGCCCATTTGAACGAACGGAACATGCTGTAGAGAATGATGAAGATCAGCAGGATAGTCAGTGGCACGATCTTCGCCAGTCGCGCGTCGGCGCGTACCTCACTATCGTATTCGCCTTCCCAACCGATGTGGTATCCACGCGGAAGTTTCACTTGTTCGGTTACGTTCCTGATTGCTTCCTCAACCGCGCCGCCCAGATCGCGGCCGCGAACGCTGTATTTTATAGCGACATACCGCTGGTTTCCTTCCCGGTAGATCTCGGAACCGCCATCCCGTTCTTCCACTTTGCAGAGTTGCGCCAGCGAAACCCGCTCACCCGTCGGAGCTAACAAACGAATTTTCTCAATCGCTTCCTTTGTATTGCGGAATTGCGGCAGATAGCGCATTACTAAGTCGTACCGCTCTTCACCTTTCAGTACCTGGGTGAGAGCATTTCCTCCTACAGCCGTATTGATGGCATCCTGTACGTCGGCCACATTAAGTTGGTATCGCGCGGCCTGTTGACGATTGACTATGAAGTTATCGTTCGGCTGGCCCAGAACATGGAACACTCCCAGGTCTTGAATCCCCCTGACCTTCCCCATGATTTTGACCGCTTCAGCGGCCTTGTCTTCGAGAACCTTCAAATCGTCGCCATACACCTTCGTGGCAAGCTGCCCCTTGACTCCGCTAACCGCCTCCTCCATGTTGTCCGCGATAGGCTGCGAGAATCCCCAGACAACGCCGGGAAGTTTCTCAAGCTCAGCGTCCATGGCCGCTATCAGCTCTTCCTTGTTTTCGTGAAAGTCCTTGCGCCACTGTTCCTTGGGCTTCAAGTCGACGAAGTACTCGGTGTTAAAGAAGCTGGTAGTGTCGGTGCCATCGTCCGGCCTGCCGGTTTGACTGGTACACTGCGTCACTTCAGGCCAGGAACACAGTATGAGACGAGCCTGATTCGACAGCCGGATACCTTCAGTCTGTCCGGTACTGGCGGCGAGAGTGCCACGCACCCACAGTGCGCCTTCATCCAGATGCGGAAGGAACTCGGCGCCGATCACGCCGCCTAGCCACAGATACAGCGCTACGGCGAGTCCGGCAAGTCCCACAGCGACCGTAACGTAACGCAAACGGATGGCCAGCCTCAGCGCGCGCCGATAGACGTTCGTGAGCCACACCATTACCGGGTTGTGCCACTCGTGCGTGCCTCTGGGGAAGAAAAGACTGGCGAGCGCGGGCGCGATCAGCATCGAAAAGATCAGTGCGCCCAAGAGCGCAAAGGCGACCGTCCATGCCATGGGTTTGAACAATCGCCCTTCCACGGCCTGCAGCGTGAATATGGGCAGGTAAGCAGTGATAGTGATCGCGATCGCATAGAACACTGGCCGCTGTACCTCGTGAGCGGCGTCCGAGATGCTCTGTTTGGGCGATCTGTTATTCTCGCTTCGGCCGAGGTGGCGAACGATGTTCTCCACCATAACCACTGCGCCATCTACCACCATGCCGAAGTCGAGCGCGCCAAGAGACAGCAAGTTTGCCGGAACCCCCTTGAGGTTCAAACACGTTGCGGCGAATAGGAGCGAAAACGGAATGGTGAGAGCTACTATAATGGCGCCACGAATGTTTCCGAGAAACAGACAGAGGATTATCACCACAAGCATTATGCCTTCCCTGAGGTTGTGCAGCACGGTATTCGTCGTATAGTGCACCAGGTCCGCGCGGTCGATAAAGGGAACGACTTTGACTCCCGCAGGCAAAATGAAATCGTTCAACTCCTGAACCTTCTTGTGGATTCCCTGTAGGGCTGTATCTGCGTCGGCGCCTTTCCGCAGCAGTACGATGCCCGACACTACGTCATCGTTGTCAACCAGCTTTCCGTTTTCGTGGCGAATCGCCCGCGCGAACTGGCCTAGGCGGATTTTGGGGCCCTGCGCGACAACCGCTATGTCCCTTACATGAATCGGCGTGCCGTTCTTGGCGAGGATGACGGTGTTTTCGACGTCGTGGACGTCGCGCACAAGGCCGACTTCCTGGATGTTGATCTGTTGCAGGCCGGCTTCGATGAAGCTCCCTCCACCATTGGCGTTGTTGCTGGTGAGCTGTTGCTCTACCTCGCCGATGCTGAGTCCGTATGAGATCAGCTTATCGGGGTCCACTCGCACCTGATATTCGCGCGTGGGCCCGCCGAAGCTGGCAACATCGACGACGTTGGGAACAGACTTGAAATTCTTCTCCACCGTCCAGTCTTCAAGCGACTTCAGTTCCATTACGTCGTACGCGGGGTTCGTACTGTGCAGCGTGAAGAAGTAGATCTGACCGGCTGGGCTCCAATCCGTTTGCATTTGCGGCGATACGCCGGCGGCAACCGCGGCCGGCGGAAGACTGACTTGCGAAAGCCGCTCGAGCGCCCGCTCGCGGTCCCAGGCATTCTCTTCCTCGTCGTCGAAAATGAGCTTGATGTCGGAGAGACCGAACAGAGAAAACGACCGCAAGTGCGTCACATGAGGGATGCCGTTCATTACGATCTCGAGCGGGATGGTAATTTGCTGTTCCATCTGCTCGGCGGAGATTCCGGGCCATTGCGTGACGATCTCAACATAATTGTCCGCGACGTCGGGATACGCTTCCACCGGAAGCTGATGGAACGAAATTCCACCCCAGACAAACAACATGATCGTTGCCGCTATAACAATGAACCGGTTGTTTAGGGCGAAATCGACCAGCTTACGAATCATCTACCGCTCCACCGTGTCCTGGAAAACAAGAGCGTTTAGGACAACCTGGTCGCCAGGATTGAGCCCGCTAACGACTTCCTGCAGGTTGCCCGCCAGCATGTCTCCGCCGACAATTTCCTGGCGCCGGAAATGTCCGTTTCCAAGGGGCGTATAGACCCACTCACGGTCGTGCAGGTGCAGAATCGCAGTGGCCGGAACTGACGCGTGCCTCTGCTGGGTTAGGCCGTGGAAGGTCGCGGTGACGAACATTCCGAGCCGCATGAGACCGGGGTTGTCCACTTCCAACCGGACTTTGGCCGTGCGGATGTTGGGGTCCATGATCGGGAGAATATTGCCGATCCGACCCTTCAAGATCCGGTTCGGATAGGCCGCCAGACGAATGTCCGCGTACTCTCCGAGATGCACCTGCGCCATGTCGTTCTCATATACGTCGCAGATAATCCAGACGTGCGATATGTCGGAAATCGTAAAGGGATTCGGCGGCGTCAGGGCCTGCACGCCTGAGGCATCGGTGATTTCCTGATCGGTGATGACGCCGGATACCGGAGCCGTAATTTCGACAATTCCCGTAGGATGGTCCGGGTCGGAACCAAGTACGTGTAGATGCTCCTTGGCAGTTTCGAGAACGATAAGAGCGTCGTCCTCCACATTCTGGGCGACCTCCTGAGCGCTTCTTGGAATCGCCCCGGCCTCCAGCAGGAGATTGGCGCGGTCAAGCTGGACCTTGGCCAATTGCTCGTTCTTGATGGCCTGGCGGTAGTCCGAAAACGCGCCCGAAATATCCGTGCTTCGGACCTTGAACAGAAGCTGGCCCTTTTTCACGGCGTCGCCAAGACGAGCGTCGATTTCTACGATTCGCCCCGTGGCCAGCGAGGGGACTGGTACCTGGAGAGACACGTCCGGGCTGACCACGCCGGTGACGTCTAGCGCGGACGTGGCAACGTGTTCGCCCGCCGTTGCTAGCTGAAACCGCTCCGGGTGATCCACCTTGAAGTTGTTGGCGTCCATGTCCGGCTCGACAGTGGTGGGCGCCGGACCCGTGCCGCGCGGCGTAGTCTCCTGGGCGGTTACCTTTTTCTCGCACCCTGCGAATAAGAGACTCAAGCTCAGAGCCAGAACTGCCTCGATAAGAAGTAAGCGATTCATTGCAATACCTCACTGCCAACGGCCATGTTCATCTGGGCTGTCGCGGCCAGATAGGAGCCGATCAAATTCAGGTAAGCCAACCGAGTGTCCCGATTGGCCTTCTCCGCATCCAGGTAATCGAGCAAAGATGCGCCTCCATTCCGGTAGGAAAATGACATCCTGTCGCGAGTGTCGCTCGCCAGCTTCAAGTACCTCGCCTTGTACGGACGGAGTAGATTCAAAGCACTGACCAAGGTCACGTACGCCGAATCTACATCGTTGAAAACCTGCGCTTGCGCGGCGTCCCGCAATCTCTCGTTGCGCCGGATATCGATTTGTGTTCGCAGCTTCTCGCCCTGGTTGCGGTCGAAAATGCGGAGATCGATGCTGAAGCTGGCGCCGATCGTGTTGTTGTCAAATGGATTATTGAACGAAGGGTTGTGCGTCCACCAAACACTGAAGGTTGGATCGGTTGAGCCATTGGCGACGGCCAACTGATGATTGACATTGGCCAACTCCACATTCTGGACCGCCTCCTTGAGGTCCGGCCGCGCGGCAAGAGCGGCGCTCCGGAATTCCTCGATTGACATTAGACTGTCGGCGTAATCGAACGGCCCGCCGATATCGAACTGCTCGATGGGCGTGCGATCGTTGAGGAGCATGAGAAGCTGGATCTTGGCAGTCCGAAGATTCACCATCGCGGTTTCAAAATCGGACTCGAACTGAACACGCTGCAATTCCAACCGGTCGACGTCGATCTGGGCCATGTCGCCGGCGTAGAGGCGCTTGCGGTCCACAGCCAGCTCACGGTCCCAATAGTTGAGATTTTCCCTGGCGTTTTGCAGCACAGCCTTGGCCTGCAGCGTTTGGACGAAGGCGCTACGCAGAGTAAAAATCAGATTGCGCGCTTGATCGGAATAGGCGGAAACCGCGACCTCGGTCGACTTCTGGGCGCTTTCCAGGCGCAATTCCCGCTTGTGCTGCCGCTCGTGGAGGTAACTGATGCTGGTGGCAAACTGAGTGCCCGCGAATGGCCGATAGATTCCTTGGTAGGGAGTGAGTTGAGTCCCATCCGTCGAAAACGTGAAATTCGGGTTGGGGCGCAAGTAGGCCGTGATCTCTTCCGCTTTTGATTCGTCGATGCTCATCTTGGCTGCTTTCAGAGCGGGATTCGCGGCCTCGAATTTATCCCTGATCTGTTGCCAGCTGAATGCGGTCTGAGCCGAAAGAGTAACGATTTGCATTCCCGCAAGCGCCATGGCAGCGCGCATAAGCCACCGCCGCTCGCGGGTGAAACGCAATTCCGTTGTCGATGAAGCACACTGCATTGGAAATGGGCTGTGAACTGCGTTGAACTTAGCCGCTAGACCTTGACTTTAGATCCAGAGAGCCTCTGGCGCCATCGATCTTCCGTCCAAAACCTGCCTATCTTTTGACCAATTTCAAGCATCTTTTCTACTTGGTTAGGTTATCGAGTGGGTAGTCTTACATGCTTGAAGATAGGCATCGTCAATCTTTCAGCCGATAGTCTTGGCAGAGCCGCTGATTTCGCCGTATCATTCTGAAGATGAAACCTCTCGAACCCGGGAGACAGATCAGTGAGTTCGGATGAGAGCGAAGCAACTCAATGAGTGAGCTAGCGAACCCACAGCCAATTCGGCTCGCCCTTCTGGACGATCACCTGCTTTTTCGCGAGAGTCTCGCTCGACTGCTGGGCGCCCACGATGCCTTTCAGCTGATAGCGGAATTCACGACCATTTCTGAAGCATTGAAAAGCCTGAATGGCTCGGGAGTGGACGTGATCTTAGTAGATATCGGTATCGCCAAGGAATTCATCTCTCGCGCAAAGAAAGCCCGGTTGCCGGGAAGGTTTCTGGCCATTGCAAGGGAAGTCGATGCCAAGGATTCCGCTGTGGTTCTGAGGTCTGGCGCGTCGGGAAGTTTTCTGGCGCCCATTCCGATGCCGCCGTTTGCCGAACAATGCCGTATTGTGCCAAAGCCGATGAACTGATTGGCCTCTGCGACCAACTGGAAGCGCAACTCACCACCACCCGGACCGAAAGCCGCCGCCTGCTCGAAGCCGTCCTACACGAAGCCCTGCCAACTATCTGACACACTGGTTCAATCACTATTTCAACGTTGCCTGAGCGGAAATGGGAGAGACAGCCACGCGGAAACGCTCGTCGCGCATTCTATTCTTCGGCTATCCGCCGGAACAGCTGTGAGAATATTCTGATGACACGAATCGTAGTTCCCAGGGCAGTGGTCGAGCAGAATAGCCAAAACGACAACGCTGCTGGATACCACGCCAAGTTCCACCGTGGATCGTAGGAAAGCGCTACCGAACTGAACACGGCGACTCCCAGGCACCACCACATCGCCACGAAAAGGCGCGCAATTAGGGAGGCGTACAGCCTCCCTGGCACGCTTCAGGTACCAGGAACGCCGGAGTGTAACTAAGATCGCGGCGGACGCGAGTAAGAATCCGAACACCGCGCCGGAAAGACCAACGGCGGTCGAGAGTGTGTCTCTAAAGGTCAGGGGAACGGCGTGCCACCGGCCCCCACACCCAGTAGTGCGCCAATGCTGTAAACGCTCCAGCGAGATAAGGCCACGCTGTCTCTACTGCCTTGCCTCTAGACAGGGTATCGCCTTCGAAGGTCTGGGCTGAAGCGTTCGAACGCTTTGGCGACTGATCTGTAGCGTTCAGCATCACTACTGAAAACCGTCAACAGCGGCGGCAACGTTCTGCCTGAGCTGAACACCGTCGCGCGCAGTTTCATCCTGCTACAACAGCATCGGCGCACGGCAGACTACGATAACTCAAAACAGTGGTCGCGAACCGATGTTCTGGACGTGTTGACCCTGGCAACGGATGTCTTTAATGCATGGCGGGCCATCAGCACGCAGGATGTGGCTCAGGACTATCTGTTGCAGCTATTCCTGCCGAAACTGCCCAAGCAGTTAGATCCGGCTTCTTGACCTGGGCTTCCCAGCGCAGCATCGTCCGCATCGTTAGCCATGCGAGACAGCCCCAGCCGTTTCCGCGTGAGCACAGAATCGCATTACCCTCTTCAGTCCGCCGTCCGCCTTTCAATGTCGGTTAGCCGTTCGAAAATAGAGAAATACCCATGCCTAAACGAAGCGCCGGCCTCCTGCTATTCCGAAGATCCAACCAGCTCGAGCTTTTCCTCGTCCACCCCGGCGGTCCCTTCTGGGCCAGGAAGGACGACGGCGCGTGGTCTCTCCCCAAAGGTGAATACTCAGAGAATGAGGACGCACTCCACGCCGCCAAGAGAGAATTTCAGGAAGAGACCGGCATCTCCGCAGATGGCGACTTCTTGCCGCTCGGAGACCTGCGCCAGCCTGGCGGCAAGCTGATCACCGCCTGGGCCCTGGAAAAGGACGTCGACCCCGCCCACGCCAATAGCAACCTGTTCTCCATCGAGTGGCCGCCAAAATCCGGCAAGATGCAGGAGTTTCCCGAGGTCGACCGGGCAGCCTGGTTCCCGGTATCGCAAGCGCGTACCAAGCTCCTCAAAGGCCAAGTCCCCTTCATAAACCGATTGGCGAAGAAACTGGGCGTAACTATTGAAGACAACGGCCCAGGCTCAACCCCGGAGCAATCGTCCCTCTTCTGACATAGTCGCGGCCGGCGACCTTCCTCCTATAGAAACTATCTCGCCCGCGGCTCCTCACCGAATGCGGCGCCTCGCCCCGAAAATCCGCATTCGTCTTATCCGCGTTCATCGGCGTTAATCGGCGGCTAATCATGTTCTGAATATGGCTGGCCACGACTGTGACTTGCTAACCGGGCGTGTGCTTGCCGCAGTCTTCGAGGTCTCCAATACCTCGACTCCGGATTCCTCGAAAAGGTCTCTGAGCGTACTCAGCTCCGGGAACTCCGACTACGCGACATCCGGGCCACCGCCCAAGCCTCATTCACAGTAAGCTACAAAGGCCAGTCAGTTGGAGAATGCATTGCCGATATTCTCATCGAAGACATACTGGTGTTCGAATTGAAATGCGTGGAACGGCTCGCCGGCGAACGCACCGCGCAATGCCTCAATTATCTGCGAGCCTCCGGCGTAACCCTCTGTAAGCGGACACTAATCCGCGGCCAGGGCTCCGCGACCCGGCCCCATTCTCTCAGCCTCCAGCGGCGTAACCGGGTCCAGAAACTTCCAGCACACGATGCCCATCAGGTAAATCGCCGCTGAAACGTAGAACGTAAGGTTCCAGTTCATGTTGGACCATGTCAGGATGTAGCCGATCGCCAGCGGGCATAAGGCGCCGCCGATGTTTCCCGACATGTTCATCGCGCCTGAGAGCGATCCGGCGTGCACGCCGCCCACATCCATCGCGGCCCCCCAGGCGCCGGGCATCACCAGGTCGTTAGAGAAGCTGGCTATAGCGATGGAAAGCATGGCAAACAGCGGATTGCCAACCACGGTCGAGAACAGCAGGAAGCCGCTGGCGCCGGCGAAACCGATGTACGCCATGATTCGGCGCGACCGCCCGACGTCGCCGATTCTGCGCGCCAGCCTGGCCCCCAACCACACGCTGATGGGGTTGGCCAAACCGCCGAAGAACAGTGGCAGCACGTTCAACCACTTACTGGAGCCAAGCTCCAGGCCCCGGCCTTCCCTTAAATAAGTGGGCAGCCATGTAATGTAGAAGTACCAGCCGTAGGATAAACAGAAATATTGCAGGCAAATCATCCAAACCTGCCGCGAGCGTGCAAACTTTGCCCAAGGCACGTCCCCGTGGCCGGACGCGCTGCCGGCGCTTTCCCGCAACAGTTCGCGTTCGGCTGAATTAAGCTTCGGGTTCTCTAACGGATCGTTGCGGTACCAGCTATAAAACAGCAGCGCCCACACCAGCCCGATGCAGCCGAAAATCTGGAATGCATGCCGCCAGCCCAATATCTGCATCACCGATGCCACCAGCAGCGGAGTGAATGCGCCGCCCCAGCGCGCGCTCAACCACATGATGCCCTGCGCGCGCACTCTTTCGTCTTTCGGAAGCCATGTGGTGAAAGTCTTGGTTAGATTCGGGAAGCATCCCGCCTCGCCGGCGCCGAACAGGAACTGAGTCACAGCCAGCGACGCGAGGCTGAAAGCCGAACCGATGGCGGCGGTGAAAAACGACCACCACAGCACGATCCGCATCAGTACCTTGCGCGGACCGATCGCATCGCCCAGGTATCCGCTGGGAATTTCGAACAACGCATACGCGATGCCGAAGCATGTGAACACCAATCCCATCTGCTTGTGAGTCAGCCCCAGATCTGTGCGGATCGATATCTCCGCGCTGCCCAAGGAGACGCGGTCGATATACGTAATTACCGCCAGGGCTACCGCAAACACGATCACCCAGTAGCGGACTCGGGTTGGCCGCGCGGTCACAATAGCGCTCATGCCAGGACCTGCTTACAATATTCGAAGCACTTCCGCACTTCGACGACGGTATCCATCCCGGGCTTACCGTATTCGTATTCAATGTTGCACGGAATCTTCCACTTCTTGCCGCGCACCAGTTGCAGCACCGGCTTAATCGGCGTATCGCCCTCCCCCCACGGCACGTTATCGCCGTGGTTTTTCTTGCGGTCTTTGATGTGCAGCACCAGAATCCTATCGTGCTTTTCCTCCAGATACGCCACCGCATCGCCGTTAGCCGCCGTGAAGTGTCCGATATCCAGATTGACGTAGAACATCGGCGAAAGCGCCAGCCCCTTGGCAAAGCTTTCGCGCGAGGAAAATTCGTTCGGCTTCTGCGTCTGATCGTGCCCGTGCAGCGCCACGCGCACGCGGTGCTTTTCCGCCAGCGGGGCCAGGCGCTTCGCGCAGGTAAGCGTGGTGGATGTGGTAATCAGGTCCGTGCCCAGCGCCTTGGTCATCGCAAAACCGCGGTCCAGCTCTTCGTCGGAAAAGCCGTCGTTGAAATTCAGCGAGTAGGCGTAGAGCCGGATGCCTGCCGCGTCGAACTTCCTGCGGATATCCTCGAAATAGCTCAACGGCGTCGCGATCCGCCAGTTCTTGAGGTCCTCGCCGCTCACGCCTTTCGGCTCCACGTGCCCCATGGCCAGTTCGCACTCGCTCAGGCCGATCAGCTTCATGCCGTCGATGGCGCCTCCCAGCGGCAAATCGCGAAAGCTATAGCTTTGGGCGCCGATCAGCACGCCGCGAATGGTGGAATCCGCCTTGGCCGCGTACAGCCGGCTGAGCGGAATCGCCGCCGCCGCGAGTCTCCCGAAATCCCGTCTCGAATACATTCCACTTCCCTTCCCCCAGCCAGCTACCTTTTGCGCCGCCAAAGCAGCTACCTTTTGCGCCGCCCAAAGCAGCTAGGCTTGCCGGATTCGGAACCGGTACACCAGCGCGCCCGCTCCCACCGTCGCCAGCGCCGTCAGCGACGCTCTCGGCTGCCAGATCACGCCGTAAATCATCATACAGGCGCCTACCAGGATATACGAGACCGGGATCAGCGGATAGGCGAAGCTCACCGCACGCAGCTTCTGCCAACCCGCGCGGCGGCTGCGGAACACCAGCAGCGAGGCCACCGATAGCGCCGTAAACAGCGTCAGGCTCATGCCGATATAGGTCACCAGTTCGCGAAACGGCGTCAGCGTCATCACCATCGCGCACATGCCCTGGCTCAGAATCGCCACCACCGGCGTGTGCCATCGCGGATGCACTTTCATAGCGGCGCTGAAGAACGCCCGGTTCTTCGCCATGGCGTAGTAAACGCGCGGTCCCACCGTCAATTCCGCATTGACCGTGGAGACGATGCATAGCGCCAGCAGCGCCGAAAACACGCCCGCCACCTGCGGCCCAAAAAGATTCTCCGCCGAAACCGAACCGACCGCGATCACGCCCTTCATGCTTTCGAGCGGCGTGGCATAAATATAGAGAACGTTCAGCGCGAGGTACAGCACCGCGACGATGCCGCATCCTGCCGCCAGCGCCGCGGGCAGCGTCCGCTCCGGCTGCGAGACTTCCTCCGCGATATACGTCGCCGCATTCCATCCGCTGTAGCCGAACATCACGAACAGCAGGCTGATGAAGAACTGCGCGGGCAGGCTCACGGACGAAGTGCGCATCGCGGGCTCCGAGAAGTGGCTCCAGCTTCCCGCGCCGGCCAGCAGCCCGAGCAGTACAAATCCTACGATCACGATGAGCTTGGTGCCAGTCAGCACGTTTTGTACTTTGGCGGTGCGGCCCACCCCGAAACAGTTGAGGATGCTGAAGACCGCGATCAGCGACGACGCCAGCGCCTGGCCCGTGCCCAGATGCAGCGAGAAGGCGCCCGAACCGATCACAAAAGTCGCATTGGCCTGCTTCAAGCTCGGGAAGAAGTAGCCCAGATAATCGGAAAACGCCAAGGCTGCGGTGGCGATGGGCGCGGAGAATCCGGCGAAGAACGAAACCCATCCCGTCATGAATCCCCACTCCGGGCCGAACGCGCTGGTCAGGTAGACATACTCGCCGCCGGAGCTGGGGAAGTTGATGCCCAACTCGGAATAGCTCAGTGCGCCGGCGAATGCGAAGAGCGCGCCCACGCCCCAGCAGGCCAGAATCAGCCAGGCGCTGCCCAGGTCGCCGGCCATCAGACCCGGGGTAGCGAAGATCCCCGTGCCCACCATGTTGCTGATCACCAGCGCCGTGGCGCTGAACAAGCCTAATTGGCGAAGCAGCCCAGGTCTGGTGGCCTGCCTGATGGTATTGGGCATCCGGGTCTAACGTCATTTTAGGACATGTGGGACCGGCCTCCCGGCCGGTCCAGCGCGCGGCGCGCGCCAAACCTTTTAGCCGCAGCCATCCCAGGATGCCAGGTCCGTATGCGGGCCCACATAGAGTTGAGGAACGACCTCATCGGCTCCATCGACGTCGCCGTAAATCCCCAACGAAACAGGAGCAACGCCGCGGAAATAGGATTGCAGTGCGGCGAGACGCCAGGCTCGCGATAAACTCACCCTATGCACCGCTTGCTCTCCTTTCTTCTCACCGCATCCCTGGCCTCCGCCGCCGTCCGCGCCATCGAGATCACCGAGCGCGCCCCCATCGTCGCCGGCTACGAGCGCATCGCCGGCCGCGTCCACTTCGGGATGAATCCCAAGCTGCCCGCCAACCGCATCGTCCGCGATCTCGAATCCGCTCCGCTCAACGCCGCCGGTGAGGCCGAATGCGCCGCCGATTTTTATATCCTCCAGCCGCAAGACGCCTCCAAGGGAAACGGCACCATCCTTTTCGAAGTCTCCAACCGCGGCGGTAAAGGCATGCTCAGCCGCTTCGACTTCGCCCGCGGGGCCAACGATTTCGGCGACCTGTGGGTGTTCCAGCAGGGCTACACGCTCGTCTGGCTCGGCTGGGAATGGGACATCCCCGCGTCCAATCCCAGCGCCCTCCACTTCGCCGCGCCGCACTTCCGTCCCGATGCCCTGCCCGCCGCGGGCCTCGTCCGCTCCGAATTCACCCCCGACAAAAGCGCCACCGTCATGACCCTCGGCGACCGCACCCAGGACGCTATTCCCGTATCGAAAGCGCTCGCGCTCTACGTCCGCCAGGGCACGGAAGCCCCTCCCAAGCAGGTCCCTTCCGCATCCTGGACGCTCGGCGCCGATAGCCGCTCCGTCGAAATGCGCAGCGGTTTCGAGGCCGGCATGCTCTACGAATTCGTCTACGAAGGCAAGGACCCCGTGATCGCCGGCGCCGGCCTCGCCGCCATGCGCGACTGGATCTCGTTCCTGAAATTCGGCGGCGAAATCCCCGGATGGAACGGCCGTCAGGCATCCATCAAGCGCGCCATCGGCTTCGGCATTTCCCAAAGCGGCCGCCTGCTGCGCGAGTTCCTCTACGATGGATTCAACGCCGATGAATCCGGCCGCATGGTGTTCGACGGCGTGTGGGCCGACGTCGCCGGCGCCGGCCGCGGCAGTTTCAACTTCCGCTTTGCGCAACCCTCGCGCGACGGCTGGCCCTACCTGAACGCCTTCTATCCCACCGACCTTTTCCCGTTCACCGATACCGATGAAACCGACCCCGTCACGCATCAAACCGGCAGCCTGCTGGCGCGCGCCCGCGCCGCCAATGTGACGCCGAAAATTTTCTTCACCAACGATTCGTCCGAATACTGGGGCCGCGCCGCGTCGCTGATCCACATCACCGCCGATGGCAAGCGCGACGCCGCCATTTCACCCGGCACGCGCATCTACTTCAATGCCGCCGTGCAGCACACGCCGCGCTCGCTGCCTCTCATCAAACAAGGCACGCAATACCTCATGAATCCGGTGGACCATCGCCCCATCCAGCGCGCCCTGCTGGCCGATTTGCAAGCTTGGATCAAGGACGGCGTGGCGCCGCCGCCCTCGGTATATCCGAGGATCTCCGAAGGCCAGTTGACGCCGCTCGCAGGATTGAAATTCCCCGCCATCGCGGGAGTCGCCACGCCCCAGCATCCACGTTCGGCGCGCCGTCTCGATTTCGGCTCCGAATTCGAAACCCAAGGCATCATCCTGCAGGAGCCGCCGAAAGTCACCGGCGCTTTTCCGTTGCTGGTACCGCAGACTGACGCCGACGGCATCGACCTCGGCGGCATCCGTCTGCCCGAAGCGGCCGTACCGGTTGCCACGCTCACGGGTTGGAACCTGCGCGCTGCGGAGCGCGGCGCGTCCGCCGAGCTGGCCGAGTTTTACGGTTCCGCTTTCCCATTCGCGAAGACCAAAGACGCGCGCACCGCCGCCAACGACCCTCGCCCGTCCATCGCGGAACGTTACGCAAACCGGGAAGACTATCTCAAGCGCGCAAATGCCGCCGCAGACGATTTGATCAAGAGAAGGTTCGTGCTTCCGCAAGACCGCGACTACATCGTGGAGCGGGCCGCGCGTCTATGGGACGCAGTAGCCCAATAACTGCTTTGTGGGGCGGCCAATCCTGGCTGCAGCCGGCTTTCAGCCGGCTCTCTTCGCCCTGCTGCACCAGCCGCCAGCCTAACCTTATCTCAACACCGCGAAATTCTTAAAGAAATCTCTTGACTCTGACGTAACGTCACCCCCGACGATGTAACAGAGGACGCCGATGTTTCGCGCGAAAGAGTTCGCCAACCTGGCTGGAGTGACGGTGCGAACGCTGCACCACTACGACCGGCTGGGGCTGCTCAAGCCGCGGCGCGCCGCGAGCGGCTACCGGCTCTACCGCGAAAGCGATCTGGAGAGGCTCGAGCAGATTGTGGCGCTCAAGTTTCTGGGCCTGCCCCTGAAGGCAATCCGCGAATTGCTGGATTCCGCGGCGCCGGAATTACCCGCGGCGTTGCGCATGCAGCGCGGCGCGCTCGAAGAGAAGCGAAGGCTGCTCGACCGCGCCATCGGCGCCATCCGGGAAGCCGAGGCGATCGTGGCTTCCGGCAGACCGGCGGGCGCGGCCGTCCTCAGAAAAATAATCGAGGTGATCGAAATGCAGACGAACAACGATTGGATAAAGCAGTATGCGAACGAAGCCGCGCAGGCCAGGATCGATGCGCGCAAGGGCGAGTGGTCGCCCGAGCTGCAAGAGCGCGTAAGCCGCCAGTGGACCGAGTTGATCGCCGAAGTGCAAGCGGCGATCGGCGCCGGCGAAGACCCGGCATCGCCTAAGGCCCAGGCGTTGGCCGCGCGCTGGAAAGCCCTGGTGGAGGGCTTCACCCAGGGCGATCCCGACGTGACGCAGGCGGTGAGCAACGTCTGGAAAGACCGCGCCAACTGGCCCGAGCATGTTAAGGAACAGGCCCAGCCGTTCCAGATTACGCCCCAGGTGTGGCAGTTCATTCATTCGGCGATGGAGTGCGCGAAGTAGCCGCGGCGCGCTCCAGCTGCACGATGGCGTTGGCGAAATCGCCGGGTGAAGTGATGTGGATGAGGCGGCCCTTCACGCGCTCGACAGCGTTGGTGATGCTATCCGGCAGCATGGGGCCGCGCATCCGCAGCGGCCGGTATTGAAAGTAAAAAAAGCGAAGCCTGGCGGCTGCGGCGTCAACCGCGGCGGGCGGCATCTTATCGATGTAGCGGCTCGCCGGCCCCAGAAATACCACCGCATCCGAGGGCCTGGGCGAGGCCAGCTCGCGGTGGATCAGATCCGAGAGCAGATCCACGTGGCCCATCGGGTTTTGCAGCGTATGGTAGTCGATGGCGTCCAGCTCCATGTCGTTCAATGTCTGCGCCACGCGGCCCAGGGAAGCAAGCGTGAAATCTTCCTGGTCGAATAGAACGCGCTGCTTATCCAGATTGAAAACCGCCAGCCGCACCGATAGCGCCGGTACCGTGCCGGCGAGCGACGCCAGCGTGGACATCAGCAGGATGCGGTCGGTGATGCGCAGCTGCGTGCGGTGCGGGCTGATGGGCGCGGCGTGCAGCAGAATGGTGAGGCGGATGGGCGGCGCGTCGTCGCGCGCGCGGGTTTGTGCGGGCAGGCCGTTGCCGCCGAAATCGGCTACGGTAGCCGGCGGAATATCCAGCTTCACGTTGCGTTCGCCGTGCGTCAGCTTCGCCTCAATGTTCCAATCCTTGCGGCAGACGCGGTCTTGATCGTCATACAACGCCCACTCCACGTGGTAACGGCCCGGTCCCACCAGAAAGCCGCCAAAGGCATCGATCTTCACCTTGGTCGGAGGAACGTCGGGCAACCGGACTCTGGCCAGCAGGTACGCGGCGGGTCTGCCGTCCGGCGGCGTCACCCGTGTGAATATGGCCCAGCCGTGTTTGGGACCGAGATACTGCTCCATGGGCACATTGATGGAGTAGCCGGCCTGGAATCGGAACCTGAAATCGAGCGTCGGCTGCACGGGCGTAACGTCGCAGCGCAGGGGCTGCTCCACGGGATTGGCTGTGAAGGCGGCGACGAACGAGGCCGTAATCCGCGCCGGTTCGATCAAACTCTGCGCGAGTATCCCGGGAACAACCAGGAGACCGGCAGTGAGCGTGCCGCGCATACTCACTTGAGAGTGTACGTGAGTCCGGTAGTGAGCTGGAAGGAATTCTTCTTGAAGCTGGGCGGCGGATTGTTCAGGAAGTTATCGGCCACCGAGGTGGTGAAGGCGAAACGCTTGTAAACCGGCACGGCGACAGATCCGCTGGCGGACGCCGAGTAATCGTTCAGAATGCTCCAGGCCGGCGTTATGGAGATCTGCTGCAGGAATAGAATTCCGTGCGCGGTCTTGCGCATGAAGGTCTCATTGAAGGTGGAGCCGATAAGATTGGTGTCGGTAACGGAGCTTTGGAAATTCTGTTTCAGGTAAGTAATGCTGCCTCTGAAGTCGAGGGTTTCGTTAGCCTTCTTGATTACCGTATACCCGATGCCCCCGCCCAGGTTCGATTGCAGCTTGAGGCCCTGCGAGTAGTTGTGATCCAAGGCGGTCTGCACGAAGCCGTAGAGGTCTTTGCCGTGGAAGTATTCGTCGCGCTCGGCGTCGAAGTGGATAATGTTGGTCTTAATGGTGGGCTGATTCGGCTCGATCACGGAGCCGTCGGACGCGCTGAAATCGATCGACGTGCGGTTGCGCGGGTCCAGCCAGTTGTCCTGCGGAATGGCGCGGATGAATGCGACGCTGCCGGTGAACGTGCGCGCCTGCTGGGTCGCCTCCACTAGCGAAGCGCCGGCGGTGACGGCGCCTTTCCAATCTTCGAAGAAGCCGGGGTTGTGCAGCAGGTCCTTTTCGAATGTCGGCTCATCGATCACGTACGCAGCTTCGGCGACCGGGATCTTCTGCGGCGTGGCGCCGGCGCCGGGCTCCACGGCAAGCGTTTGGTCAGCCATCGAGATACTGCCTTTGGGAACGCCGGAAACATCGGCGCGGCGGCTGAGTTTGATGTTCTTTTCGACCACCGCATAGCGCTGCGCCGAGTGCAGTTCCTTGACCTTGGCCCAGGGGATGCTTAGCTCGCCGAGCACGTCGCTCTTGAACGTCATGGTGGCGCCGGTTGAGCGCAGGAAGTGGCCGATGAGGTTCTCACCGTCCGTGAGGACGAGGGTGTCCGGCGCAGGCTTGGGCGCGGGTTTAGGTGCAGGAGCGTTCTGAGCGTCCAGCAGCGTGGCGAGGGATAAGAGAATGATTGCGCGATTGAGCATGGATCAATCATCAGGATAACGGATGGTGTGACGGCTGTAACAAATCAGCCCGGCGAGTCGGCGGCAGTCGCCGTATTCTATGGGCTCTTAATCACAAATGCAGTGGGGCAGCCAATCCTGGCTGCAACCGCCTTTTAGGCGGCTCGCTCCGCCGCGCGACCATCATCTTTTTCTGAACGCTAAACTCGCTCCAGTGTCCGGCCAACCGGGCCAGCCCCACGTTCAAGCCACGTTCAAGCCACGTTCAAGCTTGGGCCCTTTCGGCCGAAATGATGTTGTGAGCGCCCTACGCTCGCACAGGCGGCTGATATGATTCGCAGGATACGGCGTCGACGTCGGCGCACCGCGCGCCCCGTGTGGTTCGCACTGGCACTCTTTCTTTTGGCTGGCGTTCTGGTCTATCGCGCCTTCCCAGCGCATCGCCGCGTCGCGCAGCCTGAGTTTGCTCCGGTCCCGGCAGCCGCGTTCGAGGCTCCAGTACGGCCTGCGCTCGAGCGCCGTGTCGCGCGGCCCGTCTATCCCTATTCGGTGATTCGTGGAGGCGCCTATTCCGTCGCGGAATTGGATGCCGCTCTCGACCACGATCCGGTCGCGTCCGCCCACTACGCCGCATTCCATCGCGATGCCTTGCGCATGACAATTGCGCCCGGCCCGTGGCTGATGTATGCCTCCTACCGGATGGGAGGCTCCGTCTATTGGACCAGCCATCCCGTCCACGTCGCCGCAGGCGAATCGCTAATCACCGATGGAACCAGCCTCGCTCGCGCCCGATGCGGTAACCAGCTCTCGGACTCGCCGCGCGAACCGGTCACTCGCATGGAGCCGATGGAGAGGGAAATGGAGACGCCCGCGACGCTCGCTCTCAACCCAGCTCTAATCCCAGTTCTAAACCCAGTTCTAAACCCGGATTTCAACCCGGCCGCCGTCGCGGATACGCGCGCACTCGATCGGCTGTTGGCTCTGCGTCCGCAGATTGCGCCGCCCGTTTCGGCGCTGGCATTTGAGATATTCCCGCCTGCGCCGTTGTCCGCTGCCGGGGCATCCTTAGGAAGCGCTACCGTTTTGCCGTTCGGCGCCAGGAGTTCCTTGTCCCTGCCGGCGCCCGTCTCTTCACCGCCCGCGGAGTATTCCCCTCCACCAGCCGGCGGATCGGGCGAATCCAGCCTTCAACTGACCCTGCAGACGTTTCAGCAGAAGCCCGCTTCCACCACTGTCGTGCAGGTTCCGCAAGTGAATCCGCCGGTGCTGCCCGGCGTAATCACCGGTATAGAGGGGTTTCCAGGCGATTATCCGTTGGATCCGGCGGTCCCATCGAACCATCCGGCGCCGCCCGCCACAACCTCCAGTAGCTTGCCGCCGATAACTGGCGATCCGGAGCCGGGCGATCCTTCGCCATCCCCGAGCCCAGGCGAATCCGTTCCCGCGACGCACGTCGTACCTGAGCCCGTTGCGGGCGCGCTGTTGTGTGCGGGGGTGGCGCTGCTCTACATCGCGAAGCGGCGGCGCGCGCTATGAATTCCGCTTCATGAAGCCGGGGTCGACGGATTCGCTTGCGGCGGCGCCAGGCGCGTTCCGGGCGTGATGATCACTTCTCCGGTTGACCGCAGGCAGATTTCGTATACCCGGTCGGGCTCCAGACGCATGTAAGGCGCGTCGCCATGGATCGCTCGCACGCCGCGCTCCTTGGCCAGCTTCTCGTCGTTGGCAAGGTCCCAGAAGCGCTTCCAGAGATCCTTCTCGAATTCGCTGGCCGCTCGCCGTTCAGCGTAGACCTCGGGCTCCTGCCCGTCCTTGTCGATCACGAAGCCGTCTTCAGGCCGCATGGTGTTCGAGAAGACGCGACGAAACACCATCAGCGCCCCGCCCTTGACAGCGTCGCCCTGCTCGATGAAGTGGTCGTCGAACTTGATCACCAGGGTGTCAAAATAGACTTCCTGCCCCGGCAGAGTCAGTTCTCGAGACACATCGATCGGCTTGCCGGTATCGTCAACCTCGGTGAACCGGATCGTAGTTTGCAGGCTGCCCTGCGGATCTTTCACCTGTCGAAGAACCTCAACCCGCGCCCGGCGGTCGATGCGCTTCAGAATCTTCAGGTAGGCTTCGAGGCGCTGCTTCTCCTGTTCGAGCTTGAGAATGGTCCCCTGCTGCTCGCGGATCTGATTCTGCAATGCCCGCCGCGGCTCCACGACCACTTCATACGCCAGATAGACGCTGGCAGCGGCGACTGCCACGAGCACCACCGACGCCGCAAAGGACCGGATGGGAAAATGCCGGCCGTTGCTCATTGGACCCTCGATATCATCTAACAAAAACCGAAAAGTACACTTGCACGCGAGTGGCCGTAAGCGCAGCCGGTTGCCCCCTGGTGATCGCTGGCGAGTTGCGGGCGCGAGCGTTGTGATCCGCCCAGGGATCCCTACTTCTTCGGCGAGTAAGGTCCCACTTCCGGCTTGCCTTGCGTGTCCTTCAGCGGCCCAAGTTCGGCCGCGACGCCGCGGGCAATGGCGGCCGTCTCACTGGCGTTTTGGAAGCAGGTAAAATCCGGCCGGTCGCGCCATGCGAACGGACCGCACAGCCGCTTGCCCGCCCCAATCGCCGCGTCGTGCACGATGTTGATCAGCCGCTCGTAGTCGGGCGAGCCTTGCTTGTAGCCGGAGAAATTGCCCAGGTCTCCGCTGGCCGCAAAGATCGCGGTCACGCCCGGAAGCCCGGCGATTTCACGCGCGTCCTTCGCGCCATCGAGCGTCTCGATCATCTCGATCAGCACCACGTTGTCGTTGATCGTATTGCGATACCCGCCCGGAACGCTGCCCCACATATCGGCATCGAAGGCCTGGCCGCCGCCCAGGCTGCGCTTGCCCAGCGGCGGGAACATCGTCCAGTCCCTCGCGGCCCTTCCCTCTTCCACCGAGCGCACTGTGGGAATCACGATCACCAGCGCGCCCAGATCCATCGCGTGCTGGATTTCCCGCTCATCGGTATAGGCCACACGCACGCCGGGGACCGCTTTGGCGTGCGGACACGCCTTCCACATGCGGCCGACCGCGTCCCAGTCTCGCGCGTCGTGCTGCATCTCGGTCCAGATGAAGTCATAGCCGGCATTCGCCATCGCGCAATAAGTTGCCGGACTGTCGGTGCTGAATACCGTGCCGCCGGTCACCTTCTCGCCCTTCATCATCTTGATCATCACGGGATTCCAGATCTTGGAATTCGGCGGCGCATCGAACGCCGGCCCGTATTTCCATTTGGCTGGATCGAGCATTCCCTGATTGACGGCGCCGGGCGGCGCTTTGGTGATTGCTCCGGAGTCTTTGCCGGCTGGCGCCGCGAGGGGGAACAGCAGCTTTCCCGCATCCGGGTTAGTCGCGTAGGGATCTGCACTGGGTGGAGGCGTTTGCCCCTGTGCCTGGAAAACCACCAATCCGAGCGCTGCCGTGAGCGCCACTACTCGAAATCGACGATTCATTCCTAACTCCTTTTCGTGGACCTGTCCGCAGGCGTTTCGGCTGCGCGCGCGGTCCCGAAATATCCTATCAGGCGCAGCCGCTTCGCGCACAGCTCTCCCCATAAAGTCCAGACCATGGAACCGGCGGGCAACCCGTACGGACACAACCGGGGCGTTCCGGCCTCTGGCGTGAAGGCCTCTCGCGTGAAATAGACAACGAAACTGTAACTCCCGGTCAAATCGGCTAACTTCGATAAGGCGTCTCTTTCGCGTCACGCGAGCCCGTCCGCTCTTCGTCTCGATGACCAGGCCAGGACTCCGCGGCGCCAGCGCGGGAAAGCCGTCTTTGCCTTTGACAGTCGTGGCTAATTGTTCGTCTGGCTGTTTTCCGCCCGAGCCATCGTCCGCGGTTGCTTTCACCTTCGGGCCATTCTTCGCCGTCAGCAGCGCATAGATCGGAAGTTCATTGGTGGCGCCGTCCCGAACCTTCGTAGTGATGTCGAACCGGGTGTGTAGAGCTGCGCGTGGCTCAGAGCGATTCGCGGAGTCCCGCATGGAACCGTGCCATGTGCTAAACTGAACACTTCGATCAACTAAAAAGTCCTCAGGCGTACTGATCCGCTTTTTCTGCGACCCCTGCCAAGAGGCCGAGTTTATTCGTTAGAGCAAGAGGAATACATGACGGAATCCGATCTTATAGTCATTGCAATCCTGATACTGGCCTTAGTGTACGCGCTCATGACGCCTCCGGGACCCGGCACACCGCTGCTCGCGCCCGTGCGTCAGCGCTGAATGCGATACAATTCAAGTAATTCTATTACATGGACTTTCTCAAAGGGCTGAACCCGCAGCAACGCGAAGCGGTAAGCCACACGGAAGGGCCGCTATTAATCCTGGCAGGCGCGGGAAGCGGCAAGACTCGCGTTATCGTTCATCGCATCGCTCACATCGTCACCGCCAAGCGCGTGCCGCCGTCGGCGATTCTCGCCGTTACTTTCACCAATAAAGCCGCCGGAGAAATGCGCGAGCGCGTGGCATCGCTGCTGGCGGAAGAGCGCCTGGAATCCGAACCGCTGCTTGCCACGTTCCATTCCTTCTGCACCCGCCTGCTGCGGCGCGATGGCGAGCCATTGGCGCGCATCCGCCCCGGCTTCACGCGGCGCTTCACCATCTATGACGACGAGGATCAGCTCGCCATCATCAAGGGTGCGTACCGCTCGCTCGGTCTCGACGAAAAAGAATTCATGCAGTATCGCGCGGCGCTTTCGCGCATCAGCCACGCCAAGAACATCAAGCAAACGCCGCAGGATATCTACAAGCAGGCAGCCAACAAAGAGAGCGAAGCCCTGGCGGCCATTTTCGAGCAATACGAAAAGGCCCTGCACAGCGCCAACGCGCTCGATTTCGACGACCTGCTGCTCGAAGCCGTGCGCCTGCTGCGTCACGACGATCCCACGCGCGAATCCTGGAACCGCCGCCTGAGCTACGTCATGATCGACGAGTATCAGGACACCAACCGCACACAGTACGAGCTGATGCGGCTGCTTTCCGAAAGCCACGGCAACGTTTGCGTGGTGGGCGACGAAGATCAATCCATCTATAGCTGGCGCGGCGCCGATCTGCGCAACATCCTCGATTTCGAGCGCGATTTCCCCGACGCCAAAATCATCCGCCTCGAACAGAATTACCGCTCCACAAAGAATATACTCGCCGCGGCCGGCGCGGTGGTGGAGAACAACAAGGCGCGCAAGGGCAAGAAGCTGTGGACCGAAGCCGTGGCGGGAGAGAAGATCGGCCTCTATGCCGGGTACGACGCAGGCAACGAAGCCCTCTTCATCGCCGATTCCATCGAGAAGCACCTGGTTGCGAACCCTGCCGAACACGTGGCGGTTCTTTACCGCACCAATTCCCAGTCGCGGCAGATCGAAGAGGCGCTGCGGCGTTACGGGCGCAAATACAACGTAGTGGGCGGCTTCAGTTTTTATCAGCGCGCGGAAATTAAAGACGTCGTGGCGTACCTCAAATTGACCGCTTCCACAGCCGATTCCGTCAGCGTGCTGCGCGTCATCAACACGCCGGCGCGCGGCATCGGCCGCACCACCGTAGACCAGCTCGAAAAGCTCGGCCGTGAGCAAGGGCTGAGCCTCTGGCACGCCATTGAGCGCAGCATGTCCGGAACCAGGCCGGGGCCGGGCGTCAGCGATCCGCTATCCACGCGGTCGCAATCGGCGCTGGTGATGTTCCGCAATATGATCCAGGAAATGTCGCTGGTGGCGCTTTCCTCATCGCTTCCCGATTTGATCAAGTTCATCCTCGACCGCACCGGCTACAAGCGCATGCTGCAGCAGGAAAAGTCTCCGGAATCCGAAACCCGCCTCGATAACCTGGATGAGCTGATCAACGCCGCTTCCGAGGCCGCCGAGCGCGGCGAGAGCCTTTCCGATTTTCTCGATCACGTGGCGCTGGCCTCCGACGCCGATAACGTGGACGAGCAATCGCCCGTCACTTTGATGACGCTCCACAATGCCAAGGGTCTGGAGTTTCCGGTGGTGTTCCTTTCCGGGCTGGAGCATGGCCTGTTTCCGCACAGCCGGTCGAGCAGTTCCGAGGAAGCGCTCGAAGAGGAGCGGCGGCTGTGTTACGTGGGTATGACGCGTGCGCGCAAGCGGCTGGTCCTCACGTGGGCCAAATTCCGCCGGCGCTTCGGCGGCGGCGAGCAGGAACGGTCGACGCCCTCCGGGTTCCTCGCCGAAGTGCCCGAGCATCTGATCTCGGACCTGAGCCCGCGGGACGAGGAGGGCGAGCTCGACCTCTACACCGCGCGCCACAGCGTGCGCCAGGCTGCGCAGCGCAATACCTTTACCGGCAAGACGTACAACTCGCTCGAAAACATCTCGCAATTCTTCGGCGAGCGCGGCTTGCCGTTCAACGGGAACAGGCTATCCGCATCGGCGCCGCAGCCTCCGCGTCCTCCCGTTCCCGATAAGCCCTTGCCCGTTGCGCCCCCGCCTCAGCGCCGCTCGACGCGCGCCGGCATGACCGTTCAGCACCCCAAGTATGGCACCGGCATGGTGGTGAGGCGCGAAGGCGACGGCGATGATGCTAAGATCACAGTTAACTTTCCGCGATTTGGATTGAAAAAACTGATCGAAAAATACGCGGGTCTGAAAAGGGACTGATGAACACGAAGAACCTCACCGATAAGGCCGAACGCAAGAAGGTAAAGCGCACAGCGCGCAAGAAGGCCGCTCCCAAGGCCAAGCGCGCGGCAGGCGTAGCGCGCGGCTCCATGAAGAAAAAGATCCGCCGCCAGGCGCAGGGCCAACGGAAGCGTTAACAGTTTTCCGGCGGCTTTTTCATGAGCCAACTCTTCCGCACGAAGAGCATTGACGACCTGATTGCGGCCTCTGAGGACCCGCAAAAGAGTCTTCGCAAAACCCTCGGTCCGTGGAGTCTCACCGCGCTCGGCATCGGCGCCGTGATCGGCAGCGGTATCTTCACGCTTACCGGCACGGCCGCCGCCGGCAGGGTGATCCCGATCAAATCGATCCTCAACTCGACCGTGATCGATTTGCTGCTCAACGGATCTACGGCCGCGTCGCAGCTCGGCCGCCCCGGCGCCGGACCGGCGATCACGGTTTCCTTCATTCTGGTGGCGATCGCCTGCGCCTTCGCGGGCCTATGCTACGCGGAGCTGGCGTCGATGATCCCCATCGCCGGCAGCGCCTACACCTACGCCTACGCCATCCTGGGCGAGATTGTGGCGTGGATCATCGGGTGGGATCTGATTCTGGAGTATGCCGTCTCCAACATGTCGGTGGCGGTCGGATTCTCGGCGTATTTGCAGGACCTGTTCGACAATCTTTTCGGGTTTCACTTGCCGCCGCAGCTTGCTTACCCGCCTTTTCCGGCGGCTGGAGGTCCCGCCGGGTGGTTCAACATTCCGGCGCTGCTGATCACCATGCTGGTCACCTGGGTGCTGGTGCGCGGCGTGCGCGAGAGCGCCGAGGTCAACACCACTATGGTGATCATCAAGATCGCGGCCATCCTGCTGTTCTGCCTGGGCGCTGCCAACGCCATCCATCCCAGCAACTGGCATCCGTTTGCGCCGCATGGATTCTCCGGCATTCTCACCGGCGCGTCCATCGTCTTCTTCACCTACATCGGCTTCGATTCCATCTCCACCGCCGCCGAGGAATGCAACCGCCCGCAGCGCGACCTGCCTATCGGCATCCTCGCCACCTTGGTTATTTGCACCATTCTTTACTGCGGCGTTTCGCTGGTGCTGACGGGCATCGCGAATTACCAGACGCTGGGTACGGATTCGCCGGTGGCGGATGCGCTGAAGGCGCTCGGATATAACCGCCTCCGGTTGATTGTGACTGCGGGCGCGCTGATGGGGATGCTGTCGTCGCTGCTGGTCTATCAATACGGCCAGGCGCGCATCTGGTTCGCGATGTCGCGCGACCGCCTGCTACCGGGACTGTTTTCCAAGGTACATGAGCGCTTCCGCACGCCGTACGTCAGCACCTGGATTGCGGGCTTCGTGGTGGGAATCCCGGCGGGCATCTGGGATATCGACACCTTCGCCGAGCTTTCGAATATCGGCACGCTGTTCGCCTTCGTGCTGGTTTCGCTGGGAGTGATCGTGCTGCGCAAGAAGCAGCCGGACCGGCCGCGCTCGTTCCGCGTTCCGTTCGTGCCGTTATTCCCCATCATTTCGATTGTGTGTTGCGTGGTGCTGATGATGGGCCTGCCGCTGGTGACGTGGATCCGGTTCTTCTTATGGCTGCTCATCGGCTTGGCGATCTACTTTCCGTTCAGCCGGAAGCGCAGCGCGTTGGCCTGATAGGACCCACGGCCGGCCTATCGGCGGAGGCCGGTTAGCGTCGCGGCCGAAGCCGCCTTGGGCATTCTCGGTCAACCGCTGTCGCCTCTCGATCTCGGAGGCGGCAACGTGTTCTCGGCGGTACTCCAGTCGCCGACATGGTCGGCCATGGATCCGCCCCACGAAGTGCTGCCCGCACTCTTCGCGACTTCGACTGATAAGCTTTGGAGTAGGTTCCAGCGGATGGTTTTGACATGCCGATGAAAGTACGCGAGGTCATCGGCCTGCTCGAAAGAAATGGCTGGGTGAAGATTCGCTCAAAGGGCAGCCACCGTCACTTCAAGCCTTCAAGGGCTATTCTGCCTATTCACCCGATGTGCCGGGATGCGCGGCGGCAGGGGATACTGTGGAGGAGACTCGTATCATTTTCCACGATGCGCTGGTCGCTCATTTTGAAGCCATGTTGGAAATCGGCGAACCCATCCCGGATGCGCAATCGTTGGTCGATTACGTGGAAGTGGCGGCGTAAGCCAGACTCGCGCCGTATCTGGTCCGCGATGTTGCGCGACCGGCTGCTACCGCGAGGGTGCACGAGCCCGCCTTGTGCGGGTTTCGCTCGGAGTGATTGTGCTGCGTAAGAAGCAGCCGAAGCGGCCGCGCTCGTTCCGTGCGCCAGCTTGGCGATCTACTTTCCGTTCAGCCGGAAGCGCAGCGCGCTGGCCTGATAAATGGGCGAACGCATCGGCGCCCTATTGAGCGTGCGCCGCGATTTGCATCAAGCCGCGATGTAAGGGCGCCAACTTGGCCGGGTCGAATTTGAGAACCTTGCGATCATACGTCATCAAGCCATTGACTTCGCTTTCCACGTCCGAAGTCTGCGTGTAGACCGCCGCGGCGAGGCCTTGCTGCACCAGTGGACCGAGCTTCGCGATGAGATCTTCGTACGCCGCTTCGAGCGCCGGAAGGCCGGCGTACGTGCGATATCCCCAATTGCGCTTGTCGGTCCACCAAAGGTGGCCTTCCACCGGAAAACCGAGGCCGCCGAATTCGCCCAGCACTGAGGCGCGTTCCGGCGCGACTGGGAACATTCCGGGCCCGGGGTACTGGTGCTTGTCCTTCATATCGCCGTAGCCGCGGTCTTCCCAGCCGCTCGGTCCATCCACCAGGCGCGACTGGTCGAGCGACTTCACCAGCTTGAGGACGCTCACCGTGTCGTGCTCGCCCCACCCTTCATTGAAAGGGACCCACGCGACTACGCTGGGAACGCTTTCCAGATTGCGCACCAGCGCGCGCAGCTCCTTTTCGAAGCCGGCCGCGTCCGCGGGTGGAAACGCAGCGTCATCGGCGGCGCCGGCGCGCACGCTGGTCTTGCCTCCGGCAGTCATGGCGCTTGGCATATCCTGCCAGACCATCATGCCGAGCTTGTCGCACCAATAGTAGTAACTGGCGGGCTCCACCTTGACGTGCTTGCGCAGCATGTTGAAACCGAGCTTCTTCAAAGTTTCAATGTCGAAGCGGATGGCCTCGGCCGTGGGAGCGGTGTAGAGGCCGTCGGGCCACCACCCCTGGTCGAGCGGTCCGATCATGAACTGCGGGTGGTTATTGAGGAACAGGCGATCGATTCCCGCGGCGTCTTTGCGCAGCTCGATCTTGCGCATGCCGAAGTAGCTCTTCACCACATCGCCGGATTGCAGCTTGATTTCCAGATCGTAGAGCGTAGGCGCATCGGGCGACCACAACGAGAGCGCGCTCAGAGGCAGAGCCGTCTCGGTATCTGTCTTGCCCGTGATCTTGCCGGCCGGTTTGCCGCCTAGCGTGGCGGCGGCGGTGAACGTCCCGGGTTGGGACGCGCGAACGGTGAGGCGCAGCTTGCGGCCATCCACATCGGGAATGAGCAGGACGCTGTCGATATGCGCATTGGGCACGGGCTCGATCCAAACCGTTTGCCAGATGCCGGTGACGGCTGTGTACCAGATGCCGTTGGGATTGAGAACCTGCTTGCCGCGCGGCTGGAGGCCGGTATCGGTGGGGTCCCAAACGGATACGGCGAGTTCCTGCGGGCCGGCGCCGGCCTTCAGCGCGGACGTAATGTCGATGGTGAAAGGGTCGTAGCCGCCCTGATGCTCGCCCACCTTGACGCCATTGACGAAGACCTCGGCCTGCCAGTCCACCGCGCCGAAATGCAACAGGAGACGCTTGCCACTGAGAGCGGGCGCGGAAAATGTGCGGCGATACCAGAGGCGCTGCGCCGGCGTAACCGCGCGCTTCACGCCGGAAAGCGCCGATTCGATGGGATATGGAACCAGGATGGCGCCTTCGAATGCGTTCGGCCGGGCAGCGTCTTTGGGGGCGATGGCATAGTCCCAGAGGCCGTTGAGATTGGTCCACGCAGCGCGGACCAACTGCGGCCGCGGGTAATCCGGCAGGGCGTGGCCGGGATTGACCTGCGCGGTCCATGGCGTGGTGATCGGCGTATCGGCAAGCTTCCAGTCGGCGGCAGTAAGTACGGCGGCGCAACCGAGCAGAGCCGGGATGATGCGGCGAGGATGCATGGGCCTATGGTACCCCTCGCTGGACCCCGTTGCCTCTGTGCCGGGGATCGCAGGCATCGCGCGAGGCCCCAGCTTATTGCGCGGGCCTGCGGACTTGGGCCCGCCCCACTGTGTACCGTAGAACTATGGAGGGCTTTGCGGTCCCCGCGCCAACCGAGATCCACGTACGGTATCGCTCACTCGAGATTTCCGATGCCGAGCGCGAGGCCCTGTTCGCGCTTCTCGACTCCGAAGAGCGCCAGCGGGCCGGCCGATTCCGCTTCGAGTCGAGCCGCGACGCATTCATTGCAAGTCATGGCTGGTTGCGGGCCGTGCTCGGCCGATACCTGAATGCGGATCCTCGAAGCATCGAATTCACTTCCGGCAAGCGTGGAAAGCCGGCCCTGCAAGGTACGCCCCTGCAATTCAACCTGTCGCATTCCGGCGCCATGGCCGCTTGCGCCGTAGCGCGAAGTGAGGAAGTAGGCATCGATATCGAAAAGATCCGCCCCATGAGCGATTTGGAACGCGTGGCGCAGCGATTCTTCCACCCCGAGGAATCCCGCAAGCTTCTGGCGCTGCGCGAAGAGGATCGCGTGCCCGCATTCTTCCGCTGCTGGACTCGTAAGGAAGCTTACATCAAGGCCCTGGGCGACGGTCTCTTCGCGCCGTTAGACCGCTTCGAAGTGACGCTGGCGCCGGGCGAACCAGTCGCGTTTGTTAACATCGACGGCCGTCCTGGCGCGGAGTGGTCCCTCTTAGGCTTGGATGTCGGCCCGGACTACACTGGCGCCGTGGCCATTCGCGGAACCGATTGGGTTGTCCGGACGATGGGCGCGATCGTCTGAATAACCTTTCGTGGCGCGCGCACTCCTGCGTGCCGCGTTCACACTCGTGTGAACGCGCTTCGCTCGGCGACGGAAACAGACCAGGAGGTCTCTCTCACATAGTGAAGCCTACATGGGAAACTTGATGCCCTGCGCCAAGGGCAGTTGCGCGGACCAATTGATGGTATTCGTCTGCCGCCGCATGTAGGCTTTCCAGGAATCGCTGCCGGATTCGCGCCCGCCGCCGGTCTCCTTTTCGCCGCCGAACGCGCCGCCGATCTCCGCGCCGCTGGTGCCGATGTTGATGTTGGCGATTCCGCAATCGCTGCCGCGGTGGCTCAGGAATGTCTCGGCTGAGATCAGGTTCGTCGTGAACATCGCCGACGAGAGTCCTTGGGGCACGTTGTTGTGCCAGTGCAGGGCCTGGTCCAGGTCGTCGAATTCCACCAGATACAGAATCGGCGCGAAGATCTCTTCGCTCAATATCGGCATATCGGGCCGCGCGCGTACCAGCGCCGGCTGGACGTAGCAGCCGGTCACGTGGCCGCCGCCGTAGAGGACTTCGCCGCCCTGCTCGCGGATGCCGGCGAGCCCCTCCATCATGCTGGAGACCGCGCGGCGGTTGACCAGCGGGCCCATCAGAGTCTCCTCGTCCAGTGGGTCGCCAATCTTGACTTGCTTGTAAGCGGCAATCAGCGCCTCGGTAGCTTTGGCGGCGATGCCGCGCTGCAGGAAGAGCCGGCGCGTGGTGGTGCAACGCTGTCCGGAAGTGCCCACGGCGCCGAAGAGCACGGCCCGCAGCACCAGATCGAGATTGGCGTCGTCCATGACGATGATGCCGTTATTGCCGCCCAACTCGAGCAGGCTGCGGCCCAGGCGTCTGGCGACGGATTCGGCGACGCGGCGGCCTACTTCGGTGGATCCGGTGAAGCTCACCAGCGGAATCCGGCGGTCGTTGACCAGCGCTTCGCCGATAGGATCGGCGGGACCGGCCACCAGATTGAAAACGCCCTTCAGATTGTGGCGATCGAGCACGCGGTTGCAGATCTTCTGCACGGCAATGGCGGCGAGCGGCGTCTCCGACGATGGACGCCACAGCACGCAGTCGCCGCACACGGCCGCGATCATGGCGTTCCACGACCACACCGCCACGGGAAAGTTGAACGCGCTGATGACGCCCACAATTCCCAGCGGATGCCACTGCTCATACATGCGGTGGCCGGGCCGCTCGCTGTGCATGGTGAGGCCGTAAAGCTGGCGCGACAGGCCGACGGCGAAATCGGCGACGTCGATCATCTCCTGCACCTCGCCCAGACCCTCCGCGAGTATCTTGCCCATTTCGAGAGACACCAGTGCGCCCAGCTCCGCTTTATACAGGCGCAGCTCATTGGCGATCTCGCGCACAATTTCGCCGCGCTGCGGCGCCGGAATCATCCGCCAATCCGGAAACGCCTCGGCGGCGCGAGTCATGACGCATTCATAATCCGCAAGACCGGCAAGTTGGATCTTGGCGATGGGCTCGCCGGTGGCGGGGCTCAGCGATTCCAACTCGCCGCCGGAAGGATCGGGGATCCAGTCGCCGTAACAGGCTCCGGAATTGATGGGCTCAATGTGGAGCTTCTCCAGAATGGCGGGAATGGTCTGATCGAGGGTCGGCACTCTTTCATTCTATGACTCGGGCCGTACGGCCCACGCCACCACGATTCGGATGAAGCCTGAGGGACGACGTGGAAGAAATAGCCGAGGCTTGGAATCGGCCGGACTACCGGGGCGGTCCTGATCGAACCGCCCGAAAAGGACAGCGGCACTCACCCCTAGCCTCGGTTTTGACCGGCTCTGAGGGCGCCGGTCGGTTAAGCGCTAAGGTAACGCACCGCTACCGTATGCCGATAGAGTATCTTTCGGATAATCCGGAGGCGCGTAAGTGGAAATGTTCTTCGACGCGGAGGCGAAGAGACACAGCGCGGCAAATTCGGGAAGCGGATTCCGGGATCCGATAACCGCTTCGCCACTCCTCGATCTTCCGCACGACCTTCCACCCACTTGATTCCAACCCCGCTCTGGTTCATAATCGATCACCTGTGACTAACATCAATGGCAAAGCCTATGCGATGAATGCCATCACGCCGATGAAGTGGTGGAAGACGCCGCTCTTGCGCACGTTCTTTTTCCTGCTCGGTAACGTCAAGCCGCTCCAGGCCGATCTGAAGAATCTCTCGTTCATCCATTTTGCGCGGTGGGTGATCGTGCCCCGCAACGGCTTCCCGCACCTCTCTGAAAAGCAGCCCGCCGAAAATCTGCGCTACGACTATCTGATCTTCTTCAGTAACTTCAACGGCGCCTGGAACCAATACATCGACGCGTTCTCGGCGGTCTTGTCTATCGGGCTTAACCTCGTCTGGTGGTGGAGCGAAAAATACCCTGGCGCCGTACCGGTCACGCCTTTCAAGGAGTACATCAGTCGCGTCCAGTTCGACACCGATTATTACTACAACTCGTATCCGCGCGCCGCCACTAACGACGTCAAAGCCGCCCTGCGCGTCCAGGATGCGGTGGATGAGTTCGCCAAGACCAGCCAGTCACTCACGCTGGGCGATTTTGAAAAGGCGTACGTGGAATTCCTGGTCAAAGTACAGCCCGACCTCGGGTCCACGGGCATGGCTCCGGTTGGTACCTAATATAGATACTTAATATAGGCCCGTATTTAGGTAAGTAATTAGGTGCGTAATGGTGGGAAGTAATGGCTAACCAGAACGGTCAGATCTATGGCTTGACCATCCTCTCGCCCATCATTCAGGGCGATTCGAAGGACCTCGCTCATGCTACCGCGATCCGCTGGTATCTCGCCCGCCAGCCGCGCGACCGCCGCAGTCCTCTGGCGCGAGTCACGGGCACGCATCAGGCCCGCCTGGTGGTGATGGACGATGTGGTGTACGTTGGCGCGCCGGCTTGCGAAGAGCATCTGAAGTCGCGATACCTGGTTTTTGAAACCAACTTCGATGGCGATCTGGAACCCTACCTGGTGCGCATGGCCACCGAGGCCCGCGAGTTTGTCCATTCCGTCTGGCAACATTGCGTGGGATACCCGGGCGTGGAAGATCCAAACGCATTCGCCGCCTATATGAAGAAGTGTCAGGTGAATACCACGTTCTATTTCGCCGACGTCAACGACAAAACCGTCGGGCAGAATTTGCGCGCACTGCAGCTTCAGTCCGCGCTGGCCCGGTTTATAGAACGGCATCAGGGTGAAGAGCCGGCGGTGCTGCAAAAAGCCTTCGGCGAGTTCCTCGAGACCATGCGCCGCGCGCCTGCGCCCGAGCCCGGAGGCGACGAATCCCACCGCACGCCGCAGGAGAATCGGCCCCATGACTGAAATCGACGTCTCCGATATCCAGGGCTTCGCGCTGCGCGGATACAACTTCCCGTTTGCGCGATACCTGCTCCTCGAACTGCTCGATTCGAAGGCCGCGGAACGCTTCATCGGGCACGTGATTCCCCACATCACCACCGGCGTCAAATGGGACTCCGGCAAGCCGGCATCCACCGTCAACATCGCCTTCACGCAACGCGGCCTCATGCAACTTGGCCTGCCCGAAGCGACCCTGCTGAGTTTCCCCATCGAGTTCCAACAAGGCATGCAGGCGCGTGGCCAGATTCTGGGCGACATCGGCAAGGACGCGCCTGAGCGGTGGGACGCGGTCTGGCACGGGGGCCGCGTCCACGTGTGGCTTGGCGTGAATGGCCGCAACCGGGAAGCCCTCGATCGCCGGTGCTCCGAAATGCTGCGAATCATGGATGAGACCAAGGGCGCGCGGCTGCTTTATGCGCAGGACGCAGCGTCGATTTTCATCGACGGACAACCGACTTCGAAGGAACACTTCGGCTACACCGATGGCTTTGGCAACCCCGATTTTAAAGGCGCGCAGCGCGATTGCGTCCCCGGCCAAGGCAAGCTGACCGCCGGCGGCCGCTGGGAGGCTCTGGCCACGGGCGAATTCCTGCTCGGTTATGCCGACGAATCGGGCGAGCTTCCGGTGGCGCCGATTCCGCATCTGCTGGCGCGGAATGGAACTTTCATGGCGTATCGCAAGATGCATCAAAACGTCGCCACATTCCGCCGGTATCTCGATGAGCAAGCCAGGCGATACGCGCCCGGCACGAAGGAGCGGCTGGCCGCGAAGTTCGTTGGCCGCTGGCGCGATGGGACGCCGCTTGAGCTTTCGCCCGACGAACCCGACCAGTCGATTGTCCAAAACCCGAATCGCAACACCGATTTCACATACGGCGCCGACCCGTCCGGCGCCCGCTGCCCGTTGGGGGCGCATATCCGGCGCGCGAACCCCCGCGACGCGTTCGGCTTCAACGGCAAGCTGGTTAACCGCCGCCGGATTATGCGGCGCGGAATGACTTACGGCGCTTACGTTCCAGAGGGCGAGCCGGTGAACGATAAGGACGAGCGCGGCATCGTCTTCATGGCATTGAACGCCAGCCTGTTCCGGCAATTCGAGTTCGTGCAGCAGCAGTGGATTCAGTACGGCAACGACGCGCTTCAGGGCAATGACAACGACCTGCTTACCGGCCATCACGGCGGCAAGGGCAAATTCGTGGTGCAAGGGACAACCGATCCGCGCAACCCGCCGTTCCTCTGCGGCGGCCTGCCGGATTTTGTCGAGCTCCGCGGCGGCGATTATTTTTTCATGCCGGGCTTGACGGCGCTGCAGATGATGGCCGCGGGAACGGTGGACCCCAGGTAGTTCGCGGGGCAGGTTGTTAAGCTGAAGAACCTTTCCTGCGTCGATCGATGTAGAGAATAGAGCCGGCGGTTGCTTTACTCGTGGGGGCGCGTCAAAGGCCGGCAGGCGGATTAGCAATCCGCCGCAAATTGCTCGACGCCGGAAGCGTTTCTCCGTTGGCTCCTCTTGTTCGCGCCCGCGAAAAGCGATATCGTGCCGGATCACGATTCCCCGATTCGCGCTGCCGCTCTTCTGGCGGATTCCTGCCTCAACCCAGGACGCCGCGTGCAACAACCAGGCGCTCAATACCGGAGGCCGTCTCCCGTTGCAGTGGCCTGCTGTCTGAGATCGAACGAGAGTGGACCGGCGGATCACCGGCCGTGTGAAAAAATGACATGATGATGACTTGAGGACGAAACTGCTTCTCGCCGCGCTGCCTCTCGCCGCGCTTCCCTTGGCCGCGCTGTCCCTCGCCGCGGCGCTCTTCGCCTTCGCTGCGTCACCGCTTTTTGCCTTCGCCGCATCCCAGTGGGTGTACTTTGGGCACGACCATAAGCTGCACTACCGCACCGACGAACGCGGCAACCGCATCATGGATTTCTCCTGCGCCGGGTACCGGGCCGGCGGCGTGCGTCTGCCAGACGCGCCGGCCGTCAAGACGCTGGCGCCGCTCGAAGGCGACAACACCCCGCAGATCCAGGCGGCCATCGACGAAGTATCCACGCGGACTCCCGATGCCAATGGGCTTCGTGGCGCCGTGGCGCTCAAGACCGGCGTTTATCGCGTCGACGGCACGGTGACTATCGCGGCCAGCGGCGTGGTCCTGCGTGGCAGCGGGTCGGGCGACAGCGGAACCGTTATCCATCTCGCCAGCGAGGCGCATCGCTTTTTGGAAATGCGTGGAACCGGCGTTTTGCGCACCGTGGGCAACTCCGCGGCGATTACGGATGCCTACGTTCCCTGCGGCGCCAACTCATTCCACGTGGACGACGCCTCCGCATTCCATGTGGGCGATGCGGTGGTGGTGGAGCGCCCGGTCACGGAAGCGTGGATTCATTTCATGGGCATGGACACGCTGGTCCGCGATGGCAAAGCGCAAACCTGGATCAAGGCCGGCAGCTCCATCCACACCGACCGTACTATCCAGGCGATCTCCGGGAAGCTGATCACGCTCGACGTTCCGCTCACCGATTCGTTCGATGCGAAGTTGCTCAAGGCGCCAGGAACAGCACAAGAGGCAGCCCAGGGCGCGAGCATGGTCAGGTACGAATTTCCCGGCCGCATTTCCCAGGTGGGTGTGGAAAATCTGCGCGTGGCGGCGCCGTTCACGGATGTTCCCATCACCAGTCCGGATTTCAGCGTGCTGCGTATGGACGCGGTGGTGGACGCGTGGGTGAAAGACGTCGCTGTGCAAGAGACGCAGAACGGCATCGTGATCGGCCCCGGCGCCAAGCGCGTCACTTTCGAACGCGTTCGCGTGGTCCACAGCGCGGCTCATAGCGGCGCCGCGGCCCCCGCCGATTTCTCTATCGCCGGCACGCAGATTCTGCTCGACCGCTGCTCGGTGGATGGCGAAGGAACCTGGCCGGTGGTGACGCAAGCCTCCGTCACCGGACCGGATGTGGTCCTCAACTTCAGCGGCAGTGCCCACGCGGGCGTTTCGCCGCACCAGCGCTGGGCCACCGGGCTTCTGGTGGATGGCGCGCGTTTGCCAGGCACCGTCGCGCGCACGCCTGGCATTGCGTTTTCCAATCGCAAGACGGCCGGGTCGGGCCATGGATGGGATATCGGTTGGGCCGTGGCATGGAACGTCGTATCGCCGCATTTACTCGTGCAGCAGCCTCCCGGCGCCATGAACTGGTGCATCGGATGTTCGGGAGAGCGGACTAAGGCTGCCGATATTCCGGAGGGGATTTACGATAGCCCGGGGCGCGCCGTGGAACCCGTCAGCCTGTACCTCGAGCAGTTGCGCGAGCGGTTAGGCGATGCGGCGCTGGTCAATATCGGATATTGAGGTATTGATAGGAGGCGATTATGCTCGCTAAAGACTTCGCGCACGCTGCGCGGCTGCTGCGTAATAATCCGGTGTTCACGGCTACCGCGGTGGTCACCATCGCGCTCGGCATCGGCGCCAGCACCGCCATCTTTAGCGTCGCCAACGCCGTCCTGCTGAGTCCCCTGCCCTACAAGAATCCCGCAGCCCTGGTGCTCGCGTGCAGCGATATGACCCGCCGCGGCGTGCGCAACTTTCCTTTCTCCAATGCCGATTTCATGGATTTGCGCAACGGCACGAAGTCGTCGTTCGAAGATATAGCCGGCGTTTTCTCGGGCCGCAGAACACTGCCTCGCGAAGACGGCACGCTGGAACAGGCGAGCTTCGCGATTGTCACCACCAACTTTTTCCGCTTGCTCGGCCGAAAGGTGGTGGCCGGCCGCGATTTCGAGAATGCCGATGGAATTCCCCAGAACGCGCAGCCGGCCGGGGCGGTAACCGGAGCGCCGCAGCCGCCAACGCCGCCTAACGCCATCCTGAGTTACGAATATTGGCAGCGCCGGTTCGGCGGCAAGCGCGCCGCGATTGGAACCCGCCTGCCGCTCGCCGGGCAAGGGTCGCTGGTGGTGGGCGTGCTGGAGCCCCATACGCAGCTTCTCTTCCCGCCCGACATGAACCTGGAGCTTGCGCCCGATATATGGCTTGCCAACCGGCTGGCTTACGATGCCGCCCGTCGCAACGATGTCTCGATGCAGGTGGTCGCGCGATTGAAGCCCGGCGTCAGCGTTAAGGGCGCTCAATCGCAAGCCGATGCCGTGGTGGCGGAATCCCGCCGGAACTCCATCATTCACGCGACGTCGGGTTGGACCATTCGCATCGAGCCGATGCAGAAGAATCTGGTGGATCATGTCCGGCCAACCATTCTGGCGCTCATGGGCGCGGTGATCTTCCTGCTGCTGATCGCCTGCGCCAACGTGGCCAACCTGCTGCTGGTGCGCGCTTCCCTGCGCGAGCGGGAACTTGCCGTGCGCACGGCAATGGGGGCTACGCGCGGCCGCCTGGTTCTCCAGATGTTCGCCGAGGCGCTGCTGCTGGCCAGCTTCGGCGCGGCCATCGGACTCGGCCTTGCATGGGTTGGCATCCGCGAGCTGCACGCCATTGCGCCCGCCAATCTGCCGCGCCTCGATTCGGTGAATATTGGCTGGCAGGTTGTCATCTTTGCCGCACTCGCCGGCTTTGGGGCCGCCGCCATCTTCGGCTTGGGCCCGGCGTTTCGCGCTTCAGGGGCCGACGTGATGCAAATCCTGCGCGCCAGCGGCCGCACTGCCGGCTTGGGCGGCGGATTGCTGCGCAGCGGCGTGGTGGTGGCGGAAGTGGCGCTCTCGTTCGTTCTGCTGGTGGGCTCGGGACTGATGATCCGCAGCTTCATGGCCTTGCAGCGCATCAACCCCGGGTTCGATCCGCACGGGCTGCTGACTTTCAATCTGACGGGTAACCGCGGCGGGAACCAACCACAAGAGCGCGCCGCCTTCATCCGCCAGATCGCCGAGAGCCTGCGCGCGCTCCCCGGAATCGAGAGCGTCACGGCCAGCAGCAGTCTGCCGCTCTCCGCCGGCTTTAGCCCCATCCGCTGGGGGACCGCGCCCGCGCTTTCCGACCCCAGCAAGTTTCAAGCGGTCGATTTTCAAGTGGTGCTGCCCGGATATTTCGAGACCATGCGCACGCCGCTGCTCGAAGGCCGGACGTTTACCGACGCCGACAATGCGCCCGGACGCAACCTGGTGGTGGTGGACCAGTTCCTCGCCGCCAAAGCCTACCCGATGGAATCGGCGGTGGGCAAACGCATGCTGGTCCGGTTGGGGAAACCGGAACCGGAGTGGGTCGAAATTATTGGCGTGGTAGCGCACCAGCGCGCTACGTCGCTGGCCGATCCGGGACGCGAGCAACTCTACCTTACGGACGGGTACATTACCTTCGGCGTGGTGAGGCAATGGGCGCTGCGAACCGCCGCCGATCCGGGTCGCTATGCTCGCGCCGCCCGCCAGGCCGTGGCTAAGATCGATCCGCACCTGCTCTTCACCGAGGTGTATCCGATGCAACATTACATGCTGGAATCGCAGGCCTCGACCCGTTTTTCGCTGCTGCTGATCGGCGTGTTCGCCGCCATCGCGGCGCTGCTGGCGGCGGTGGGATTGTACGGCGTGCTGGCGACCCTGGTGCGCCAGCGCAGGGCGGAAATCGGCGTCCGCGTGGCTTTAGGCGCGGCGCCCGCCAGCATCTTCAGCCTGGTGGTGGGCCACGGATTCCGCCTGGCCGTCATGGGCATTGCCGCCGGTTTAGCGGCTGCGCTGTTCCTGACGCGCGCCTTGGCCTCACTGCTCGTGGGCGTGACGCCGACCGATCCGGTCACCTTCGCGGCTATGATTGCGGTCTTCCTGCTGATTGCTACGCTGGCATCGTGGATTCCGGCGCGGCGCGCGGCAGGTATGGACCCCTCGGTGGCGCTACGGGGCGAGTAGCGGCTGCGCACAGGGCGTTAACTTAAGTCAGCACCACTGCCCCAACCAAATACGGCGTAGCGCCCCCCGGCGCCGTGCTCGATAATCGTAAGAGCATGCTTAGCTTCACGCTTCCTCCGCCGGCCATCGCCGCGCTGCTGCTCGCGCTGGTTATCGCCGCCGCGGCTTACGACATACCTTACCGCCGCGTTCCCAACTGGCTCACCGCCGCCGGCGTGCTGTTGGGCCTGGCCATGAACTCGTTTCTCTACGGCTGGCCGGGGCTGCGAGCGTCGCTGACCGGCTTCGCCTTGGGCTTCGGCGCCTACTTCATTCTTTACTCGCTGCGCGCTATGGGCGCGGGAGACGTCAAACTGATGGCCGCCATCGGCGCCATCGTAGGTTGGCAGGATTGGTTCGGCATCTTCATCGTGACCGCTATCGTCGGCGGTTTCGCCTCCATGGCGCTGATGGCGATGCGCGGGCGCGTCAAGAAGACCCTGTGGAACGTGGGATTCGTGCTCACCGAAATGAAGAGCGGACGCGCGGCGTATCTCTCCAATGAGGAGCTCGACGTCCGCAGCGGCAAGGCGATCGGGCTGCCGCACGCCGCCGTAATCGCCGCCGGAACGCTGGTGTTCCTCGGCTTGAGCATACACTTCGCCGGTTGAACAAACTGTGGGGCGGACCCCCTGGTCCGCGGCCGACCCCCCGGTCGGCCTCTCAGGGATCACATCGGACTGATTTCGCCGGGCGAACAGCGGGTCCGGGGGGACCCGCGCGGACCAGGGGGTCCGCCCAGGGGTCCGCCCTACTACGTCTTTCCTGCATCCCGCCGCCGCCGGCCCGCGTAATACCTGTATGCGTTTCCGTGGGGCCGCATTGTGTCTGATCGCCGCCGTCTGTCTGGCGCAGGATTTCCGCACCGAAGTCCATCTGGTCAATGTAGGATTCTCGGTCCGTGACGCCGGCGGCCAGTTCGTCACCACTCTGGCGCAGAACGATTTCGAAGTCTTCGAAGACGGCGCGCCGCAGAAAATCGCCTTCTTCGCCCGCAGCGCCGACGTGCCCCTGGACCTCGGACTGATCGCCGATTTCAGCGGCAGCCAGGAAGAATTCGTCAAGCCGCACCACAAGGATCTCGATACTTTCCTGAAGAAAGTGCTCACGCCGCGCGACCGCGCGTTCCTGGTCTGCTTCGGCAACCACATCCGGCTGGCGCAGGATTACACCGCGTCGCCCGGCGAGCTGATCGATGGGCTGCACTACTACGAAAAAGGCAGTTACGATTTCCCCGAGCTGGGTCCGCGCGAGCGTCGCACTCTGGGCACGGCATTTTACGACGCCATCTTCTATGCCATCGAGCATTCCGTCGAGCGCTCCGTCGAGCAGGGCCTGGCGGCCTCCGAGCACACTCGCAAGGCGCTGGTGATCTTCAGCGACGGCGAAGATAATTCCAGCGGCCATCACATGATGGAAGCCATCGAAGCCGCGCAATCGAACGATGTGCTGCTGTTTCCCATTCGCTACACGGAAACGCTGAAGGGCGGCCCCATTGCGCGCAACCGCTATGGCGCCATGGTGATGTCCCGCATCGCCAAAGAGACCGGCGGCGCGGATTTCAACGCGCGCGAGAAAGGCCTGGCGTCCGATTTCGAACAGATCGGCGAACAGTTGCGCTCGTCTTACCAGATTGCGTATCACTCCACCAATCCGCAGAGCGACGAGAGTTTCCGCAAAGTCCAGATCCGCGTCAAGCAGGCGGGTTATACGGTTCGGGCGAAAACCGGCTACTATGCAAAGTAGGCCGCGGATTGTCAACAAACCGTGGCAGTGAACGTGCTAATTAAGGAAGAGGAGATCCCAGCAAAAATGCAACCATCGCCTCTTTCACAGGCGCCGCTTTCGCCAGACGAGCTGCAGAAAATCGACGCCTACTGGCGCGCTGCGAATTATCTCTCGGTCGGGGAGATCTATCTGTATGACAACCCATTGCTCACTGAGCCTCTCAAGCTGGAACACATCAAGCCGCGCCTGCTGGGCCATTGGGGCACCACGCCCGGCCTGAACTTCATCTACGCGCATTGCAACCGCATCATCAAGAAGTACGACCTCGACATGATCTACGTTTGCGGGCCGGGCCACGGCGGTCCGGGGATGGTGGCGAACACCTACCTGGAAGGCACGTACAGCGAGATTTACCCCAACATTTGCCAGAACGTCGAGGGCATGAAGCGCCTTTTCACCCAGTTCTCCTTCCCCGGCGGCATTCCCAGCCACGCCGCGCCGGAGACGCCCGGTTCCATCCACGAGGGCGGCGAGCTTGGCTATGCGCTGCTGCACGCCTACGGCGCGGCGTTCGACAATCCAGATCTGGTGGTCTGCTGCGTGATCGGCGACGGCGAGGCGGAGACCGGCGCGCTGGCCACGTCGTGGCATTCGAACAAGTTTCTCAACCCCGCGCGCGACGGCGCCGTGATCCCCGTGCTACATCTCAACGGGTATAAGATTGCCAACCCCACCGTGCTGGCGCGCATCCCGGAAGCGGAGTTGACCGATCTGCTCACCGGCTACGGGTATAAGCCCTATTACGTCGAAGGCCACGACCCGGAGCCGATGCACCAGAAGATGGCGGCGACGCTCGATGCGGTGGTGGCCGAAATCCACGCCATTCAAAAGCGCGCGCGCGATGAGGGCGATCTCTCGCGCCCCCGCTGGCCCATGATCGTGCTGCGCAGCCTCAAAGGATGGACCGGCCCGAAGATAGTGGATGGCAAGCAGATCGAGGGAACCTTCCGCGCACACCAGGTGCCGGTCACCGATTTCCAAACGCATCCCGATCACATACGGATCCTCGAAGATTGGATGCGCAGCTATCGCGCCGAAGAGTTATTCGACGATACCGGCAAGTTCATCGCCGAGCTGGCCGCGCTGGCGCCATGCGGCGCCCGGCGCATGGGCGCCAATCCACATGCCAACGGCGGTCTGTTGCTGAAAGACCTGGAAATGCCGGATTTCCGCCGCTATGCCGTGGATGTTCCCAAGCCGGGATCGGTAACCGGGGAGGCTACCCGCGTGCTCGGCGGCTTCCTGCGCGATGTGATGAAGAGGAATGAAGGCGCGCGCAATTTCCGCGTGGTGGGCCCGGATGAAACCGCCTCAAACCGCCTGGACGCGCTGTTTGAAGTGACGGACCGCGAATGGATGGCCGCCGTCGAACCCAACGACGAACACGAGGCGCCCGGCGGCCGCGTGATGGAAGTGCTGAGCGAGCACATGTGCCAGGGGTGGCTGGAAGGCTACCTGCTCACCGGCCGCCATGGATTCTTTTCATGCTACGAGGGCTTCATCCACATCATCGATTCGATGTTCAATCAACACGCCAAATGGCTGAAAGTGACGCGCCATTTGCCGTGGCGGCGTCCGATTGCCTCGCTCAATTATCTGCTCACCTCGCACGTCTGGCGCCAGGACCACAACGGCTTCAGCCACCAGGACCCGGGCTTTATCGATCACGTAGTCAACAAGAAGGCCGACACGGTGCGAGTCTATCTGCCGCCCGACGCCAACTGCCTGCTCTCGGTGGCCGATCACTGCCTGCGTAGCCGGCACTACGTGAACGTGATTGTGTGCGGCAAGCAGCCGTCGCCGCAGTGGCTCGATATGGACGCGGCTGTGAGGCATTGCACCGAAGGCATCGGCATCTGGGATTGGGCCGGCAACACTCAGGGCGGCGAACCCGACGTGGTGATGGGTTGCTGCGGCGACGTGCCCACGCTGGAAACGCTGGCGGCCGTCGATTTCCTGCGCGGGGCTTTTCCGGACCTGAAGATTCGTGTGGTCAACGTGGTCGACCTGATGACGCTGCAGCCTTCCAGCGAACATCCCCACGGGCTCAGCGACGACGCGTTCGACGCGCTTTTCACAAAGGATAAGCCCATCGTCTTCGCCTTCCACGGATACCCGTGGCTAATCCACCGCCTCGCTTACCGCCGCCACAACCACGACAATTTGCACGTGCGCGGGTATAAGGAAGAGGGGACCACCACGACGCCGTTCGACATGACGGTGCTCAACGAGATCGACCGTCTGCACCTTGCCCTGGACGTGATTCATCGCGTGCCCAAGCTGCAGAATGTCGCGGATAGTCAGAAGATGTTTCTGCGCAACCGGCTGATCGACCACAAGCTGTATATCGCCGAGCATGGTGACGATATGCCGGAAATTCGCGATTGGAAGTGGCCGGGATAACTAGTATTGCGTTTCATTAAAACATATCCAATTAAATTGGACGCCGAAGTTCAGTACTGCCTTCTTGTCCGCCAGGCGGGACGAGCGTCCGAAGTTGGTTGCCAGCCCACACAGAAGGTGT